>Ga0187872_10002822_pt1 | contig 14783 bp, 9 predicted proteins | sample June2016WEW_16_4_FD_132973 | JGI IMG/M metagenome (GOLD analysis project Ga0187872, IMG submission 132973) | Peatland microbial communities from SPRUCE experiment site at the Marcell Experimental Forest, Minnesota, USA - June2016WEW_16_40 | ecosystem: Environmental > Terrestrial > Soil >...
CCCGCCCCTGCTGACGGTCACCCCCCGCCCCCGCTACATCCCCGACTACGCGACACCGCGCTTCCGGCTGACGCCGCGCCATTTTGCTTACCTAAAGATCGCCGAGGGGTGCAACCATCCGTGCAGCTTCTGCATCATTCCCCGCATGAGAGGTTCCCATCGCAGCCGTCCGCAAGCAGACCTTGTCGCAGAAGCCGAGTCGCTGATCGCCGACGGCGTCAGGGAACTGAACCTGATCTCGCAGGACTCGACCTATTACGGCCTGGACTTGCGCCCGAACCGCACCTGCCCCATCTCTGCGCCCGGGCAATTCGGCGCGGCGGTCAAGGCCCTCCCGGCGGAGGCCGCCACGATTTGCACCTTGCTGCGCGAGTTGAACGCCCTGCCCGGGGAATTCTGGATACGCCTGCTCTACACCCATCCGGCGCATTGGACCGATGAGTTGATCCAAACCATTGCCGAGTGCCCCAAGATCGCGCGCTACGTGGATATTCCCCTCCAGCACATTCACGAGAACCTGCTCGAGCGGATGCGGCGCGAGACCTCCCGCCAATACATCGTGGACCTTATCCGCCGCATTCGCGCGGGCATTCCCGGCATTGCGCTGCGCACCACGTTCATCCTTGGTTTCCCCGGTGAGACGGAGGCTCATTTTGAGGAGTTGCTGGGGTTCATTGGCGAGGCGCGGTTCGAGCGGTTGGGCGTGTTCACTTATTCGCAGCAAGAAGGCACGCGCGCGGGGAAGATGGCCGGCCAGATTCCAGACAAGATCAAACGAAAGCGCCGGAACCGGGCTATGGCGGCTCAGCGTGAAGTCGCGGTGCAGGTAGCCGGATCGTTCGTCGGGCGCACGATCAACGTCCTGGTCGAGCAGGCGGCCAGCCCGAGTGAACTCAAGCGCGCCCGCGTCAGCTCTTGGGAACACGGCCTGATTCGAGGCCGGGATCAGCACCCCGCCGCGCTCCAGGGCCGTTTCCTGGTCGCCCGCGGCGAGGCCGACGCGCCCGACATTGATGGCCGCGTGTACGTGCGCGGCCAACTGCCGCTCGGTGAGTTCGCGCAGGTGAAGGTCATCGGCCACACCGATTACGACCTGATTGCTGAGCCGTGCGACAGCAGCGGCAAAGGCTCACGCAAAGACGCAAAGCACGCAAAGGGGAACGAGGCCCGCTAAAGACGCTAAAAGGGAAAGAAGCTTTGCGCCTTAGCGCCTTTGCGTGAGGTCCCTTCCCCCTGGGCTGCCGTTTCCCGGATATGGGGTGAATACCCCATTTGACAACATGGCAAACTGAGCCGAGGGTCGCCCCTAAAATATAAAATATAAAGGAGCAAACTATGAAATGGGGAACCATCGTTGCGGGAACAACCCACCCGAACACGCTGGCCATGCGTCTAAAAACCGCCTGCGTCACGAGCCTGCTGCCGCTGCTGCTGCTGTTGGCCCTGCCTGCTGCGGTCCAAGCCCAGTTCGCTTTCACGACCAATAACGGCGCGATTACCATCACGTACCCGAGCTGTCTCTCTGGTGCGGTGACCATCCCCAGCTCGACTAATGGCCTGACGATCACCAGCATCGGGGACTATGCGTTCGGAGCCTGCAGGGCGCTGACCAGCGTTACGATAGGCACCAACATCACTAGCATCGGGGTGGAAGCGTTCGTAAACTGCACCAGCCTGGCCAGCGTGACGATTCCCAACAGCGTCACTAGCATTGGAGAGTATGCGTTCGATGGGTGCACCAGCCTGACCAGCGTGACTATCCCGCACAGCGTCACCAACATCGGGGTCCAACCGTTCGAGGACTGCACCAGCCTGACGGCAATCATGGTGGATACAAACAATCCCGCCTATAGCAGTGTGGATGGAGTTTTATTCGACAAGAGCCAGACCACGCTCATCCAGTACCCGGCAGGCCTAGTCGGAACATCCTACACCATCCCCAACAGCGTCACCAGCATCGGGAAAGGGGCGTTCTGGGATTGCACCAGCCTGACCAACGTCACGATAGGCACCAGCATCACCAACATCGGGGACTTTGTGTTCACTTACTGCACCAGCCTGGCCAGCGTGACGATTCCCAACAGCGTCACCAGCATTGGGGACGCTGCGTTCGCTGACTGCGAAAGCCTGACCAGCGTTCAGATCGGCAATGGCGTCACCAACATCGGGTTCCAAGCGTTCGAGTACTGCACCAGCCTGACCAACGTCACGATAGGCACCAGCGTCACCAACATCGGGGACTTTGCGTTCGATTCCTGCAACAGCCTGACGGCAGTCTATTTCCAAGGTAACGCTCCCAGCGCTGATGCAACTGTATTCTCCGGTGACAACAATGTGACCGTCCATTACTTGCCGGGAACCACGGGCTGGGGAACCTTTGCCCAGTCAACGGGTGCGGAGACGGCAGTGTGGCCCAGCGGCGTTAATTACACGGCTAGTCCGACCAACGGGCTGGTTGGTTTGACCGTCCAATTTAACTGCCCGAGTGTTGACGGCGGCGGCAATACAATTACCAACTGGAACTGGAATTTCGGCGACGGCGCCACCAACACTGCGCAGAGTCCAACTCATGTTTATACCTCCGTAGGCAGCTTCACTCCCGTTCTCATCGCGGGCAACAACCTCGGAACACTGTTTCCCGGCGCCGGCCCGTCAATTACCGTATCCCCGCCACCCGCCGTTGGTGTCACCAGCTCGTCAGGAACCAATCTGGTGATCAACGGCAGCAACGGTTTTTCGGGCATCACGTATTATGTGCTGACGAGCACGAATCTGGGCCGGCCATTGAGCCAGTGGACGCCGGTGGCAACGAATACCTGGAGCGCAAACGGCAATTTCAGCCTGACGGTCACCAACGCCGTGAACCCCTCCGTCCCGAAGCAGTTCTACGTTCTCCAAATTCCATAACCGCCAGAACCAGACCTGAAGTCTGCTGTTCCACTTCAGCGCGCACGGACCAGGCCCAAGAGCCTGGCCACCCAGCGGTGCGTAGCTGACCAGGCGTGATGAAGTCCATGCCCAAAATAGCTTGCGGGGGGCGGTGGGAGGTGGTTGGATGGCCGGGTATGGAACGAGGCCACGATCGTCGGCGATTGCAGGTTTATCCCAAGATGAAGAGATTCCCTGAACCGATTGACCTGAGCAAAGTGCGAGTCTATCCGCTGGCCGAGCGGCAAAGCTTGAGCGCGCTCGATCAAATCCTGGTTGATCCGGGGCAGCCGCCCCGCGCGTGCGAGGCGGCAGCGCTTGAAACGATTCGCGACTGCGCGTTGAAAGTCGCGGCGGCCCGCCAGCGGGAGGCCAGTGTGATTCTGATGTACGGCGCGCACCTGATCAAGAACGGCGCGATGGGGATCGTGAACCGGCTCATGGAGGGCGGCTGGGTGACGCACCTCGCCACCAACGGGGCGGGGACGATTCACGATTGGGAACTGGCGTTCCTCGGGCGCACCGAGGAGAGCGTAAAGAAGAATGTCGCGACGGGCACGTTTGGCGCCTGGGCCGAGACCGGGCGCTGCCTTCATCTGGCGCTGCTGGCGGGCGCGCTGCAAAACGAAGGCTACGGCCGCAGCCTGGGCCGGTTCATTTGCGAGGACGGGGTAACGCTGCCGACGGCCGCGTCCCTGGAGGAATCGCTGCGGGACCAGCCGGCGGACCCAGTCGCGCCCGCCCGGGCGGAGTTGCTGCAAGCGATGCTCACCCACCGGCTTCCGGCCGGGCTGATCGCCGTGAAGCATCCGTGGAAGGAAAGCTCGATCCTCGCGCAGGCATTCCGGCGCAACATCCCGCTCACCGTCCATCCCGGCATTGGCTACGACATCATCGCGAATCATCCGATGTTCAACGGCGCGGCGATTGGGCGCGCGGCAGCGATGGACTTTGGCCTGTTGGGCCGCGCGGTGGAAGGGCTGGATGGGGGCGTGGTGTTGTCGGTCGGGTCGGCGATCATGGCGCCGCAGGTGTTCGAGAAGAGCCTGAGTTGCGTCAACAATCTGCGGTTGCAGGCCGGGCGGCAGATCGTCCGGGACCACACGATGTATGTGGTGGACCTTCAGGAGGGCGGCAAGTGGGATTGGTCCAAGGGCGAGCCGCCCAAGGACAACCCGGCCTACTACTTGCGCTTTTGCAAGAGCTTTTCCCGCATGGGCGGCCGGATGAACTACGCGCAGTGCGACAATGTCGCGTTCCTGCATAACCTGCTCAAAGTGCTCTCAAGATAGGGCTCGCGGGGACGCTCGCCCTCCCGCCGCTCGCCCTCCCGCGCGCATTTGGCTTCACTCCCCGCGATACACGCATTTCGCAGTGCAGGTCTCGGCCACAACCACTTCCGTCAGCAGGGGCAGTCTCGGCTTCAGCTTCTTCCAAATCCAGGCGGCGATGTTCTCGCTGGTCGGGTTCTCCAGGCCGGGGATTTCGTTCAGGCAGAAGTGGTCGAGCCTTTCCAGGATCGGTTTGAACACCCGGAAGATGTCGGCGTAATCCATTAGCCAGCCGAGCCGGGGGTCGCACTCGCCCGTGACGGCAATCTCCACCTTGAAGCTATGGCCGTGCAGCCGCCGGCATTTGTGCGACTTGGGCAAGTGCGGCAACAAATGCGCGGCCTCGAACTGAAAGGTCTTGCGCAGCTCCATCCTCATGTAACCCTTGTAACTTATTTAACTCCTTTAACTTCCTTGACCGAACTCCCAATCCGTCCACGTTACCAAGTCGCCCAGCGCGGGCCGGCCGTCGTGGCGCCAAGTCAGCGGCGGGTCCTGCATCCGGCCGAGAGGGCAGACGCGGGTCACCCCCCAGCGCGCCAGTTCCGTCGCCAGGCGCTGCGCTTGGTCCTCGGGCGCCGCCAGGCCAACGGTCGAGACTTTGCCGCGAACACTCTCGGCGTTCTGCAAGGCGTCGGTCAAATCCTTGACCCCTTTGACGTAAATGAAGCGGTTGAGGCAGGAGGGCTGGAAGCGCGGATCAGCTTCATAGACCACCGTCCAGGCGGTTGAATCGGGGCTGCGCCAGTGGCGGGTATCGGGCGAATGGGCGGCGCGGACTTCGTAAATGGATCGCCGCGAGGAGATAGCCACAGCCGCTTCGACGGGCAGTTCGCCCCGAGGCTCCAGGGCTTCGCGCCGCTCCAATTCCTCGGCCAAGGCCTCGGCGAACTGCTCGGCGGAAAGCCCGCCGCCTTCCTCGACGTAAATCACATGCGGCGACAGGCAGCCCAGTTGATTCCACGCAACCACGTCCGCAGCCGCCCGCCCGACGATTTGCCGCGCGTGCAGGCCGGACAAAACGCGGCTGGTGACGTAAGCAAAACTGAGGCGATGGCCGTAGCCCAGAAAGCGGGTCCTGGCGGGCAGCCGCAGACTGACGGCGGCCAGCGCGCTGTCGCTGCCAGTGGCGGTGACACAGTCGGCTTCGCTAAAGAGCGCGTCGGCTAAAGTGTGATCTCCTCCCGGCCACTCGGCGATTTCAAGGCAAGCGCCCAGCTTGGGTTCCGCGTTGTAAAGCGAGTGGGCGAACAGCCTGGGCAGCAGGGTGGCGCCGGTGGCGCACTTCACAAACTGCGCCGACCGCACCAGCACGCCGAGAACGACGCTCATGAGTGTCGGGATCGGGAGGTTTCCCGCGGCGATATGCACCAGCAGTTCGGGCGCGATGACGATGGCGGCACGATTGGATTTTTGCTCCACTTCGGCGGACACCAGTTCATCGAGGCGTCGGGCGTGGCCTAAATCCTGTTCCAAGAGGGCCTGGAAGTTCTCATGAGTCAACTGTTTGAAGAAGGAATCCAGGCCGCCGGCCAGTGTGGCCCGGGGAAAACCGGTCGCTGCCGGTCCTTGCTCCAAGGCGAGCCGGCGAAAGGGGTAATCCGGTTCCAGCCAGCTTCGGCCCACCTCGCTCAGGGTCTTCACCAGGCTGTGCGTCTGCCGGTGGGCCAGGTAGCGCTCGCGGTTGCGCTTGAGGGTTCGGCAGGCTTCGCCGATCATCGCGGCGCTGAGCGTTGCGTCGGGCGACAAATCGGCAAGGAAATAGTTGGGCAGGTTCATGTTAAAAGAGGCATCGAATCCGCTCCAGCCGCCTTGAGCGCCACCGGCCCTTCCCGCCGCTGGATCGCGTGCAGGCACAGCAGACCCGTCAAGGAAACCAGCATCAGCAAGGCGACTCCCGTGTAAATCGGGAAGTAGGTGTTGACGGAATGCGCCGCCGCGCCGAGCTGCTTGACTTTCATGCCCACCACCCAGTGGGAAAGGTTGCCGATCACGCCGCCCCCCATGACGAACAGCCCGAACACCCGCCCGCGCACGGCGTCCGGCACCGATTCCATCAGCGCCGCCTCGGTCATCGGATAACTGGCCATAAAGAAAAAGCCGTAAACGACCAGCACCGGGATCATCCAATGCGACGGCACGCGCGGGAAAAGCACCACCATGCCTGCGGCTGCCACCAGGGCGAGCGTGATCCAGCGTTTCCGGCCGCCGTCGCTCAGGCTGCCGAAAAGCGGATTGCTGATCGTGGCGGCGACATAAATCCCGCTCAACGCCAGCCCCGTCCACTTGGGGTCGAAGTTGCGGGCCTTCTGCAAGAACAGCGAGCTGAGGCTGCCCATGCTCGCCCCGGCGAAATCGCGCACACTAAACGCCAGACAGTACGCCAGGAAGAAAAACCACAGTGCGGGCGTGGGAAACAACTGTCCCGCCGGCACCGTCCTCCGCTCGCTCGCCGGAGCGGGCCGCTCATTATCCGCCAGCCAGGTGAAGATGGCCGCGACCACAATGCCCAGAATGCCCAGCTCGAGCACTGGCCGCCGCCAGGCGGCTGGACCCAAGGCCGGCTCCAACATGCCCGCCCGCCAGCCGGCATAGATCGGCCCCACAAAGAAGCCGACCCCGGCCCCGATGCCGACCAATCCCAGCGCCTTGCCCGTGCTGCCCGGAAACAAGCGCGCCACCATTGCCGTGGCGGCCGGATGGTAAAAACTGCCGCCGAATCCGGCCGCCGCCACGGCCACCAGCGCCCACGCGTAGTTCGGCGCCAGCGCCAGCGCGGCGAAGCCCAGCCCGTTGAGGGCCAGCCCAAAACCGAGCAGCTTCTTGCGATTCATTCGGTCCGCCAGCACGCCGATGGGATAACTCGGCCCAAAACAGGCCGCCATCATCACCGTCAGCAGCAGCGTCGCCTGGCTCACGCTGGCGAACTTGAAATCCCTTTGCATCAGCAGATAGAGCGGCATCAGCGCCACCTGATACACGTGCGTGAAGGCATGCAGCACGCCGGTCAGCCAGAGCGTGCGGGTCCGATGTCGTTCGTGCGCGTCCATCGCTCGAATTAGACCGCCAGCAGCGAACACCCACGCGGCTCAGCCAACACCGCCCGGCCCGCCAGGGCAAAACCCTGGCTGCGGCGAATGCCCAGATCTTCGGTTTGAATTGCCATAACCGAATAGACATTGGCCAAATCAAACACTCGAATCAAACCGGTTTCGCCCTCGGCCACTTCGGCCCCGGTTTCGGGCGAAACGATCTGCACCCGCGCCCAGGGGGGGAAGTGGAAGAGACGAGGGGCGAGGGGCGAGGGGCGTGGGGCGTGGGGCGTGAGACGGGCGGGGGCGATAGCAGAGTCGTAGGCTTGCGAGCTAAGCTCGCTCATGCCGTATTCGCAGACAATCTGACCGGGCGGGATGCCGAGGCGCTGGGAGATGAGCGCGTGCAGCGCCGCTTTCGGCAGACTGCGCGAGCGGCCCTTGTAACCCCCGGTCTCGAGCGCGCACGAGCCGGGCGGAAGCTCGAAACGCAGGTCTTGGTCGGCCAGGTAATCCAGCAAATGCACAAACGAAAACGCGGTGCCGAGCATGAGCAGGGGCTGTCGGGACCCGCTCGCCGCTCTCAGCCGTTCCAGCGCCGCTTCCGCATCGAGTGCCCACGCGCCATCCCTGGCGACCTCTCCGACAAAGGCCGACCCGTCCCACCCAGCCGCGCGTCGAATCGTCTCGAACATGTGCGCCAGCGAGGAGTGCGGCGCCTGCGCCGGGGGCGGGGTCAGAATTGCCAATTTGCTTGTCCGCGCTGGCTCCAGGGCGGATTCAAGACGTAGCCGCCGACGGGAGTCGGCGCTGACTTCTGTGGCTGCGGAAAAGTGCGCCGACTGCCGTCGGCGGCTACAATTTCGAGAATTCTTGAATCCGCCCCACGCTGGCTCCGTTTCGCCTCGTTGGCAATTGCCAATTGCCAATCGGGAATGGGCGTCGAACCACCGCAACACGGATGCCTCATACAGCGCCAGCGACCCGGCATTGTGGTAGTGTCGGCTCGGCTTCTGTCCCGTCGTGCCGCTGGAGTGGAATACCGTAGTCCGCTCCGACACCGGCAGACATGAAAGGTCCAGCTCCTTAAAGGCCGAGGTTGGCGCGGCGGGAATGCCGCTCCAGTGCGCTACTGTGTCCGGGCGCGCGCCCCGCGCTTCGCACCAGCGGCGATAGGGCGCATTATGCTCGAACTGCAGCGCGAACAGTTGCAGCGCCAACTCGTCAAATTCTATTCCGCCACAGCCGGCGCGAGAAGGCTCTGACTGAATTCCGCATTCCGCATCCCGCACTCCGCACTCCGACGCAAGAATGGACTCGCGCAGACGCGCGGCAAAACTCGATAACTCGCTGGTGGAACTCATGCGGTTTTGATTTAACCAGGCTGGTTTTCCGCCACAGCCCGGAAGCAATATGTAGCCTTGAAAGCGACCAACCGCAAGCGAGGATTACTGTCTCCGCCACACCCGGGGCGCATACTCACACCGCCGCCGGCGCGCGGACATTCCTGTCCGCAGCAACTTCCGGACGCCTCACGATGTTGGCTATCGACACGCTGGTTCGCTTCCAACGCTGCTGCGGACAGGAATGTCCGCGCGCCGGGCTTGGCGACATTAACAAGAAGCGCCAACCCTCTTCTTTACTGCTTTACCGCGCCGGGTGCGGCTGGCACAAGGAGCGGGACGATTTTATGCGAACTGCCTTTCACTCGCTGAGCTTTGCCGCGTTGCTGGCCGCCACCGCCTGCGCGCCGACGCGGCCGGCACCCGAGCACCTTGTCGCTCCACCCTCCGCGACCGGCGTCTCTGCCGCGCCATCCCCCTTCCTGCCACCGGGAAGCGCTTCATCCTTGGAACTGCCCGGCCAGAGGCCGGACGGCTCGGTGCTGCTGCCCAATCAGTGGTCGCTGCGACCTGTGGGAAAGCAGGTTGACATGGGCGACTTCCCCATCAACATCGCGGTGCATCCGGGGGGGCGCTTCGCGGCGGTGTTGCACAGCGGTTACGGCGCGCACGAAATCCTCGTGGTGGACATCCCCTCAGCCCAAGTCGTCTCGCGCACCGACGTGCACGAGACCTTCTATGGCCTGGAATTCACTAAAGACGGCCGGCGGCTCTTTTGCAGCGGAGCCGGGGATGAGGTGGTCCACTCGTATGACTTCCAACAGGGAAGCCTGACGAATCACTACGAGATCAAGCTGCGCGACGTCAAACTGCGCGCCATCCCGGGCGGGCTGGCGGTAGATAGGGCCGTGAGGCGATTATACGTTGCGAACGTCTGGGGAAACCGCGTGACGCGCGTCAATCTCCTGCCGCAACTGGAGGTGGTGGACATCCTGCTGGGGACAAATGTTGCGCCGCTTTCGATTCCGCCGGTGACCGATTCGGGCGATTTCGACACGGAGGCGGCGAATAAACGCGAGGATGCATCACTGTATCAAACGGGCCCGGACGACGCGTTCCCTTACGCCTGCCGCCTGGATGAGAAGCGGCAGCGCCTCTACGTCAGCCTGTGGGCGCACGCGGCCATCGCGGTGATTGATTTGCAGTCGGAACAGGTCGTCGCGCACTGGCCGACGCAAGAGCACCCGTGCGAGATGACGCTCACCCGCTCAGGGAAACTGCTGTTCGTGGCCAATTCGAGCCGGAATACGGTAACGGTGTTAGACACGCGGTCGGGCAGAGCCTTGGAGACGGTTTGGGCGGCGCTGTATCCTCAGGCCCCGCCCGGGTCCACGCCCAATAGCCTGGCGCTCTCACCGGACGAAAAGATGCTCTTCGTCGCGAACGCCGATAACAACACCGTGGCGGTCTTTGACATCGAGAAGCCGGGCAAAAGCCGCTCGCTGGGGTTCATCCCGGTTGGCTGGCGTCCTACGTCGGTGCGCGTGACGCCGGACGGCAAACACTTGCTGGTCGCCAACGGCAAGGGACTCCTGCCCAAGGCCAATCCGCTCGGCCCTCAGCCCGGCATCAATCGTTCCACCGATCCGGGGGTGCAATACATCGCCCGGCTGTTCCAGGGCACCTTGAGCATCATTGACCTGCCGCCGCGAAAGGAATTCGAGGCGCAGCTCGCCGGCTACACCGCCCAAGCGTATCGCTGCAGCCCCCTCAAACCCGATGCCAGTGTCACCGCCCCGCACCCGCCGGATAACCCCATCCCGCTCCAGCCCGGCGAGGCCCAAGGCCGCATCGAGCTCCGGAACGGACCGCGAGCCGTCCCGGCTCGCAGCGCGCAGGAAACGGCCAGGGTGATCGGAAAACCAGAATGTGGGGAACCCGCGAGGGCCGCTGCGAGCCGGGACGGCTCGCGGTCCGGTGAGCTTGATGCACCGCTGGGCGCGGCCAGCCCTATCCAGTACTGCATTTACATCATCAAAGAAAACCGCACCTATGATCAGGTGCTCGGCGACCTGCCCCAGGGCAACGGCGACCCCAAGCTTTGCCTGTTCCCCGAGCGCGTCACCCCCAACCTCCACCAGATTGCCCGCCAGTTTGTGCTGCTGGACAACTTTTATGCGGATGCGGAAGTCAGCGCGGGCGGGCACGAGTGGAGCATGGCCGCCTACTCAACCGATTTCGTCGAGAAGATGTGGCGGCTGGATTACGGGCACAACCACTCCAAAAAGTTCCCCTATCCCGCCGAGGGGTTCTTCCCCGTCGCCGCTCCGGCCGGCGGTTACCTGTGGGACCGCGCGCGCGAGGCCGGCGTGAGCTATTGCAGCTACGGCGAGTTCGTGTACTTCTTCACCCCGTCCAACGCGCCCGTCACCACGCACGTCAAGGCCTTGCAAGGACACATTGACCCGTGGTATCGCGGCTGGGATTTGGCCTACCCGGACGTGAAGCGCGCCGCGCGGTTCCTCGCTGAACTCAAACGCATGGAGGCCGAAGGCGACATGCCGCGCCTCCAAATCGTGCGCCTGCCCAGCGACCACACCCACGGCGTGTCGCCCGGCTTCCCCACGCCGAGTGCCTACGTCGCCGATAACGACCTCGCGGTGGGCCAGGTGGTCGAAGCCGTCAGCCACTCGAAGTTCTGGCCCGAGACCGCGATCTTCATCGTGGAAGACGACGCGCAGAGCGGCCCCGACCACGTGGACGCCCACCGCACCACCGCCTACGTCATCAGCCCTTACACGAAACGCGGCGTGGTGGATTCAACCATGTATTCGACCAGCAGCATGTTGCGCACGATGGAACTGATCCTCGGCCTCAAGCCGATGTCCCAATTCGACGCCGCCGCCACGCCGATGTTCAACTCGTTTCAGGCCACGCCCGACTTGCGCCCGTACCAGGCGCTGCCGGCGAATGTGGACTTGGAGGAGCGGAACAGCGCGCACGCCTGGGGCGGCCAAATCAAGATGAACTTCGCCCGGGAAGACGCGGTGGACGACCAGTTGCTCAACGAAGTCGTCTGGCGCTCCGTGCGCGGCCCGGACAGCCCCATGCCCGCCCCCGTCCGCGCCGCCTTCGTTTTTGAGCATCGGGGAGAGAAGGACGAGGACTGAGTTGCTTTCCGTTTTACGAACCTCTGATTCGGCGTTTCGGTTTCAGGCAAATCTGGTATTTCTCGACATCCTCCCTCATTATTCCATACCAGATATTTCCTCCCCGCTGCCTGTTGACGTAGTAGTGTTTCGACACCTTCTTGCTTGGGACGATGAAGTACTCAACCGTATGTTCCCGGTCGCGGATGTCGACAAACAAATACAAGTGCGAATCCGAAGCGATTGCTCCGGCTTTGGAATTAAGGAGCCAATAGTCGCGGCCGCCGGTGATGGTCTTGACCTGAATTGAGTATGCATTCCGACACGAATCATCAGTGATCAATAGGTCCGCTCCGGCAGCACTTCTCGTTGTCGGCGAGACAGTAAAGCCACGTCTTGCAAGCTCTGCTGCAGCCAGATAGACACCTCTCATTCCAGACATCTGTTGCTTTGAAGCCATAACAGTGTTTAGCCTTTCGCCGCATTTTGCTCAAACATGGCGCAGGTGTCAACCCCAGACCTGCGGATAATCCCCGATAAAACACTGGGCCTCTCCTGCAACGCACCCATCGAGTCCTAGTCCGCAAGCCCTAAATTTCGCTCACCGTTGGTCTTACCGGGGTTTTTGTCGCCGGCTGCTAGTGTTTTGCTGAGCCCGAGGTGATCTTGAGCAGGGAGAAAACTCCCCGAAAGGTCTGGGAGCCGTGCGCCCCTGAAGCAGTGCCAGCCCCGGCCCGCGCGGCAGCGGCAGAGCTTGCCCCACGAGGACCCGTTTAGGAACCCTCGTGTTTATTCATCGAGAATTCCAATGTCGCGCGGTCGAACGCGACGAGGCGGCGATCGCCGAACTTATGCGGATGTCAATAAGGGGTGATGAACGCGCGGTAGAAGCGTTGAGTCACGGGTGCCATTACGTTGGTGTCGGTGAACGTCCAGGGGCTGGTGAGGGGGGTATTGGTGGCGATCGTCGTCCAGTTCAGTGGGGAGAGGCCCGGACTGGATTGCAGCGTCACGAGAGAATACGGCGTGGTGCTGAGAACGACGGTCGCGGAGTCGGCGGCCGTTGTGGAGATGTCGGTGAATACGGGGGCCTCCGGCATTGGCAGACTGCCACTATCGCCGTTGTATGTAACCCCGGCAGTGAAAGCCAAAGCTCTGCCGTCCATCGTGCTGCTGGTATTCATCACGATGGCTTGATCAGACATTATGGTTCCCTTGAACACGGCGAATGTTCCAATAGTCGCTGAGGTGCCAACTTGCCAGAAAATGTTTCTGGGCTGCGCGCCGCCAGCCAGGATGACCTGAACCGTGCTGCCCACTTCCAGATCGGCTGCTATCTGGAAGATCCAGACATCATCGGGACCACCCGTGAGGGTGAGGTCCGATCCCGTTATCGAAGCCGTGCTCGTGAATTTGTAAAGGCCGGGGATAAGGTTCAGCCCGCCGATATTCCCGGCTCCGGGATTCAGGAATGGTCCCGAAGGCGTGGGTGTTCGTCCGGCGGCGTCGTTGTATGCCGTGGTCAAATCGCCCTTGGCCGTGAGCAGCATGGCAGGATCTATCACCGAACCTGCAGGCCCACCGGCATCAACCGCATAGATTGTCCCGTTCACCTGAGCTTGGGTCAAGTGTATGGCAGCCCCGGTGATTGGACTCGCCCCGACATCGCCATTAATGACGCCCCCGCCTGTGGTGGAGATTGCTGCCCCCGCAAGAACCGTGAAATGGGCAGCCGATCCTAAGTTGACTGGCGCCGGACCGGCGGCTAGCAACGTCCCGGGCGGAGCCATCAAGAGGGCGGCCAAACACGCCATGAGGGTTACCCCGCTTGACGTTTTGTGCCTGGAACTGCGGTTGCACCCATAGCTCGATGTGTCGGCACGGTTTATCATGTCCATCTGTTTTGAGTTATTCATCATTGCTTTATTTTCCTGTATGTCGTTCGCATGCTGCAGTGAGTCAGCAAGATTCGGGTCAGTGGTTGGTGGTAATCAGCAGGCGCGGGCAGAAATGCAGTGAGTGTGCGAGGGACGATTTCAGGTCCTCCGGTTAACCGGTGAGAAGCCCGGCCCGGCCCGGCCCCATGCGGCAAATTGGTTGATTCTGAAGCACTCGGCACATGTTGTGAAACAGTTGACCCTGTCTGTTCGCTTTTGTTGGTGAGTGTCATCATAATTTACCAGTAATTTGTTCACCATCACGCTTTCGGAGTGCTCTTTTTTGGCGTAAGACGTGCGAGGGGCGCGGCAATATCCCTGGCGCAGAGAATCCACGTTCAAATGCGCGCAACCGAAAACCCCACAAGTGCTGTGCCAGCAACAACATCGGGCGATTCGGGTGAGACGAGGGGAGAACCGTAACGCGCTTGACGCAAGGCTTCTGATACCATTTCACAATGGAACTCGGTAGGAATGAGTGGAAGCCCCCGCCCCTGAACCCCCAAGCAAAGACGGACCCCTCTCCCCAGCCCTCTCCCCTTCGGAATGGGAGAGGGTGGTCGCAGGCCGGGGGAGGGGAACATACCAATTGTTTCAGTGAAATGGTATCAGATGTTGAAGGGAATCTAATTGATGTGCCCGTCAGGCTGTTGTGCCCCGCAGCCGGATTCCTTTAGGCCCCTGGTTTCTCAATAGTGCGAAAATGGGGCAGTGGTGTCCAGAAAGTGGACACGGACAAGGTCTGGTAGCGGATAAACCTAGTGTTGTGACAATTAAATCTCGATACAAACGGCCTCCTCTCCCTAACCCTCTCCTCCCGAGGAGGAGAGGGAATCCAGAAAGCAGCCTGGTAACGAGACTTTGTTGCCGCGATACTAGAAGCCGCAGTTGGACCCGTGATTTCAAGTGCATGGCCAGTCAGAAGTATCGCCATATCAAGCACTTCGCATGGATGCACCGCAACTGCGCCGCAGTTGGAATGGTTCACCTGTCAGGTGAAGACTTCCCGATTTTCGATTGATACCACTTCCAGCTCGACGATGCACTATTTCCTGTAAGGCAA
>Ga0187872_10002826_pt1 | contig 14775 bp, 17 predicted proteins | sample June2016WEW_16_4_FD_132973 | JGI IMG/M metagenome (GOLD analysis project Ga0187872, IMG submission 132973) | Peatland microbial communities from SPRUCE experiment site at the Marcell Experimental Forest, Minnesota, USA - June2016WEW_16_40 | ecosystem: Environmental > Terrestrial > Soil >...
GAACATTCCTTCTTGCTGGTTATCGTCTCCACGCATTTCACTCGCCTCCTTGGCTTTCCTTACATCAGACGAGTTTGTTTATTTAAAGTTGCAGAAGAAATGAGTTTTTCAACAAGCTGTTAACGGAACTGAGGAAACGACAACGACCACCACGTCCTCAGTTCCCTACGAGGTAGATTATTCTGTCTTCATTTTGAACATCATGGTTCACGAGAAGGACGCGGCGCCAGACAAATTCACCATACTTCGCACGTTTGACCAAAAGGGGCTATACCACACGATCTACGGCATTGGCTACGGCAAAGGAAAGAACCCCATCGCCAACGTGATTGACGCAGCGGCGAAGTGGCTGCACGAGAACAACCTGGGCAAGTAGAATCTCACTCCAAAAACTGCTCAAAATCAGTCACGAGCTTATTAACAAATTCAACGAGTTCGGTGAGCAATGGAAGCATCGCCTTACCTTGCACAATCTCCGACTCCCCGAGTGTTTTCTCCATTTCGGATTGAATGCTCTCTTGTATATCCTGATCAAAACTTCCAGTGAAAGTTGGCGTGCCTGATATGCGCACCAAATACTCCCCAGGCATCCAGTCAGCAGCGAGCAAATAGTCATGCGCAACGGTAAAGTGAGTACGGTGTTTGTCAATGTTGTCAAGCTCATGGATTCGCCAGAGCGCGTCATTCCCGCCTTTATACGGTTTGAGCGCATCGATAGCCTTTACCACCTCAGGCTTCATCCTCTGTACTTTCTTAACCTTAACGTGTTCATAAGAGGCTAAGTCCTTCGCCACAGGAAAGCCCACTTCACGACCAGGATCGATTCCCGGCGTACCAACCATAGCAAGCTGGTACGCGAGGTGGTCAAGTGCGCTTCTGAGATTGTGGATAACATCTCCTGCGGCAGCGATTGCATTTGCGGGCAACAGGGGCACTCGGGTGAAAGGATCATAGGACATTTGAGAAAGGCCAAGAGGCACCTTAGGGTCTTCACCCCTGATGACAATGGCTGAATATTTGCCCCGCCAATCGCGAAGTTCGGCTTCCAAGTCACAGAGATGCTTCTTTGCCCTTTCAAGTTTTATCCGGACGAGAATGAGCCTGTCGGACGCTTTCAAGGGCATAATGGCAAAGTAGCACTTTTGATAGGAGAAGCCAAACCAGGAGCATCTCAGGTCACGCAAGAGTGTATATTCTCAAGAAGAACAGTGTCGCACCTAGGAAGTAGTCGCGCGGAAATGGCACGGAAGACAGGCGGCCACATGAAAAATACAGTTGCTTTGCTGACATTGCTGGCCCTAGTTGGCCTCAGCTATGAAATCGGGCGGTCACGAGACGAAACTGTTGTACATGCCGCCGAAGCGTCAAAGTGGGCCAAGGTAGAAATTCCTCTCAACGTTTATCACCACGAGTCACGTGCGCTGCCCAATGCCGGGATCGCTGGGGCAGAGGGTTTCTGGCAATCAACCAGCGCAAGCAAGGACAAACAGTTGGTATCTCCGGTTGCGGTTAAGATAAGCTGCACCCGCTCCGATAAAACGTGTACGGAATCCGAAGCGTCAGTGGTGTTTGGCGTGCTTAAGGCGGACTTGCTGGAATATGACGTTACGAGTTGGACGGAAGAGGGTGTTGTGGCCGACGATACGGACGAGGGAAATTGTGGGATTGGGCACCGCCTATCGCTGGATTTCAAGAGCAACAGTGTTACTGTGACCGATTATCCCAAGAAGGTGACCAGTAGCGATAACTGTCAGGCTTTTCAAGATGCGAATTCCTATGTTCTACAGGGCGGAAATCTAGTGCTGGACCCTCCCGCCACATGGGACCCTCTGGCGAAACCAGCGGGAAAGAAATGACCATGCGCTTGCCGAGAGTGGCCGATCAGAGTGCTCCGCAAACGATCTTAATCTTGAAAAGCCGCCGATGCGAAACCCTCCGGGTCACTGACCCTCTAAAATTCTGGCAGACAGTCACGGCACAAAATATGGGCGCAAGTTTGAGAGCAGAATGGCACGAAAACGTGCCGAACACCGTCTAACACCATGCACGTAAGTTGCAGAAGAACAAAGCAGGCCACGCATCGTCTAATGGTCTGTCACACCTTCTAAGCAGAGGGTCGGGGGTTCGATTCCCTCCGGGCGCGCCACTCTAAAACCTGTCCATAGTTTCGTTTACGCTACTTTCGCTGAATCGATCGCCACAACATTTTGTAGCCCATGTGGCCCAAACAGCGAAAAGCCCAAACCCACTCGCTCGCACCATTCCCGCCGCCACGCCTCGTCCTTTTGCAGTCCGCCTGCGTAGTAGTCGGTCACGGTCTCCTTCGAGTGGCCAAGCCACAGCTTCGTGAGATCTTCCGGTACGCGCGCCCGGCGCAATGTTTCCGTGCGGAATCGCCGGAAAGCGTGAAGTCCAACTTTCTTGCCGGTAGCGTGGAGTGCCCGGAGTACGTTTCGCTGTGCCAATGGACGGCCGTTCCGTGTCGCGAAGAGATACCCGGTTTTTCCGGCCACGTAATCCTGCAACAGCCGGGCCAACGGCTCCGCGATATCAACGACGCGCACCGCGTTGGGCGTCTTCGGTTCTTGTTCCTGACCTTGCCAGATACTGCGCCGCACGTGAAGCACGCGGTAATCCGATTCAAGGTCAGTCGATTTCACCCCTAAGGCCTCACCGATACGAAGTCCTGTCCCTGCCAGCAAAGCAAAGAGCGCCGCGTACCGCCCTTTGGTGCTGGCGAGGACTTCCGTAACCTCCGTCTCGGTTAGAGTTGGCCTGCGTTGAAGCTCCTTCCTGATGATCGGCAGGCCGATGAAATCGTGGTTCCACTTGCGTGGGTGAATCTGATCTCCGTCTGAATCGACGGCCGAAGCCACGACCATCTTTACGACCTTCGTGTGGTTGACGATTGATTGTGGTGAAAGCCCCGCCGCTGCCATTTGGTCCACCAACTCCCGCAATGCGCCGTTGGAAACATCAGCTAGCAACTTGTCGCCAAGCTTCGGAAGAATCCACTTGTCGAGTGAGTGCTGCCAGCCGTGAATGGTAGCGGGCTTTACCGGCTTCCGTCGCCGCGTGCCGAGTGACGCGATCCACTTTACTGCTTGGGCGCGAAACGTGGCTGCCGGTCTTGTGTTGGTTGTGAAGGCCTCTTTGCTATTGATGCCCTCGCGTTCGATGTGTTCACGGAGTTTTCGCCTCGCGATGCTGCGTGAAGGGCAGATGCCCAACGTAATCGTCTGGCGCCTCCTCCGCTCTGGAGTGTCAATCCAATAGCGTCCGTATGCTGGAGCCGTCGGATTCCACGGATTGCAATGCTGAAACACGTTACCTGTTTGACCCGTTCGGCGGGACAAGGATGGTCCTCGTTTCCGCCTTATCGTCGTTGCCGGTGCAGCCGGGATGATATCACTGGTTAGAAGCTGTTCATGCTCCATTGCCTCGAATTCCGCGGTGATGGTTCAGGTCTATTCGAACCCGCTGCCGTTCGATGACTGCCGCGTCTATCGGTTGCGGCGTCCGCTGCAGTTCATGCGCGGAACTCTTTTCCCCGACACGACTGTAACTTCGTCTGCGCGTCGTCAGACGTTCCTCAAATCACGTTTCCGTGATGCATTCCAGAACTACCGGAGGGGGTGACTTACCCCCTCCGATTTGAGACGGTTCTGGGGGCTTATTTCCAGATCCGTTTCGACACCCTGGGGCGGGATTCCCTCGAAATCATTTACGCCGGGGGCGGTTGTAGATTTCCGCCAAAAGTTCATCCCGGGTGGCCCGATCTTTCGGGTCCGGGTATTTCTCCACGACGAGTGTGGCAGTCCGACGCTGTGCGTTATTCCCACGGAGAAAAATGCGCCACACACGATCGTTCATCACAGCACCCTGATGGAAATCCGACTCCAGGCGAAACCGGACACACGCCAAATCCAGCGCCTGCACAAATTCGCCGTCACCGATTGCCTTGCGAATTTGCTCAAGGCGTACGCAGATCATCGTCTCGTAACCGTCCCTGATGGGCTCGTCGTGAACAAATTTCTCCGAGTGCACGGTCATATAACTTTCGAGCCAAAAATGCACGAGTTCGACGAGCTCGTCGAGACGCGGTGTGAAGCCCGGAACCTCCGCGGCTTCTATCGCTTCTCGCCTACGAATTACATCCTCGACCCATTTAGCATCGTTTTTCTTAACGTTAGTCCGCATTTTACTGCTCCTTTTCGCATCATTATTGATGGCGCGATTCCGGTGATCCGCTATCGCACCATTCTCGTCCATCGCATCGTGCTCAAAACGCTCGTCCTGGGCAGCCCAGCTCAGCAGGTCCGCGATGCTCGGCTACTCATCGGCGCCTACAAAACCTACGAAACCGAGTTCTGTGGGTTTTGTAGGCTCGCATGACGCACTAGGTCCGCGCCGGCGCCTTCGGATTGACGATCCAATTCTCGGCAGGCCGCCCTCCCGTTGAAGGGGCCCCGGATACCACACGACGCACCCAGCCCGCATCCTCGAGTACGGACAGCGCCGCACGCGCCGTTTCGGGTTTGTCGAGCCCACTCCACCCCTTGATGTAGACGTCCCGCGTGGTAAAGCTTTGCGGAATGTCACTGCGTTTAATGTGTTTCCCCAGTTCCCGAGCCGCCCGGCATTCAGGGGAGACCACGCAGGCATACACTCTCTGCGCGTGAGACTCGAGGTAACCGCAAAATGCGATGGCCTCTTCCGCATGATCACGGCTCGCATAAACCACATCGCGAAGGTGGCCGCCGTCGGCCAACCGGTCGGCCATCTCAAAAAGCGCCGAAAGGCTCGGCATCAGGCTGCGGTACTTGGCGAGGTGTGCGACCATCACCGGCGCGAGGCCGGATTCGCTCCGCACCTTCTTTTCGAGGTCCCGCCACCACGCCTCGAACAAGGCCTGCGCCTCCGGTCCAAAGCGCAATTGGACAGGGGGGTCGTCGACTGGCAGATTTGCGAGTTGCGTAAAAACCCGTTCGGCGATGGCCAAAGCACGGGCGTTAGGCGGACGGTCGACCAACTTCCAATCGCCCTTCGGCGGATCCGGCCAGACCATCACTTGAAAACGTTGGAATAACCCGTCGTCGTTCGCGCCCCCGCGCACCGCGTCTGCCAAATACCAGCGAAGACGCGCTGGCTGAATGTTGCCAATGAGGCTGACGCAGACCGCCGGGACGTAGATGGACCCGCGGCCGATGCGTTCCAGTTTATACGGTTGGTCTCCGCTCCAGGCTTGAAGGAAAAAACTCCGCTCGCCTTCGCGACCATCCCGATCGAGTTCGGCGAGCCAGCCGGTTAGCTCGTCACGTACGACCAGAAGTCCAGCTGGGTTGCGGCTCAGGATCTCGTGTAATTTTTCGAAGGTCGAGTCTGTCGTAATAAGTTGCCGTTCGACCGGTGGTACAAGGCTGGCATCGGGCTGCGCAGGCACTTCCGTGCCTTCCTTCAGGGCCTTCTTGTAGAGCTCACGCCAGGCCGCCAACCGCAGGTCAGCCTGTGCTTTGGCCCCTTCGTAGTCCGCGACTTCGTTTTGATACTCCGCGCGCCAGAAGTCTTCAATCCGGTTCAACGGTGCCGTGATCGCGTGAAGGACTGGGGATTTCATGAAGCCCGGTGATCCGACGATCGCGCCCCACAAGTTCGGAACAATCGACCAGGAGACGTCCTCAACCTTCGGTTGAATCCGAGCGCGGCGGTTCACGCAACCGGCCAGTGTGACGACAGCTGCCGCTCCCGCGTAGTCCGGAGGCGTCTGCATTCGCTCGGAAACGTCCTCCACCAACGGGCGAAAGCTCGACGGCAGCAGATCGAGGCGGAACTTCTTGACCGGGAGAAGCTCGTCACCGAGCAGTGCAGGATCGGGCCAATCCTCAGTCCCGCTCACCAGAGTCGAGCGTGACCCTGCCGCGATTTGCAAGATCTGGCGGATACGGGATACAACATCATCGCCCATGATGACCGCCAGGGACGGCGTCCCGGTGGCGGCTGCCCCCGAGGCAATCCGCGTTGCTGTCGACATCACGTCTTTCACACGCTGACGCGATTCATCATCTCCTGCAGCCTCTGCGACAGCCTCGATGAAACCAGCCGTTTCATTCTTCTTCCAGCCACCGCGCAGCAACATCCCAGCGAGCGCGTTAGCCGCGTCGTGTCGGCGCCCCAGCTTCGGCCAATGTCGTGCCAGTAAAGCTCCGGCAGCGATTTTGCGAACAGCTTTGCACAGATCGTCGCCGCCGATGCGAGTCGGTTCACCCGTCCCTTCCCAGCGGAGCTGCTCGCCATTCGGATGGATTGACGGAGGGATCAGAGTCTGCTGCCCATCGGACCGAAGTTCGACGAGACACTTTCCGTCGACGTCCACGAATTTCATAGGCCGCGGGATCGGAGTGGCGCCGTACCAGTAGTGCGATGTCCTCCGACCCTCACGCCCGTGAATCCGTTCGGTCTTCGGCAGGAAGACTTTCCCAAGCACGATTGCCGCTTTGCAGTCAAGGTCGACGTCGACGAGATCGCCACTGGTCTCGCCGGTCATCCAGCCAATGTTGTCGTCCGAGGCGAAGTATTCCTCAAGCTGGTCCTTCCGGAGCCGAAGAACGGGCCAATTCTTGACTACGGGCCCTTTGCTTCTCGGCGGCACCGGTACGACGTGACGCCCGTTATTCAAGCTGATGCGAGCCTGTCTGAGGATCCGCTCGCGGTGGTTCTTCTGCTGCTTGGCTGTAACCTTCATATATTCTTGTTTCTCCTGTCAGAATTTTTCCTTCGAGCGCAGTTTGACAGAGCGGCCGCGGACCAACATTACAAGTGAGGCAACGGCGATTTGTGAGACAGCGCGAAGCTAGTTCATTGAAAAGCTGCGTCTTACGGCAGGAGGTGATCCCTCACAAATCGTGTGAGATCGATTTGTGACACTCGGCTCAGTTTCGATCGACCGTCAGATAGCGGCGAGAACCGCCAGGACGTTATCGTTTTTTGACGTAGGCGTAGGTGAAGGATCACAGTGATTAATGGTTCCGGATCGCCCACCCGCGATGGTCGCCGCGCAGTGCGACGAGGAGCCTGGTAATGTTCAGCACGTGTTCGGCATAGTGAAGCGCAGAAACGTGTTCTTGGTTCTCGAACTCGCTCGCAGCTGGGCTCATCGCAGAACCTTCATTTCGGCGGATGAGGGGCTCCGCTGCCGAATATCCGACTGTAGGCATTGCGCAATGTCCGACTTATGTCGGGGTCTTTTCTTGGCTTTTCCTTTTGGATACCGCCTCGCCCTGCCAACCACTCGCAGATGAATTCTATAGGCGAGCGCCACCTTTTAGTGGTGAATATCTCTACCGCCAACTGGTCGTAATCGAGAGAGCGCAAGCTTTCTCCCAATGAGCTACTTACACTCTTGGCATCGTGAAAGAGTCGGTCGACATACGGCAGCCAAGCCCTGACGATGCCGGCATAACGAAGATCGTTAAGCGGGATTTTGCTCACGCGCTTTTTTTCCTCGGCGCTTAGGCGTTCTACAACCTCAGAACCCATTGAATCCTTCGGCAAAATGTTCAGCTCAGCCCGAGCCCACAGTGCAAAGAAGCGCAGCCGTTCGTCAGTAGTGGCATCTCGGAACGCGTTCAGCAGCACCCGATACCGGGCGGCTAATTCAGAGTCTGGACTCGCAGAATCGCTCTTCGGTCTGGAAAACGCATCGAACACTGGTCCGCGGAAAGTCAGATGATCAACGAGATCAGCTTTGATCCGGTCGATTGATGCTCGACTCCATTTCCTTTCCAATTGGGAACACTGTTCAAAGAGCTCGCGGACGCTTCCCGGTACAACTCCCGTCTCTCGCGAGCGCTTCCGCCCCGATGATGACATCCCATCACCTCCTATATGGGCTTCCCGATCACGAAGGCATGGCTATACGGTGCCAATGTGATCTCGCCCACCCCCGGCTATTTGGTACGGTGGGCAATACTACAACGATCCGTCGGTATCACGGCTGGGCGCATGACAACGCTGCCATCAAAACCCACAAAAGAAGGATTCTGGGAGTTTTGGTGGTTTTGATGGTGGGGTGCCGGTTCTTTCCGACGTTAGCGTTTTTGCAACTAGAGGACGATCTCAGGTCCCGCACGGAGACTGTCACGTACCTTATCCGGTCCGTTCCGCTTCCGGGTAGGATCCGCAATTCGTAGCTGCGTAATCGAGATTCTTCTAACATTCGCCGGGGAAATCGAATAGAATGCAGTTAAGAACGCCGTGCGGTTCCTCAGTAAGCACGTCGGTGAAACAGGACAGTCCTACGGTTTCTATTCTCAAGTAAAGGTGTGTCCTAACATGGCCGACAAAAAGAAAAAAGTATCTTTTTCAGCAGCTCCGAATCTCGGCCGCCACGAGTCCGGCTGCCGCATTTGCGCACATCCGCAACGACACGAAATCGAACGCGAGTTCATTTCATGGAAGAGTCCCGCGAAGATCGCCGTCGAATACAAGTTGCGGGACCGCTCCAGCGTCTACCGCCACGCCCACGCCGCGGATTTGTTTCCAAAGCGCGCTCGGAATTTGCGGGCAGCTCTCGAGCGGCTCATCGAGCGAATCGATGACGTGCCGGCGAGCGCCGGTGCGATCGTTCAGGCCATCGCCACGCACGCGCGAATCAATTCACAAGGCCAACTCGTTGAGCCGAGCGAACACGTACACCTCAATGACCTATTTGATCGAATGACGCCCGAAGAACTCGAGGTTTACGCGAAAGACGGAACTCTGCCGCACTGGTTCACGGGAGTGGTGGGCGCAACAAGTCCGCAGGGTCCGGGAGGCAACGGAAATGCGTAATCGCGTGAAAACACACGAAGGTCACCATTTTGTTCCCGCAACAGTTCCGGGGCCCAAACCGGGTGATTTCCCGGCCGGTTCACCACAATCTCGTGCTGCGGCGAGGGCGATCGTCGCCGCTTATGCGGATGAGGAGCGCAAGGGCGAAGAGGCTAAGTTGGCAAACCTGACTGAATTCCAGCGCGCATTCGCCGAGTGGGGCGATAGCCCTGGGATGCGGGCGCAGTTCATCGGGATCGCTAACATGATGGAAGCGAAGGCCGCGATATATGGGACTCCCCTGCCCAGCCTCGAGGAAATCCGGCACGTAAATGCCGTGCTACGAGAAATCAATCGGCTGGCCGATGGAAAAGGCTCATTTCTATCGGCCAGCGACCCGGAGGAGTGGAATCGCCTCAAAGCGATTGCCGAGGAGAACGTGCGCACCCAAGAAATGAAGTCGACGGGCTAGCGCACTTGCTGATCCATCACCGCTCTCGGAGGAACGACCCGGTTGAGCAGCCGATGTTCGGGATGGCGATCACGCGGAAACGCCAACAATGGTCGACAGGGGCCCGGCTAAACGGGATCGAGGCCTGCAAGTCGGCGCCGCCGGTCCGAAAGCTTCTAGAGCCTTTTTGACCACCGCCGAGTGCCATCTAGGAGCGGGCGGGGACCGTCAAGCCGGATCTGAGGACGAATTTATGGTCATTCGACCCAGCGCTTCTAACCGGATTCTGGACGAGTGATTCGTCCTACACTCGCCTCAGTAGGCGGCACCGGCGCGAACCTCAGCGAGCGGCTTCGCAAGGTCCGCGAGCAGTTCCGGTCCGACAATGGAGACAGGTGTTGACCCGTAGCACAAGAGCCGATCATGGAAGTCGAGCAGCGATGCGCCCGCGCCCGCTTTTGCCCGGTACTCCGACAGCAGTGCTGAATTTCTGCCCGTGTCCTTCCCTTCCGTATTGCCGCCCTCTGTTCTCCGATCATCGCTTCACGTCAGCACAGATTGCACTCCTCGAACAGGTGCGTTGGTCGAACGCTTACATTCAACTGACCTTTTAAAGCACCAGTCTGCGATGCGGTCAGCTTCGGCGCGAACATCTGTCGCAATGGGGATGGCCCACAACTTTCGGCACACAACCGTATCAAGAACAACGTCCGCAAATTCGAAGCGCGACGAGTGGATATCCTCTCCGATCGTCATTGAGCACAGACTGCTGGAATGGTGAGCCGCTCTGAATTCCAAGGCTGATTTGACCTGCTCCGGATCGTAATGGAAGGCAGTCTTGTTGCGAACAGGTCTGACATAGCGTTCAAAAGCCACGTGGTTCCTTCCGGAGGGCAAGCACTCGCATAATTCCGCAAACGCCGATTGAGCGTGCTGGTCGCACTTTTTCACGAACGCCGCCAGCACGGGGTGATCCGCACGGGTTCTTAGCGTAAGCGGGACAGGTCCGCGCAAGCGCGCAGTGTGGTAAGAATGTGGTCTGGAATTCACCTCAACATGTTGGAATCACAAAAATGAAAAAACCTAATCTCGAACTCTACGACATCATCTTGCAGACATGGTTTGCACAAGTCGATTCGTATTGGCAAGCCCTGCGTCGATCTGAAAGGATGCGCGGCCCAGGATTGTAGAGCGTCAGGGAGCTCACATGAAGCGATTTCACGAGTGTGAGGACGAAGGAACGAAGTGAGCCTGCCTGAACGGTGGATACGAAAGCCTCGACGATTTCCCATCTATCGCAGACTGGAAAGAACATTCCGCGCAACTCGCTCGGCATCGTGGACACAATCTTTGTCTGCGATATTTACGCGACGAACATCTATTGTCACCGGACTATTCACGATCGCGACAGGCCCATCCCTCTCGTATTCCGCTGATGGGAAAATTAGAAACGTTTGGTTGCAGTTCAGAGCTGTCGCATAGGCCAGCATTTGATAGAAGTCGTGGTTCTCATACATTTGTGGAGAGCGTTTATACTTAGCATCGACAACGGATGCTGTCGTGCCCCCTTTTCGAATTGTGATGTCAGGTCGGATACGAAGCGGATACAGAGAAAGATAGGCTGTTGCTTGTGAAACTACTAGCAGAGGACTCGCTCGTCCTACCACCTCAAATGCGGCAGTAATAAAACTTTCAAATAACTCATTCATGTCCAGCAGAAATCCACGAAAGCGGACTCTCCCGGCTGTTTCAGAAATCGACCCCCGATCGAGGAACAGTCTGCAGAGCTCATGTAGAAATCGGTAGTCTTCGTTGAGTCGGTGATAGTGCCGCTGTTTGAGAGAAAGCCTGTCTGGCTGCTTTAGGGTCACAGCTTCGAACTGGTGTAAGTTTGCACGCAGTCGTTGCAACGTGGCTGGTGACCACGGAAACACGCGAAGTAGGAACCAAAGGGTCCACTTTATGATTTGATTGTCTTCAACATCATGCGTGTTTGGACTGAATCGACAGAATATGCGGTCTGGCCTTGCGAGGTTTTGCTGCAAGTGCCGGGCCGGTATGAGTCGCCCTCTAAAAACAGAGAGGTTTTCCTCATAGGTTACGTAATCCTGAAAGAGCCCTCGCCGGACACGGTTGGCCACAAGTGCATTGAAGAGATCTACCAGCGGTTCGAATAGGAACTTATCGGGTTGGTAAGACACTTCGGCTTCTAGGAAAACATCCTGTTTTTCCCGAGCGTAGATATATGCGAGCATCCGAAAAACATTGGCGGCATCGATTTTGGGTTCAATGACGACCCTAGTTCCAGAAGGAAGTAAGAAGTGCCCCACATATTGTTTCGGATTTACGAAATAGCTGTTCAGGCCGGCGTTTTCAGGTTCCTTGCGTTCGACCTTGTCGTATATCGCAGTCACTTCAAATTTGAGCTCCCGAAGTAGTGCCGCATCTTCAATAGACAGTAGAACTTCTTGTCCAGACTGCTCCTGTAACCGGACGTAATCGAAGTTGGAATCGGCTACCGTCACTGGATCATTATCTAGGACGATTTTGAAAGACGCTTGATTGCATCCAGTCCATACTTCTCATCGATCTGCGAGGCCGTCAGCTCGTACTCATATTCAGCCGCTAGTGGAAGAATCCGGTAGCGCCAAGTGAACTCCAGGAGATCATTTGGAAACCGCCCTCTGTCTACGGCCTCTTTTGACATGAAGTAACTGTGTCCGATAGCAAGATTTTCGTCCTTGGCGGCTACCACCTTATTCAATGTGACGAATAATCGTTCGATTTCTACGGCGTTTGAAATATGGTTCGCCTCAAGCCATCGCCTAAGAACCACGCTCTTGTCTCCGTCAATTGGCTTTAGCGTCACAAAAGCAAACCGTCGACGGAGCGCATAGTCCACTACAGCGATAGATTTATCGGCCGTGTTCATCGTTCCGATGATGTCTAGGTTGTCTGGAATGCTGAACTCACCGCCGGACTGCAAGACAACCGATTTCTCCCTGTATTCGAGAAGGTAGAGAAGCTCACCGAATACGCGGGAAATCTTGGCCCTATTTATTTCATCGATGATTAAGACGTATCTGTTCTGGGCATCTTCGCGCGCTAACTTACAGAACTTGAGAAAAACACCAAAAACTGGCTTGAAGAAAGTCTGCTTACACGTGTCATCGTAGTCGGGCTTAATTCCATAGACGAAATCCTCGTACCCATATGACTCGTGAAACTGAACAGTTTGTACTCGCCCTGCCGCGCCTGCCCACCATGTTGCCAGTTTTTGCGCTATGAAGGTTTTGCCGGTCCCTGGGGCGCCCTGCAAGATAACCTGCTTGTAATTGCTAAGTAGCTTTTCACAGTCGACAAAGAATGATTCGGGCAGGAATGTCTCGCTGCACAGTAGTGCAAATCTGCCTTCGAAGTTTCGCTCTGGCTCGTCCATTATGTGTTCTCCTGCGCTTTCCCGTGCCTTTATGAGATCTTCGAAAATCTCAGCCTCCCTTGGAGTCACCGCGAAGTTTGTCCCCTGAGGTTGCTTAAGGATACTGAGGTTGCTCAACTCGGGATACTGTTGGATTTGTTGTCGTGAGATCGGTGGGTCCACGATCCCCAGAGACATTCACGAAGGAATCCATCGGGCCGGAACTCCGGAAGGACTTCCTCGTGCCGAAGGTCCATTTCAACTACGAAACGGAAACTTGGGAGGCGCGCAGCTTTCTTCTGCCTCACTTCGAGGGTGATTTTGTCCTATTGTCCCCAAAAGACATGCTCACCAAGGAAGACACTTGGATAAGCCGCCAGGACATGCTTAGCGATTTTGATATGGTGCGTGAGTCGGTTTCGAACGCAGAGCTGCGGGCGCAGATCAACAATTACTTCATGAAAGTACTCCCAAAGAAAGCGACGCCTGACGAACGAAAAGTGGCGGAGCTCGATACGTATCGCCACTTTCCGGAATTAGTCGACACATACATTAGATACAAAGAAGACAGTGGCAACGAGGCCGTGAGCATGAGTTCGAATAGGGTCAAGGTCTCCGAGCAACTCTACCTGGAACAGTTCGGCGCATTCGTCGACATGCTTGCTCAGTTTTCGGCCTTCTATCAGGTTCCAGGCCGCACTTACAAGGAAGCCTTGCAACGGGTCCACTTCCTAAAGGATGTAATCGAGAACAAAGGGGGGCATAAGGTCTTTTATGTGAAAGGTCAACCAATCGAAAGAGAAAGCGATGTTCACATCCTTTACCGTCTAACGTGGTACGCCACAGCGTCGGATGTGACTCGCGAAGCCAACGACGGGCGTGGACCTGCCGACTTCAAAATATCGCGTGGCAGCAAAGATAAGTCGCTGGTCGAATTCAAGCTCGCCAGCAATTCACAACTTGAAAAGAATCTCGCTCATCAATCAGAAATCTACGAAAAGGCGAGCGATGCTTTAATTTCGATAAAGGTGATTCTCTACTTCACAAAGGCGGAACATGATCGCGTCGTCGCTATCCTTGAAAAATTAAAGCTTACAGGTAAGGAGAACATTGTCTTGATCGACGCTCGCGACGATAACAAGCCGTCGGGGTCTAAGGCAGCCTAAGTACTCGATCTGATCTCTCGAACACTGGCTCCGCTGCTTACTTGTACCCACAAACAGTACGACATGGCAAGGAATAGGGCAGTTTCGCTCTCTGCTATCCCCTATCCCGTCAATTCCTTGTGGGGTATAGAGGTGGCGTGGGCCGAAAGGGACACACCCTGCCCTTCGCGAAACGCTGCAACCCGCATAAACATTGGCTAAAACGCCGATGCTCGTCAAAAACCCCAGTCATAATGCGGGTTTCGCGACTGACCATATGACTCTGGGCGGCTGCACCTGACAAGCAGGCCAAGGAAGGATGGAGAATAAAGCCTCGTTAGCGGCACTGCACCTTTGTATGGCAGCGGCTTGACGGCTATTCGCGCCGGTCGGGGACGGCGCGCGCCACCGGCGTTGTTGGGGCCGAGTGCCAGGAAGCGTGCGTGAAGCTCTCGACCGGGAGCGGTCACATCTCTGCCCATCTCGTTTCCTCTTACGAAGCGGCCATTGTGGGGCTGGCGCGAAGTGTACGACTGTAGGCTAAATAAATAAAGTAGCCCACTCGACGCGCGCGGGCTGGCAGTCTTAGGGGTGGGGTACTTTTAGCCTGCTCGTATAACACCCCCCAACGTCTTTGACTCCGCCGCGGCCAGCCTTTAGACTACTGTCACACAATGGTCTTGTTTCTGCTAACGGTCGGTTTTGCCTCGTCCCAAAATTCATCTATTAGTCCAAAACCTGTAGTCTGCGGACCCCCCAAGGCTTGAATTCCGACCCGATAAGATTCAACGACTTACGAAGACCGGCACGAGGCCCCTTTCGGACCACCGGGAAGATGATTGCATAACAATGTCGGCTCCTCGACCCCGAGTAAACTCTGGTTGCTTGACGACCAAAGGCTCGGGAGAAAGGAGCCGAACATGGTGATTATAGGCGTAGATTACCACCCGAGC
>Ga0187872_10002829_pt1 | contig 14766 bp, 7 predicted proteins | sample June2016WEW_16_4_FD_132973 | JGI IMG/M metagenome (GOLD analysis project Ga0187872, IMG submission 132973) | Peatland microbial communities from SPRUCE experiment site at the Marcell Experimental Forest, Minnesota, USA - June2016WEW_16_40 | ecosystem: Environmental > Terrestrial > Soil >...
CTACACAATTAAAAGCCCTGACCTCATCCAGGCTGAGTCAACGCTGATCGGCGCGGCGGCGACTTTCGTCCTGACCAACAAGGAACTGGCGCGCGTCCAGGGTCTGGGCGGAATTGCCGAGCGCGAGAAGGAACAGGCGACCTCAGATCAACAAACCGCGGAAGGCGCGCTCAAAGCCGCGCGCGATGCCGTTCGCGTCTTTGGCAAGACGGATGCCGAAATTGATCAAATGATCGCCTCGCGCAAGATCGATCCCGCCCTGGTCGTGCGCAGTCCCATTCCCGGCAAAATCACCTCGAAGAACGCGCAGCCGGGATTTTTGGTGCAGCCGGGAAACCTGCCGGCGCCCTACTCGGTGGCTGACGTCTCGATCAAATGGATGCTGGCGAATGTCATGGAAAGTGAGATCCCGCTTTTTCATTTGGGCCAGCCGGTCCAAGTCCGGGTGATCTCCTATCCTGACCGCGTGTTTAAGGGGAAGGTTTCGAAGATCTACGAGACGGTGGATCCGAATACTCATCGAGTAACGATCCGTTCCGAGATCGCGGACCCCAACGATGAGCTGCATTCCGGAATGCTCGCTAACTTCGTCATTAGCGTCCACGACCCGGTGGAAGCCACCGCCCTACCCGCTAATGGCGTGGTCCGCGAACCCGACGGCACGATGACGGCTTGGGTGACAACCGATCGTCACCGTTTTGTGCAGAGAATCATCAAGACCGGCCTGCGCAAGGACGGCCGGGTTCAGATTCTCGATGGTTTGCAGCGCGGAGAACTGGTGGTGGCAGACGGCGCCGTGTTTCTTAGCAACATGCTGCAAGCGCCACCAAGCGATTAGCCGGATGCTGAAAACGATTGTGAACGCTGTCATTCCGATCCCGCCCTGCGGGAGAGGAATCTCGCCCTGCGGTAAGGCGCATAGCTAGGCGCCATGCGGAAGAAAGAATCAGAGCAAGATTCCTCGCTCCGCTCGGAATGACACCCTTGACTGCCATGTTCAAAGCTCTCATCTCATTTTGCCTGAGCCGCCGCCCAATTGTGGTGTTGGGCCTGCTGTTGTTTGCCGGCGCCGGGCTCATTGCTTTCAAGATGCTCAATATTGAGGCGTATCCAAACCCCACGCCCGTGATCCTGGAAATTACCGCCCAGGCGCCAGGCCTCTCGGCCGAGGAGATGGAACGTTACTACACGCTCCCCACGGAGATTGGGCTCTACACCACGCCCGGCATTGATGTCATCCGCTCCACCTCGTTCTATGGATTGTCCTTTGTGCGCGTCACCTTCAAATATGGGGTGGACTACAACTTTGCCTACGCCCAGGCATCGGTCGCGATGCAACAGAACGTTAGCCTGCCAGGTAATCTGGTGCCCACCATCCAAGCTAACAGCTCGACTGGAGAAATCTATCGTTATCAGGTCGTCGGTCCAAAGCATTTCGGAATCACGAATCTGCGCACGGTTCAGGATTGGATTGTCCTGCGCCGGCTGTTGACCATTCCCGGCATCGCCGCCGTCAACAGTTGGGGCGGCCCCACCAAGGAATTCCAGGTCGAGGTGGACCCTCACAAGCTGGAAGCCTACAGCGTCACCGTGCCCCAAGTCCTGACGGCGCTGGGCAACGCCAACCTCAACGTCGGCGGACGCGAAATCCGCATTGGCCAGCAGTCGATCAATATCCGCGGCGTCGGCCTGATTGACGATGGTGGCAATGATGATTTGAGGCAGGGTTACAAGGTTGATGACATCGAAAATGTGGTTCTGACCCAGGCCAACGGCGTCCCGGTGCTGGTCCGGGATGTCGCCAAGGTGTCGGTCGGCTACCGGCCAAGGCTCGGCATTCTGGGCCGCGACCAGCAGGACGATGTCGTGGGATCGATCGTGGTGATGAGGCGAACGGAAAAGACCGCCGACATGATTCCCAAGGTCAAAGCGGCAATTGACAAGCTGAATCACGACGGGAGTCTGCCGCCGGGAGTCAGGGTCGTTCCTTATTACGACCGCTCATCCTTGATCGCCGTCACCACGCACACGGTTCTGCACAACCTGATTTTCGGATGCCTGCTGGTCTTCTTGATCCAATGGATTTTCCTCGGTAATCTCCGCAGCGCGACCATCGTGGGGTTGAACATCCCGTTCGCGCTGTTCTTCGCCACCATTCTCCTGGTGATTCAGGGCGAAAGCGCGAACCTGCTGTCCGTGGGCGCGGTGGATTTCGGCATCATCGTGGATTCGGCTGTGATCCTAGTCGAGAATATCTTCCGGAATTTTCAGCGCGACCCGGAAGAAAGACAGAGTCTGCTCCAGCGTCTGGCGGGGGGTTCCTGGGGGCCCGACCCGACGAGATCCTCGGAACATACAGCGGCAGCTCACGGATGGACGGATCGACTGCGGCTGATTCTGATCAGCGCCATGCAGGTGGACAAGGCAGTTCTATTCTCGGCGCTCATCACCGTGGCCGGTTTCGTGCCCTTGTTCACCATGCAGGGAGTCGAGGGTCAGATCTTCGGCCCCATGGCGCGCACTTACGGCTACGCCCTGGCCGGAGCCTTGCTGGCAACGTTCACCGTCACGCCCGTGGTCGCTTCCATGCTGCTCCCCAAGCGCGTCAAGGAAGACGAAACGATCGTCGTCCGCCTGTTGCACCAGATATACAATCCTGCCCTGCGTTTTTCACTGAATCACCGCTTTCTCGTGGTAGGACTCGAACTTGCCTTTTCTCTGGGAACCTTCTTCCTGATCGCACCGAGACTCGGCAGCGAGTTTCTTCCGCATTTGGAAGAAGGCAACTTTTGGATCCGCGCTTCCATGCCGATCACGCTCTCGCTCGAGGACGGCGAGGCGTCCGCGAGAAAGATGCGCGAGATTCTCCTGAGACACCCCGAAGTCCTTACGGTGCTTTCCCAGCATGGCCGGCCGGACGACGGCAGCGACGCATCGCCCTTCTCCAACGTCGAGCTATTCGCGCCCCTCAAGCCTTTTGACGAATGGCCCAAAGGCTTGACCAAGGAGAAGTTAACCGACCAGATTCAAGCGGAGTTTAATAACGAGCTGCCGGGGGTCGTCTTCAATTTCTCCCAATACATTGAGGACAACATCGAGGAAGGGATCTCGGGCGTCAAAGGCGTCAATTCGGTCAAGATCGTCGGTCCCAATCTCCAGACCATCACCAAACTTGCCGAGCAGGTCCGCGACCAAATGAGCCAGGTGCAGGGCATCGCCGACCTCGGCATCTTCCCAGTCCTCGGACAGCCAAACTTGAACATCAAGGTGGATCGTGCCAAGGCCGCGCGCTACGGCCTCAATTCCGGTGATGTTAACTCGGTCGTTCAAGCGGCCATGGGTGGAGCCGTAGCGACTTCGGTCTTGGAAGGCGACCGGCAGTTCGACCTCGTCGTCCGCTATACGCCGGAATACCGCGACAGCATCGAAAAAATCCGCAACATCAAAGTGGCCTATCAAACCAGCAGCGGCGCCAATGCCTATATACCCTTGAGCGAACTGGCCGCGATCACCCTGGATACGGGAGCAGCCTGGGTTTATCACGAGAGCGTGCAGCGCTTCATCCCGGTCAAGTTCAGCGTCCGTGGCCGCGACCTGGGCGGCACGGTCGAGGAGGCGCAGAAGCGGATCGCGAACAACGTGAAACTTCCGCCGGGATACCGGCTGATTTGGGCCGGCGAGTTCGGAGACCTTCAGGAAGCCAAAGAACGTCTGTGGGTCATTGTACCGATCAGCTTTATCCTGATTGCCGGGGCGCTCTACAGCTTGTTCAATAACGTGCGCGACTCCCTTCTGGCCCTCGCCGGCATCCCTAACGCGGTGGTGGGCGGCATACTTGCGCTCTATATCTCAGGTCTCCATTTCAGCATCTCCGCCGCCATCGGCTTCGTCTCGCTCTTCGGCGTGTCCGTCATGGACGGCATCCTGATGATGACTTTTTACAACCACGAAAGGGATAAGGGCTTGGCGCCCATGGACGCGATGTTCCGCGCCGCAACCACCCGCATGCGCCCACTGCTGATGACGGCGCTTTCGGCCTGCATCGGCCTTTTTCCCGCAGCAATTTCCACGGGTATCGGCAGCCAGGTGCAGCGTCCGCTCGCCACGGTGATCGTGGGCGGCATGCTGGTCGGCCCCGTTATGCTGCTTCTGGCTGTGCCCGCGCTGAGAATGATATTTCTAGGCCGCAACCATGACCCAGTATCGGGGGTTCAATCAGGATGAAGATCACGTGTCTCCTTTTCCTGTCGATTAGCTGGGCGACGTTGACGTATGGGACAGGTTACGCAGTCCCGGAATCAGTTCTTTGCCCTCTCCCTTGCGGAGAGGGGATAGGCCACGCCGTCCCGAAATTAGTTCTTTGCCCTCTCCCTTGGGGAGAGGGTGTCCCGCGATCCCGATGCACTTCATCGGGACGCGGGAGGGTGAGGGGTCACTGGGGCCCAGCATCCCAACAGACATCTCCCGCGAACTCCGCGAGCGACCATCCGCGCGATCCCGATGCACTTCATCGGGACGCCGCTTCGCCTCGCGACGGGAGACATCAGACGGGTGGAAAGGCTTCTGATGAACAGCGAAACCACGGCCGGGCTTCTGACCCGAATCACCCGCCCAGCCGTGCGCCCCTAATCAAGGTAAATCGTCCTAAGCAGCTTCCGAATAGCCGGCAACGTTCCCTACCTGGAAATGCTCTTCATCAACCGGGTTCAAACAAATCTGGTGGCGCGGCAAAAGGCGGATTAATCCAGAACGAAACAGTCAACATCGCCTTGCCTGTTCGGACGCCAAGTGTCGTCCGACCCACCGTACCATCGTTCAACAATGTGCGCCATCGTAGCCCTAACCCGGCGGGCGTGGGTGGATCGCCGAGCTCACATAGCAGCAATACCGGGGCGATCAACGGAACCCGTATGAACCGCAAGCCTTAACAGGATGGAGCGCGGGCATCCTGCCCGCTACCTCTTGCGGAAGCGGGACGCTCCCGCAACAGCGGGCAGGATGCCCGCGCTCCGAGGCAACGTTCGAAGGAACTAAACGCATGTTTCGCACTCGCATATTGCGCCTCGCCGGCTTCATCGCGACCTCTGCCTTACTGCTCACCGCAGCTTGCGTGGTTGGGCCTAAGTTCAAGAAGCCTGCTCCTCCGAATGTCGGCGGTTATACCCCCACTCCGATTTCGACCACCAGCAGCACGGCCAACATCGCCGGGGGAGAGGCACAACACCTTGTGGAAGGGCGGGATATTCCGGGAGAGTGGTGGACCTTGTTTCACTCGAAGCCACTTAACGATTTGATAGAGCGCTCGCTCAAAGCCAATCCCGACCTCAGGGCGGCGCAGGCGGCATTGATAGTGGCAAGTGAAAATGTGCTGGCCCAACGAGGTTTTTACTATCCCAGTGTTACGGGCGGCTTTTCGGCGACCCGGGCTAAGTCAGCGAATGACCTTTCACCTGTGACCAACACGAGCGTCTTGAATTACAGCCTCTATACGCCGCAAGTGAGCGTCTCGTTTGTTCCGGACGTTTTCGGTCTGAACCGGAGAACCGTGGAGTCGCTCGCAGCGCAGGAGCAGCAGGCGCGTTTTGCCCTGGCCGCCACGCATATCACGCTGAGCTCGAACGTCGCCGCCGGAGCCATACAAGAGGCATCGTTGCGGGGGCAGATGAAAGCCACCGATGAGCTCATTACCATCAACACCGAAATGCTCAAGATTATACGGGAACAGTATGCGAAGGGGTATGCGAGCGAGCTCGACGTGGCGGCGCAGGAATCGCAGCTCGCGCTAGTCGCCGCCACCTTGCCGCCGCTGCTTAAGCAGTTGGCTCAACAACGGGACTTGCTGGCTGTGCTGTCGGGCGGGTTCCCCAACCAGGATTTGACCGAAAAGTTTGAGCTGTCGAATCTGCGACTGCCGCAGGAACTGCCGGTGAGCCTTCCTTCGAAACTCGTCGAGCAGCGCCCGGACGTGCGTCAGGCTGAGGAGAACCTCCATGCTGCCAGCGCCCTCATCGGCGTAGCCATTGCGAACCGGATCCCGACTATTACCCTGAGCGCCGATGCCGGCAGCTCGCCGGATGCAGTCAGCAGGATGTTCTCACACGGCAATGGCTTTTGGGATTTGACCGCGGGAATCACCCAGCCCATCTTTGATGCCGGTACCCTGCGGCATCGGGAGCGCGCCGCGCAAGCCGCTTTTACTCAGGCCGCCGAACAATATCGCAGCACTGTCCTCACCGCCTTTCAGAATGTCGCCGACACACTGCATGCGCTCCAGCAAGACGCCGATGCTTTGAAGGCCGCGGCAGCCGCAAAACATGCCGCCAGCGTCACCCTCGACCTGGCCAGAAAACAGTATCAGTCCGGCTACGTCAGCTACCTGGCGCTCTTAAGCGCGGAACAAGCGTATCAGCAAGCCGTGATCAACCTCGTGCAGGCGCAAGCCAATCGTTATGCCGACACTGCCGCCTTGTTTCAGGCTCTTGGCGGCGGATGGTGGAACCGCTCGGATGTTCCCAAGAGTTAATTCGAAGAGCTTCGGCATAAACCTGGTGAGCGGAAGGTGAATTATGAAAGATCACGCCTACGCCATATCGACTCTCGCGCTCGTCGCCCCTTCGGGGCCGGACAATTCTCGACAGCAGGTTCTACGCTCCCTCCTCAAATGTCGCCTGCCCAAGGGATGAAATGCCAAGGAAGTCTGGTACACTCGCGGAGCACGAGGTTTGTGTCTATTCTCTGGTGTGAGCTTTTCTCGCTCTCAAGCCAGGGGCAGCAGTCTCGCTTCGATCAAATTGTGGATATCCAGGCTAGCGCGGCTCGCAAATCAGAATCCGCTCATGGAGGAGGCGCATGAAACCATTCACTGCTGAAGTCATCGGCACGGCATTGATGATCGTTTTGGGAGATGGGGTGGTGGCGGGAGTTCTGTTGAATAAGACAAAGGCGCAGAACTCAGGTTGGATGGTGATCACTACGGGCTGGGCGATGGGCGTGGCAGTTGCGGTCTATGCGGTCGGGCGCATCAGCGGCGCGCATTTGAATCCCGCGATAACTCTGGGCCTTGCTGCGGTCGGCAAGTTTGCCTGGAGCGATGTGCCCAGATACATCGGGGCCCAATTCATTGGCGCCTTCCTAGGTGCGGTCATTGTATGGCTGGCCTATTTGGCGCACTGGTCCGAAACTGAAAGCCAAGTTTCGAAGCTTGCCGTCTTCTCGACCATCCCCGCCATCCGTCGATACCCTCTAAACCTCCTCACCGAAATAATCGGAACGTTCGTGCTGGTCTTTGGGGTACTGGCCATCTCGGCGAACGCTGGTCCGGCGCAAAGCGGAGTCACACCCTTGCTCATTGGACTACTGATCTGGGGGATTGGTCTCTCGCTGGGCGCCCCGACCGGCTACGCCATAAACCCGGCCCGAGATCTGGGTCCACGCCTTGCCCATGCGCTCCTGCCTATACCGGGCAAAGGCAGCTCAGATTGGGGATACTCCTGGGTGCCGGTTGTGGGGCCGCTCATCGGCGGTGCGATAGGCGCGGCGGCGTACGTGGGGTTGTTAGGAAGATAAAACAGCCGATGGTCTTCGGTTATCAATGTGCATCGCGGCCTCTTTGCGTTTGCCAACAATCATATCGAGGATGCCTGCCAAACCAGATCCCCCCGAGGAGTCTCTCTCCGCCCGCCTTGGCAGGCGACATCCAAGGTGCGAGTTCCGAATTCAGGTTTAAGGCGCCGGGCTAAAGTCCGCCTCCACACTCCTGCTCTCGTGAATCCGGCGTTTTTGCCTTGACACGAGGCTAGGGATGTGATAGTTGGTAGACGGTAGGTGGGGAAGAGCAGGATTCAGGATTCAGGATTCAGGAGTCAGGAGTCAGGAGTCAGAAGAGCGGGGGCAGGCTACAGAGGACGGGGAAAGGGGCTAATTCTCAATTGTGAATTGAATTGCCTTCCCACTTCTGATCGCGGCCGACTGCCTTCTGCTTACTGCCGACTGCCTACTGCATTTGAGGGGAGGTCGAGTTGGCGGGACTCTTGGTAGTGTCTCAGTTTGAAAAACCTGGATGACTATCGCGGTAACTGACGAGGAGGAGCTAATATCTTACCAAGTTTTTCATTGCGAATCTGTTTGGAGGTTTCTTGAATCCAGTCCCAAGCTTGCAGGGGAAGCCAGCCTTGGCAGTTAGCTGCATCAATCTCTGCCACCAAAAGTGAATCGTTTGTGTGGATATAGGGCAAAAGCAAGTCTGTTAATTGTTCCGCATCCCGATTGGTGAAGACGATACACGTTTGCTCAATGAAATGCCACCAATTTAGTGCATTTCCCCGCAGTGCTACGAAGAACGGAGAGTAGTCAATATCCTGATTGCGCAGCGAAAATGTGACCAAGAGAAGGTGCATGTTCAAGAGCTTTCGCCGCCAGTTGGAAGTTCTAGCGGTTTTCCTGATCCTGGTAATGAACTGATTTCCGCAGAAGTTAATTCCCTTTTTTCAGTGCCGAAGGCGAGTTTAGCTTCTGCTCGATGTCCAGTTTCCCCATATGTTAGATTTTTCGGTTTGTACCAGCCAAAGACAATAACAGCTAATACCACTAGCCCGATAACGCCGACGCCGGTAAGGAAAACTAGCCGTTGCATCTCGGGTCTCCCCCAGACGATGGCTACGATCACCATCACGCTAAGATAAAAAACAACTCTGAAAAAGAAAGACAATGGAGTCTTCACCTCTTGTTGGGACAGAGCAGAAAGTGCGTTCTTGATCTGTTTGAAGAGTTCAAACTTTTCCATCGTAGGCTTGACAAGGGCGCACCACCACGCTATCTTGGAATTGCGCCCCAAGACATTGAGGAAGGCCCGACCGTGAATCGGGCCAGTCCCATTTACACGCCAATATTACCTAACATTTCTTCGATTGTCCAGACGTGATCGGTGATTCCCGCTTCCATTGCGGGTGTGACTCTTAGCGTCTTGTGAATCCGGCAGAAATTGTAGTGCATGAAGTGGAGGGCCACTTGATACGCGTGGTTCTCGACTTTCTTTGAGAATGCGTTCGTCAGCCTAGTGAATCGGCGCATCCCCATTCTCATTGTGAGATTTTGGCGCTCGACAAAACTGGTGCTGATATGGTCAGGGTCGGGATGGCCCATGACTGGCTTGCACTCGCAGCTTGTGCATACCGCGGGACTGTAACGTGTTTCATCTTGAGTTGATTCGTAAGTCTTAATCAGCATAGAGTAGTCAATATTACATCCGAACGCTCCTTCAACAGCTTCCAAGTATACCTTGAGGCCATCCGTTGTGAGCTGGACACGGCTAGCCAGTCGAGATGCAAGATCATCAATGAACATGCGGGCGCTGCGAGCATTGCGGTTTCCAATCATGAAGGAAGGCACCAGCTTTGTTTCAGCGTCAATTGCGGTCCAGGTCCACACATCCCCAAAGCCGAATTGACCTTTCTTGTCGGCAGGCACGTTCTTTTCCTTCGCGTAGACAAACGCCCATATCTCATCGCACTGAATCTGTTTGCACTTCAGATTGCGGAGTGTGCGGTCCTGGTAATCAGCAGAGGCAGAGCCAACGTCTACCAGAAGCTTTGTAACCGTATTGATCGACACATCCGCAAGCCGACTGGTGGCGCGAAGGCTGTTTCCCTCAATCAGCATCCCTATAATGCGTGCGCGTTCTTGAATGGATAGTCTGTTCATGAACCTAATCATACTGAACCCCCGATTGTTTGTCAAGCATAAAATTCAGTTTGAGAAATTATTTTCTGGCATTCAAAAAATACGCTTGACAGAATGCCAGTACATGGCTATTATACAAGCATGGAAAACGAAAACAACAACAAAATACCAGAATTAGATTTAAGGGAAGATAAGGATGGGCGTGTGCGCTCGGGCAAGGCCCGGATGGAGAAACTAACTCCCGATCAGAGAAGCGCACTCGGGCGGCAAGGAGCTAACGCAAGGTGGGCCGTGGAGCGCATTGACCCTGGGTCCGTCGAGAAGGTCTTCAAGGCTTCGCACACCGGAGAATTACAACTCAGAATAGGTGAAAAGCCTCTCGTCATTCCTTGTGCAAATCTTAACGACGGCGTGACGCGAGTTATTTCCCGCAACGCCATATTCAGGGCGTTTGGAAGAACCAAGCGGGGGCGCGCCAAGGACGAAAACAGGGTGCCCAATATGCCCAGTTTTATCGATGCAAAGAACCTTCAACCGTTTGTTTGCAAGCACATAGGTGGTGGGCTCAAACTGCTAGTGTATGAGGACTTAAAAGGTCGAATGAACCAAGGATACAATGCAATACTTCTGCCTCAACTGTGCAACGTGTATCTTGAAGCTCGAAGGCAAGGCAATGTCCTCACTAAGCCTCAAGAATCACTTGCCATAGCCGCTGAAATTCTTCTTGGTGCGTTAGGAACGGTCGGCATCATCGCGCTGATTGACGAAGCAACGGGGTTCCAAAATGTTCGGGATCGAGAGGCTCTACAGGAAATATTAAACCTGTACATCGGCAAGGAATTGGCTAAATGGGCAAAGCGATTTCCCGATGAATTCTATAAAGAAACGTTCCGGTTGCGAGGCTGGCAATACGATCCAACGAGTTCAAAACGACCTATGCTCATGGCAAGACTAACCATTGATTTGGTTTACGACCGTATTGGACCCGGCTTAACGAAGGAACTTCAAGAGCGACGAGAGGAGATATTTGATACCACAGGAAAAAGGGGAAAGCTACAACAATTGCTCACTCCCGATGTGGGGCACCCCGCATTACAGTATCATCTTTCGGGTCTAATTTTTCTAGGAAGAGCATCTAGTAATTGGGATGATTTTTATCTGTCGGTAGAGAAGGTGGCGCCCCGCTATAATCGTACACTCAGATTTCCTTTTGAGGATTCAGAGGCCATTTCTATTTCTGCCAGCGAGCCGCAGCCGCCCGCCTTGCAATCGCCTTCCGCTTAGATGCTGAGAGGCTCCGTGCTCTGGCATTTCCGCCCTTGAGCCCACCAGCACGGCCACGGCTCGGAGGATGGCGCTTTGACTCGCTAACCGTATCCTCGACTTCGCCGGTCGCAATATCGACAATCATCTTCGCTAGTTGGTTCGGATCTCGGGGACGCTTTGCCATGCATCCATTATCGCAGCATGGCGGGGTGAGTCAATAGGCGGAAAATTCAAACTGAGACACTACCGGACTCTTGGCCCGTACCGCGGTCTACGACAAGATGTCGTCTTGGCTGGGAAAGAAGAAACCCTAGTAACTTTAAAAAATGACCGACCAACGCGGGAATGTCTATGAAAACAAAGGACCGGCTTTCAGCAGGCCGCGACAAAGCGGGAATGTTACAGAAAACAAAGGTAGTTACGCGTTGAAAGCGGGAATGTTGCTGAAAAGAAAGGACGTAGGTGGGGAAGAACAGGATTCAGGATTCGGGATTCAGGAATCAGAAGAGCAGCGGACAGGCGATAGAGCAATGCTGAATTATGAATTGTGAATGATATTGTGAGTTGCTTTCTTTCCTTTGACACCGCCGACTGCCTTCTGCTTGCTGCCGACGGCCTACTGCAGTCGTAGGTGGTAGGCGGTAGGTGGCAGACGGTACGTGGTATGTCGTAGGTCGTAGGTGGGCCCCCCCCAAATACCACCTCCTACCTACCACATACGGGAAGAAGAGCATGATTTGGTTTTCGCGCTCTCTCGGGCAGAATGGCGATTGAGCCGCAATGCCATCTCAGGTTATAGTTGAGATTCGCGATTGACCACCAACAGAAGGCAGATGGCCCAGGTTTCTTCACGCTCAGGAAGTAGAGGCAGGCGGCTTGTTCCGGCAGCCCTGCTTGCGTTGACTTTGTCATCCGGCGTTGTGGCGCTGGAATTCCTGAGCGCCGAGACGGCCAAGACCCCCCCGATTTCCGTCCGCTTTACGGACATCCGTCAAGTCGCTGGCATCACCTTCCAGCACGACCATACTTTCACTGCGGAAAAAAACTATCTCGAGACCATGGGCAGCGGCCTGGGTTGGATTGATTACGACCAGGACGGATTGATGGACCTTTATTTTGTGCAGACGGCGGAGACCGAGTGGTACAAGCCTCCGCACCCGCTGCGCTCCGCCCTTTATCATAACAATGGCGATGGGACCTTTACGGACGTGACGGAAAAGGCTGGTGTGGGCGCCGAGGGCCTCTACGGGCAGGGCGTGGCCGTGGGCGACTACGACAACGACGGCTATCCCGACCTTTACGTCACCGGCTACGGCCGGGCCATCCTTTACCACAATAACGGGGACGGCACCTTCACGGATGTGACCGCCAAAGCCGGCGTCGGTGACGAGGGCCAGTGGTCCACCAGCGCGGGCTGGTTCGATTACGACAAGGACGGGTATCTCGACCTGCTGGTCTGCAACTACATTGACTGGTCGCCCAAGACCAACCTCTATTGCGGCGAGCATCGGCCCGGCTACCGCGCTTACTGCCATCCGGACAACTATCGAGGGCTGCGGCTCAAGCTCTACCACAACAACCACGATGGCACGTTCACCGACGTGAGCGAGAAATCGGGGATCGGCATCCCCGAGGTAAAAGGCATGGGCGTGGTGCTCGCCGACTTCAACAATGACGGCTGGACGGACGTCTTCGTGGCCAACGACACCTGGCCGAATTCCCTCTTCATCAACAAGAAGGACGGGACGTTTGAGGATATTTCCTTCATGTCCGGAGTGGCGGCCAGCGAAGACGGGAAATACGAGGCCGGCATGGGCACCGACGCCGCGGACGTGGATGGGGACGGCTGGTTCGACATCTACGTGACCCACCTGGATTTCGAGTTGAACCGCCTCTACCGCAACAATCACGACCAGACGTTCGACGACGCGACCTACAGCTCCGCCATGGGGAACAAAGCGACCTTGCTGAGCGGGGTCAGCACAAAGCTTTTTGACTACGATAACGACGGCTGGGTTGATATATTTCAAGTTAATGGATCAATGTTGGATAATATCAGCCTTTACCACAGCGAAGAGACCTTCATGGAACCCAAGCTCATGTTCCGCAACCTCGGCCAGGGGAAATTCGAGAAGGTTTCGGAACTCCTGGGTCCGGACTTCATGAAGCCCGTCGTGGGACGCGGCTCCGCGGTGGCCGACTTCGATAACGACGGTGACCTGGACATCGCCATTTCCGTCAGCGGGGGCTATCCCCAGCTCCTGCGTAACGACGGCGGCAACGCGAATAACTGGCTGGAAGTGATGCTGGTAGGAACCACGTCGAATCGCGACGGCGTGGGCGCGGCGCTGAAGCTGGTTTCCGAGGGATTTACTCAATACCAGCAGAGGAAAGGCGGCATGAGCTACATGTCCGCCCACGATCCGCGCGTCCATTTCGGCCTGGGACAGCGCAAGAGCATCGAACGGCTGGAAATCACCTGGCCGAGCGGAACCGTGGATAAGCTCACCAACCTCGCCATCAACCAGATCATCACGGTGAAGGAAGGAACAGGCATCATCCCGCGCTCCTTCCCCCGCATCCCCAGCAAGTAAGCCGGAATTGCTGATTTTCGATTGCCGATTGCTGATGCACATTGGAAGGAGTTGCCACACCACTTTTTCAATCGTCAATCGACAATCAGCAATTTGGCACACCACTTTTTCAATCGTCAATCGACAATCAGCAATCGGCAATTTGGTGTAAGATGTTCCCCAACCTTACCAACGGGGGATACGATGCTTGACAAGCCGGAAAAAACCATCAACCGCAGGTCGTTTCTCAATCGCACTGCTTCCATGCTGGCCGGGACCGCCCTGGGGGCCACGGCGGCTTCCTATGGGCGCATCGTGGGCGCCAACGATCGAGTCTCGCTGGGGCACATCGGAATTGGAAGTCGCGGGGGCGAGTTGGATTGGATTGTCTCCCGGCTGGGGGCGAAACATAACGTCGAGATGACCGCCGTCTGCGACCTCTGGAAAGTGAATCGGGAGAAAGCGGTCTTGGCCAATAAGATTTACTACGGCAGGCCGCCGCGACAGTTCCAGTATCTCGAGGATCTTCTGCTTTTGAAGGACGTTGATGCCGTTCTGATTTCCACACCCGAACATTCGCATTCCCCTATCCTGAAGCTCGTTGCCGAGGCCGGGAAAGATGCCTACGTGGAGAAGCCCATGGGGAACGTCCTGGAGGAGGTCAAGGCGGCGCGCGACGCGGTGCTGCAAAAGCGACTGGTTGTTCAGGTGGGCACGCAGCATCGCAGCGAACCGTACCCGCAGGCGGCATGCGAACTCATCCAGACGGGGGCCCTGGGCGAGGTGAGCAAGGTGGAAATCGTGTGGAACTATCACGGGCCGCGGTGGCGGGGGCGGCCTGAAGTGAACCAACTCCGCGCCGAAGATACCGACTGGGGCAGGTGGCTGATGACCAAGCCGCCTCGTCCCTTCGACCCGCAACTCTATTTTGAATTCCGGCTCTACAAGGAGTTCTCCAGTGGCATCGCCGACCAATGGATGAGCCACGCCATCGACCTTGTCCACTGGTTTATGGCTGACAGGTATTTGCGGTCCGTGGTGGCCCACGGGGGGATCTTTGCTTGGCGAGACGGTCGTCAGAATCCGGACACCTTCCAGGCGCTGCTCGAATATTCCAAGGGGTTCATGGTCAGTTATTCAACCAGCTTTGGTAACGATGCGCCCAGCTTTACACGTTATATGGGAAAGAAGGCGACCCTGATGAACGTGGGCGGCGAAGGTAGCCCCCGATATAAACTGGTGGAAGAGA
>Ga0187872_10002837_pt1 | contig 14746 bp, 28 predicted proteins | sample June2016WEW_16_4_FD_132973 | JGI IMG/M metagenome (GOLD analysis project Ga0187872, IMG submission 132973) | Peatland microbial communities from SPRUCE experiment site at the Marcell Experimental Forest, Minnesota, USA - June2016WEW_16_40 | ecosystem: Environmental > Terrestrial > Soil >...
CAAGAAGCTCTCTCTTCGCTTGAATTGAAAATTAAAGAGATTGGTAAATATTGGGAATATTAACTTATGAAGCGAAAGATATTGAATTACTTTGAGATGGCGGCGAGAACTGCGCAATCGAAAGATGATAGGAGATCGTTTTGGTTGGGTGCCGTGGCTATAAGAAACGACGGCTGTATGGTTAAGTCATTGAATAGTCCGACGGAAACAAAAAATCGTCAAGCACACGCTGAATACAAAATATGTAAGAAGATTGATAGTTCTGCCGTTATTTATGTAGCTCGTGTGCGTTTGGATAACTTTTTTTTTGCCATAGCGCGTCCTTGTGATGCGTGTATGAAGCGACTTCAATCTATGCGTGTCTCCCGTTGCTTTTATACGGTTGATCAGACACACTACGGTGTCATCAATTTTGATAGAGGAACGGAAAATATTCATGTAATGAATGCGAGGGATTAGTTATGACCGATAATGCTGAGTTTCCAGAGGTTCTTAACTTGAAGTTGCGTGAAACTACTCTTTCATTTAAGAAATGGGACCCTAATTATGGTAATCATATTCCAGGAATATATCATTATTATTCTGCGACTCCTACTAATTCAGAGTGGACAATAGATGTTGACTTTTGCAAAAATAAATATGTTAAAGGTGAGTGGCGTGCTTCTACTTATTGGACAGAGGCTTCTAATGACGACAATTTATCATTTAATGCAGAATCGAAAATCTCTGCACAAGAAGCATTGAATAAGTTGGCAGATAAAACAATCAAATTGAAAGAAAGTGGTATACCGTAAAAAGGATTTTTATGAAAATCAATATGAAACCTCATATGAGGGCTAATCCGAATGTTTGCCTCATCGATAAAGATAGGACAAAGTATTATTGCGTTCTTCCAGATAATATTGTTGGCACGGCATTTATGCTTATTGAACATGAAGGAGAGAAAAAACTCTTTGTCTTTTCTCCACCAACTATCCCGCGTGTGACCGCAATATATTACGAAGAAAGTTTTGCTTCCATCTCAGAGCTTGATGTTCTTTTCACATCAGAAATTATAAAGGATTAGTTATGGAAGATAGATTAATTCTTTCCTTTAATGGAAAAGATATTGAGTTTGTTAGAGATCTTCGCTACGATGATGGCGATAGGGAGAGCTATAAATATCTTGCCAAATTATGTAATTATTGTGGAGAATATGAGATAAGTCTTATCAAAGATAAAGGATCAAAGGAATGGTTTTCGGAAGTTAATTACTCATCTTATAGTTCATCGGCTCCACAATACGCCATTAACTCACTTGTCTATTCATTAGGCAGATTGATTGCATTTGATATTGATATTAGGCAAGAATCTATGTCTCCTATTAAGGATGCGCGAGCACATATATTTGATGGTTTAGTTAGAGAAGCAAAAATTGTAAAGGGTTAATTATGTCAAAAGAATTAACTTTAACTTTTCGCGGTAAAGAGCTTTTATTCTCACTTGATGAGAAGAGTTGCTATTGCACTTCTGCATCGCAGATGACTCAATATGTTAATTATGTATCTGGCGATACAGACGTTTATTTTTGCCTTCAAGAGCTGCTTTTTCCAAAAGCAAGAGATATGGACGGATGGATAGCTATCTATCAAAATGATAACTTATATGGCATAATTAATGGATGTCGCATTTACTCTTGTCGTGGTGATACAGCGCAAGAAGCATTATCAGATTTGGAAGAAAAGATTGATGATTTGGAAGAGAAGATTGATGAGTTGAAACAAAGTTTACCATAGAAAAGTGTTTGCGGGATTGGTGTATTGATCGCATAGCTGGCTTCCAACCAGTAGGGATGAGTTTGATTCTCATATTCCGCACCATATTATTTTCATTAAATGAAGAGGTTTTAATGAGCATTGAAGATCTGATTCTATCATCAATACAAAGTTGTCTCTCTCAAGGAATAGCTATTGAGCCCGGAGCTTGTTTCGATTGGACAGGTCCCGATTATTTTGCAAAACCTCGCGCAGTTAATTGGGCGGGAGCCGTGCTCTTAGCAAACAAAGATAAGATCAAAGATTTTTCGTTTGGTTCTCTTCTCTCGCTTCTTTCTGTTGATAGATCGTGGTCATATCGTTTTATGATTGGATTTGATCAAGGAAGAGTCCTCTCTATCCTCGACGCGAAATCTCTTAAAGAGATTAGAAAAGATGATGTTTCAATGTTAGGATTTGATGTTAGAAAAGTCTTTGTTGAGAAAGGATAATTAAATATGCAAGAGATTATTGAGAAGATTGAAGACTGTGAATTTGATCTCAAAAGTAATAATGTGGCTTACAATCCTCATTCCAAGCATCTTGTTGGATATAGGATAACAACAGATAAGCAGACAATACTAATTGGTATTGAAGATTTTCAAGGTTGTTGTGAGAATTGGGGATACTTGACAACAGAAGATTCAATCAATGATTTTATTGGTGCAGAGATTGTTGGCATCGAAGTAATCGATGATAGCTATGAAACTCATCCACTAACAAAAGATAGTTCGGTTGCTAACTGGGAAAGCGACGAGACAGTGGTAGTTTTCATTGATGTTAATACTTCGAGAGGCAAGTTGCAATTTGTTGCCTACAATGAGCAAAATGGCTACTATGGTCATACTGTTATCGTTAGCTCTAATCAATTCTCATATGAAAAGATTATCTAATTCTCTGATAAGAAAGGATTAAAGATATTTATGAGCACACCTATTGTAAAGTCTATTGTTAAAAATCCCGATGGTTCATTAAATGTTGAGAAGACAAAAGAGAGATATGATGCCTTTTGTGAGGAGGAGTATCAGCGCGCCCGTGATGTGGTCGAGAAGAAATTGACTGCTGATTATCACGAAGCTATGGAAGCATTTGAGAGTAATTTAGAGAAGCATATATCTCTGCACGAGCGTTGGGATACATTATGTTCCGAATACATTCCTCGGCAGTTCGATAAATATCCTTCGCCATATGGAACGATTGTCAAACCTATGCTTATCAATATATCGGCGCAAGATATGCTTTCCGATAAGAGAATTGAATATTCGGAATATAATTTGGCGACCAAAATGATTGGTGATTATATTGATGATAATGTTGGAAAGTTGTTCGCAATTGTCAACGGTAAGAACGGAGGAGTTAAGCTACTGTGAGCCACAAAACATTAGATGAGATTAGACAAGAACATCTTCGCAACTACGAAGCTCTTCAAGAGAAAAGATATTTAGCAGGCAAGGCTCTTAAAGAGAAAGGCAATATAATTCTTAATTATAGAGGTAAGGATGTAGAGTTTATCCTTGATGAGGAGATAAGTGTTTTTGTTAAACCTGATGATTTTCTAACTTGTAATTATGTTTCGTATAACTGCAATATTGGTAGTTTTCTTTTCTCTCTTACATATAGAGAAGATAATATAGTGTCTAATGATTTATATTGGAGAATAGAATTATTTAATGATCAATATGATATTGATGATATTCTTTCTCGCAATTTCTTTGCGACAGCACAAGAGGCGTTAGACGCAAAGATAAAAGATATTGATGAATTGAAAGAATTGATTGCTTATCTCTAAGGCTAAAAAAGGTTGATACTATGCTTCTTATTCAAGAATATTTGAGAGAACATTCATTTCGTCAGCTTGAAGAGGAGCATGGTGTCGAAGTTAATTTTGGAGGGACAGACTATAAGTTTTCAGTAAATTATAGTCAAATCTCGTCGAGAGAAGATGATCCATTGGCTTGTCAATGTCGCGGACTTATCCTTTCATCTCTCGATGGTTCGCCAATTAAGAAGGACGATAATTGGAAAGATGTTATCCCTGGCGAGATGATAGTTCTCTCTTGCCCAATGTTTCGATTCTTCAACGCAGGACAAAATAAGGCAGAGGAAAAAATTGATTGGAATGATCCAAATCTTCAAGTGTTAGAGAAAAGGGATGGGTCATTATGCCTCACATATTTTGATCCTTTTATTAGTCGTTGGTGTATTGGCACACGCTCGCGCAATGAAGCAGATGTTCCAATAAGTGGATCGATATTTACATTTCGAACATTATTCGAGCACACATTAAAAGAGATGCTTAACATATCGTTCGATGATTGGACGGCAAAGCTTGATAAAAGGATAACATATTGTTTTGAGTTAACATCGCCATATGCACCGATTGTTGTCCGACATAATGATAATCGATTGACATTTCTTTCCGCGAGATCATTGGATACATTAAAGGAACTTGATGCGAGAAAAGTTGAGACATTTGGTATTCCTTATGTTTCCTCTTATTCGTTTTCTTCTTTGTCCGAGATTATGGAGTATGTTTCAAAACAAGACCCATTGCAACACGAAGGAATCGTCGTTCTTGATTCATCCTTTAATCGCATAAAGGTCAAAAACATTAACTATGTTCTTCTTAATCGGACGAGAGATACGCTTGTCAATGATAGAGCTTTTATCTCTCTCGTCCTTAATGAGAAGGTTGATGATGTTTTTCAAGTTCTTCCGTCGATGTTTCAAGAGCGAGTTCTCGCTCTGCAAGAATTACTTTCCGAATATGTTCATTTTCTTGATGAGAAGTTTTCCGAGTTAAGAAAGAAATCGGAAACAAAGAAAGAGTTTGCGTTATTGGTTCAAGCTGAAAAAGTTTGGGGAGCACCATTGTATCAGATGTTTGATGGAAAATGTTCTTCTACCTTATCTTTTCTTCATAAGAATCGAGGGGCTAACGGAGAGTATGGAGATAACTTTCTCGACAAATTACTAATCGAGATTGGAGCTAAAAATGAAAGTTAAAGAAGCTATCGAGTTGTGTGAAAATTATATTGCCACTAATAATTATCTCATCTTCTCTCTTAAAGAGATGAGGGAGTTAGAAGACTTATCAATAGATAACATAGATGATATCTATTTGTCTTTTGGACAGTTAATCAATAGTATTGAAGAGGTTCATAGAGTTTCCGATAAGCTGATTACTTTCTTCTACCTTTTGAAAAAAACATTGGGAGATGGTTGCTGTGAATTAGAAGATTGCTCTTGTTATTTTGATGTTCCCATCGTATGCGAAGAGGAGAGGACATATTCAGATAGCGAGGAGAGTGAGTATGTAGACCTTTCAGAAGAAGATTTCCTTCCTCTTGATGATGCAGAATTAACTATTCCATCTCTTTTAGATGATAATATTGAAGTTTATTCTGCTTGGAATATATTGCCAATGGAGTGCGATTGTTGCGGGCAAGTCAATTGCCAGAATAGAAAAGTGATATGAGTAAAGAGTTGCTTTATGTGAGCACAGATATTGAAGCCGATGGTCGCATACCTGGGTTTAATTCAATGTTATCTTTTGGTTCCGCCGCGTTTCTACCATCAGGTGATATGATTGGAACATTTACTGCTAATCTTACTTGCTTGCCGAATGCGACGGCGGATAAAGAAACAATGGAATGGTGGAAAACTCAAAAAGAAGCTTGGGAGAATTGTCGAAAAGATTTGCAGGAACCATTTGATGCTATGAATAAGTATGTCGCTTGGCTTAAAGCGTTCGAGAGAAAATGCATATTTGTTGGATATCCTGCTACATATGATTTTCTTTTTGTTTACTGGTATTTGATTAAGTTTACAGGTGAGAGTCCATTTGGTTTCGCGGCACTCGACATAAAGAGTTATATTGCCGGAATGACAGGTTGGGATTTTAATGATTGCACAAAACGAAACTTTCCAAAACATTGGTTCGGAAAAGGAAGACACAATCATATTGCGTTAGATGATGCTATCGAACAAGGCGAGCTCTTCATCAATGTATTGAAGGAATCTCTGGATATAAAGCCTGGTATTTAAAAGGAATGAGACATAGGATCGGCGGACCGGCGATTGAACAAACTTATAAAGGTAAGAACTGGTTTGTTTACTATGAGAATGATTTGAGACATAGAATAGGTGGTCCGGCAGTTAAGTGGTTAAATGGTGAAGAGGAATACTGGGTTTATGGTAAGAAAGAAAAATAATTCGTCAACATAAAGATTTTTGTTTCAATCTACGAATACGCTGATATAGTTTTTGTAGGAATCAGAGAGATTCCTTTTTCAATAGAACGGAGAGTTAACAATGAAAAAGTATAGTTATGCCATATTTATTGCTCGCCTTCAACCTTTTCATATTGCCCATTACGAATTGCTAAAAATAGCATTGGAGCAAGCGGAAACTGTTATTGTTGTCATCGGAAGCTATAAAAGAACAGCGAGCCCGAGGAATCCGTTTTCTGGTGAAGAGCGTGAAACTATGTTGCGCGCCGCACTATCAAAAGAAGAAAATGATCGCGTTCGTGTTCTTCTTATGAGAGACTCTCTTTACAACGACAATCTTTGGCTTGCCTCATTAACACAACGAGTTGCAGAGATAACAAATTATTCCGACGACATAATTCTTGTCGGTCATAATCACGATAGCACATCTTATTATCTTGATTGCTTTCCACAATGGAAAAGCTATTTTGTTCCTAATATTGGAAGGCTTCCTCATGCGACGAAGATAAGAGAACTTTATTTTTTGGATGACCCTCAATACAAGCAATATGTCCATAAGACAACAGTTTCATTTCTCGAAGAGTTTCGAGGAACAGATAAATACGCAAGATTAGAAACTTACTTCGATGCCATTGAAGAGTATAAAGCTTTATGGAAGGGCGCACCATTTCCGCCAACATTCTCTACGGTCGACGCCGTTGTCATAAAGTCTGGACATATTCTTCTTGTCCGTCGCGGCGGAACAATGGGAGAAGGACAACTTGCATTGCCCGGAGGCTTTCTTAATCAAAAAGAAACATTGAAGGTGGGTGCGTTAAGAGAGCTAAGGGAGGAAACAGGTCTCTCCATTCAGAAAGAAGAATTAGATAAAGCTATCAAAGGTAAGGAGATTTTTGATGCGGTTGAACGCAGCGAGCGCGGAAGAACGATAACAACAGCTTTTCTTATCGATTTAGGTTCGGGATATTTGCCAAAGATTAAAAGTGGTGATGATGCAAAATCGTGCAGTTGGATGCCACTAAATGAAGTCTTCTCTATTGAAGAAGAGTTCTTCGAGGATCATTTTTTCATCATCTCATACTTTTTGGGTTCACCATTTTCTCGTGCGGTTTGATACAGAGATCAGAGAGATCTCTTTTACAGAGGAGTTCATCATGAAATACAGCATACTATTTGATACTGATAGTTATAAAGTTTGCCATTATCTAACTTTTCCAGAAGAGACGACGAGTCTTTTCAGCTATATTGAAAGCCGTCAAAACGGACAATATCCAGAGATGGTCTTTATTGGGCTTCAATATTATCTGAAAGAATACTTAACACATCGTATAACAATGGAAGAAGTTGAAGAAGCAAAAGAATTATATGAACTACATGGAGAGCCTTTTAATTATGAAGGGTGGAAGTATATTGCGACTATCCTTAATGGAAAGCTTCCAGTTCGTATTCGTGCGGTTCCAGAAGGTTCTGTTATCCTAATCGATAATATTATGGTCTCTATTGAGAGCACAGATAATAATGTTCCGTGGATTGTTTCTTGGATTGAGACAATGCTTCTTCGTATTTGGTATCCGATTACCGTATCAACAAGAAGTTTCACAATCAAAAAGATCATTCGTTCTGCATTAGATAAATCATCTGATAACGCGGATAATGCAATTAAGTTTGCTCTTCACAATTTCTCGTCGCGCGGGGTCTCAAGTCAAGAAAGTGCAATGATAGCTGATATAGCTCACATTATCCATTTTATGGGGACTGATACAACAGTTGGATTAAAGGGAGCAAGAGATTATTATCATTGCAATATGTCGGGATTTTCTATTCCTGCCGCCGAACATAGTTCAATAATTGCGTGGGGCAAAAATGATGAAGTTAATGCTTATCGCAATATGTTAAAGCAGTTTGCTAAGCCAGGAGCATTGGTAGCCGTTGTTTCCGATAGTTATGATTTGTATAATGCTTGCGAACATATTTGGGGTGAGCAATTAAAGCAAGAAGTTATTGATAGTAAGGCTACTGTGATTTTACGCCCTGATTCGGGATTTCCGCCAGAAGTTGTTCTTAAAACTGCTCAGATACTTGATTCTAAGTTCGGAAGCACCACTAATTCAAAGGGATATAAAGTTCTCAATTATGTGCGTATTATCCAAGGAGATGGTGTCAACGAGGAAAGCATAAAGGAGATTTTGGATCGTCTTCTTGTTAATGGATTTTCAGCCGAAAATTGTAATTTTGGATGCGGAGGATATTTAGCTCAGCAAGTTAATAGAGATACAAACCGTTTCGCAATGAAGCTTTCTTCAATATGTGTTTCTGGCATTAATCGTGAAACAAGCAAAGCTCCGCTGACTGATCTAACAAAGAAGTCAAAAGGAGGAAGATTGGATCTTATCAAAGAGAATGGAGAATACAAAACCGTTCGTCTTCCAGATAATGAGATTGCTCTTTCTAACTCAGAGATGAGAACGGTATTCCTTAATGGAGATCTTCTTATCGATGAAACATTGGATACCATTCGTGAGAGGGTATCATGAAAGCTATTGCACGAAAAGATTTTGCTAATGGTTCTGTTTACGCACTGGAAACCGACGATGGTTTTCCTATTGAAGTGACAGATACATTTTTACCATACTATACCAAAGATGCAGTTGGTGCCAATCTCAAAACCCAAGCTTTTCATTTGTTGAAGCCAAGGAACATAAGATTAATTATACTCGGATGGGCGAGCCATTCCTTAATATAGAGGCAGTTAAAGAAGCAATAGTAATTATCGATGCTAAATATCCTGGGACGCATCATTACATTTCGACCATTGGAATTAAAGATTGCGACCTCTCTTGGATCAAAGATAATATCACTTTGCAAGTTTCTCTTCATTCATTAGATGAGAATAGAAGAAACAATCTTATACCATTTAAGAAGAAGATGAGTATAGAGGAACTTGGGCAAATAAGAACCGAGTCCAACTTAAAGACTACCGTCAATATGACATTGGTTGACGAAGAAGACTTTGATATTGAAAAGCTAAGGATTAATTTTGATCCTTCTCATTTCTTCATCAAATTATCTCCGATTAATCCTAACTCAATATCAGATAAAAATGAGCTTGGGTCAGGAGTAATCGAAGGCATTAATATCATCTAACAAAAGAAACGGAGATCACTATGAATAAAGAGTATACTTCTAAGGTTAAAGAGCAACTTTCTAAGGCTGGATATGATTATGCTATTGCGGTCGCTACATGCGCAGAGGTTGAGGCTGGCGCTGCTTGTGGACAACTTAGCATTATCATTGAGAATAATAAAAAGTAAGTAGAAGCCGCCAATCAATATTGCGGCTATTGAAAAGTCGTCTAATGGTAGGACAGAAGATTTTGGATCTTCTAATCCTGGTTCGAGTCCAGGCTTTTCAACCAATTTTTTAAAGAAAGGAAAGAAAAATAATGTTTACTCCATTCACAGAAATAACACAATTTAATAACATACGAAAGTATGCTTTCTCATATCCCGAGATACTTAATGGCAACCCCATCGTCACATACCGTGCGAAGGTGAAACTACACGGAACGAATGCTGGCATACAACTTCTTTCGTATCTCTGAAAGAGATGTCATCGCTCAGAGCAGAACACAAAATCTTATCAATGGTGCTGATAATGCAGGGTTTGCTAATTGGGTTTCTTCCAATAAAGATGATTGGGCTACCATAGCATATAAGACCGATTCTGATATGGTCGTCTTCGGAGAGTGGTGCGGTAAAGGAATACAAAGCAAAGTCGCAATATCTAATATCGATAAAAAGGTTTTTGCTATCTTCTCTGCAAGATATATTGATCCGAATAAAGATGACTTTCTTGTAGAACCAGAAGATCTATTAAAGTTATCTTCCGTTAAAGATACATATGTTCTTCCTTGGTATGGTCCCTCGATTGATATTGATTGGTCGGCTTCAGCAGAAGAACTAACAAGAATAACGGCTCGTATCAATGAATGGGTTTCAGAGGTTGAAAAAGAAGATCCTTGGGTGCTTTCCACTTTTGGAATTAAAGGAACAGGAGAAGGTCTCGTCTTCTATCCAGTTTCAAGAGAACATCTTGGGTTGAAGAGCTTTAACAATCTTGTCTTCAAGGCAAAGGGTGAAGCACATAAGAATATTAAGTCGGCGGCACCAACACAAGTTGCCGCAGAGGCTGCCGCTAATATTGAACAGTTTGCTGATATGGTTCTCTCCGAAGCACGATTAGAACAAGGCGCAGCAGGATCATATGATATGAAGGCGATAGGAAAGTTTCTTTCATGGATTGCAGGAGATGTTCAGAAGGAATGCTCTGATGAGTTAGAGGTTAGCGGATTAACTTGGCAACAAGTTTCTAAGGCTGTTTCTACAAAAGCAAGAATGTGGTATATTGAGAAGTCAAAAGTTTTGTAAGGAGATTTATTATGAGCAATAACAATGGAAGTCCTGCCCAAGAGTATTATAGGAAGATAAATGATCATGATATATTTGGTATACCTGAATATTGTAAAGGTGGTAAATATTGGAGACCCTTTGAATATACTTATGAATATAATGGAAGAGAAGAATCTAAAAGAATCGAAGGCTTGAGTTCTAAAGATATTAGTGATATCCCAACAGTGACGCATATTAGTGATGTAATACGAGTATCTTATAATGACGAAGAAATGGAGTTTGCTTCTCTTAAGGAGCTTGATAAATGGTTAAAACAAATTAAACCAAAACTATTTTGGTAGTAATAAAATGGAAAGTTTAATTTTATTGGATAAATACGAAGAATATTTTCCTGTATCAGGATATAAAAAATGAAAGAGATTATTTTTCTTTATGGTTTGCCCGGCTCAGGGAAAACGCACTATGCTAAGTCTTTTAATTCTGGATCGGCTAAAGTCATAGACCTTGATTATATATGCAAGATTAAGAAAAAGAAAGAAGATATTCTTTCTCTCTTAAAATCTGAGGTAGAGGATTCGCTTCTTCATTGGAAGTATTCGACAATCATTATCGATGGATTGATAACAACAAATAAGAGACTTTTGGAGATTATTGACTTTCTTAATGAAAATCTACATCCTCACAGGGCAAAGTTCAAATACTCAATTGTCTTCTTTGAAGAGGATAGAGAGCAATGTCTTATTAACGATCTTGGGAGAAGAAGTATTCAATCGAAAATATCGATTCAAAATATGCCATTTGAGGAGATTGACTCATCAGTATTGAATAAGGTAAAATGCGTTAAAAGAGTTCCTGTCTACAAGAAACCACCAGAGAGAATATGGGCGGCGAAACTTGGGTTAGACGATGAAACAATGATATTAGAATCCGCCTCTTGGTGTCTCGGAGGGAATAGTCGTGATTATTTGGGCGGTTGCTATGATGTTTCTGCTGATGTTCAGCCAGTAGGATTTGTTGAGTTTGATGATTTACTTCTCAAAATATGTCCGAATATATCCTTCTTGCAATATCGAAAGATCTTTAACTCTTGCTGCGCGACAGGTAATAGAGGACACAATGATTATTATGGTGGATCTGTTTCATATGGATATTATATTTGCGATCTTAACTTATTATATGAAGAGCTTAAAGAACTCAATCTTATTGAAGGATGAATTATGGTCGATTTAATTCTTAAATATGTTTGTGAGAGGGTCTCATCTTATTTAGAAGTAAAAAAGATGATTAAAGACTTTAACTTTGACATTGATATGAATGAGCTTGTCTTTGATATTGGTATCTCTTTCATTGAAAGAGATGATACTTTACAAAGAGGAACTAAAAGTTCTTCTTGCCAAATTAAATCGATTAAAGATACATCGACCGCATTTTTTAATTTTGAGTATTATCATAATTCCTCTGATAGTTATTGTTTAATACTTTCTCTCTTCCGTATCGGGAAGACAAAGTTTAGAGTTCATTTGAAAGATGGATATGGAGGAAATGAGATGTGTTACTTCGAGGACTTATATCACGAGCTATCTGAGTTCACCATATCTCGATACATTGATAAAGGGGTTAAAGCATTTTTTCTGACCCAGCAGTATGAAGCAGACAAACTCGAAATAAGAGAAAAACAAGGGACATTAGTTAGTCATGATTTTAACATCAATTAAGCGTCCCATCGGATGATGCCGCGGCGATAAGCGAAAGTAGTATTTATGAACAAAGAAGAATTAGCAAAGATGATTGACCATTCGGTTCTTCATCCGACGACAACAAAAAAGGATATTGAAAAAGCGTGTAAAGAACTCTTCTATTATGGCTTTGGAACTATATGTGTCCCGCCCGCTTTTGTTTTACATACTGCAAGTTATCTTTGTTTATCATCGTCTGCTTATGCTCGTGATGCCAATGTTGCTACCGTCATCAATTTTCCTAATGGCTATTCACAAAATAAAATCTGCATAGAAGAAGGTTTATCTGCATTCTGTAATGGTGCTTCTGAATTAGATGTTGTTCTTTGTCATTCTGCCATTAAAGACACATCACAAAAATATTGTTCGGCAGTTATCAACTTAATTGATCTTGCTAATCAGTTTTCCCTTATTAAGGAAGTATCCATCAAAGCTATAATCGAGACTTGTTATCTTTCCAATGAAGATATCTATCGAGTCTCCTCTGAGCTTGCAGAAGCAGCACAATTATATCCAATAATTAAGTTCGTCAAAACAAGCACTGGCTTTGGTTCAGCAGGAGCGACGGCAGAACATGTTGCTCTTATCAAAAAAGCAGTTGGAAATAGTCTCGGCATTAAAGCGTCGGGAGGTATTAAGACTTGGAAACAGTGTAAAGAAATGATTGATGCCGGAGCGACAAGAATAGGGACATCGTCTGGAGTTAAGATAATTAAAGAGTTTGAAGAAACAGAAGGAAAAAACTATGATTGCATATATTGATTCGTATGACTACTTACCACTACCACCACCAAAAGATCCTCTCCTAGCTGATTTTTACAGAGCAAAAGCACAAGATGCAAGAAAAAAGATTGAGGAAAAATACGACTCAGCAAAAGAGACATTTGCTCTTTATGAAGATATAATTTCAAGAATTGATAATAAATCTTCCGATGGATTTACTGAATTAGTTTATCGTCATCCTTATGTTGTTGATGATGATTTGCTCTATGCTGTTGAAAGGAAATTGAAAAAAGATGGATTCGTTGTGTATATTGAGGAAACTTGTAGAGAGATAATCGTGAATTGGGTATGATCAAAGGAGGAAAATATGTCATATGTAATTAAAGTTCTTGCTACGGAAAGTCTTTTTCCATCGCCAAATGATAAGTTCATTTCTATTCTTAAAGAGAATGATGCGGTTGCTTGGGTTTCTTATGTTGGTTCTGTTTCTCAGGCAAAACATTTTACTCATCGTGAGCTTGCCGAGCAATACATTATCGATCATCTTCGTCCGATGGATGAGATTGCTGGTGAAAGAGTAAACTATAAAGTTGTCTCCTATACACATTAGGAAAGCAGGAAAATTATGATTGGCACAATAATTCTTATTGTTTGGGTAGTAGGATTTATCACAATATATACTCTCGATATATTTTTCAATCTTTCAAGGTTTTTCTATTGTAGAGAAGAGATGCTGGTTTTCGCTACAATCTGGATAGCCTTTGCTATAATGGCGGTTGTTATTGGACCGTTCTATCTATTTGATAAATATGTTGCTCAACCACTAAAAAAGAGATTTAATCAAAGCCTTTGAAGGGAAAGTAAATGAACTATTCAACAGAGAGATTTTTCAATTTATGCCGTCTTCATCAGTTGTTCGAGCCAAGTGGCTGGTTATCATCAAAAAAGTTTGTTAATGATCTGTCTTTTTACGATGTTCCTATTATTGAACTTGTTGATGAGTGGGTTGATTTTGGTGTTGCGGAATGGAAGCAAGATTGTGGATATGAAATGTTTAGAATTTTAAAAGAAAGGATTAATTATGAGCGAGATTAGAACTGCTATTATTGGAATTGCATTAGGATTAGTTTTTGGTGGATTGTTCATCTGGACGATTGTTGCTATTCGACATATTGTCTCTGTCTTTCCAGCAAATGAAACGGTTCAAATTGATGCTGGAACTGACGCAGCATATAATTGTTTCATTTGTGCTACGCATTCTGATTCACCGACAGAAAAGTCTCTTGACTATTGAGAGATTATGCTTGGAGCCGATTTATTCGGAGTTTTGCTAATCTCTCTTTTCTCCCGCCTTTAAGTGCTTGACCTTTCGGCGATAGCATTTCTTTTGTCGCGTCATTTGCTTAATGATTTTGGTTGCTAAACCAATTTTGGACGAAAGAATTATATGTCAGAATGGCGGCATACATCCAATCATTTATTCTTCATAGGCTTTCATTAAGGTTTATTAAGGGGAATTAAAATGACACACGGCTCTGCTCCGCCGCCATTCTGCTTTTCTTTAGAAGGAGAATTACTATGCAGTATATCGATTATGCTTTTATCTTTTGGATTTGTTTTGTTCCGGCGACAAGTTGTGTCATTCTTTCTGTTCTTTCGGTAAAAAACTGGTTTGGATGGTATTGAGTTTTTACAGCTCCCATCGGATGCTACCGCCTCGTTATGAATGACGCTTACTGCGTCGCATTCAATATTAACAATTTTTTCGAAAGTAATGAGGTGGTTCGTTAAGTCAATTACCACCGCTTAAAAGCGGCGGCTTGTTGCTTGCCTAAGCAGCAACAATAAGCCTA
>Ga0187872_10002843_pt1 | contig 14717 bp, 12 predicted proteins | sample June2016WEW_16_4_FD_132973 | JGI IMG/M metagenome (GOLD analysis project Ga0187872, IMG submission 132973) | Peatland microbial communities from SPRUCE experiment site at the Marcell Experimental Forest, Minnesota, USA - June2016WEW_16_40 | ecosystem: Environmental > Terrestrial > Soil >...
GCACACCTGGACGCACATCGTCGATACTGAAGCAAACTGCCCCCTTCTTCCCGTCCGGAAGCCAATCAGCGGGAGCAGCTTGGAAGTCAGACTCCACGGGCGCTTGAATTACGGACATAAAGTAGCGCGGCATGTTGGCGCCGCCACATACAAACCAGCCGCGGAACGAGGCCAACGGCTAGAGATGACATGATAAACTGGCCGAGGCGGAATGCTCGCTCACGTTGCTTTTCTGCGGAAAAAGCTGTCCCCAGTGGGCGCGAATCACCATGGTCCGGACCGTTTTGCTGTGAGAAGGCGTGCCCAAACGCTAATTTAGGAAAAGCCCTTGCGCCAGCTGGGCGAACTCGTCCGCGAGGAAATCACTGACCCAGCCAACCGGCGAAAATGATCGAATCGCATGGCGCTGCTATTACGGGACTATATGTAGGTCCGTCGGCGGCGTTGGCAGCACAAGCTCGTACGCCCCGATATCCGGAGCCGCGCCTTGGGGAATGGACGTGCCAAGATAATCCAGGTACCCCACTGTTGGAGCCAGCAAGCCCGCGGCCATTAGATTCTGACCCGCAAAAGCGCAGGGAGAGCTTGGATTTATGATGAAGTCCACCGCAGTGACGGGATTAGTGGAAACAAACTGGGGGGCGGCGTAAACACTATGCGTTTCCTGCCCGCTGCCTGTCTGCATAGCCGAAAGCGTGCTATACAACGAACCATTCCCCTGCCACCCTCTTAAGCTTCCTGCCGTGCAGTAGTATAAATTATAGTCGCTATCCACACCCGGATACAATAGAGCCATACCTTGACCGGGTTGCGTCGCAACCACGATGTTGTTCCGCATCACTACGCCGGCACTCAAACCGGGGTCGGTATAAAGTCCGTAGTAGGTATAATTATATACCACGTTGTTGTAACACACCTGCGGAATGTTGTTGCTAACAGGACTAATGCTTGGGTTGTATGCCTGAGCACAAAGAATCCCCTTCCCAATCCCGTTTAAGTCGAAAATGTTATGGTGAAACAAAAGTCCAGTCCCATCCGTGTCCGCGGCCTGTCCGCAGCTAAAACCATAATTGAATCGGACTTCGCTGTTGACCTCGTAATAATAATCAAAGCACGAACCATGCATGTAGAACAGCGAGTTGTACTCAATAAGGTCATTAGTCCCTTGCTGCAAACCAATTCCCTGTCTATCCCCCGCAGGAGGAATGTTGAGAACGGTTACGCCACTATTAGAACAGACATTGTGATGTATCCAGTTGTTTCCTCCGTACGCTAAATACAGAGAGTCGCTTCCCGTGTTATTGACTGTATTACTTGCCATTACTGAAAACACGCAATCCTCAAAATAGATTGCAGAATTCCAAACGTCGTGAATATAATTGTTCTGAGCGATGAAATAGGAAGACATCGCCGGTTCCATTCCTATGAACCCATGACGAATTTCCAAATTTTGAAAGGTCACATACTTAAGGAAGCCCGGATAAACCGCGGCGTGTTCTATTATGCGTATATTTCCAGCAGGGGAATTGCCACTTGGAGTTTGCAAATAAACATTCGAGGTCCCGCCCCAAGTGTATGCAACGAACGTGTCGAGCCAATTATCTATCGTCTGCCCCCCCTGAACAGACTTAGTGTATAAGTGTCCGCTGTAATCGTACGCATATTGGAGATTTATCATTGAAGCATTTCCGATAAACGCCGAATAGATGCCAGGATGTCCTGGAACCGCCGACCACGTTGCTGTTGGGTGGTCTCCATAGATGATTGGATTTGCCCCGGTTCCGTAACGGTCCACGGTGATTGGCGAACCGGCTGTACCGCTTTGTGAAAAAACCAAGGGACCATCAAAACTGTCGCCAGCTTTGAGCAGGATTGAATCCCCGGGTTTGAATATCTTGGGTCCAAATCCGGATGAATTGTACCAAACATTGCTCATGGTTTGCCATGGCGCACCGGAGCTTGTCCCCGCATTGGTGTCGTTGCCCTGGCTCGACGAGAGGTAGTAGGTGGCCGCGCCGGCGAAAGGAATTGACGTGATCAGACAGAGTGCGGTAATTGCTAAGAACTTCAGGAGTTGTGGTTTCATGTTTGTGATGAGTTTCAGGACAGAACTGACATCGCGGCTAATGTAGCAGGCCACATGCCATTTGGATAAGCGCGCCCTTGCGCTTTAGATCCGCCGTTATTTGATCTGCCGATTTCTCCCGATCCATGTCTGGGCACCGGCCCGAGGTGCCTCATTTTGGGACAGCGCAACACCGGATAGTGATTGGTGGTCATGGCTCCAGCCTTCGGCGCACTCTGGCTGGCACGCCCACAGCGAGAGCCCGGTCCGGTAGATCCGTCACGACCGCCGCGCTGGCGCCGACCACGGTCCAAGCTCCCACGCTAATGCTCTGAATCGCGACACTTCCAATCCCCATAAAGACGCCTTCCGCCAGGGTGACTCTCCCGCCGAGGTTGCAGCCTGGCGCCAGGTGACAGAAGTCGCCAATGACGCAGTCGTGGTCCACCGTCGCGCCAGTGTTGATGATGCAATGCGCGCCGATTTGGGCATCCGGTTGAACCACAGCCCCAGCAAAGACGACGGTGCCGGGACCCAGCCGGACTGACTCGTGGACGTATGCCTTCGGATGTACAACCGTCAACCACTGAACCCAAGACAGTCGCCTGGCGATTTCCCGACGCTTTGAATTGTCACCGATCGCGAACACGCACTCACTCACTAGGGCTGTGGTGAGGCTGCTGATGGAGCCGAGAATTTGCACGCCGGCGCAAAATGAGCCTCGTTTCTCCGGATCGTCATCATACAAACCCGCCACCTCGATGCCAAGAGCGCGAAGAGTGCTGATGGCCACCCTGGCGTGGCCTCCGGCACCGAGCACGCAGACGGCGCGCTCAATTGAGCAGGAAGTGGTGGAGGGTTGAGAGGAATTCATTGTAATTGCTCGGCAGGCGAAACACCGATGCCAGAAAACGGGGTGGCGGTTATCTTGGCGGTGATACCTTGGCGTTGCACTTGGATCGCTACGAGTGGGAAATTCTGAGGTTAGGTTGCGGAGTTGACCGATGCGCCAATCGGAAATACTCAGCGACCACCGCTTCGTTGATGATTCTAGCGTCGAAAATCCGCGCCGCCCGCTCCCGACCCGCTTGGCCGAGGGACCGGCGGAGTTCCTTCGAGCCAGCCAACTTGTGCAAGGCATCTACGAGTAGGTTGACATCCTTGGGCGGCACGATCAAACCGGTCACTCCATTAACAACCCCATCCACCAGCCCGGTCACCCGTGTAACAACTGCCGGTAATTCCATGGCCCCCGCCTCAATGACGACGCTGCCAAATCCTTCCCGATAACTGGGCAGGCAAAAGATGTCCCCCGTAGCAAAGAACTTCTCAGGCTTCTCTGTGTTCCCGACCGCATGAACGCGGGGATGGCTCCTGAGCCGTCGCAGGGTTTCCGCGGGCAAAGGATCCTGGTCCGGCTCGAAGGGGCCGACCAGGAGCAAATGCACAGTGGGATTCGAATTAGCCATTATCTCGAAAGCAGCCAGCAGCTCCACGATGCCCTTGTCCTTCGTCACACGGCCCACGAACACGATCACCAAAGCGTCAGCCGGAATGCCGAGTTCGTACCGCGTTTGCCGGGCAGCGTCGCCTCCCCATCTCCCCAAGGAAAACCGCTGCAAGTCCACTCCGCTGATGGACCCGGCTCCGATCACGGCGATCTTTCCCGGTGCCACCAAACCTTCTGAAATCAAGAATTCTCGCTGCGACGCACTATCCGCATAGCATTGCGTGACCAGTTTCCCTATGATGCGCTCGCACTCCCTGGGGATGCGCCGTTTGAAACCGGCGAGTTCCACCCAGGGCTGGCCAGTGAAAGTATGTATGCGGATTGGCACCCTCGCCAGCCCTCCTGCCAAGGCGGTGAGAAAGCCGGCCTTAGGGGTCGAGGAGTGAACGATGTCAAAACGATTTTGACATAGAAACCGAACGACTTTGACCAGTGAGCGCAAATCTGTCAGCGGCGCAGGCTTGCGCTCCATCGCGATTGGCACGCCCCTGGCCCCCACGTCACGAAGGACCTGGTCGAAGTCAGGCCCCGGGCTACACACGAACGTCAATTCAATGTTGTGCGCGACAATGCAACGCAACTGATCTCCCAGTAGATTTCGGAACGTCTGCGGCACCGTCACGATACGGCAGAGCTTCAACCGCCCGTTGTTGCTCTCAACCCTGCTTCCGAGCCTTTCGCTTTTACACATGTTTCAGGCGCTTGCCACGCAACTGACGGTAAACACCAGTTGGCAATGCCCATACCAGGATGGGCCTTACGGCCCACAATCGCTTGTGCCACGACAGCCCGAGCATCCCAAAGCCCTTCCATCGGACCCTAGTTTCGTTGAGACGCCGGGCCAGAGTGCGGCGGCTCAGCGCGTTCTGGTCGTCTCGCATCCGGTAAAGCGGTTCCTGCAGGTTCATGGCTCGGTAACCGGCAGCATACAACCGGAGCCAAAGAAAGAGGTCCTCGGCCCCCAATACCCAGGACTGCGCACCATAGCCACCGACGGCGAGCACCGCTGCCGGCCGCATCATGCACGGCGCATGGCAAATCGGTGACCCGGAAAGAAAATCATCGGCGGTGGGAAGCATTTTGGTGCGCGCAAGGCCCCAAACACCTTTCTCGTCGAAACAACTCATCCAGGAACTGACAACGGCTATTTCAGGGTGCGCATCCATGGCGGCCACCAGCTTCTCCAGCCGGTCGGGTTCGGAAATATCGTCGCCGTCCTGACGCGCCAGGAGCGCCCCAGCCGCCTCGGCGATGCAGCGATCCAGCGTTCTTGCCAGTCCCAGGTTTCGCTCATTCGCGAGCACCCGGGTACGTGGATCGCGCCGCGCCCACTCACGCGCGAGGTGCAGGGTGTCATCGGTCGAGCCATCGTCGCAAAGGATCATCTCCCAGTCGGTGTAGGACTGCCGGGCGATCGAGTCCAGACTCTCGACCAGCGTGGGGGCGCAGTTGTAAATCCCCATGATGATTGACACACGCGGTCGCATTATAGTATTCCCCGCAGGGGATTGATGACAACCCCCATGACATAGGTGAACAGGTACTGCCCGCAAAGGATCGCCGCGATCAACCCGGTTCGAGGGCGATGAATGACCTTTCCCGGAACGAAAGGATACAGCAGGACCCAGGGCATCATGAACCAGGACAGGTAGGCGAACCTGTTTGACTGGTCCGCATGGATCACGAGGATCCAGAGCGCGTTGGCCAACAAATAGGTGTTCACCAGCCGCGCGTAAAACGGGTCCGTTCGTAGCAGCCGAACCCCAGGCAAGCGATCCGAAGCGCCCGGCGTCGCCTTGGCCTGTGGTGCGGCAAGTCCCCGTCCACCCGGCGATTCCCACGCCGCTGCCAAGCCGCTGCTGGGACCGCGGCCGGCCCCCCCGAGCCTGGCAGAGGCCACGCCCCAATCCCATCTTCCTCCCTGCGCGCAGGCCCGCTTCCCGCTTCCCATTCCTATCGCACTCAGGGCCCTCCGACTCCGCATCCAATTCAGCCCAGGCCCGCTCCCCACCCGGGCGCCGAGCCGCCGCGTGCGCGCGCGGGTCCGGCCCGCCAGCAGCAGCGTCCCCACCACCGGAACAATGCTGTAGGCCAGAAAGTCGGCGCGAAAGCCGCCTTCTTCATTGGAACCATGGATGTATTTTTCGATTCGATCATCCGAAGCGTACGGGTTGTAATGAGCCACCAGCATTTCGCCGGCATTCCCTGCAACAGACGACACCACAGCGCACAGGACCCAGAAAGCCAGCCAAATCTCCGTCCTTTTGACATACCGAACGAGGAGAAAAGCACCCGTCGGAAGCAGGGTCGACCCGTGGAAGCCCCACGCAGCCGCCATCAGCGGAAACATGACGACCGGTTTGTCATGAAACGCAAAGGCCAGGAGGAGGACCGACGTGGCCATCCCATTGCGGATGCCGTTCACCCCATAAGCCCAAAACGAGAAGGCGGTAAGACATGCCAGGAAGACGGGGAACGCCCACGCGCCGTGGACGCGCCAAGCGGCCAACGCGAGGGGCGCGACATAGATGAAGGCACAAACGACGAACCAGCCATTGGTCGAGAGAAACTGGCCGCACAATCGTTGCAGGCCATTGAAGAGAGGGTCGTTAGAGCTGCTCGCTCCCCCGAGCTGGACGCGCTCGTATACCATAGCGTAATCCACCATGTCAACAAACGCCACATTTACAGGCCGAAATCCGATGAACACAATCATGCCGACACCGATCACGACTATCGCCGCCCGGTTGAACCGAGTCAGGCTTCCTGCCCGGTTTTGACAATCCCAATAAAGAAGCGCGCAACCAATAACCACCAGGAGCATACCGTGATGGTAGAGCGGGGTATAGAGTGAGGCCGGAAGCATTTATCGCCCTCGTTATATGGCTATTGGCGGCCGTCGTCACTTCTTAGAAGTGATTCCAGATAAGGCAAGTATTGGCCTAGTATGACATTCTCCCACGAGTGTTGCAGGGAGGCTCCTTGAATGGCCAACGGGCTTAACCCAGGCAGTTTCGACTTTATTTTCGCGAGTCCCCGGGCGAAAGACTCGGGGGTATCCTCGATCAGAACCCCATTGGTGTCATTCACTAATTGCCGATTCTGGGTGGTGCGCGTGGCGATTATGGGCAGGCCGGCCATCAGGAATTCATAGGTTTTGGTCACCGGCTGCATATCGTAGTAGGCGGTCAGCGGGACAAACGACACCCCCACATTTGCAGACTTCAGAAATGCTGCCATTCTCTCTCTCGGCACATAGCCATGCATCTTGACGAAGTCTTCAAGCCCATTCTCAAGGATGGCCTCGCGAATCTTTTGCTCTTCTTCGATGCTGCCCGCTCCCACGATATCGTACCGCCTGACAGTTTCAGCGCCGCAACGATTCATATACTGCTTCAAGCCGGCGACAGTCAGCTCAACATGGCGCTTTGACAGGGCTCCCACATAAAGAAGATGTAACCGCCTGAGATCGCGTGGACCCACACTGACCGGTTCGGCACCAAGAGGCAGCTCAGTGACCTCGCCCTCCGCAAACCCCAGGTACTTTGCTAACATCCTTGAGTTGATCGTAATATGTCGCAGTTTGCGGCATTCATACCGGAGTATCCGGTTCAGCAGAAATCGCTTGTAGCCATTTTTGACCAAAAAGCCGGACCGGATATCAACGATGACCCTAACGTTTTGCTGTTCAAAGAACCCGCTTAATAAAGAGAGGCCGGGAATGTATGCAGTGAAGACCACATCGTAATTACCTGCCATCACCTCCTCGCGGATCAGGCGCAGAACCTTCCGCCTGCCGGACAATCCACTTTTACAGGAATCGTCCTTCACCTTGACTCCGGGCAGGGGGCTGGATATTTCACAAGCGGCGGTCGCCGCGAAAGCAAGCCCCAGGTACGTAAAGCCGTGCTTTTGTGCCCCGTACTTGCACAGAAAGTACGACACCACGTGAAACCCAAAGCGACCTGGATACACCACGAGCACTTTAAGCTTCTTCATCGCACGATAAACTCGCTCTAATCGCGACTAACTTCATCCAGAACCTCCGCCATTTGCTTTGCCTGCGATTGCCGGGTGTACTTGTATACCTCCTGCTTGAGGCAGCGACTGGCAACCGTGCCCGTCTCACACCACTCGCGATACCAGGCGCGCACTTGTCTCGCAACCGCACCCGGGGTTGTGGCAACTACCCCGGCCTTTGTTTCCGCGAGGATGCGGTCGGTGATGTCCCCATCCTCCGGCGCGGAGAGGATCGGTCGTTCTGAGCCGAGGTACTCGAAGAGTTTCGCAGGTGTGTGGCCCTTACCTCGCGCTGAGCCTTGCGCTGGGACTAACAACAAGATGTCGGATGCACAGTAACGCTCCACCATATCTGGACGAGTCACCGTCCCTCCAAACACGATCACATCACGATGTTTCATCCGACTCAGTTTGGCACGAATCGCGTCACTACTCTGCCCGAAAAAGACAACTTGCATCTTCTCCCTCGCCTGGACCGTGTCTTCCAGAAAAAGGTCTATTCCATCCAAAAACACGGACGGGTCTTGGACGTCGTATAACGTTCCGCCATACGTCACTGTAAAGCATGCGTTCGCCTTCCTGGCCCTCTCCAGATATGCCCGAAAGTCATTCGGGTCGAACCCGTTTCTGATTACATGCACCGGTATCCGATTCCGAGCGCGCAGAATTTCAGCGAATCCCTCGGACACGGTTACGCGCGCCGAGGCCGCTTGCACATGTCTATTGTTTCGCGCAATTAGAACTCGACGCGCAAGATGGGTCAGCAAATATGACACCGGATTGGTGGTCGTCACCGGGAACTGGTCCACCACATCACGATAATCCGCGATCCACGGGATTTTCCATTCCCAACACAACTGACTGGCCACTCGAAAAAGATACTCGGGATCTCCGCCGGAAATAATTGCGTCGAATTTCGTGCGCTGACACGCTACCCTCCCTGCGCGGAGCATGTTACAAGGCAAGTCGCCCATAACGTACTTGGCGTATGTATGTGTGTGTTTTGCCCACCACTCGCGCCACACGGGCGCCTTCTTCTCCTGCGGATCTTGAAACGGCACTCTTTCTACCAGGATTGATTCGTCAGCATTAAAATGAGGATCCCAACGTTTACTACAACCGTGTACACTGTCAGCTAAGCCCATACGCCGCTCAAAATAGGTTCGCTTACTCAGGGTCCATTCGGGTGTTAAAACAACACTCGTCCATCCATGCTGCCTTAAATACTGCGCACAACTTAAGTAGCGATACACGCACACCTCGTTGACCGGTGGAAAGGAATTTGTCAGGATCAGTACTCGTTTCATATTGTCCCTGCTTTTGACTGCATCACAAGCATAACGCGACCTTCCACCCGTGCGGAAAATAGTATGGCCCTGAGTCCCAATAGCGACATGAGCGCATAAAATCATTAAAACGCCACAACGTTTGGATATAGCTCCTTTAAGATCTTAACTTGCCGATAACCATGTGAGCCAACCAGATCGCATAGAACTGACGGCGGCAGACAAAATCCCATCTTTCTCCGATTTAGCACCTTGGACGGCAATTCACTCGCAAACGTTGTTCTTAGCAGTCCTTTCAGCCTGTCTTTATAAAAGCGTACTTCTTCGGGAAGCGAGAATGCAAACTCCACAATCTCTTGTGATAACAATGGCACTCGTGCCTCTAGTGAGACCGCCATGCTTACCCTGTCCACCTTCGTAAGAATATCATCGGGCAAGTAAGTATGAAAGTCCATATATTGCAAGCGTGTCCTAAGAGGCAGGTCTTCCCGATAATACTTGCGAAAATGCCAATAGTCGTCGTACCCGCTGTCAAGGCCCCACAGATTCCGATAATGCTGCTTTTCTGAACGAATCATGCCTCCCATGAGCTTTGCGTACAGCTCCAAGTCATCTTGCATACAATGCGACTCCAACCTCGCGGTGACTCGATGCAGCAGCGGATTATTACACATCCGCTTTAATTGCGTAAACATAGGTCGAAGACTCTGTGCAAATGGAAGCCGCGCATCCCGGAAAGTACCATATTGCTTGTACCATGTGTAACCGCCAAACAATTCATCGCCTCCCTCACCGGTCAAGACGACGGTCACAGACTCCCTGGCAAACTCCGAAACAAGAAATGTTGGAAATGCCGAGGTGTCACCAAAAGGTTCGTCATACCATTTTCTAAGCCGTGAGAACATGCCGTCCACAGCGCTTTGGCTCAATACCCGACTATGATGCACTGTTCCAAACTTCGTCGCCACCAGTTGTGCATACTCCCTTTCGTCGTGCTCCTTCTCCTCGAACCCGATAGTGAATGAACTGATCTCATTCCTCAACTTACTGGCGGCGCAAACTACAGCACTGGAATCAATGCCACCGCTCAGAAAAAAACCTACTGGCACGTCACTGACCATCTGTTCACCCACAGACTTCGAAACCAGCAGGGAGAGATTGGCGCTTGCTTGTTCGAAGGTTTGTATTTGGACCGTCGCGTCAAGTCGCCAGTAACGTTTCTTCTCCACGACGCGCTTTCTTAAGAAGATGGCGACGTAATGGGCGGGCTCTAGCTTAAATACATCTTTATATAGAGTCTTTGGCGATGGAACATAAAGGTATGTCAAGAAGTCATAACATGCTGTATAATCTACTGTTAGCGTGTCCCCAAGAATGCTTTCGATTGCCTTCAGCTCTGATCCCCAACAGAATCTACCACCCTGCTGTGCATAATATAGCGGCTTGATTCCCACTCTGTCCCTCGCTAGAAATACTTTGGCTTCCTTGACGTCATAAACACATATTGCATACATTCCATCAATCCGCTCTAGCAACCCTTCAATGCCCCATTCAATATACCCAAATAGCACAACCTCCGAGTCAGAGGTGCTCTTGAATTTATACTTATCTTTTAGGTTTAGCTTGAGCTTCTGATAGTTATATATCTCTCCATTCACCATGATGGCGACTTGATGCTCCTCGCTGTACATGGGTTGTTTGCCTTGCTCGGACAGGTCAAGTATGCTAAGCCGCCGATGCCCAAGGTAAACCCCGTCGTTAAATAATTTCTCACCCCATTGGTCTGGGCCTCGATGTTTTAGCGTGCCTAAAGCCCTTCTGGCTGCCACCTGGGCTGCTTGTGAACATTCTGTACATCCAAAAATCCCGCACATGGTCGTCTTCCTTCTCTTTCTGTCTTACTGATAATGGCTATGCACTACAATGTAATTGTTACTCAGTCGCGCCGGGAGACGGCTATGATGCGGTTAATCATGATTTCCCGGTGCGGTATATCCATCCTTCATCCTGATTAGTCGAGCGGGGTTACCCCCCACAATGGCGCCAACTGCAACGTCTTTTGTAACAATAGAACCTGCACCGATGACTGCGTCGTCGCCGATCTGGATGCCCGGCAGGATAACCGCGTTAGCTCCGATCCATACGCGCTTCCCGATGCGAATGGGCGGCGCCGATTCTGCGCTGGCAAGATTCTCAAGTGAATGATTGGCCGATATGATTTTAACTCCGGGCGCGATCAGTGTTTCGTCTCCGATTTCGATACCGTTTGTTCCCTGAATATAACAACCTCCGCTAAGAGCGAACGAGTTGGCGACTTTATCCCCGATTCTTATTTTTCCTTTGGCACACGAGGTGAAATGCACGTTCCAGGGTATCTGACTGTTGATTCGCAGGACCCGCTGGCAGAAGGCGTTGAGGAGCCACAGTTCAGGGGGCACTGGGCGCGTGAGTTTTGCCGCACAGGCATAGGGCCAGAGCCACGGCCTCCAGCACGCCCGTTTGAAACCGGTTCGAGATTGATGCACCAACTGTTTCATTGAATGTCGGAACTTGGATTTAGAGGTCGTGAGCCAGACACCAAGCCCCAACAGTGCCGTGGACATGGCTGAAATCGCGCACGCACCACTCATGAGGAAGCCGCTCCAGAAGAAGCTCGGACAAATCATTGAATCCATCAACATCTACCGGAGTCGGGCGGAACTGCTTGATGGTAATTCTATATAGCGCTCTAGCCACTGGGATTGCCCCAGCAAGAAGCCTGTTCTGTGACATTTGGTTGAAAACGCGCTGCGTAGCGGACGAAGCGGGCTTTCGGAACGGGACCTGCATGGGCTCGAAAAGCCGCTCAAACAGGAATCGATTATAGAGCACACGATTTGTCCTGAAGTGAAGACGTATCCTGTGCCACCAACTTGCCAATTCGGTGTCCCAAAGGGGCAATCGCCACTCGTGATCGAACAATTCGTGGGTTCGAACGGTGTTGAGAATAAACTTGGCGTCTCTGTTACGAATGACCCAGTCTTCAACGAGACTGCAGAAACTCTCAATGTCGTCCGACTTGAAGCGAGACGTAAAGGCGTTTATGCGACTGCAGAAAGCGTGCGCAGTCTCTGGAGCAAGCGGTGACCTCCTAAGCTCGAATTGAGTCCGCAGCAGGTATCGGTCAATGCCTTCGGCTAATACTTTCTCCGGTTTGTAGTCATTGACTGCAGATGGAATCCAATGCCCTCCCAGCACATCGCCGCCATAGCCCGGCACGATGACCGAATCGGACGGAATAACCTCCTGCCTGGTAAGCGTTTCAATTGCAGGAAGTTCCTGGATGCAGGGGACGGCACACTGCTGGGAAGTGAACCGACAAAAATTGGAGAACCGTGGCGACTCAAGCAGCGCTTGCCAGCGTGAGGGGCTGTAATCAACGATATGGATCGGGTATCCGAGCTGCGCAGCCACTTTCCTGGCGATTTGATGCTCGAAACTGGCAGGCACCCCATAACTGTAACAAATGACATTGGAACACCCAGCGCGCTTCAGCCAGCAGACGATGGACCGCGAATCATATCCGCCGCTTAAAGGCACGACGATGGTGCGGCCCTGTACCGAATCAATCAATCGCCGCGTAAGGCGCGTGTAGATCTGCTCGAGTTCCTCGAGCAGCATGTCCTCGCCCTTGTCCGTGTAGTCGCCGTGGGCATGGCTGAAGTAGATGCGCGTGCTGCTCTGCGCGGTGGCTTTGTCATGGACCAACAACTCTCCGGCCTCGATCTGCTTGATCCGCGGGTCCAGTGTAGTGGGGCCAACGGTGTACCCGACCCGCAGAAGCTCTTCCCGAGCAATCGAATCGGTTTCCTTCCCGCCTAGTTCTTGCTGAATGGCCCGCGCATCGTCCCCCAGCACCAAATCGTGCCCTTTCATGGCATAGAACAAGGGAATGCTTCGCACCGGGTCAACGGCGGCGAACACGAAGCGGTCGTCTTCCAGAATGACGGCAAACACCCCGTTGGCCTCGCGCAGGCGGTCGCGAAAGCGCTCCGCATCGGTGATGGTGGCAAAGTAGTCAAGGATCGCCTCTCCGCGCCGACAACTCTCGGAGCGGTCAAACAGATATCCCTTGGCGTGATCACCGCCCCGGTGATGCCAGCAGAACCCTTGATTGCGGATGGTTATGATCTTCACGTTCATAGTGGCTCCAAAAGCCGATGTTTCAGAGTGGTCCACGACCCAGCACGGGATGGAACCATTTGTCTCCGCAGGGTCAACAAATCAAACGGGGCGCCCATTGGGCAATGCATTCCGGACCATGTTGAGAACGGAGCGATACAGCGGATGGCGCCAAACCATGTAGCCGAGATAACTCAAGGTGATGACCAGCACCGCCAGCAGCCTAAAACTCGACGATGGAATCAGCATCCGCGCCGCCAGCAGTGGGATGGCCGCGACCACCGTGGGGACCAGGGCCTTGAGGTGGGCCGTCCAGGACTTGAGGACCGGCATGCTCGCAAAGTGAAACAAGGCGGAGATAAACCCCAACCAGAGCACGATGCCCACCAGGGAATAGAGCGTGATGGCCAGCCGGGGGGAGCCGAGCAGGCCGCCGCCGACCAGGGCCAAAGCGCGCAAGACGACGGTCAAAACATTGAAGACCAGCAGCTCGCCCTGCCGGTCGAGGACAAAGGCAATGGTCGAAACAGGCGCCCCACAGAAGACAAGAAAGCACCAGCCGGCCAAAATCTGCGCATAGACCCCGCCTTCCACCCAGCGTAAGCCCAGTAGAGCTCCGAACAGGACATCGCCATACATCGCCAGGACCAGAAAGGGGAACCCGCCCACCAGCACCAGGCCCTCCATCACCTTTTGGACCAGCGCGGGCAGACGGTTTTCATGCAGGGCGGCCGAGGCTTGCGAGTAAAACACCTGGGTAATGGCCGCCCCTACCAGCACGGTGGGCAACTGGATCAACCGCATGCCCTGCGCATATTGACCGACAACCGCGGAAGAAAAATAGTAGGCGATCAACAGCGGGGCTAGTTGCGTTGACAAGGTGTTCAAGAAACTGCCCCAGATCTCCACGAGCGGAAACTTCCGATAGCGCTTAAGCATGGAAAGCACGCCGGACAGACGCACCTTGTGCCAACAGGGTGAGGTCAGCCGCCAGAATGCGCGAAACCTGACTGCCAAGCCAGCAACTTGCGCAACCAGGTTGACGGCGACCAGCGCGGCGGCGCTTCTGAAACCGAGCCACCCGCCCCCAATCGAGCCAACTTGGTTACAAACCGAACCTAGAACGGAGGATTTGGCGTTGACACCAAAGTGTTGTTTCCGGTTCAACCAATAGGTGACGAGGCCTCCCAGATTTCCGATGATCACCGCCAGCGGAACCAACCACAAAAGCGGCACGATGGCCGCATATTTGGTCTTGATCAGCAGGTGCCCAACACCGAACACAGCCGCCAGCCCCAGCAAAGCACTCCAGATCGCCAGAATCAGGGCGCTGGCCGTCCAAACGTTAATGGCGTCTTCGTCGTCCTTGGGCAACACGACGGCGAGTTCATAGTGCATACCCCCGAAGGTGGAAACGAGGGTGATGACCGAAAAGAACAGCGTAAACGTGCCGACCTGCTCGGGAGCGAATAAACGCCCAAAGATCGGCGCCGTGATGAGGCCCAAAACCAGCGAAATGACCTGCGCACTGGCGAGCTTGGTAACGTGCGACAGAAACCTGCCGTGCTTCACAGTGGACACAGAAGACGGAAGGGCGGTACTAAGTGCGTCTACGTTTGCGATTCTGATCGCCATGAATGTTGCGCCTCAGCGCGCAAAGAAAGCCTTAACCTAC
>Ga0187872_10002846_pt1 | contig 14697 bp, 7 predicted proteins | sample June2016WEW_16_4_FD_132973 | JGI IMG/M metagenome (GOLD analysis project Ga0187872, IMG submission 132973) | Peatland microbial communities from SPRUCE experiment site at the Marcell Experimental Forest, Minnesota, USA - June2016WEW_16_40 | ecosystem: Environmental > Terrestrial > Soil >...
ATCAGCATGTGCGACTGCTCGCCCACCCCGGTCAGCGCCACCACCAGCGGCAGGGTCGAGGCGGAGCTTGCAATCGAGAGCGTTCCCGTAATCGTTCCCGATTGCGTCGGCGCAAAGCCAACCTGCACCGTGCAGCTCGTGCCCGCGGCCAGAGCCAGGCCGGGCTGCGGGCAGTTGCCTGCGGCCACCGTATAGTCTCCGGCGGCAGCGTTCAGCGTCGTTGTGGCGGAGAGAATGCCGAAGGTGATCGCGCTGGCGCCGGTGTTGGTGAGCTGCAATGGCAGGCTCAAATTCGCGCCCACCAGCACGGTCCCGAAGTTGAGCGAGCTCTGCGCAATCGTCAGCGAGGACGGGCTGGAGACTCCAACCACGGAGATGAACTCCAGCGACGTGGTGGCGTTGGAGGAGACCTCTATGGCGCTGGCGCGCATCCCGCTGCCCGAGCCCTGCTGCGTCGAATTCTGCGGCGTAAACGTGACGGTCAGCGTGCAGCTTGCGCCGGGAACGATGCTGGCGCAGTTGCTCGACACCGTGTAGTCGGGCGACGTCTGCAGGCCCAGAATGTTGAGTGTCGCCGTGCCCGTGTTGTCCAGCGTCACCGTCTGCGGCGCGCTGACGTTGCCCACCACGGTGTTGGCGAAGGTGAGCGAACTCTGCGATGGCATGAGCGTGGCCAGCGGCGCGACATTCGTGGGCGACGTGACATAGACCGGAGTGGAGCTGCCCGTCAGGTCGATCAGGTCCGGGCTGGAACCGGCGTCGCTCTCGATCACCAGCTCGCCGCTGTCGGCAGTCGTCGGCGGAGGGCTGGAGCCGGCTGCCACCTGGTTGGTCGGCGTGTAGGTGAGCGTGACCGTGCAGGTTGCGGCAGGCGCAAGCGTCGCTCCGCAGGTCGTGGTCGAAAGGAACGGCCACTCGCTGGTGATGCGGCGGATAGTGAGCGTCGCAGTGGGCGACGAGTTCGTGAGCGTCAGAATCTTCTGCACCGACTGTCCCGATGCCACCTGCCCGAAGTTGAGCACCTCGCCCGGCTGCAGTCCTCCCGTCACCGCGAGCGTTCCCCCGCCCACGCCATATCCCTCGACATAGCCGATCCCGTCCAGCGTCGCCGAGCCGTCGGTTGGCGTGCCCGCGGCGAAGAGCGTGCCCGTCAGGTCGCCATTGTCCAGCGGCAGAAACGACACCGAGAAGTTGCAGCTTGCATTCGGCGCAAGTCCTGCGCACGGCGCGCCGCTCAGAACAAACTGGCGCGGCAGCGCGATCGACAGGCTGAGCGGCTTTGCGGTGAGGTTGTCGATGGTGAACTGCCGCGTCACGCCGCTCGCGCCGGTCGCCTGCGGCCCGTACTCGGCGTCGTCGGCCACAATCTCCAGCCCCTCATCCTCGGTGGTATACGCGCTGGTCAGCGGCACAGTGTAGTTGGTCGGCACCTGCGCTCCGCCCACCGTGCTGGTGACGGGAATCGTAAGCGTCCCGGCGGCAGAGGCCGTCGCCGGAGTGAATGTGACTGAAATCGCACAGTTGGCCCCGGCGTTGAGCGTTCCGCAGTTGCTGCTTACGCTGAAGCTGGTGGCCCCGGAGCTTGTGGTCGTCGCGGAGACTGTGCCAACCTGCTCGGCGGTCGTGCTGGTGTTGGAGAGCGTGACCGTCTGCTGTGTGGACGAGCTGCCGGGAACGTTATTGAAGACCAGCGCATTGGGTGTAAGCGAGATTCCCGGATCGGCCGATCCGTATCCGGTCAGCGCGGCAGTCGCCGTCGAGCTGCCCGCCTGCACGCTGAGCGTTCCCGTGCGCGGGCCGGCGGCCGTGGGCGAGAAGTCAATCTGCACGAAGCAGGACGCGGTATAAGCCAGCGCGCCCCCGCACGGCACTCCGCCGCTGACTGCGTTCGAGACGCTGAAATCGCCGCTGACCGCAGGCGTTGCCACTGTCACCGAACCGCCGCCCGCAACCAGGTTCGTCACCGCAAACAGTTCCGTCGCGCTCACGCTGTTGATCGGCAGCGGGCCGAAGTCCTGCACCACCGGCGTCAGTAGCAGGCCGGTGAGAGGCAGGCCGTTTCCGGTCAGCGAGAGAACGTACGGGCTGCCCGCCGCCGCCGAGCTGATCGTCAGCGTGCCCGTCTCCAGTCCGGTCGCTGGCGGCGTGAACTGCACGCCAACCCAGCAGTTGTAGCAAGTCCCCGTCGCACTGGTGGTGAAGGCGGAGCTGGGCGGTTGGCCGTGGCCGTACCCGATGTCCTCGACGATTACGGCAGTGTAGGGCGAGCCGAGAGTTGTGGACGCAGTCGCGACCGTAAAGCCGGTGAAGGGCTGCGTGATCTTGAACCACTCGACCGACGGCTCGCCCGCGATCACTCCGCCGAAGTTCAGCGTGCCGTTGTTGGCGGGCGACAGAATCCCGGTGCCCACGCCCGAAAGCGCAATGTAGGCCGGCGTAGTCCCCGCGCCCGCGGTAACAGCCAGCAGGCCCTGGCGCGTGCCCGGCTGCGACGGCACAAATGTAAAAACAACATTGCACGATGCGCCAGCGGCGAGCGTTGCGAGGCAGTTGGTGCTGTCGGTGAAGTCTCCCGAAAGAACCAGCGAGAGCGTAAATGCGGTCGTTCCCGTGTTCCCAATCGTGAGCGTCTGCGTGGTACTCGATACTCCCGTAACCGCCACCGCGTTGGCGAAGTTGAGCGACGTGGACGAGACGCTGAGGTTGGGGTTGACGCTCGCTCCGTTGGCCGCGGGCTGCGGCAGCGAACGCCCCGTGACCAGCGCCGTCAGCCCCTGGTCGAGCGAAAGAGTGTCCGCGTCGGCCGCGGGCGTGTGCGTGTTCTGGTAGGCAAGTTGCAACTGGCAGACCGTCTGCGGCTCCAGCGTCGATGGGCAGCGGTCGGTGACCGTGAACGGCGACGAGGCGGGCAGCGTCACGGCGGCGTGAGAGAAAGAGACAGTCGAGTTGTTCGAGAGGTACAGGTAGCGCGCCGGCCGCAGCCCGCCCGTGTACTGCGTTCCAAAGTCGATCTCCGGGGCCGAGAGCGAGAGCGCGGCGGCCTGTCCGTAGGCCGTCATCTGCACGTCGCGCGCGCCGATCAGCCAGTTCTGCTGGATCGCGCCGTCGTTGGTCGCGCTGTTCGACGCAGTCAGTCCGATCGTAATGTGGCAGACCCCGCCGGGAGCCAGCAAAAAAATGTTTCCCGACAGCGTGCAGTCGGTCGCCGTCTGGGCGAATGTGTAGGGCAGCGTGGTCCTGCTGCCGATGTCCCACTGCGATGCGAAGCTCTGGCTCTGCTGCGTCAGGTTCGTCACCGTAACGGTCCGCGCCACCGCGCCCGAGGCCGAGCTGACCACGCCGAAGTCCAACTCCTTTGGCGAGAAAACCACCGGAAGCTGCACCACCCCCGATGCCAGCGCGGGCAGGGCCTGCGTCTGCGCGGTCGAGTTCGCCGCCGACACCGTAATGCTTCCCGGCCCGCTGCCCGTCAGTGCAATGCTGCACTCGCCGCCCGCGGCCAGCGTCGTGCCGCAGTTTGTGGCCTCGCTGAACCCGCCCGTGACCGCGATCTGCACTCCAGTCGCCTGCGCCGATCCCAGGTTGCGCAGCTTCAGGTTGGGCGAGTCGTCCACCGAGAGCGCCAGCGACGCCGTTGCCGCCCCCGCGCTTGCCGGAACCGTCAGCTTGGCAAGATACGCCGCCGCGCCCGCGCACAGGCTCCCGTTGCAGGCAGACACCGGAAGAACAGCGCCGCGCACCGTCGATGGAAACGCCGCAGTGGGCGCATCGTTCAGCGGCAGATCGAATGTCTCTGTCGCCAGCAGGCTCTGGCTGGCCGACGGCGCAAAGCTGCCGCCAACCAGAGCATTGCCACTGGCGTCGATTGCCACGCTGGTCAGCGCGACCGGCGCGCTTGCGCTGTTTGGGTTCGACGACGCAACGCCGCCGAAGCGCGCCGTCTGGTCCACCAGGTTTGCTGCGTTCACGCGCACGGCGAAGCTGTTGCCAATCGTCGATAGCGGCGTCAGCGGAAGCAGCGGCAGCCCGGAGACAAAACTCCCATCGACCCACGCCGTACCCGCCGCGCCCGCCGCCACGAAGGACTGCGTCCCCGGCGCAAGCACGGTCGATCCCAGCACCGTCTGGCCGTCCAGCGTCATCCGCACCAGCACCTGGTAGCCGACTGCCGTCAGCGGAGTAGCCACGCTGGACACCGGGAACTGCCCCAGCGAAATCGGTCCCGCCAGCAGCAGGTTCCCCGCCGCCGCATCGATCGCCAGCGAGCTGGTCCCCGCGCCGGGAATAAAGGTCGAGAACGTAATCCCGTCGCCCGCCGGAGTCAGCTTGGTCAGAAAGCCCGAGGTCGTGCCCAGCGCTGTCGTCACCAGTTGGTTCGGCACCAGCGCCGCAACCGTCGGATAGCCCGGCGCAGTCGTCGTCCCCGCAATGTACGCGTCGTCGGAGGAGTCGGCAACGATGGCCGCGGGCGTGGTGTTGCCGCCTGCCCCGCTCAGGTACGTCGCATAGAGCAGGGAACTGCCCGACGCGGAAAACTTCTCCACGAATCCGTTCCACTGACTGCCAACCGCCGGCGTCTGTATGATTCCCGCCGCCGTCACGGGCAGCGTTGTAGCGTAGATTCCGCCGGTGATAAACACCGCATCGCTGGTGGCCGCAATCGAGCTGGCATCCATGGACCCGCCGCCGCAGAAGGTCACAAAGATTGGGCTGCCGAGGCTGGCGCTGAACTTCGCCACAAACGAGTTGGTCGCCGTGCCCGATGCGGCCGTGAACGCCGCGCCGCCGGTCGCCGTCAGCGCGCCGGATGTGGTCGTCCCGGTGACGTAGACGTTGCCCGCCGGGTCCAGCGCCATCGCCAGGCCAACGTCGCCCTTCGCGCCGATCTGCGCCTGGTTCAGAATGTTGGTCGCGGCCGGGTCCGTCTCCAGAAGGCGCACCCCGTCCTTCTGGTCGATCAGCAGGTAGACGTTGCCCGTTGCGCCAACCCGCACCGCATTGATCTGGCCCTGTGGCTGGCCCTGACTGCTGAGCGCCGCGCGCAGCCCCGCGAATGTGAGCTGCTGCGGGCCCGTCGCTGGCGCCGCCTGCGCGTGCAGCGCCAGGGCCAGAGCGCATGAAAGGAGCCACGCGAGTCCCCACTCCAGCGCGCCGGCCCGCCTGCGCGCTCCATCCACCGCCAGCGGGTGCACTCGTCCCCGGATCGCCGCATCTTCTGATGCTCGATCCGCAGCGTTGACGGTCTGAACGGACTTCATCATGGTGCTCTGGCTGCGGCGTTGTGCGGAGTGCAGCCTGCCCTCAATATCCATGGAAGCGATCGGGTTAGATTGTCCTAATCAGAAATTCTAATGAAACGAAACTATACCGTGTCTATCCGGGAATGGGTACCGTTACTTTGCCGCGCGTTCGCGTTCGGGCTCATACGACCGGATTCACAAACTGCGGAACAGCATAGTTTTGCATAAAGGCACAGCTTCACAACTGCGGAGCAGCCCTGTTTTGCTTAAGGGCACGGCTTCAGCCGTGCCGAAAAGGACTATCTTGGTTGGGGCTTTAGCCCCTGAGGTCAATCTCCCGGCCGTCCATAACTTTTTCCGCAGCCTGCACGCGCAGACCTCAGTCCCGTATCCAGCAGCCAGCCCAATCCCCGCCCGCGCATCTCGCGCTCGAACTCCGCGTGCGTGGTGTAATGCACGGTCTGCATTCCTGCCTCCGCTGCGGCGGCAACGTTCACTTCGCGGTCGTCGATAAACAGAATCCTGCCCGGCGCGGTCTTCAGCGCCTCAGCGGTCTGCAGGTAGATCGCCGGATCGGGCTTCGCCATTCGCATCGCGTGCGACCAGGCGCAGTGGTCGAATCCTGCCAGCCACGGCAGCCGCGCCACCACCCCCTCGCCGATTGCGTCGCCGATGTTCGACAGCACGCCGGTCCGCACCCCCGCCTGCTGCAACCGCCCGGCCCACTCCACCATCGGCAGGTTGAGCGCGGTCCACAGGTCGATGTCCGCAGCCATCAGCGCAGCCCTCTGCGCGTCGTCGAACCGGACTCCCGCGTCTGCGGCCACCGCATCCCAGTAGCTCCTCCCGGTCAGTGCGCCGCGGTCGTAGTCGTGGCGAAACTTCCAGTAGGCCGCGTGCAACCGCTCCTCATCCAGCCCGCTCACCGCGCGCAGCACGGCCCACGCCGCCGCATCGGGCGGCCCGGAGAGCACCTGGCCGTAGTCGAACAGCACTGCATCGACTCGCGTCGCATTGTTCTCTGCTCGCCGCGCGCCCTCCGGCCGGTTCACGTCGTTTTTCGCACGATTCGTATCGTTCGCAGTCACTGAATCAAGGTTTTCCGGGGGGAAAGAAGAGGAAGTTGGCATCTGCTTCGATTGTAGGCGATTTACCCTTGAACTAGCGGAGATCGACACACCGCTCAGGCGGCAATCGCGATGCAAGTTAACAGATGGAACCCGGAGTTGCGCCGCTGGCTCGACCAAGCCTCGCGCGCGGCAGGCTTCGACGTCGTCGGTGTCGCGGAGGTTCGCGCTTCCCACGGCCCCACCGCCGCGCAGGAGGCCGCGCGATTTGAAACATGGATCGACTCTGGCCACGCCGGCGAGATGGACTATCTCAAGCGCCGCGACCAGTCGGGAACGCTCCTCCGCGGCAACCTCCGCGTCGCCATTCCATGGGCGCGCTCCGCCATCGTCTGCGCGACGAGTTACAACTTCGCCGCACCGTCTGATAAGCTGCCGCGCGCCGCGCCGCCTCTCTCCATCCATCCCGCGCCGCCCGGGTCAGGCTGGATCGCCCGCTACGCCTGGACCGGCCGCCCGCTCGACGACGGGACCTCGGCCGCAACGGACTACCACGACGAACTGCTCGCCCGCCTGCGCGCCATCGAGTCAGCCCTGCTCGCCCGCGCCACATGCACCACCCGCTGCTGCGTAGACACCGGTCCGCTGGTCGAACGCACTCTGGCCGCTCAGGCCGGCATCGGCTGGATCGGCAAGAACACCTGCCTCATCCACCGCCAGCTCGGTTCCTGGCTTCTGCTGGGCGTCCTCGTCACCTCGCTGCCGGTGGAGCAGGAAAGGGAAGAGGTGGACGAAGCTCACTCCGCATCCACACCCGTAAAACCTCTATTGAAACATTCACAAAATCTTTCAACTAAACGATATAAAGAGTTTCTGTCTGGAGTAGAAACAACGCTCCAGCCCCCTGACCGCTGCGGAGCCTGCACCCGCTGCATCGACGCCTGCCCCACCGGAGCGCTGCTCGGCTCGAAATCTCCCGACGCACCGCGCCAGATGGACGCCTCGCGCTGCATCGCCTACCTCACCATCGAGAAGAAGGGCGCAATCGACCCCGCCCTGCGCGCGCCCATGGGCCGCCACGTCTTCGGTTGCGACATCTGCCAGGACGTCTGCCCCTGGAACCGCAAACCGGGTGCCCCATCCATTCCGCGTTCTCTGCGGAATGGGTGGGAGTCAAATCAACAAGGCATGCACCTGCGGCCAGACCTGATCAATCCCCCGCTCGACTGGCTCTCCGCAATGGACTCGCGCCAGTTCAAACTCCTCTTCAAAGGTTCTCCACTGCAGCGCACCGGCCGCAAGCGCCTTCTGCGCAACGTCGCCATCGCCATGGGCAACAGCGGCGAGGCGCGTTTTCTTCCCCAGCTCGACGCCTGGGCCGCCGGCGACGACCCCGTGCTGGCGGACGCGGCCGGGTGGGCGCGCGCGCGTCTGCTAGCCTAATGTCAGAATCACCATGTCAACACGCAATTCCACCGAAGCCCCTCTCGAAGCCTCCTCCGCCGTTCCCATCGCCCAGGTGCGCCCCGTCGTGCGCCGCGAAGGCCTCTGGCCGCAGATCGTCGCGCTTGCCAGGTACATGACCAGGACCGAAGTGCACACCTACGCCTTCTCGGTTGCGGCCAACGTCATCCTCTCGCTCTTTCCCTTCATCGTCATGATGCTGACCCTCTCCCGCCAGGTCTTCCACTCGCGCATCATGGAGCAGGTGGTCGGCGAGATGATGGAAAATTTCCTGCCCACCTCGCAGGCGTTCATCATGCGCAACATGCAGTTGCTGGCGCATCCGCACAAGAGCACGCAGCTCTACTCCATCCTCATGCTTCTGATCAGCTCCACCGGCGTCTTTCTGCCTCTGGAGGTCGCGTTGAACCAGGTCTGGGGCGTGCGCGAAAACCGCTCGTATTTGCGCAACCAGGCCGTCTCGCTCGGCCTTGCCTTCGCGCTTGGCGCGCTGGCCATGACCTCGGTCGCGCTCACCGCGGGCCAGCAGTCGCTGCTCACTTTCCTCTTCTTCGGCCACATCCACAACATCATTTTCAACTTCCTCAACGGCCTGACCCTGCGCCTCTGCGCTCTGCTCGCCAGCATTCTCCTCTTCTTCCTCATCTACTGGATTCTGCCCAACCGCAAGGTCCCCGCGCGCGCCGTTCTGCCCACAGCCATCGCCATCGGCTTGCTCTGGGAGGTGGCGAAGTACCTCTATGTCCTCGCCCTTCCGCATCTCGACTTCCAGTCCGTCTACGGGCCGTTTTACGTCTCGGTGGGCCTGATGATGTGGGCGTTCCTCTCCGGCCTTCTGCTGCTTGCCGGGGCGCATTTCTCCGCCACGCGCTATGCTCTCTCCGTGGCCCGCCAGGAAGACCGGGCGCAGCGCGCGGAAGAGAAGATTCAGCAGCAGGACGCTCCTTCCGCACAGTAGAATGAGGCCCATGCAGAAGACGCACCAATCCGCCCCGCGACAGAGGCACCCCGCTCCCGCGGCGCACATCCCCCGCTGGTGGCGGCGCCGTCCTCCCGCCGGGGTGGACGGCGCGGTCTTCTGGCTTGCGCTCGGATTCGGGCTGCTCTGGCTTCTGCGCCTGGCGCCCAGCGGCGGCGGGCTGCTGCTTGGCTGGATGCAGCTTCTGGTCGGGCTTGCGCTCCTCAGCCTGGCGGTCCCGCTGGCATGGCGTCTGGTGCATAAGCATCTTCTCTGGAGCCTGCGCAACAAGCTCATCCTCACCTACCTTCTCATCGGCCTTGCGCCGGTCGTCCTGTTTTTGACTCTGGCGGCCATCTCGGCCTACATCGCGGCGGGCCAGTTCTCCATCCACCTCGCCGACACGCGCATGCACCAGCAGTTGGACGAGATTGGCGTTGACAACTCCGCCCGCGCCTCGCGTCAGGCGCGCATGATGCGCGACCGCGCCGGGCAACCGATGGGCCAGCCTCCGCCGGGCACTCCTGGTTTTCAGCGAAGGCCGCGCCCCGCGGCGAACGGAGCTGCTTCGCGATCTGCCGCACGCAACTCTGCGGCCCCCGCCGTGCAGACCGCCGCCGAAGCCGCGGCCCAGTTGGCGGCCCAGAACGCGACGTTGGGTGAAACTGCGCCCGACCCGCTGCTTGCGCGCCTGCACCGGCACACCTCGTTCTACCTTAACGGAGCGCCCTACACGCCACCGCAATTATTCGCGCCTCCTGCCGCGACCGGCGCACAACCCACCGTAGCGCAACAGCCCAGCCAGGCAACGCAGCCCAGCCCAGCGTCAGAGAGCGTCCCCGGCCAGCCTTCGGGGCCGCTCGGTCTTCCACCCTGGGCCGCCGACCTGCACGGCAACCAGGTCCGCAGCCTGGTCCTGGACGGCCAGGACCTCTTCCTCGTCGCCATCGATCAGCGCCACGTCGAGGGCAGCGGCCTGCTCACCGTCATCACCAGCCTTCCGGTCGACTCCGCGCTGATGGACGTGGTCGCGCAGGGGCTTGGACGCGTGCGCGTCTCCGGCATCATGACCGGCGGCCCGCAGACAACTCCCGCCGCCTCTGCTGCCGCTCCCACCTCGAACAACAGCGGCCCACGCTCCCTCGACAACGACATCCAGCGAACTTCGGTCTACGGCGGCGAAGAACCCGCAGCCATCAACTTCTGCGACTTTAGCGTCCCCTTCATCTCCACCATGGACATCCGCAACTGGGAGACGGGCGATCGCGACAACGTCCCCATCGTCGTCCACTCCCGCCCGTCCGTACTCTACCGCCAGCTCTTCGGCAGCTCGCTGGGCGGCATCGTCACCAGCTACATCCGCTACGGCCTGGTGGTACTCTGCATTCTGTTTGCGCTCATTGAGGCCCTGGCCCTGTGGGCGGCGCGGCGCCTCAGCCTCGCCATCACCACCTCGGTTGAAGAGCTCTACGCCGCCACCCAGCGCGTCGATCGCGGAGACTTCATGCATCGCATCCGCGCCGCGCCCGCCGGCAAGAGCGATCAGCTCGGCGAACTGGCCCGCTCCTTCAACCGCATGACCGGATCGCTGGAACGCCTGCTCCTCGAACAGCAGGAAAAAGAGCGCATGCAGAGCGAGCTCTCCATCGCCCAGGAGGTGCAGGCCAACCTCTTCCCGCAGCGGCTTCACGACCTGCCCACGCTCCAGTTGCACGGCATCTGCCGCCCGGCGCGCACCGTCTCCGGCGACTACTACGACTTCCTCATCTTCCATCACCCCGACAACCCCGACGGATCGCAGGGCGCCGAGTCCGGCGTCGGCATCGCGCTGGGAGACATCAGCGGCAAGGGAATCTCCGCCGCCCTGCTGATGGCCACGCTGCACTCCGCCGTGCGCGCCTACCGCCTCGCCGGAGAGGACCTGGTCTACAGCCAGAGCGCCATCGCCGCCCTCACCGCCAGCCGCGAAGACCTCGCCGGAGACAGCGGCAAGCTCTTCGAATCGCCCGGACGCATCCTCTCCCTGCTCAACCGCCACCTCTATCGCAGCACGCAGCCGGAAAAGTACGCCACGCTCTTCCTCGCCCACTACGACGTGGCCACCGCGCAGCTCACCTACTCCAACGCCGGCCATCTGCCGCCGCTCGTGCTCAACCGCGCGGGCAAGGTGGTCCGCCGCCTCGACCGCGGAGGAACCGTCGTCGGCCTGATGGACGGAATGCGCTACGAGGAAGACCGCTTCCGCATGAACTCCGGCGACATTCTGGTCGCCTACTCCGACGGCATCACCGAGCCGGAGAACGACTTCGGAGAGTTCGGCGAGGCCCGCCTCATGGAGATCGTCGCCCGCTACCGCGACCAGCCGCTCCAGGTCATCTCCGCCCAGGTCCTGCTCGCCCTCGACGCCTGGATCGGCGCCGAAGAGCAGCCCGACGACATCACCCTCGTCCTCGCCCGCCAGCTCTAGCCCTCGCCCTCCAGATGCAGGGAACCTCTGAATCAGTCCCAATACCAGAAACCGCCATTCTGATCTGAGTAAAGTCGAAGGCCAGGTTCTCCGGATTTGCCTCGTTTTGCTTAAGGGCACGGCTTCACAGGCTGTGGAAAACCTTTGTTTTGCTTAAGGGCACGGCTTCAGCCGTGCCGCAAATTTCTCGTACGCAATGGGGCTTTAGCCCCTGAGGTCAGTTTTTCACCCAGCTACGATTTGTTCCGTCGCTTGTATAACAACTTGACCCCGCCGCATTCCGCTTCAGAATTTCTCCTGCATCGCCTTCACCACAATGTCGTTGGGCGAGCCGCCCGCCGGCAGAATCGTGAACAGCGTGGCGTCGCCTCTCTTATTGGCCGTGTGCACCACCGACACGTCGCCCGAGTGCGCGTCCACCGCCAGCAGCAGGTGCTCGTCGGCGGAGAAGGCCAGCGCGTCCGGCGCGTGTCCTGTGCGCACGCTGCCCGCCAGCTTGCCGTCGTCGATGCTCCACAGGTTGATCGAGTCGCCGCCGAAGTCCGCAACCCACAGCGTCCCGTTGTCCGCGCTCACAACCCCGTACACCGGCTTGCTCCCGATGGTGTACGTCCCGCCCACCTCATTCGTCCCGGTCTCAATCTCACTGACGGAGTCCGATCCGAAGTTCGCGCAGAAGATCTCGCCGCCGTCCGGCTTCAGCGCCAGTTGCACCGGCGTCTGGCCCACGTCCATCAGCGCCAGCATGTGGTCGGTCAGCAGCGTCGGGTTCTGCTTCGCCGCCCACGACTCGGGCGCCGCGGCCAGCGACACCGCCATCACCTGGTGCCCGTCCGAGCAGGCGATAAACGCCTTCGACGAGTCGTTCAGAATCACCGCATCGGTCGCGCCCGGGCAGCCCGTGAAGACCGCGCGCAGGCGCGGCAACTGCTCCTTCGCCGCAATCTTCGGCGCGGCTGGCTGGCCGTTAGCTCCCGTTGCGCCTGCCGCCGCGTATGGCTCAACCGCAAAGATCGAGACGCTTCCGCCGCGCCGGTTGGTCACCACCAGCGAGCGCATGTCGCGCGAGATGCGCGCCAGCCCCGGCTGCTCGCCGGTGCCCACCACGCCGATCTCGCGCCTCCGCGCCAGGTCGATCACGCTCACCGTGTTCGATCCGCTGTTGGCCACATACGCGCGCTCGCCCGCTGCGTCCACGTCGATGTAGTACGGCAACTTGTGTACCGGGATCGTCGCCGCCACGCGGTTCGCATCCGTGTCGATCACCGAGACCGACCCGTTGCCCGCGGCCGTTCCCGCGTTCACCGCATACACCTCGTCGCGCTTCGGGTTCACTGCCATGCCGGTCGGCTGAATGCCCACCTGCAACGTCCGGTCCTGCCGCAGGTACACCAGGTCCAGCACTGAAACCGTGTTCGACGCGCCATTTGAGACATAGGCAAACTCGCTGTATCCCGGCGGCACATCCGGGAAGCGCCCGCGATGGCAACCCACGCCCGGCAGCAGCGCGGTGAGCGCAGCCGCTCCAATGATTCGCATCTTTAGCATCTCTGCGAGTCTAGCGGCACGGCCGCGCATCGGCAAGTCGGCGCCGCAATCTGCGAAAAAACCCAGCCTGAAACTTTTTTTCGGCAGAATTGTCTATATCAATGAAGCGGAATCCCTCTCCATGTCGGATTCTCCGCATCGATGCAGTAACCCTCGGACAACGAAGCCGGGGGAACTTCTCGGCTTCGTTGCTTTTTCCCCGCCTCAGAACTCTTCATCCTCGCCTGTATTGAGCGAGAGGTCCGGTTGCAGGTCCTTCCCGGCGCGCACCCACTGCCACGCAATCCATCCGGCGTATCCTCCCTGGATCAGCCATACCGCAACATACGCGGCCAACAGATGGTGCGCCTCCATGCTGCTGCCGAAGATCCAACTGAATCTCATCGCGCGATCTCCAGGGTGCCTTCGATGGCCTTCAGCGCCGCCTCCTGCTCGGTCTCCTGACGCCGCCGTTCCAGCGCGTAGCGGAACACCAGCAGGAAGACGCCCCACATCGCCCACCCCAGCACATTCCATCCGAACGCCGGCCTCATGGAAGGGTCGATGCCGGTGTCCGGCCCGCCGAAGAAGACCGGCGCGGGATGCTGCGTCCGCCACCACTGGATCGACATATACACAATCGGAACGTCGATGGCCGCAAACACCGAGAGCACCGCCGCCAGCGTGTTGGTCTGCCCGGTGGCCGACAGCTTGCGCAGCATCAGGTAGCTCACATACAGCAGCCACAGCAGCAGCATGCTGGTCAGCCGCGCGTCCCACGTCCACCAGATGCCCCACACCGCCCGTCCCCACAGCATCCCGGTCAGCAGGCAGATACTGCTGTAGACCACCGTGACCTCCGCCGCCGCAATCGCCACCGCGTCCGCCGTCAGCGCCCGCATCGGATCGAACTTCCGCCAGGCGAGATAGCAGATCGAGGCAATAAAGTTCACATAGGGAAACAGCAGGCTCAGCATCGATGTCGGCACATGGTAGTAGAAGATGCGCTGCACGTTGCCCATCGTCGCTTCCGTCGGGGCCACCACCAGGGCCAACCGCGTGCCGTACGCAATCGCCGCCAGCGTCAGGACGAGCCAGGCGATGCCAACCGTGCCATAGATGCGAGAGCGCGTCATCGTTCTATCAGTCTATCAAGAAGAAGGCGCCGCCGCAGCCGCGCACAACACAAGTTTTCCTCTTGCTCTTCGGAGGGAGCGTGGGCCTTCATAGGCTTCGGAGAAACTCTCGTTTTTGCCTTTCGGAGGGAACAGGGGACTTCAGAGGCTGCTGAAAAACTCACGTTTTTGTCTTTCGGAGGGAGCAGGGGGCTTCAGCCCCCTGAAAAAAGTCAATGAATTCAAGGGGCTTTAGCCCCGGGCCGTTTCTTGCTGTCATTCTGAGCGCAGCGAAGAATCCCCGCATTTGTATTGGTTTGCGTTACGGCACGGCATTAGCCTGCGGAAAAAACCTGTCTTGCTTAAGGGCACGGGTTTACCCGTGCCGTAAATGTTCGCAATGCAATGGGGCTTTAGCCCCTGAGGTCAGTCTTTTAGCATCACATCGCCGCTGCCGCATCGCCCTCCGCTCACTCCGCGCTCAACACCGTCTCGAACAGCAGCAAACACACCGTCGTGAACGCAATGTTGTAGCCAATCAGCAGCCGTATCCAGGGCCCCGGATCGAACTCGCCCGTCAGGATCGCGGTCGTCGCCTGCATCATGCCCAGCAGCGCGGGCAGCGACAACGGGACCAGAATCAGCGGCAGCAGCAGCTCGCGGTAGCGCGTGCGCAGGCTCATCGCCGCAAAAAACGTCCCGTTGCACACCAGCGCCCATGTCCCCAGCGGCATCACCATCAAAAGCATCCAGCCCTGCCCCAGCGCGTGCAGGTTGTAGAAGACGATGAACAGCGGCGCCAGCACCAGTTCCACGAAGCTCACAAAGATCAGGTTCGCCAGCGCCTTGCCCAGGAACA
>Ga0187872_10002848_pt1 | contig 14683 bp, 14 predicted proteins | sample June2016WEW_16_4_FD_132973 | JGI IMG/M metagenome (GOLD analysis project Ga0187872, IMG submission 132973) | Peatland microbial communities from SPRUCE experiment site at the Marcell Experimental Forest, Minnesota, USA - June2016WEW_16_40 | ecosystem: Environmental > Terrestrial > Soil >...
AACTCCGCAGTATTCAACTCCATCCGCCTACCATTGGTCTTGCTCATGAAGGTGGGAATCTTTCTCCGCCCCTACAGTAATTGTTGATGGCGAAGATGTCTCACTATTGTTGACACAGAGGGTGCTGCTGCTGTGCTAGAGCGCATAGCGGCTGAGAAGCGTGCCGATGATGACAACGCTGATCAGGACGAAGTTGATCCTTTTGAAATCGCGTGCCGTGCACTGGGGCTTGATTACTGCGACAGCGACGAAAGTTATGTTTTTGCTTCGGACCCAAACGATTTGAACGAACAAAATTGCCTTCGTTTTGAATATCAAATTGACGACGAAGGCGCAGTGGTTCTAAACGAAGACAGCAGAACAAAAGTTAAACACGAACTTTTGCATAGCGAACGGGGCAAGCGAATCCTGTGGCTCAAAAGCATCGCTCGCAGAGCGAGAGGGAGCAGATAAAAATGGCTGATCTAGGAAACGGCCCGATCACAGCCGATTCAACGGACGATGCCCTTTGCAAACGTGCGTTGTTTCTCGGCTATAAGATAGGCGGCCCCGTAAATTTGATTGGCTATATCTTGCAATTGGAACGGCGCATTGCTGTACTCGAAAAATCAAGGCTTCCTGCTCATCTACAGAATTTAGAGCAGCGCTAGAGTTTGCGTGCGGCGATAACCCCCGCCGCGCGTAAAGGGAGCCGCTGACCTTCGCCCGCCAGCGGCTCTACAAAATACCGAACACCAATTTTCCGATGCTCGATTCTGAATCCACGATTTCTAAATGTGTGCATGGAGTTTATTTGTGTCATGGCTCCAGCGATGGCAAGGCTTTATATTGCAGGCTGTGTTTGCCGGATGCGCCGCCAGATCAGCGTGAGGTTGTTCTCCCGCGTTCGAGTGCTGACAAACTTTCCAACGAAGGCCGCACACTGGCGAATAAACGCGGCTGCCCACAGTGTGGCAGCGCGGTCTGGATGCGTATGCGGGAAAGTGGCAGCGATGCGCAACGCGAATGTGCGGAATGTGGAACCGCCTACTCTGTTCGGCTGAACGCTCACCAGCAGGCGGAACAAGTACGCGCGGAAGTGGAGGCGCTGGAATGCTTGGTATAACGCGGCACCCCGTTTCTGCTGAATCGAACATCGCTTATGAAGATTTTTCACGGATGCATCGTGAGAACCATGCGGCCCGTCAATCAAAATGGGTGCCACCTTTTGCTCTGAATACTTCGCAGTTGCGGCGCGTTTTGCTTGTTCGCTGCTGGAGATACCTACACAATCACACTCCTGTGCCGCCCACACTCGATTGGCAGGAAATGAAAAAAGCTGCGACTGCGCACACGTTGCAACCGCACAAGATTCTGCCCGAATCGCCCTTGGTTCAAAAATTGATGTACGCAAGGCACGTCGCGGCTGTAATCAAGTGCGGCGGGTATCTACAGTTTCAGAGTGCGCTAGCATGGCGGGCTTGGCGACTGGGCATGAGTTCTGTTGATATTGCCGAAAGTTTGAATATATCTCCCCAGTGCGTTCGCATCAATCTTCAAAGGCTGAGAGACATTGCACGTTTTTTGAACTTTGATTGCGGCGTGCCGCATCCGTCGTTTCGCAGCAAGAGACACGCCGCGCGCCTGCGTGCCGCATGGGTACGACGCAAGCAAGCCGCCGCGAAGCGGCAAGCATTTGCCTGATGCTCTGCTGTCACCGAAGGCCTGCCGATGCGTCAGAAGGCAAATGTGAACGAAATTTTCCCGCTGAATTTTCGCTAAACGGAATAAAATGCCAAGCGGAGGAAATCATGGAAACTAAAAAATACGTCGAGTTGGATGTCCTTGGCGGTCGTGTCACGTGCAAGTGTGGTGTTACTTATGAGGGAACCCCAGAGACTTTGCTGGATCACATGCAGAAGATGAGACAGGGTGAGTTTTGTGCAAGCTGCGGCAAAAGTTGGGCCACAGGAACCGACGAAAGGTTGGTGCCGAAGGGCAACCCGTCCCAGCTTCCTAGAATTGAAATCAAACAATTTCTTGAGCACTGGCAGGCGCTCAAGAAAGCTATGGCGAGCAGTCCCAGCCCCAACTTTTCACTGGTTTTTTGCGTGAAAGAAGAGAACACGCCCGAAAGTGAAAAGGCCGCATTACAAGGCTGAGGCTGTTGCCCATTTTGTTGCCCAAAATGCTGCCGAACGCCGCCAAACCATGCCAAATGATACCGCCTAAACCTAGCTAAATGATTGAAAACACATGAGCACAAGGTAAGATAAGGAAATTACGAATCGACTGCTCTACCAACTGAGCTACGTCGGCTTTCTTTTGCTTTCAAAAGCTTACCACGAATTAATCGACTGCTCTTTTGCACATTTGTTGCACACCGAAAAGCAGCCTAAATTCCATAATTACATCACGTCCAGTCGGGATGCAAGTTGTTGCATGGCGTCCGTTACCTGCTGTGGCACGGTCTTGATGTAATGCTTGCGGGTGGTGCGGACATCAGGGTGCGAAGGATGGCTTGGATCACAAGATCATCGATTCCAAGCTGCTTTAGGCATTAATTCCTGCGACGTAAATTGACGGTGTCACACACCTCAACCGTTTGCCAATCCGCCGGAGGGAAGTATACTCCCCAAATGTTTCGAGGTACCTCCAGTTTAATTCCGTAATGCCCTTCAAATTGCGGACTCGACCACACCACCCGCGCAGTTTCGAATTCCCTGGTCCGCGTCACAATGACGACTACTTGCATTCCGAGGCGCAGACGTGCCTCGGTCTGGATCAGCGCGCCATGCTTATTTACCACTATGGTCATTCCGTTAGCCGTAAAAGAGGAGCCATCGTTAGGGAAAACGCCGGAGACAACAAGTCGGGTCGATACGGCGATACGAGAACTCCGGCGACGCTGCTCAAGTTTAGGCAGCAATGATGTAGAGTCCGTCAACTGTTAGCGAGAGAAAAGGTGCTTTTTTGTTCGGCGTTGATACCAGTGCCTCTTTAGGGCCTGGGCCGCAAGAAAGGCGATCAGTGCGACAGCCCAAAAAACTATCCCCAACAATACTTGCACGTGCATGCGGCGATGCTACAGCGATGAACTTGAGACTGCTCCGAGAGATGAATAATGTTCTACTTCCAGAACAGAGCCGGGAAGCCGTTGCAGAGAGGTTGGCTACGGCCTTCACCCTCCGATTGCAAGAGGAGCGGCATTTCCCGTACAATAAAAGTTCGGCCAATGGCCATTGCCGCGAGCTGAGGCTGCGGCGTGTTGGCATATGCCTGTGGGCCTGCCCCAAAGATTTTTCTATCAAAGAGGATGACTGAGAAGGTATGGCTAATCATTTTTCGGCGCTTAAGCGCACCCGGCAAACGGAAAAACGGACCGCAGTAAACCGCGCCAGCAAGTCCCGCCTGCGCACGGCATTGCGCGAACTGCGGAGCGCCATGGACGAGGGCGACAAGGCTGCGGCTGAGAGCAAACTCCGCGCCGCGACTTCGGTTTTGGACAAGAGCGTGCAAAAAGGAGTGGTTCACAAGAATACCGCTTCACGCTACAAGGCCCGCCTGTCGGTGCGCGTAGCGGCCATCGCCAGCAAGTAACAAACTTCCCGACTTTTCGCAGAGCGGCAGGTTCAGACCTGCCGTTTTGCTTGCACTCCACAGACCCTGGCAGAAGCTGGCCCGAGCTCGTTGGTACATGCACCAACGCCTGCACGCCGGGCTAACCTCCGGTTTTTTCAGTGATTTCTCCTATTTTTCTCCCCCTCACTTAGTAGATTCCCGGCGGTAGTACCGATTGCTATGGTTGCCGAACCGTCCTAAAATGCCTGTACTCTGGCCGATTTACGGCCGCCACCGCGACCGCGCTTTTCCGCGGGCGAAGGTCTGCGGAGTTCCCGGACGCGGCGTAGTGGTCGCGTGCTGGAGGGAGCGCAACCGGCTCATGATGACCTCGGCGACGCACATGTGGTCCACGCAACTCGGCGCAAAGAAAAGAACGGCGCGCGCCGCCGGGGTTCCCGGCACGTGCCGTGGTTGTGCGTGTCGGGGTGGAAGCCTCCAGGGGGAATTGCTGGCGTGTATGCTGCTGTGTGTTTTGCTGCTATCGCCGGTTTCCGCCCAAGTAATTCATCCGCTTCAGGAAGATGGGCGCACGGTGTTCGTCAACGACGGGACAGTCGCCTCTAAGCCGGCCGTCAAGACGGCCGCCGGCAATCCACCTGCCTTCGAGTATTGGAGCAACACGGAACGGCGATGGAAACCTCTGCCGCCAGCTTCCTCGGGCCTGCTTCGGCGGGCGCGGGTTGCCGCCGCCGAAGTGCAGAGTTTTGTGGAAGCTCGTCCGCCGGCGAAGCGCGCACCTGAGGAACCTTCGGCGGCCACTCTGAATTACCGGTATCCGGCTCAGAGCCAAGGCTCCAGCCCGGCTGAGATCGACCGCATTATTGAAGAAGCTGCCGCGCGGCACCACGTCGATCCCAACCTGGTTCGGGCGGTGATCAAGGTTGAGTCAAACTTCAACCCGGCGGCCGTGTCGCGCAAGGGAGCGATGGGATTGATGCAGTTGATGCCCGCCACTGCGCGTAAATTCAACGTCAGTAACCCTTTTGATCCGCGGCAAAACGTCGAGGCCGGAGTTCAGCATCTTAAGAGGTTGCTGAACAACTTTGGAGGCAACGTCGGTTTGACTCTGGCAGCCTATAATGCGGGAGAGGCAGCAGTGAACCGCAATAACGGAGTTCCGCCATACCCGGAGACGCGGCGATACGTTCGTCAGATCACGGGATTTTATGGCGGTGAGACGCACACCCTGATTTCGTCGGCGGCGCCGATTCGTATTTCGCGCAACGCCTTCGGTGTGCTCACGATCTCGAATGTGGAGTAGGGACCAGGCGCATTTCTGTCTCATGACCCGGATTCTCTCAACGCGGCGGATATGCCAGGCGGTGATCGGCGCCGCCGTGGTGCTGTTTGCGCTCTGCTCGCCGGCGCGCGACACGCAACAAAGCAGGCAATTGGCTCGTGCCCAGTTCGAAACTGCCGAACGCATGCGCGAGGCTCTGAATGGCAAACCTTCCACCCAGCGCACTCGCCGCGAATACCAACAGTTAGGCGACGCCTATCGCCGGGTGTACTACCTGTCGCCCGGAAGTTCCAAGGCCGACTCCAGCGTAGTAGCGGTCGCCGAGTTGCTCTTGCAGCAGGGCCGTTCCTTCAACGACGAAAAAGCTCTGCGCGCCGCCATTGCGCAATATGAGTTCTTGCGCCACGACTATCCGGGCAGCAAGTACCGCTTCGACGCCTTATTCACCATCGGACAGGTCTATCAGCAAGATCTGGACGAGCTGGACAAGGCAAAGCAGACATTCCAGGAGTTTCTCAAGCGTTATCCGCGGCAGCGTCTTGCACTGCAGGCTCGGGATGCCATCCAGGAAATCGATGCTGAAGTCTCCCGCAGGAGCCGTCGCCCGCAGCCGCAGCGGGAGACAAAACTGGTGGAGGCAAAGGCGGCAATGCCGCTGGTGACAGGCATCCGCTACTGGTCGACCCCCGACTACACCCGAGTTGCCATCGACTTGGAAGCCGAGGTCAAGTACGAGGCCGGCCGCGTTCCGAATCCCGACCGGATTTTCTTTGACCTTCATGACACCAAGCTGGCGTCGGCGCTGGTGGGCAAGAGCTTTGATGTATCGGATGGCTTCCTGCGAAAGATCCGCGTCGCACAGTTCCAGAAGGATATGGCCCGGGTGGTGCTTGACGTCGACGATGTCAGCGACTACTCGGCGTTCCTGCTTCCCAATCCGTATCGCCTGATCATTGATATACATGGCCGCAACCCGCAGAAGACGACCGCGGTGGCGAAGGCCGAAGCTCCGGTAAAGAAACCGGCGGAGGAAACCGCGAAACCGAAGGAAGCGGCTGCGGCACAAAAGACAGCGGGTGAGACATCGAAGCCGGCTGCCGCGGGCGCGACCAAGGCGAGTGCAAAAGCCGCAACCACCACTACAGACACCACAAGCAAGGAGTCCGCCCCTAACCCGGCTTCGGCAAAGACGGCGACGAAGGCCGGCAAGGGAGCGGACAACAAATCAGCAGACGAAAACACCACCGGCAAGGGCGATGCCAACGGCATTGACGCCAACCAGGAGCAGAGAGCGACCCAACGGCCAACCAGCAAGCCTACGTTCCAAGCGGTGGCGCCGCGCGCACCGGAAAAGCAGCAGCGCAAGAGTACGACGGCTGAGGCGCACATCGCTCAGCCTACCGCCGATGGCGAGCGTTCGCTGATTCGTGCTCTTGGATTGAAGATCGGCCGCATCGTCGTCGATGCCGGCCATGGCGGGCATGACACCGGCACCATAGCATCCAACGGACTGATGGAGAAAGACTTGGTGCTGGACGTGGCGCGGCGATTGGGACGCCTGCTGCAAGCGCGCCTGGGCGCCGAAGTGATCTACACGCGCGACGACGACTCGTTCGTTCCGCTTGAGACCCGGACGGCAATCGCCAATCAGCAGCAGGCTGACCTGTTCATCTCGATCCACGCCAATTCGAGCGCCGATCGCAGGGCTCGCGGCGTTGAGACCTATTACCTGAATTTCACTTCCTCGGCCGACGCGCTGGAAGTCGCCGCCCGCGAGAATGCCGTCTCGGAAAAATCGATTCACGAGCTTCAGGACCTGGTGAAGAAGATCGCCCTGCGGGACAAGATCGAGGAGTCGCGCGAGTTCGCGACCAACGTCCAGACGTCGCTCTACCAGAATCTGTCGGTACGGGATCGCGGGTTGCGCGACCGCGGGGTGAGGAAAGCGCCCTTCATCGTGCTGATTGGGGCCAACATGCCCTCCATCCTTGCCGAGATCTCCTTCGTCAGCAATCCAACCGACGCCCGCAAGCTGCAAACACCCGAGTACCGTCAGAAGATAGCCGACGCCCTCTACAAGGGAGTGACCAAGTACGTCAGCGGACTGAGCGGCTTGAAGTTGGCGGCACGCGGAAAAGACCAAGTGGGGCAATAGTTCCCGGACCGTTTCGGATCGCTAATTGACCGGCATTGCCGGTTGCGCATCCTTCAGCTTTGCGATCCAGTCTAATATTAAGTGTGCCGAGGCGAAGGTTCGCCGGGTGTTGCGGATTTTTCCATGAAGCTGTTTCCTGTCATCCTGCTCATTTCGCTTGCTGTGGTCGGCCCGGCGTTGGCTGACACAGCGATTGCCTCGGGGCCCGGCGATCAAGCCGCCACGGCTTCCTCAAAGCAGGAGATTTCAATTCTGCCCAACGCCTTCGCGGGATGGGAGCTTTCCGGCAGCGTGCGCAAAGGAATCGACGCGGGCACCATCGATCACGCCCAGAGTGCCGCGCTGCGGGAGTACGGATTCACCGGATATGAGATCGCGACCTACGCGCAGGGCAATCGAAAACTTACCGTGCGCGCCGCCCGATTTCAGGACGCCACCGGAGCCTACGGCGCTTTCACCTTCTATCGCGCGCCCGGCACGATTCCCGAACGAATTGGGAATCTGGCTGCTTCCGACACCGATCGCGTGCTTTTTTTCCGCGGCACCGTCTTGGTGGAAGCTCGCTTCGACCGGGTCACCGCAATGAGCGCATCCGAACTGCGTGAGCTCGCCGCGGCATTGCCGGCGGTGAACGGGCCGGCCGCGAATCTTCCTGTGCTGCCCAACTATCTGCCCAAGGATAAGATCGCGCCGAGTTCCGCCAAATTCGTGCTCGGACCCGCCGCTTACGCATCGCTTGCGTCGCCGATCCCCGACAGCATCATCGACTTCGGCCTCAGGCCGGAGATTCTCACCGGAAAAATCGCGCAGCAAGACACCGACGCCACACTGCTGTTAATCGCGTATCCGACGCCGCAGATTGCGATGGAAAAAATGGAAGCAATGCGGAAGACGAATCCGCCGCCCGATGCTTCTTTCGTCGTGAAGAGGACTGGCCCGATCGTAAAAGTGGTCTACGGTTCGATTCCACCGCAGGATGCGAACTCATTGCTGGCCCGGATCAACTACCAAGCCGAAGTCACGTGGAATGAAAACACCGGGCTGAGCAAAAAGGACAACATCGGGAACCTGGTGATTGCAGCGCTCACGCTTGCGGGCATCGTTATTGTCTTCTCACTCGGCACGGGAGCGATTTTTGGCTTCGCCAGACCCCTTGCCTCGAAACTGTTCCCTCGCTGGGTCCGCCCGGCGGGCGAGGAGGCGGACTTTATCCGCCTGAACCTGCGGAAATGATATAAAGCTATATAAATCAACAACTTATTAAAATAAGTAGCGTCGCCGAGGAGTTTTTTGCACTGCGGTGAAATTGTTGATCAATTGCGTAAGTAATTGAAAACAAATGGATTTGTGTCGGAAAAATTCCTTGACACTCAGTTTCTTAGGCTCATAAGATTTTCTTAGAAAGTTTTGACGGTTTAAGCCTCCGTTGGAACTATTCTCCCTTGAAGAAAAGGTCGCACGGTTGCCGAGCGGCCTTTTCGTTTTGTGGCTGCAATTTCAGCGAGCTGTTTGCCATCCGGATTTTTTATCATCCGAATTTTTTGCCATCCGGATTAAAGAACACAGCGAAAGTTTCTAGAGCAGTTCCACAGTTGGTGTACCCCTCAATATCACCGCCGGGCTTGAAAGCCCGGCTTCTGCGTGGGGTATACCTTCCGCGAATTTGGTCTAACGAGGAGGCACTCCGGTAATGGCAAGCAACAACGCCGAACCTGCCCGCAGTTCTATGTTTGTCTGCTTCCATTCCTTTTTATTTTTTCTGGTTAAGAGAATCTCGCCCGCCTTCGCATTCGTTCCATTCTCAAACTGAAGATTGCTGAGCCCGTACACGCCACACGCACTCGGCGAGAATAGCCAGACCGCTTGTGGAGTCTTACTCACGGGCATGGCTTCACACTTGGAGCCCGCCTGATTGATGACCGTGGCGAGAACACCACCATAAACGGGCTTGCCAACCACTTCGTCCATCTCGTTCTCGACCGTTCCGGCGCCACGGTACACTACGCCTCCACCTATCTGATTGGTCGTCGCTGCACCGCGAACGAATCTATCGCTGCCGGGGCCATATTCCACCTTGGCGCTGTCGACTGCCATGGAAGAGGCTAGCGCTCGCACCTTGGTGCTGATCGCAATCTCAGCTTTGCCAAGTTCAAGCCGGTCGAAGCGCATGCCGAGTTTCGCCTGGCCAAGACCATTTGCAACTTCCGTGATTTCCCCAAATACCTTCGCTTGGGCCCGGATCACGCGCTTATTCTCCAGCGGAACTTCCTGTGCGATGCGCGCGACGATACGCTGCCCCGGCCTGCTGTTGCGGGAATCAATGGTGTGGTCGAGCACGATTGCGATGACGGTCCCAACTGGAAAGTCTTGCTGCGCGTGCAGAGGGCATGCGAAACCGCAGATGCAGATGATCACAAGGATGGGAAGAGATTTAAGCCGGCACATGCCGCTAGCTTACCATTGGTCAGTGCTCCGTCAGACCGTGTCGGCCTGAGCACCGAGGTGCCCTACCAGCGAGCTGTGCTCACCCGGGGGACCCCGAATGGGCCAACCGTGAGGGACGGCCCTGAGTTCGACTCCGTTTAGATTTTAGGAAACTACCCCACGTTAGCCCAGTCACCCCAACGAGCCGAGCCTCGTCGGGGGCCCCGACGCGGGCGAATACGGGGCACCATGCCTGGGAGCCCGATGGGCGAATGAGGCGCATCGAGCTCCGAATCAGGGCAAACGCGGCCTACCAGGCACAATCGGGGTGATCAGATTTGTGAAAAAAAGGCTAAAATCGTAAGTGCACCGGCTCGTTTCCGTCGGCCGGTTCATCCAACTATTTGCAGGGTCGGTGGAGGTTTGTACCACGTTATCAAGGCTGTACCTTTTAACGAATAGTTTCATTGACTGGAGGGATAACTCAGGCTACTCTCTCGCCAGAGGGGAGTGCTCCACGTCTTTGGGAGAGCATTTCGGGTCCTGTTTGCCGGCCAGCTTGCTTCGCCTGCTGGCGAATTATCTCGCGTCTCTTTCTCATCCTTTCAACACATCTTCAAATCCATGGTCCGGCGAGTCGCGTCCGTCGGCACAACTGCGCGTATGCGCTTGAGGTGGTGATCGAGTCCTCGATGAAGAAAAAAGTTGAAATCAGCCCCAAGATCGAAACCCTGTTTGGCACTCGCGATGAAAACCTGCACCTGATGGAGGATGGATTCAGCGTTACCATCAATCTGAAGTCTGATTCGATCGAGATCGAGGGCGCGGCGAGCGATGTGGCGCGCGCCGAGCAGGTGTTTGTCGATTTCGACCACCTGCAGCGCGCCGGTCACCAGTTCAACAACGGCGACCTGGGTTCGCTGCTTCGGGTGGTGACGTCCGATCCCAGCGCCAGTCTGCGCGGGCTTGCCGAAGCCGGCCGCCAGCGCTCGTTCGGCAAGCGCCAGGTGCAGCCCAAGAGCATCAATCAGCGCCGCTATCTGGATGCGATTGAGAACAACGACATGGTTTTCGGCATCGGTCCGGCCGGTACCGGCAAGACCTATCTGGCCGTCGCCATGGCGATCTCGGCGCTGATTTCCAAGCGCGTTAACCGCATCATTCTGGCGCGTCCGGCGGTTGAAGCCGGCGAGCGCCTGGGATTTCTGCCCGGCACTCTGCAGGAAAAGGTCGATCCCTATCTCCGCCCGCTCTATGACGCGCTGTATGAAATGCTGGAGCCCGAGAGAGTGGATCGTTTCCTGGAAAAGAACGTCATCGAGATCGCTCCCATCGCCTTCATGCGCGGACGCACGCTGAACGATTCCTTTGTAATTCTCGACGAGGCGCAGAATACGACCTCCGAGCAGATGAAAATGTTTGTCACCCGCCTGGGATTCAATTCCAAGGCCGTGATCACGGGTGACATCACGCAAATCGACCTGCCGAACGCGAACCGCAGCGGGCTGATCGAGGCCATTACCGTGCTTAAGAACGTCGAAGGCCTCTCGTTCCAGTTCTTTGACGAGACCGATGTCGTGCGTCATCACTTGGTGCAGCGGATTGTCCATGCCTATGAAGAACACAAGGTCTGGAAGGAGCAGCAGATGTCGCTGCAACTGGATCTCGGCCCGGAGGCCCGTGCCAATGACAATGGCGGCTCGGCACTGCCATCGGTTCGCAGAGGCTCGCTTGGGGACTCCATACTTGAGTCCCATTCGGCGCGCGAATAGAAATTCGATATACCATGGATGGGAGGGTTCCGGCAGGCCCTCCCATTAGTGTTTTCAGACGGCGCGCCCTCGACTCAGTCCGTAACCCCCGGAGCACCCTTGGTCATCGTTGACAAAGCGGTAGAAGGCATAAGCGTTGCGATGCTGGCGCGTTTTCTCAATCGCGGTCGCCGAACGCTCAAACTCGAGGGCGAGGTGACATTGCTGCTCGCCTCAAGCGCGCAACTCCGACGCCTGAATCGCGAGTTCCGCCGCCAGGACTACTCAACCGATGTGCTCTCGTTTCCTTTCGAGGGGCCACCGTCGCCGGGGACCCGTGCCGGGTATGCGGGCGATATCGCCATATCCGCCGACATCGCGCGGCAGAACGGCAGACTACTCGGACACGGCGTCGCTATCGAAATCAAGACCCTCATCCTGCACGGCCTGCTCCACCTCGCCGGCTACGATCACGAAAGCGATAACGGCCGGATGGCACGCAAGGAGGCTCTCCTGCGCCGCACTCTGGGGCTTCCCGAGGGACTGATCGAGCGCACGAATTCGGACCGGGCGAAAGGCAAGCCTGAGCGGACAGCCTCCGCTGGCGGGAAAGTGCGCGTGCGGAGGTTACGCTCCGAAGTTCGTGGCGAGCGCGCTTCTGGTGGGGTCCCCGACAAGCCCGTTGTTGGCTTGTTGGGGTTGTCTGGTGGGGTCCCCGACAAGCCCGTTGTTGGCTTGTTGGGGTTGTCTGGCCGCCGGGGTAAGGAGCGATGAGCCCCATGTTCGTCTGCGTGCTCATTCTGCTGATTGGTGTGCTGACGCTGGTCTCCTACGTCGCCCGGCTCTACAGCGAAGCCGGCAAGTTTCTTTCGCGCGAATTTCAGGACAACATCGAGCTGTTCGAACAGCAGATCGAGCCCCGGCTCAAGGTCAGCCGCTGGCGAGCGGCACTCTCGATGGCCGTGCTGGAGCAGCTTGCCACCGCCGCCATCACCCTGCTGCTGGTAACCTCCACTTATCACGGCCGCTGGGGCGCCGGCGAAATCGTTCAGTTAATCCTGCTGATCGTCATCATCATTCTTGTCTTCCATCGCTTTCTGCCCTATTTGTTTTTCGCCGGCACTCGTGGTGCCTGGCTGCTGGCGCTTGTTCCCGTGGTTCGCGCCCTTATCTACCTTGCCTTGCCCTTGACGCTGGTGCTGGGGTTTCTGCAATCGGTTGTCTCGCTCACCCGCAAGGAGAACACGAGTGAGCAGCCCGAGCATCCCTCCGAAGCCGTCGACGCGCTCATCGAGGCCGGGCAGGATGAGGGCATCCTGGAAGAGAGCGACCGTCAACTCATCCATTCCGTGGTTGAATTCGGCGACAAAATCGTGCGCGAAGTCATGCGCCCACGGCCGGAGATTTTTGCCGTTCCCGCCTCAACGACGGTTGCGCAACTGACGGAGATGCTCCAGCAGCACCCGTATTCGCGCGTCCCGGTCTACGAGGGCGATCTCGATCACATTGTCGGCATTGTTCTGGCCCGCGACCTGCTCCAGGTTTCCGATACCGAAGCTCACCACCGTACGGTGAAGGAGCTGATGAAGACCGATCTCTACCTCGTTCCGGAGACCAAGCGCGGCAGCCAACTGCTGCGTGAAATGCAGCGCCAGAATACCCGCATGGCGATCGTGATCGACGAATACGGAGGGGTGGCCGGACTGGTGACGGTGGAGGATCTGGTCGAGGAGATCGTGGGCGAACTGCGAGAGGAAGGCGAGAGCAAGTCGGACATCATTCGCGAAAGCGAAACTTCCTATGTCGTGCCCGGCAACATGGATGTCGATCGGCTGGACGAACTGTTCGGCATCCGCCTGGGCGACTGGGAATCGACGACTGTCTCCGGACTGGTCACGGAGATTGCAGGTCATATACCTTCGCCCGGGGAAATCGTCGAACAGGATCGTCTGCGCTTCGAGGTATTGGAGTCAACGAACCGCCGCGTGGAACGTGTGCGCGTAAGCTCGATCTCGGCGGCTGAGTCCAAACCAGCGCCGCCCAACAGGAACCAGGCCGGCATTGCGTGAATAGTCCGTCAAGGCGAGCGCTGCTCGCCGGGACCCCGACGGGCGGAACGTGGGGTACCCAAGCGTGGGATCGACTCTGTTCTGGGTTCAAAGAAACTACCCCACGTTAGCCAACAGCGGGCGAACGTGGGGCACCTGCAGATCCTTCGCTGCAACACCCCAGCAACGGCAAAGCGGCCGTTGCCGGGGACCCTGGTTCGCTCAGGATGACACTCATGAAGTATGTTTAGTACGAGGGCGGGAGCGTCTGGGGACAAGAAAACTACCCCACGTTAGCCAACAGCGGGCGAACGTGGGGCACCAAGCACCAATTATGGGCGAGAGTTCTATCCCGAATCCGGTCTAGGCGGTGCGGCGTGGCTGCACCGTCATGGCCCGTATCTCGTTCAGTATGCTGGTCCACTGCACCGAGTTCAGCTTCCGTAAATAGGGAATCAGCTCGGCAATGAAATCGTCGCCCTGAAGCTGCCGGATCTGGTCCTCCAATGACGGTTCGCCATTGCGCAGCAAATCGCATATGGTAACGTTCAGCGCATCGGCCAGCCGTTGCATGGATGAAAGCGTGGGACAGGCCTTTTCGTTCTCGATTTTTGAGACGTAGGTGCGCGGCACGTTCATGCGCTGCGCCAGTTGGCGCTGGCTCAAGCCGGCGCGGGTTCGCAAGGCGCGGATCGCTCCCGCCACGCTCAGTGGTCTGCTGCCGGGTTCAGCAACCGCCACCGGCTGGGCGATCGGCATAGTTATGACTGGCTCTGGCTCTTCATCGAAGGAGGTTTTGCATTTGCGGCAAAGGTTATTAGCCGTCCGGAATTGCACCAGGTCACAGTGATCACAACGCAGGACTTCTCTGGAGTCAACAGGCGCTAGAAGCGTGGCCATTCAGTAGTAACGGAGCTGCCAGAGCGGGCACTCCACCTCAGGTTTACCATCGTGATCCGAATCAACGTGGTAAACCTCAGGCTGGGCGTAATTTGCGGCAATTGCACCCTGAATGTCAAGATGATTCTGAGGCAAGGCACGTATTTTTACGGTTGAAATTATGAATCAACACATAAAACCAGAATAAATCAGTGAAAACAGGGAGAAAACAGGGATGAATCGCGAACAAGCGTGGGGGTTACTAACTGTATTCGGGCGCGTGTTGAAAACAAAATAAGTTGCTGATTCTTCAATGTGCACGATGTGCATAAAGAGCACGATGTGCAAGTCTCTAGCACAAAATAGCGCAAAATTTCGGAAGGCCAAAATAACGTAATTTTCGGATGTGCCGAGCCCCGCGAACCAAGTAAACCCGAAGTAATCACCCAAACAGATTCGAGTCAAGTGGGTATTTACTTAACGCCACCGAACGCAACAGGTTGTGGTTTGACCAGGGTTGCAAACGGGACCGGATCTACCTGCACAGCCTGCTGGGCCAAGCGATAGAAGAGTTTGCCGCGCG
>Ga0187872_10002853_pt1 | contig 14668 bp, 14 predicted proteins | sample June2016WEW_16_4_FD_132973 | JGI IMG/M metagenome (GOLD analysis project Ga0187872, IMG submission 132973) | Peatland microbial communities from SPRUCE experiment site at the Marcell Experimental Forest, Minnesota, USA - June2016WEW_16_40 | ecosystem: Environmental > Terrestrial > Soil >...
AAGCCAGCATCCAGAGCGCCGTTGCCTGGACCCTCATCGCCCACATCCGCCGCCTCACAAGGAGGCTGGTGCGGGCATGAAATCCTGACAACCTTTATGAGTCAGACTCTAAGGGATTCTTAATAGAGCGGGCGGCCCGTGCCGTCCATGCCGCGTCCTCTACTACGGGCGGGCAAGGCGAGATAACCTTAATCGCGGCATAGCCTTGACCCGCAAAGATCGGGCTGCACGCGGACGGTGAATTGGCTTAGGATAACGGCCGTGAGGGGGACGAGGAGTGGACATGGCCAAGGAACCGTTCGAGCAATTTGCAATGCCCAATGAGGTCCGCGCTTTCGTCGAGCAGAGCGTGGCGCATGCAAGGACCGCGTTCGACGGCATCGCCCAGGCGGCGAACCAGGCGGTGGCGCAATGGCACGGACAGGCCCAGGCAGCACGGGCCGGCGCAAGCGAAATCGCACACAAGTCGATGGCTTACGCCGAACAGAACATGGAAGCGACCTTCGACTTCGCCCAAAAGCTGATGCAAGCCAAGGACCCCGCCGAGGTCATGCGGCTGCAGTCCGAGTACCTCAATCACCAGATGAAAATGCTTTCGACGCAGACACAGGCGCTTGGACAAAGTGCTGCCAAAATAGTCATGGATGCTGCGAAACCGAAAAAGTGATGCGCGCCACAGGCGTCGATAATTCTGAAAATTATTGAAAATCAAATATTTACGCTAATTTGTGCAATGCAATATCGCCTATTGCAATGCACCAAAATTCTTGCTATGTAATTCTTCGGACGTCCCGGGCTTCGAAGTGTGCTGCGTTCGGCTACGGGGTCAATGGATGTGATGCCTCGCGTGACGGGCGGCGAGGGCCATCAAAAATTCGAAGGTGAAACAGCCCAAGAGCACCACAGAACAAGGACGAGTGTCATGGCGGAAGCCACAACTGCTGCCCCGAAAGTGAAGACGACCAAACCGGCCACGGGCGCGTTCGAAATGCCGAAGTTCGAAATGCCCAAATTCGACATGCCGAAGGTTGAGATGCCGGCGGCCTTCCGCGAGTTCGCAGAGCGCGGCGTCGCCCAGGCGAAAGACACTTACGAGAAGATGAAGGCCGCCGCGGAAGAGGCGACCGACGTCCTCGAGACCACCTATTCGACCGCCACCAAAGGCGCCTCCGACTACGGTCTCAAGATAATCGAGTTGGCGCGCTCCAACACCAATGCTGCGTTCGATTTTGCCGGTGAGGTCATGGCGGCGAAGACGCTGTCGGAGGTCGTCGAGCTCACGAGCGCGCATGCGCGCAAACAGTTCGAAACGCTGAGCGAGCAGAGCAAGGAGCTCGGCGCACTCGCGCAGAAAGTAGCGACCGAGACGGCCGAGCCGATGAAGAGCGGCATGAACAAGGCGTTCACCAAGATCGGCTGATCGACGCCTTTCGTATCGCGTTTTCCACCCCCATCGCGAGATGGGGCGAAGCCCGGGTCTTTCGCCCGGGCTTTTGCTTGTCGCCTTGCCCGTTTGCGGCGATTGCGCCCCCGGCCTTGCCAAACCGGGGCGTTCCACCTAGCTTTCCCGCCGCTTGCCGACCGCGAGCGCGTGCAGCTGTAGCTCAGTTGGTTAGAGCGCCTGACTGTGGATCAGGAGGTCGGTGGTTCGAGTCCACCCAGCTGTACCAGATCAGCCGCGAACGACGGCCCTGCTCCTGAAACGCAATTTTGCGGGGCGGCCATACTGCCCCAGCGCGCGCCGCGGCGATTCATACCGGCTTTACCTTAACGCGATAGGCCACGGGATAGCGAGGCGACCTTAGCTATTCTCGACTATCACCCACAGAACTGCGGCTCCATCCTTTTCAGTAAATGCTGTGACACGCGCCACCACATTGACGGCGTTTCGGAACGAAGCCTCGCCGGTCGACGTCCGGCCGACGGCGGCCGCGCTTCGAGAGGAGCGTCTTCGCGAGGCCCCGCCGAATCTGAGCCTCCGCATCTATAGCGACTTGGCCGTCATCGAAGCCGAATGGCGCCGCTTCGAAATCGTTGCCGATTGCACCGCGTTCCAGACTTTCGACTGGCTCGCGACGTGGCATCAGCACATTGGCGAGCGCGCGGGTGTCCGCCCCCTCATCGCCGTCGGCCGCTTCGGCGACGGCGCAATCGCTTTCATCATGCCGCTCTGTATCGTATCGGAACGTTGGGCAAGACGGCTATGCTGGCTCGGCCAGGATCTGTGCGACTACAACGCACCGCTGCTCGCACGCGATTTTTCGCAACGCGTCCCGCCCCATCGCTTCCTCGCGGCCTGGCAAGAGCTGCTCGCGCAAATGCAATGCGAGCCGCTGCTGCGCCACGATTGGATTGAGTTTGAGAAGATGCCGCAAAAGGTCGGCGCCCAGATTAATCCATTCACCTATCTCGGCGTCACATCCAATGCCAGCAGCACCCATTTAACCGGGTTGAGCGATGATTGGGAGAAATTCTACCACGCCAAGCGCTCCTCGGCGACGCGCCGACGCGACCGCGCCAAGCGCCGGCACATGTCCGAATACGGCGATATCCGCTTCGTCAACGCAGTGGATGCGGATGACGCCCGACGAACGCTTGAAACGCTCATGGAGCAAAAGAGCTGGTCATTGGCGCGCAAGGGAATCGCCGACATCTTTGCCCCGCCGGGCCACCGTGAATTTTATCTCGACCTCGCGTCGAACCCGAAAACGCGGCATCTGGTTCACATCAGTCGGGTGGAGATCGGGCCGGTCTGCGCCGCCGCGAACCTCGGCATCGTCTTCGGCGATTGCTACTACCACGTGCTCGCGAGCTTCGTGGACACCGAAGTTGCCCATTACGGACCGGGCGCGCTTCACCTGCGCGAACTCATGGCGCATGCGATCAACCTCGGTCTAAAGCGCTTCGATTTCACGATCGGTGACGAGCCTTACAAGCTGGATTGGTCCGATATTGATCTGAAGCTGTACGATTACACGGCGACCGTGACCTGGCGTGGCTTGCCGGCGCGCTGGTCTTCGAGCGTGCGGCGGCGGATCAAACGCTTGATCAAGCAGACGCCGCTATTGTGGAAGTTGGCCTCGCAGGCGCGCGCCGCCCTAGGCGCCCTCTTGCATCCGCACGTATCCCGACCGCAACAAACCGCGCTGCCCGCGCCGACCGCTGTCGCCTGCGTCATGGGCGACATGGATCTGTTGCGGCCGCTGGCACTGGCGGGCATTCCCTGCGCGGTCGTGAGCCGGCCGGGTGTTCCCTCACTCTATTCGCGCTACGCGCAATCTCGCCTGGCTTGGGACGACTACTCGAACAACATCGAGGGCCTGCTCGACGCACTTATCAGCTTCGGCAAGGCTCAGTCCGAGCCTCCGGTGCTGTTTTATGAAGAGGACGGACAGGTCCTGCTGGTCTCACGATTCCGCGAGCGACTGGCGCAGGCATTCCGCTTCGTCGTTGCCGACGCAACGCTGGTCGAAGACTTGCTCGACAAGGCACGGTTCCAGGTCTTGGCCGAACGCCACGGCCTACCGGTACCGGCGGCCCGCCGCTTCGATCCCGCCGCCCTCGAACCGGCCGACCTCGGCCTTCGCTTCCCCGTCATTATCAAGCCGCTGACCCGGCTCGATCCCTGGAACGACAGCTTCGGACTGCGCAAGGCGCTTTGCATCCAAGATGCGGAAGCCTTGCGGAGCCTGTGGCCGCAATTGCGCGCCGTCGGCCTTGAGCTCCTGACGCAGGAATTCATCCCCGGCACCGAATCCAGGATCGAGAGCTACCATTGCTACGTCGATCAGCAAGGCGGCATCGCCGGCGAGTTTACCGGCCGGAAGATCCGCACCTATCCGTTGTCCTATGGCCACACCACCGCGCTCGAAATCACCGAAGCCGACGACGTGCGCCGCCAAGGGCGCGCCGTCGCGGAACGGCTGGCGCTGACCGGCGTCGCCAAGCTCGACTTCAAGCGCGATCCGCAGGGCAACCTTCGGCTCCTGGAGATCAATCCCCGCTTCAACCTGTGGCATCACGCCGGCGCCATTGCCGGCGTCAACATTCCGGCGCTGGTCTATGCCGACCTCGCGGGACTGCCACGGCCGCCGGCAACGCGTGTGACGGCGGGCGTCCGCTGGTGCCGCATCTGGAAGGATTTTCCCGCCGCCCGGGCGAGCGGCATGCCGCTGACAACGTGGGTGTCCTGGGCGCTTGCGTGCGAGGCAAAATCGACCTTGTCGTGGGACGATCCGCTGCCGTCCGTCCGCTCGACGCTCCATCGGCTGGCCGGCGGGCATCTCAAACAGGATCAAACCGGCGCCTGGCGGGGTCGCCATCGAGGCGCCTCATGAAGCTCGCACTGATTTCCGAGATCCACGCCAATCTCGAGGCATTGCAGGCAGCCCTCGACGACATCGCGCCGCACTCGGTCGATCGCATCGTCTGTCTCGGCGACATCGTCGGATACAATACGAAACCTCAAGAATGCATCGCGCTCCTTCGCGAAGTGCAGGCGGTTTGCGTCGCAGGCAACCACGACCGCGCCGTTTGCGGGCAGATTACGACCGAAACTTCAGCAATACCGCCGCGCGCGCCGTCGCCTGGACATGCAAGCGCGTGATGAATGGCGATCTCAGCTTCCTTGCCACTCTTCCGCTTAAGGCCGACATCGAGGGCAAACTTCTTGCGGTGCACGGCGCGCTACATCCCGAGATCGGCTGCGAGATCGTCAGACTCGACAATGACGAAAGCCGGGCGCTCAGCTTCGAGGCACTCGTCGCCCATCCGTCCGGCGCGCGGATCTGCGCGTGCGGGCATACGCACGAAATCGCGATCCACGAATATCGCAACGGCCGAATCGTTCTGCGCGTGGAGGACGACGTGAGCCTGCGCGATGACGCATATTATCTGATCAATCCCGGCAGGGTCGGCGCACCGCGCGGGACGGATAGCCGCGCGACCTACATGATTGTCGATCTCGCACGGCGGACGGCGAGGGTTCGCCACGTTGCCTATGACACGTCCCTGCCCTTTGCCGCCACGCGCAAAGCAGGTTTGGCGCCGCGTTTTAGGTTTGTTCCGACCCCGCTGCGGGGCGCGATCAAGAGTGGATTGCGCGCGGTCCGGCTCGGCCATACGGTTCACGGCTGAACCGTAGAAGACCAACATGACCGCGAATTCGCCTTGGCCGGATCTGCCGCTGTCGGCGTGGAGCGACACCTGCGAGACGCTGCACCGTTGGACGCAGATCGTCGGCAAGGTGCGGCTCGCATCGACCCCGCTGGTAAACCATTGGTGGAATGTCACGTTCCGCGTAAATTCACGCGGCCTTGTCGCACCAGCAAATATTCATGGCGGGCGCAGCTTCGATGTCGTCTTCGACCTCATCGACCATCGGCTCTTGATTGCGACGAGTGACGGACGGGCGGAGAGCTTGGCGCTGCGACCCCTGCCGGTTGCGGATTTTTATACCGAATTCATGCACCGATTGCGCTGCCTCGATATCGATGTGCACATCTGGACGATGCCGAGCGAAATCGAGAATGCCGTGCCATTCGATCGGGACCGCACGCATGCACAGTACGACCCCGACTACGCTTCACGGTTTCGAGAGGCGCTCGTTCAAGCCGCGCGGGTGATGAACGAATTTCGCGCTAGCTTCATCGGCAAAGTAAGCCCGGTGCAATTCTTCTGGGGCAGTTTCGATCTCGCGGTGACGCGCTTTTCCGGCCGTACCGCGCCGCTACCCAAGAGCGTTACGCCCAATGTTGCCGGCTGGGTGATGGCGGAAGCTTATTCGCACGAGGTCTCCAGTTGCGGCTTCTGGCCGGGCAACGGCGGCTACGGCCGCGCCGCGTTCTATGTGTACGCCTATCCGGAGCCGGCCGGTTACGGCGACACGCGCCTGCGCACCGCCGAAGCCTTCTACGACAAAAACGTCGGACAATTCATCTTACCCTATGACGCGGTTGCGCAGGCCCGCGACCCCGACGCGCTGCTGCTCGGATTCCTGCAAGAGACGTATGACGCCGCGGCCAACTTGGCGGACTGGGATCGCAAAGTGCTCGAACGCGCGAGGCAACGCGCAAGGCCGCAGGCGGACTTTCACCCTCCCCCGCAAAGCGGGGGAGGGTGACTGGAGCTACTTCGCTTTCGCGTAGGGATAAATCAGCTCGCCGGTTTTCTGGTCGTCCGGCGTCAGCACTGTCTGATTGCTCATGCCGCGCCAGGTCTCTAAATTCGCGGCGTCGGTGATGCCGTGATATTGCACCTGCAGCGATGCCTGCTTGGTCCATTCGCCGTACGGGCCGAACTTGACGTCGCCCATAATGGTTTTGAACTCATGGCTGTGCATGTAGTCGGCGAGTTTCTCGTCGTTGAGGGTCTTGGCGCCTTCGATCGCTTCACCGAGCAACTGGAAATAAGCGTAGCCCCAGCCGCCGAGATAATAGCCGAGCGGATCGATCCCTGCGGCCTTGGCGCGTTCCTGATAAATCTTGAAGAACGCAGCGGCCGGCGCCATCAATTTCGGTGACGGCACCCAGGTTTCGTAGTTCACGACGCCATTGAGCTTAGACTTCAGCCTGTCCTTGAACACGGTCGACTGAAGTCCGACCATTGCGCCGCCGAGCATCTTCGGCGTGAAGTTCAGTTCATTGGCCGCCAGCAGAATACCGACCGAGCTGAGCGGATACGAACAGATCACGACAAGATCGGCATTGGAGGCCTGCAGCGCACGGATGATCGGCGAGAAGTCGGTCGTGCCGGGCGGGAAGGTCTTGTCGTACGTGATGTTGAAACCGTAGGTCTTGGCGTTTTCGCGGGCGCCCTCGCAGGCGTTGCGCGAGAACTCGGCATCCTCGGCGGCAAGCGCGACGGTTTCCGGCTTCGGCTGTTGCTTCGCCGCGACTTGAAAGTAGCCCTCGGTGAATGCCTGGCTCGGCTTCGGGCCGGCGGAAATCATCGAGAAGTACTTCGTGTAGTGGAATTCCTTGTTCGCGTCGAGCCCGAACAGGCCAACCAAAATCTTGTTCTTTTGCATGACGACGGGAAGCGCCGGTGCGATGAGGTTGGTCCCATACGGCCCGTTGACGAGGTCGACTTTGTCGACATCGAGCAGCTTCGTATAAATGCCCGGTATATTCGCCGGGTTCGACTGGTCGTCGTAATTTACCAGCTCGACCTTGCGGCCGAGCAGACCGCCCTTGGCGTTGATTTCCTCTTCCCAGATTTTGGCGCCGAGCAGCGCCTGCTTACCATTCGGTGCGAGCGGACCGGTAAGCGCCAGGCTAAAGCCGATCCTGATCGGTTGATCGCTCTGCGCCGAAGCAGGCGTTGGCGCCGCGGCGAGGGCGGCGACAAGAAATGCGGCGCCGATTCCGCAGGCAATCCGGCGCGTTATCACGTGCTGACTCATGGTTTCCTCCCAGAAAATTTTTTTTCAACAAGACGATTTTTCACCCGCCCCCGGCGGGTCGTCCGATGTCGGACTTATGCGCTCTCTCATACAGACAATGCACCGCTTCCCTGCCCATGGAAAGAGCGCGTGACTCTCGCCGCCTTAGCCACGAGAGTCACAAATCGTATCGACCGCAAAGATCCTGTTTGCGGGCTCAAGACGCGCCCGCGCGTTTCGCGACGTGGCGGCCTGGGCGCGCGTTCAGGCGCGCTACTTCGCCTTCTCGTAGGGATAACTGACGTCGCCGGTCTTCTGATCGTCGGGCGTGAGCACGGTCTGGTAGCTCATGCCGCGCCAGGTATCGAGGTTCGCGGCGTCGGTGATGCCATGATATTGCACCTGCAGCATACCGGACTTCGTCCATTCGCCATTCTTGCCGAACTTGACGTCGCCCATGATCGTCTTGAACTCATGGGCGCGCAGGTAGTCGGCGAGCTTGTCATCGTCGGTGGTCTTGGCGCCCTCGATCGCTTCGCCGACCAACTGGAAATAGGCATAGCCCCAACCGCCGAGGTAATAGCCGAGCGGATCGACGCCCGCGCCCTTGGCGCGCTCCTGATACGTTTTGAAGAAATCCGCCGCGCGAGCCATCAACTTCGGCGACGGTACCCACGTCTCGTAGTTCACGATGCCGTTAAGCTTGGACTTGAGCTTGTCCTTGAACACGGTCGCCTGCAGACCAACCATCGCGCCGCCCAGCATCTTAGGATTAAGGCCGAGCTCATTGGCCGACAGCACAATGCCGACCGAACTCAGCGGATAGGAGCACACGATCACGAGGTCGGCATTGGCCGCCTGCAGCGCGCGGACGATCGGCGAGAAATCGGTCGTGCCCGGCGGAAAGGTCTTGTCGTAGATGATTTTGACGCCGTAAGTCTTCGCGTTTTCACGAGCGCCCTCGCAGGCATTGCGGGAGAACTCGGCGTCCTCGGACGTTAGCGCCAAGGTTTGCGGCTTCGGATTTTGCGCCGCCGCCACCTGAAAGAAACCCTCGGTGAACGCCTCGCGCGGCTTCGGACCGGTCGGCAGCATCGAGAAGTATTTCGGGTAGTGGAATTCGCTGTTCACGTCGAGACCGAACAAGCCGACGAAGGTTTTGCCTTTTTGCATGACCACGGGCAAAGCCGGCGCGTTCAAGTTGGTCCCATAGGGACCGACGACGACGTCCACTTTGTCGACGTCGAGAAGCTTGGTGTAGATGCCAGGCACGGTCGCCGGGTTCGACTGGTCGTCGTAATTGACGAGTTCGACCTTGCGGCCGAGCAAGCCGCCCTTGGCGTTGATTTCTTCTTCCCAGATCTTGGCGCCGAGCAGCGCCTGCTTGCCGTTAGGTGCCAGCGGACCGGTGAGCGCCAGGCTAAATCCGATCTTGATCGGATTGCCGCTCTGCGCGGAAGCGGGCGCGGGCGCCGCGGCAAGGCCAGCGACAAGAACAAGGACGCCTAACCCTCCGATAACACCGCGTCGTGTCGCGCGATCAACCATGGCTTTCCTCCCAAATGATTTTTTTCAATTCGCGCGCCGTGGCGGACCGCCCGGCATAGGTCCGACGCGACAGAGTGGCGCACACATTGCCCGGCTTCGATCTTCATGAAAAGAGAGCGGCTAGGCAGCGTGGCAATCTGCCCCGGTGCGGGCTTCGGCCCACAAGCGGGAGGACGAGCGGCTGCTACCCCCTTGTAGCGGGGTCTGCTTCCATTTACCTTTGGTTGATATCGAGGCAGCGCCTGCTCAATCCGGGAGCGCACCTCGCATATGAGAGGAAACGACCATGGCTTGGACAACCCCGATTCTCGTCGAAATCTGCATCGGCCTCGAGATCAACGGTTACCTTCCGGCCGAGTTCTGATCCGCAGCTTTTGTCGTCCGCGATCCCCGTGAATGGGGCGCCTGACCGCCATCGTCCTCGGTGCTGCGGCAGGCGGCGGGTTTCCCCAATGGAATTGCCGGTGTCCCGTGTGTCGGCTCGCTTGGGCGGGCGACGCGCGGACAAAACCGCGTACGCAAGCGAGCCTTGCCCTCTCGGCTGACGGCGAGCGTTGGACTTTGCTCAACGCCAGCCCCGACCTGCGCGTCCAGCTCCTGGCTACGCCCGCACTTCAGCCACGCGCTGGCCCGCGCGACAGCCCAATTGCCGCCGTCGTTCTAACCGGCGCCGAGGTCGACCAGATCGCCGGATTGCTGACGCTGCGTGAACGCCAGGGCTTTACCGTGTTTGCCACCACCGAGACGGTCGCGGCGCTCAACGCCAATCCGATTTTCGGCGTGCTGGCCGCTGGTGTGGTGACCCGCAAGATCGTGGCGCGCAATGAGCCGTTTTCGCTGCCGGGCGGACTAGACGCGGAGCTGTTCGCGGTTCCCGGCAAAGTTGCGCTCTATCTCGAAGGCGAAGATCCCGCGCTTGCGGCCGAAACCGGCGCCAATGTCGGCGTTGAGATTGTCTGCGGCTCCGGCCGGCTCGTCTATGTGCCGGGCGCGGCCGGCCTGACGACAGCATTGCGCGAACGCCTTGCCCGTGCCGATGTGGTGCTGTTCGACGCCACGCTGTTCGTCGATGACGAAATGATCGCGACCGGCACCGGCGACAAATCCGGCCGCCGCATGGGGCACATGCCGCTCGACGGCGATGACGGAACGCTGGCGGCCTTGGCGGGCCTTCCTGGAAGGCGCATTTTGACTCACATCAACAACACCAATCCGATCCTGATCGAAGGTTCCCTGGAACGGCGTAAGGTCGAGGACGCGGGCTTCGAGGTCGCGGAAGACGGGATGGAGATCGTGCTGTGAATACGTTAAGCGTGGAGGAACTCGAAGCGAGCCTGCGGGATATCGGAGCGCGGCGCTATCACCGTCTGCACCCGTTCCATACGCTTCTGCACGGCGGCGCCTGCAGCAAGGGCCAGGTGCGAGCCTGGGCGCTGAATCGTTATTATTATCAGGCGATGATCCCGGTGAAGGATGCGAGCCTGATTGCGCGCTGCGAAGACTCGGCCACGCGCCGCGAATGGCGCAGCCGCCTTGTCGATCATGATGGCACGCGCGAAGGCGAAGGCGGCATCGCGCGCTGGCTCAAGCTCACCGACGGACTCGGTCTCGACCGCGACTATGTCGTTTCATTGCAAGGCCTGTTGCCGGCGACACGCTTTGCCGTCGACGCGTATGTGCACTTCGTGCGGGAGAAAACCCTGCTGGAAGCCGTCGCTTCGTCGCTGACGGAACTGTTCTCGCCCGCGATCATCGGCGAGCGCATGGAAGGCATGTTGAAGAACTACGACTTCGTGACCACGGAGACGCTTGCCTATTTTTCGCAGCGCCCGCCGCAGGCCGAGCGCGATTCCCGCTTTGCGCTCGATTACGTCAAACGGCACGCGCGCACGCCGGAAACGCAGCGCAGCGTGCTTGGCGCGCTCGAGTTCAAGTGCGACGTGCTTTGGGCCATGCTGGATGCGCTGTATCATGCCTATGTCGCGCCGAAGCAGGTTCCGCCTGGCGCGTTTGCGCCTCAGGACTAGAACGCAGCCGTGAACGAAGCGACGCCAGCGATAGCCTCGGACGCGCGGCCGCGCCTGCCGCACGGCGTCCGCTTGGTGCACAACGAGGCACAGGGCGGATGGGTGCTGCTCGCGCCCGAACGTGTGTTCAAGGCCGACCCCATCGCGGTCGATGTCGTCAAACGCTGCACCGGCGAGGTGACATTCGCCGCCATCGTCGACGATCTGGCGAAAACCTATTCGGCGCCGCGCGAGCGAATACTTGCCGACGTGACGGCGCTGCTGCGCGGGCTTGCCGATAAAAGGCTGCTGGAATTGTGACCGTCATGCCCGGCCTTGTGCCGGGCATCTACGTCTTATACCTCGCTGAGCAGTGGGCCGCGGATGGCCGGGACATAGGCGAGCGAAGCGACGCCGTCCTTTGGACGACCATGCCCGGCCCTGCCGAGAAAGAACGCCAAATGGCGGGAAATGGCGCAGCACTTCACAATCCCCTCGGCCTTTTGGCCGAGCTGACGCATCGCTGCCCATTGGGCTGTCCATATTGCTCTAATCCGCTCGCGCTCGATCCGCGCACGGACGAACTCGATACGCAAACCTGGGCGCGTGTGTTTAAGGAGGCCGCCGGACTCGGCGTTCTTCAGGTGCATCTCTCCGGCGGCGAGCCGGGCGCGCGGCGCGACTTGGTCGCGATTACGGCGGCAGCGCATACCGCCGGCCTTTACACCAATCTCATCACCTCGGCGGTCGGTATCACGGCCGACACGTTGGGCAAGCTTGCCGAAGTTGGCCTCGATCACGTGCAGATCTCGATCCAGGACAGCAAGCCCGCGAGCGCCGACCATATCGCCGGCTACCAAGGCGCCTTCGCGCGCAAGCGCGCGCTCGCCGCCGAAGTCGTACGCCTGAAAATTCCCCTGACGGTCAACGCGGTGATGCACCGCGCCAACATCGACCGCCTCGAAGACATGGTGGCGCTCGCGCTGTCGCTCGGCGCCAAGCGAGTCGAGATCGCCCACGCGCAATATTACGGCTGGGCGCTCAAGAACCGCGCCGCTTTGATGCCGAGCGCCGAGCAGGTCAAACGAGCGGCGTCCGCGGTCGAGGAATTGCGCCGGCAGCATCACGGCGAGATCGTCATCGACGCCGTCGTCCCGGATTATTACGCCCGGCTGCCAAAGCCGTGCGTCGGCGGTTGGGGCCGGCGCTCGCTGAACGTGACGCCGGCCGGCAGAGTGCTGCCCTGCCACGCCGCCGAATCCATTCCCGGCCTCGAATTCTGGTCGGTGCGCGACCACTCGCTGGCCGATATTTGGGCGAATTCGCCGGCCTTCAACGCCTTCCGCGGTACCGCGTGGATGCAGCAGCCGTGTCAAAGCTGTGCGCGGCGCGACATCGATTTCGGCGGTTGCCGTTGTCAAGCCTTCGCGCTGACCGGCGACGCGCGCGCGACCGACCCGGTCTGCCATCTCTCCCCCCGCCACGACGATGTGCCCGCGCTGGCGGCTGTACAGGACGACATCCCCTACGCCTATCGCCGGATGTAACAATTTTGCCGGCATCACCCCTTGGCGCATTGCCGCGACGGTCTTGCCCGTCCTCCTTAGCTCGCGATTTGCGATTTCGCTTCGCATTGCAACAGGCTAAGCTTGGCGTTGCTTTCGGGGCATTTGGTGCGCCTCCAACGAGGCACGCCAGGAGCGGTGAGGATGACGGCGCTTTCCATCAATGGGAAGTCCTACGACGTCGACGTTGAGCCCGATACGCCGTTGCTATGGGTGCTGCGCGACACCATCGGGCTCACCGGCACGAAATACGGCTGTGGCATAGCCCAATGCGGCGCCTGCACGGTCCATATTGACGGCGTCGCCACGCGTTCCTGCCAGGTGCCGGTCGGCAGCCTCGGCGCCGCCAGCGAAATAACGACGATCGAGGCGCTGGCGCAAAGTGGCAAGCTGCATCCGGTGCAGAAAGCCTGGGTCGAGTTCGACGTGCCACAATGCGGCTATTGTCAGAGTGGAATGATGATGGCCGTGGTGGCGCTGCTTAAGCAGAACCCCAAACCTACGGACGCCGAAATCGACGCGGCCATCACCAATATCTGCCGCTGCGGCACCTATCAGCGCGTCCGCGCCGCGATCCATGCCGTGGCAAATGCGTGATTGTGAGGTGCGATGATGCGTACGATCAGAGCCCTTCTGGTATCGATTTTTGCCGGCGCCGCAATGTTCCCTGCGGTTGCGTCGGCGGCCGACCAAGTCGATCTCCTTCTTGTGCTGGCTGCGGATGTCTCCCGCAGCGTCGACAGCGAGAAATTCCAGTTGCAACGCGAAGGCTATGCCGCCGCCATGTCTGATCCGCGCGTGCTTGACGCCATTCGGTCAGGCCGCAACGGCCGCGTTGGAGTGGCGTTCGTGGAATGGTCGGGCATTGGTTCGCAACGTGTGGTGATCGACTGGACGACCGTCAGCGACGCCGAGTCGGCCAAAGGATTTGGCGATCGCCTGCTGGAGGCGCCGCGATCATTTGCTGATCGCACGTCGATCAGCGGTGCGATCGAATTCGCCATGGGGCAATTCGCTCGCGCCCCTTTTGAATCTGCTCGCCGAACCATCGACGTCTCGGGCGACGGCACCAACAATTCCGGACCCGATGTTACGCAGGTGCGCGACGAAGCGATTGCTCAGGGCGTGACCATCAACGGTCTAGTCATTCTCAGCGAAACACCGCTCGCGTGGAACCCGGACCACACCAATCCGCCGGGCGGGCTTGAGAATTATTACCGCAACAACGTCATTGGCGGTCCTGGAGCATTTGTACTCACGGCGCAAAACTTCAACTCATTCGGCCAAGCGATCGTCAAGAAGATGATCGCCGAGGTGGCGCAGGCAGAGCCGCCGCAGCAGGCGCTGGTGCGTTGAGCGGTGCGCCCGTTACTGGCGATGACACGGCACTCGGTGCTCCTGCGGCGGCAGAAATTTAACGGCCACTGGCGGGTTTTATCTTTGTGCAGCAATACTTTGGGCCAGCGCGGGGCGCGCTGCGGCCACGAAAGCGACACAGATGCCAGGCACGTTTGAAGCTCACTAGCCAAACCGACTATTCGATCGGCTTAAGCGAACATCGGAACGCCTCCCTTGACCGCGCCTACTGGTTTGAAACGCCTCGCGATTGCCATCGCCGCCGTGCTCGCGGCGGTCATTGTCGCACTGGTTGCGCTATCGTTTTTCATTCCAGCCTCATCGGTACGAGATGCGGTCGCCGAGGAAATCCACGCCGTCACCGGGCTTGATCCGGTGATGCGCGGCGACATCTCGGTCTCGCTGTTCCCGTCCGGCACGGTGAGCTTCCACAACGTGGTGCTAGGCGACGACCGCACTGGGGCGCCAGGCGTGGTCGCCGACGAATTGACGGCTCATCTGCGCTATTTTCCGCTCTTGGCCGGGCGCGTTGAAATCGCCGACGTGACGCTGGTGCGACCGACCATTACCGTCACGTTCCTGCCCGACGGCCAAACCAACTGGTCCGGACTGATCCAATCGCTTGCCCGCGCGCTCCAGCCCAATCCCGGCAGGACGGCGTCGTTCTCGGAGATCGGCATCCACGGCGGCACTGTCGTCGTCCACAAACAATATGCCGGGAAAGACGTCACCGACCGGCTCGATGGCGTCGAATTTCAGCTCGCCTGGCCGTCGATCTCGCGCAGCTTCGGCGCCAACGGTCATTTTGTGTG
>Ga0187872_10002856_pt1 | contig 14664 bp, 15 predicted proteins | sample June2016WEW_16_4_FD_132973 | JGI IMG/M metagenome (GOLD analysis project Ga0187872, IMG submission 132973) | Peatland microbial communities from SPRUCE experiment site at the Marcell Experimental Forest, Minnesota, USA - June2016WEW_16_40 | ecosystem: Environmental > Terrestrial > Soil >...
GCGAGGTCGTCCTCGGTTGCGTCCGCCACCGGGCGCCCCTGCAAATGGTGGCTGAGTACCGCAAGAGTGAGAAGGGCCGAATGCCCCTCGTTCATGTGATACGTCTGAATATGGTGATAGCCGAGTTCGTACAGCATGTCGACGCCGCCGATTCCGAGGATCACCTCCTGGCAAAGGCGGTAGTGGTCATCTCCCCCATAGAGGTAATCGGTGAGTGTTTGGTCGAACGGACCATTCTCGGGAAGCGCGGTGTCGAGCAGATAGACGGGTATCACGTAATCCCCGACACCGTGAATTGAATACTCCCACGCTCGAACTCGAACGTCCCTGCCCTCGATTCGAACGCTGACCCGCGGCTCCCTTTCTCTCAGAATCGTTTCCGGCTTCCAGATCGACGGGCTTTCCGTCTGGTTCCCAACCGAATCAAGATGCTGCTCGAAGTATCCCTTCCGATGCAGCAACGTAACGCCCACGGCGGGCAAACCCGCATCGGCAGCCGATCTCAACGTGTCTCCGGCCAGGATGCCTAGGCCGCCCGAGTAGTTTGGGATAGCAGCTTCCAGGGCGATCTCCATGGAGAAATACGCAGCGAAGCGGGCGTGCGTGTTTGGATTCATTTCATGTTCCGGTATGAGGTAAGCTGCCGGTTGAACTTTTCGAATTCGCCACTACTTTGCCGCGTATCCCGTGTGGATGCAAGAGTGTGAAACATCCACGATGAACGGACGGTGAAATCAATCACACCTGATTGTGACTGCCGTCGCGCAAGGCAAGGGCTCGGACATCGACAATTAAGAATGAATTTCCCTGGGGGCCTCAGCATATTGAGCGGCATCTCGTATTCCGCTCTACGTTGAGCTTGTCTTGGGCGGCTTGCCGTTAGTCATCAGCCTGTTACGGAAGTGCATTGCGCGGGAGTTTGGCTTGGATCTGCTTGCGGGAATTTCGATCCTCGTCGCAGTTGTTCAGAGCGAATACTGGTCGGATCAATCATCGTGCTGATGCTCTCGGGGTACCTCTCTTGAAGAATACTCGTCAGCATCCCCTCCAAGCATTTGACCGCCTTCTGAGCGGCGTTGCGGTTTCCGAGCGGCTGAATATCCGCTCAAGACAGCGCTTCGGAAACAACATTCTCCGGAACAACGCTGACACTGGGTCCGAGGGTCACTTTGGAAGAAATCGATCGCGCGACGAGACACGACCGCTCCGCCTTCGCCAACAAGCGATCGGCCCGCTCCCGATCTTGCTCGCGAGCAATCTTCAATGCAGGACGCAGTCTGACTTCCGTGAATCTCCAGCCGTTCTCATCTTTCTCCAGGGTAGCTTCCGCCTCGACCTCTAGCGAAGCAAAGGCGAATTTCGACATTTCGGCCATGCCGGAGAAAGTGCTCACGTAACACGTCGCTACGGCCGCAACAAAGAAATGCTCCGGCGTCCAGACACCCGGCTCGCCGAGGAATTCCGGCGGGGCGCTGAAACTGATCGGGTGGGGCACGCTGTCCGATGCGACCACCCCGGACCGGGGTCTCGTACACTTTACCCTGACTTCGTATTTGCGACTCGTGTCCATGGTTCAGCACACTACGCGAGAACCACGCCGTGCCAGCGGCGTGTGATTTACGCTGCTGCCGCGTGGGCCTTTAGTCCCGATTCATTCCGAATCACAACCGTCGAGCCCTTGGTCACGATCAGCATCTTGTTCTTGAAGTCAGTCATCGTTCGCGTGACGGTCTCGCGCGAGATGCCGACGATCTGAGAAATCTCCTCGTGCGTCAGACCCAGATTGAAGCGCTTGCCCTGAGTTGTCTGCTGGGCATTTGCGGAAGATTCGAGCAGGAACTGAGCCACCTTTTCGGCGGCTGACCGGGACAGGCCGAGGTAGCGAATTTCCTGGCACGCCTGGCGGTAACCTTTGCCGAGTTGCTGCAAAGCCGCCACAGACGCCTCGGGGTGGTCCCGCAGCAATCTTAGGAAGTCATCTCGCCGCACAAAGTTCACCTGGCAAGGTTGGAGCGCCTCGGCCGTCAGTTCGTACGGCTCACCCGAGAGCGCGGCCTGCATGCCGAGCATTTCACCCGGCTCGCAGATTCGGACGATCAGCGTCCTGCCATCGGAGGAGCTCATCGTCAGCTTCACTCGGCCCTTGCAGAGCATGTACACGCCGCGTGGAACTTGCCCTTCAACAAAAAGGACGGCGTCCGCCGGGTAGCTGCTCGTGAATTTTGTGGCATTGAAAGCCTGGAGCGCAGAGCACGGCAACTGGCAAAAGAAGCCATTCTTCCGCAACTGGCACGTCTTGCAGTCGTCTGTCATTTCCATCCCATATGGTGCGCGCATCTTATTCTCCTTTTCGGTCCGAATGACGCTCGTCGAGTGTTGACCCGTCTTGCCCCAAGATCTGACGTATGAATCCGGAAGGCCTCGCAAGCCCCGCACCTTGTTCCCGCATTTTGAGAAGCAGCGCGCGGCCTTCCGAGTCAGCAAAACTGACCGCGCTCAAATCCACGACGATCCGTTGGCCACCGGCGCGTTCCTTTGCTTCGACCCACGCTGTCCTGAGCACTTCGACCCATGGCCCTTCTACTCTTCCCTCAAGCCTGAGTGAGATTGAATTCATCCCGTCCTCTGGTGTGATTCTTAGCACGTTGCCTCTGTTCATGCGTCACAAGGGCACGAGCGGAACCAATCGGGCTCGGATCGAGGCTTTCGCGGAACATGCTTAAAACACGAAGGATAGTTCGTCTGTCGAGTAGGTGCGGGCTCGGGCGAAGCCCGCTGGAAGGATGGGATATCGTCAAATGACGACAGTCCGTCACGTGATCATCGTCACTTAATGGCAGTTAGCGAGGCTTTACGTGCTCGAATTTGCAAAAAAATGGCAATTTAGTAGGCCCTGTGATTATCCACGAATGACTTCGACCGAGCAGTGCGCGTGCATGGCGACCGATTCGGAGACGCTGCCCATCATCAGACGGTCGATCCCGCGCCAGCCATGCGAGCCAACAACGATCAGGTCCGCGCCCCACTGCCCCGCTTCATCCAAAATTACGGCCTTGGGATCGCCGCTCAAGGGCTCACTGGTTTCAACTCGGGCGAGACCTGCTGGGTGCAAGAGCTCATGGGCTCGCGCGATGGCCTCGCCGGCGCGCGACCGCAATTCCCTCTCAACTGTTTCCACAGCACCGGCCGCCCGATCGGCATAGAAATATGCCGTCGAAACATCGGCAAGGGGCAAAACAAAAGGAGCAACGCTGATGATTCTTGCGCAGGTTCCCGCAGGCCAAGGGCGTCCCCCGACCGACCTCACAGCGGCAACCGAGCAATCCGACCCGTCCGTAGCAAGCAAGATCTTCAGCGCTGCTCCGGCCTTTGGTAAGCCTTGCGCGCGCTGGCGCGCGATCTCCACCGAGCAAGGCGCGGTGCGGACCACAGCTTGCGCAACACTGCCGAGCAGAAAGCGCGCCAGGCCGCTGCGGCCGTGAGAACCGACCACCACAAAGTCGGCCCCCCACTTCTTCGCGTATTCCGGGACAGCTACTCGAGGATAACCCGACAAAACTTCCGTTTGGGTCTTGAGTCCGGACCGACCCAGGTCGCTCGCAATTGACTTGACCAGCGATTCCGCCCCTTGCCGTGCGGTTTCGAGGAGTTCCGCGCGCGGCTCGAACGGGGCCAAATCTACAACGTGCAGAACACACACTGTCGTGTCCGCCGGCCATGAGCGATCCTTGACCGCCGCCAAAGCCGTCTGTGAGGCCGGCGAGAAATCAGTGGCGATCAATACCTTCATATCCTTACCTCATCCCGCGCGACTCGTGGGCGTCAGGTCGGCCTACACGTGTCGGCTGCTTCGACTTTACGTGTCAACCGTCTCCAAGCGACGGGCTCACAGCGCGGATCAAAACCGCAACACGGCCGCTACCTCGGCGCCTTCAGGTAGCTCGTTCGGCGGAACAACATAGACGTGCCCGCCGCGGCGGATCGTCAGGACCGCCGCGAGATTCAGCAGTTCGTCATCGCCCGGTTCCTGCTTGTTATGCACATGCACGGTTTCCGGAGCGGCCAATGAACCCCACTGCTCGCCCTCCGAGGGCAAAAACAGGAACCGGACCAGGCCGCGCTCAGCCGCGATCACAACCTTGCGCAGGTTGCTCGAAGTGCGCGAACTGTTGATGTGGGCCTGGTACACGGCAAAGGCGCGAGCCCTCGCCTCGGAAAACTGTTTCTCAACAATTCTCCAGGAAGCAGCATGCAACGCGTACGGTGAGAGAAGGTCGGGATTTCCGGTGACCATGTCCTCCAGGAGATGCGGATAGGTGTTCGCTTCCTTGTAAATCGGAAAGAGATAGTCGACAGACGCTACAACCAGGGGCGCCTGCTGGCCTTTCAACGAAGCCGCGACGCCGTGGTCGATGTCACGGAAGAAATGGATGAGCCTGTCTTTGTGATCGAGGCTGGGGCCGTGATAGACGCCCTTGTGTCGGGCAGCAAAAGGCAATCCCTCGAGATCGTCGTGGAGGTTCTCGGGAACTTCCTTCATAGTTCGTTCTCGAATCCCCCGGCGCGAGCCTTCAAAGAGCTTCACATGTTTCTGACTTAACGCCAAAACAAAGAACCGATCGTCCGTCGGAACAAAACGCAGCAGTGGTCGAATGAAGAATTCGCGCCCGACCACGACGAATCCCGGGGCAGCTATCGGCAGATGGCAGCGACCGAAGAAATTCCTGCTCATGAAGATGGCAAGACCCTGGGTACCGGGATGAACCGGTTCATTGTCCTGTATCGAGCTCCAGTGCGACGTCAAAAGCTCTTGCGCTTCTCCGACGGTCATCGAAAAGCCCTGGAAACTTGATTCGGCCGTCCTCAACAGGTTCTTCAACCGCGTCAAAATCTGTTCCATACCGCCCACAGGTGTCTTATCGCTCATGTAGATCGTGATGCACGGCTGTTCGTGAGAAGCTGCCAAAGCCGAATACTCGGGCTCCTTGATTTCCGCCTCTGCTCCAGCCGCTTGGATATTGCTCGCCATGGATCCCCACTTTCTGCCTGACAACAAGCCTTACGCTGCTCTGGACGCACCCGCTTGCCAGGCGTCATCAAGCAACCTGCACACCTCGTCATCGCTGAGCTGCGGAAATTCCTCGTAGAAGAGGCCCACGGCGCGAAACTCCCGAGGCGTCAGAAGGCAGACGAGGTCATCCGCCTCAGGACGGAGGAGCAGGCAGGTCGACAGTGGCGCAACGCCCGCAGCGACGACGACTCGGGCGGCTCCGAGCCTCTTCACTCCCTCGATGGCCGCCCGCATCGTCGAACCGGTGGCTATGCCGTCGTCAACCAAGATCACCGTACGATCGCGAAAATCCGGTGTCGGGCGCGAACCCCGAAAGACGGCTTCCCTGCGCCGCAGTTCCCGCGTTTCGGCGTTCACGACCTTCTGGATTTCCCCGCGCGACAAACGAAACTCTTCAACGATGTCTGGATCGACAACTTGGACACCGCCTGTGGCGACCGCACCCATGGCCAATTCTTCGTACCCAGGTACACCCAGTTTGCGCACGAGGAATACGTCCAGGGGTGCCCGAAGAGAGGTCGCGAGGCTGCAGGCAACCGCCACGCCACCGCGCGGCAAGCCCAACACGATTACATCCGGGCGATTCGCCAGCGCCGAGAGCTTCTCCGCGAGTAGCTCTCCTGCTTGTTTGCGGTCGTGTAGTCTTTCCGCCATGTGGCGTGCCGTTTCCTCAAACCGCAGCCGCGCGAGTCTCGACGACTTGTGGAAGCTGCGGGCCGTAAATTCGCTGCAAGGTGTTCACGATCTCTCCGTGCGAGAGCCCGGCCGCTCTCCCCGAGCCGCCCGATTCTGCGTGGAGTACCACGTTGTCCATCGACAGGATGCCTTCCAGCAACCCGTCTCTGTTGATCACCAGCAAACGACGGACTTGGTTCCTGGCCATCGTTTCCAGCGCCGCGTGAATATCATCCTGCGCCCGGCACGAATAGACCTGCCCGGTCGCAACCTCCGCCACGGTGATCTCCCCTGGGAGTCTGTTCCGAGTGCCCAGAGCCACACAGATATCGCGATCCGTCACGACTCCGACAACCTTCTGTTGCGCGTCGACGATCGGCAGGATGCCGCAGTTGCGATTCCAGAGCAGTTCAGTGGCAGCGCCGAGATTCGTTTCCGGACTGCAATACGCCGGGGTTCTCATCATCGCATCTTGAACTTTCATGATTTGTCTCCTTCTGTTTCCGCGATCCGCTTTCCGGCCGAAAACTCTGCAAACGATTCACCGGAATATGTGTCCTGATGGATTACCGCTTCCTCATTCCAGCGCACTTTGCGCTTGCCCTTCCGAATCGGTCTCTTGGAGTGCGCCGGCGCGGCTTTTTTGGCCGCTCGTTTGGCCCTTTTCCTTGTCATGTTGTGCGCCTCCGCTTCGAAGATTCCTTGGAACTTCCAGTTGGGCCGCGCCGGACGGGCAGAATGCCCTGGCCCTTCATTCATTCCGCCCGTTCGGCTGGAAGAGTCCCTGGCCTTACGCCGCGGCCTTCGGCTCCACGCGAATGCTGCGTGCCTTGGCCGCCTTCGGCAGACTGAGTTCAAGGACTCCGTTCTTCAATGTGGCCGTGACCTTCCCCGTTTCCACCTCGGCCGGCAGATCAACCAAGCGCATGATCTGGTTCGAGCAGGACTCGGAGTAGACCGTCTCGCCCTTCTTTTCTTCTTTCTTCGTTTCTCGCTTGCCGCTGATCACGAGCCGGCGAGGCTCTACATTGATTTCCAGTTCTTTTTCGGTGAAACCTGGCACTTCCGCTTTGACTTCAAGAGCATCGCCCGATTCCGTGACACGGATGTGAACGGGATGGAGTAACTCCTTCTCTGCCTGGAGCCAGTCGCTGAGTTCGTGGCCGAATGAACGACCGTTGCTCTCAAAAATCTCGTAGGCCCGGCGTGAAACAGCTTCGAAAAGCTCGTTCGCGCGGTCGAACAGATTCTCAACTGTGAATGGTTTGACTGCGGTGGGCTCCTTCGCAATTTGTACGGCAGTTGATTTTTCTCCCATGGCTTCGTCCCTCAGGCTTTCTTGTGTCTCAGCGCCGGCCTCGGCGGTTCGGCCACCTAAGCCCTGTCCTGCGACCTGCCTAGCAAGAACCGCGAAGGCCAGCGCTCAACTTGTACGCTTGCACACCGGAACGAAAAGTACAGTGACGTGGGTCACAAGCGCGCGTGGACTTAGAAGTCTTTTCGTGAGATGCGCAGCTTCTGCATGCGAGAGTTCAGGGTGGTGCGGTTCATCCCCAGGCGCTCGGCTGCCCCGCCGGGACCGCCAATCTTGCCTTTGGCTTCTCGGAGCACGCGGAGGATGTGCTCCCGCTCGACATCTTCGAGCTTCGATTGGGTCTTCGAAGCCGCACTGCCAGCCTGGGCAGGCTCAAGCTCGACCCTCGGAATCCGAAGCTCGGGCCCCGGCGATAAAATCACGGCCCGTTCGACGACATGCTCGAGTTCCCTGATGTTGCCGGGCCAAGAGTACCGGCACAGAGCTTGCATCGTGTCCGGCGGGACCACATCGATGGTTTTTCCCATGCGCTTCGTGAACCTGGAGAGAAAAAAATGAACCAGCAGCGGAATATCCTCGGCCCGGTCGCGCAGGGACGGGACCACTACGGGAAATACGCTGAGCCGGTAGAAAAGATCGCTGCGGAATTGTCCCGAAGCCACCAGCTTGCCAAGGTCGCGGTTCGTCGCGGCGACAATGCGCACGTCGGTGGTCATCGTCCGGCTGTTCCCCAGGCGCTCGAACTGCTTTTCCTGAAGAACCCGCAGGAGCTTCGACTGCAATTCCAGCGGGATTTCGCCGACTTCATCGAGAAAGAGCGTCCCTTGATGCGCAAGTTCGAATCTTCCGATTCGCTGCGCGATCGCGCCCGTGAACGCGCCTCTCTCGTGCCCAAAAAGCTCGCTCTCGAGCAGTCCGGCAGGCACAGAGGCACAGTTGATCCTGACAAACGCGTGCTCGCGCCGGGGGCTCAGATCGTGAACGGCTCGCGCGAGCCGTTCCTTGCCCGTGCCGGTTTCTCCCAGGATCAAGACGGTCGAGTCCGTAGGCGCAACGGTTTCGATCTGCTTCAGAACACGCTTCAGAACTTTGCTATTGCCGATGATGTCCTCGAAACGATTTTCCGTTCGCAATTCGTCTTCGAGGTAGAGCTTCTCTTTGGCCAGTTTGGCATTCAGATCCGATATGCGTTGGAACGCCAGCGCGTTGTCGAGCGCCGCAGCGATCTGGCTGGCCAGTTGCGTAAGCGCATCGAGGTCGTCATCCGAAAAGGCGCCGGGGCGCAGACTATAGAGATTCAGGGTACCAAGCGGCCCCTCTCGCCCCACGAGGGGAATCCAGCAGCCCGATTTCACCGACGCGTTTGCGAGGTGCTCCGGCAGTTCAAACGGGAACCGCTCCGCCGGATAGCCCCTCAGCATCAGTGGCTTGCCGGACACATAGGACCAGCCGTGCGGCGAGCCGGCTATGGGAATCGACATCCCGGCGGGGAGCGGGGGCAGGTCCGGAGCCGCGGCCACTGAGTGAGTCCGAAGCGTCTTCGTTTCGGCGTCGTAGAGGGCCAGCGCCGCGTAATCGAAGTCTTTTACCTGGCGGACGCACGAACCGATCGCTGTGAGCAGCTTTGTAATGTCGAGGTTCGAAAGCAAGGCATTTGTGACTTCAAGAAGGAAAGCCTCGCGGACGCGCTTTTGTTCCGTGATATCTCTTGTGACCTTGGTAAAACCCAGAAGTTTGCCGTCCTCATCATGAAGAGCCGTGATGACGACATTCGCCCAGAAACGCGATCCGTCTTTCCGGACCCGCCAGCCTTCGCCCTCCCAGCGGCCCTCCCAAGTGGCGATTCGCAATTCTTCGTCGGGCTTTCCTTTTTCAATATCTTCGGAAGGATAGAAATACGAGAAGTGCAGGCCGATGATCTCGTCGGCCCTATATCCCTTGATCCGCTGCGCGCCCTCATTCCAGCTCTTCACGCGGCCCTGCGGATCCAGCATGAAAATCGCGTAGTCCTTCACTTCCGCAACGATCCGCCGGAATCGCTCTTCGCTCAAACGCAGCGCGTCTTCAACCCGCTTCTTTTCCGTGATGTCGCGAATCGCGCTAGCGACGAAGTGCCCGCCGGATTCTTCGAGAGGACTGAGGCTGATTTCGACTGGAAAGCTGCTCCCATCCTTGCGCCGACCCCGTAGTTCAAGGCCCATTCCCATCGGCCGGGTACGAGGGGCCGCGACGTATTCTGTCCGATGTCGGACGTGCCCATGCCGAACCTGCTCCGGCATCAGGACTTCGACCGGCTGGCCCAGAAGCTCCTGTGACGGGTAGCCGAACATCCGCTCCGTTTGCGAGTTAACAAAAACGATTTGTCCAGCCGCATCCACGATGACCATCGCATCGGGAGCGGACTCCAGCAACCGCCATCTCTCATCGTAGGTCATTTTCAAGCCCGCTCGGGCAGTCGGACCCTCTTGCGTCATAATGGCAAAACTAGCACTCTGCATCGTCTTAGGGCAAGTTAAGTGGCAACGCAAACGCTGGTTGTGTTAAGACATCTGAGTGGTTGATGTGCGAGGGGCTCTCTGTCAGGAGGGACGTGCGACGGGGGCTTAGGCTGCTGAAATGAACTTATCGCTCCGGCTCAAGGGCGTATAGGTCCCGGAAACTCTGGATCGCGACACCCCGATGTTCGTCGTACCCCAACGAATACGCCCGAGAGCATTCTCCACAAAACCAGAAGTACTGTATGGAATGAGTGTTCACCGGTCGGTCATCATCCGCCGCGCGCTTAGGAAATCGGAACAAGCTTCCGGATCGATAGTCGAACGTGCTCATGCAGGCTGGATTGGCGCATTTCGAAATTATCGAATTCCTCCATGCCTGTGAAGCGGTTCTTCAGGATGGTCCTTGCGCCAACTTCGCCTTCCTGGCGCCCCTCCAGCTCCTGAATCTCGGCTCTCAGCCACTTCGCAACGGTTCGGACTTCAAGACATCGAGCAAGTTCCGATTGTCTGCCACTTGCCCCTCCCCCTAACCCCCGGATGAGTTTTTGTGACGCGCGTCACTAGCAGCAGTAACGAGCATCACGGCAAACAAATCTCGACTGTTTCATGTTCAGGCTGGAAGTACGAGGTTACGCAAGTGGAAGACACCAAGCGAGGCCGCATTCTCATCGTCCACAATGACAGCCGTGAGGCAAGCGAAGTCCGGATGTTGCTGGAGAACCTCGGGTATATGACCGCGTCAACGTGGAGCGGATTTGAAGCGCTCGAACGGCTGAGGGCTGAGCGTTTTGACGTGCTCCTGACGGATAGTCACGTTCCCGATCTTTACATCGGTGAGCTGATCGAGCGGGCTTCGGCCCTGCAATCCGGGCCCCAGATACTGGTCCTGCGGAACCGTCGACCAGTCCCCGACCTGAGTCGCTTCGAAGCTCTCGGGTTCTGCGCGATCCTGGACAAACAGCGGGTTGCAGCGCGTCTACGCATAGGTGAGGAGGAAGGAAATGCAAACCACTGAGACACAAACGGGCATCACTCTGAAGAACATCGTATTCGCGACGGACTTCTCTCCGGCCGCGATGAACGCACTTTCCTACGCCGCGGACTTGGCACATCGCTTTGGCGCCAAGTTGCATATCGTGAACGCGACGGAAGTGGCCAACTACGCGCTGCCCCCGCAAACGTGGCGCGGCGTAGACGAAGCGCGCAATCTGGAAACGCAAAGGCTGCGCGACTCACTGCAGACTCAATTCCCGGATGTCGAAAACGAGATTCAGGTATGGGAAGGGACCGTGGAGCGCGTCGTGGCCGCGTCCGTCGACCGGGTGAACGCGGACCTCATTGTGCTCGGCACTCGCGGGCGCACAGGCGTCGGCAAACTGCTTCTTGGATCGTCCGCCGAGGAGGTTCTCAGAAATGCTCCCTGCCCCGTTCTGACGGTCGGCCCGCACGCGCTCACACAGCAGCCTTGGTCACTCAAGGAAATCGTGTACGCCACCGACTTCAGCCCTGCATCACTTTCGGCCGCGCGTTATGCCGTGGCGCTGGCGCAGGAATATAAAGCCACACTCACGCTTCTGCACGTCATCGAAGACCAGAAGACCGATGAGCTGGTCCATCCATCGGAGCTGGCTGCGTCTTCTTTGCGCCTGCTCGCCAACCTTGTGCCCGCTGGAACGATCATGTCGTGTGAACCACGATGTGAAGTCTGGCAGGGCGCGCCCGCGGACAAGATCCTCGAGCTCGCCGGACAAACCGGCGCCGGGTTGATTATTCTTGGCGCGCGTAAGCCGTCGGGGGTGCCCGGAGCCGCCACGCATCTGCCAATCGCAACGGTTCACAAAGTCGTCGCTCAGGCGCCCTGCCCTGTCTTGACCGTGCGCCACACAGCGTCATAGGAACGAGTGAAAAGGCGCAGGCGAGCGCCATCGCGGCAAGCCCAGTAGCGCCCCGCTAGCTTCGCTTCGATTGTAGGTGGTGGTATCCGAATTCCTTGCGTGCTTGATCGAGGCGTTTGCCGTCCCGCACGGCCTTTCGGATTGCTTCTTCAGCCGTCGCAATCCCCTCGGCTGTGGCGAGCACCTCGGCTTCGTGCTGCCGCGGAATCACAACCACTCCATCCGCATCGCCCCGCAGGATGTCGCCAGGCGCGACGCGCGCGTCGCCGATGCTTACCGTAATCTCCGTTGCATCCAGCTGCACGCGATCTTTGCCCGTGCGCATCGAGTAGCTCCGGCTGAAAACGGGATAGCCGAGTTCCAAGCAAAGTGCGGTATCGCGGCAGGCGCCATCAATCACCGTGCCCGCGATTCCCCGCCGGTGCGCGATTTCGGTCAGGATGTCCCCCCAGACCGTAGCGTTCTCGCGGCCGCCATTGTCGATCACGATCACGGAACCCGGCGCGACGTCGTCGATGAATTCACCGACCGTGCCGGCCGGTTTTCCGACGGGACGATACAGCATCGTGAATGCTCGGCCGGTCAGGCGAAAACGGGGATCGCGCGGCTTGATATTCAGGCATTGGCCGGCAATCCCGAGCCGGTCGAGCGCGTCGCTGACGGTTGCTGTGTCGAGCTTACTTGCGCGCTCTACCGATGGGTCTTGAGGTGGCAAGGAGTGTCCCCAGCGCCTTAGCGGCGCAGCATGTTTTCGTAGTTCGCGCCCATCACTTCAGTGATGGCCTTACCCTCATAAAGCGCCTTGGCCATGGCTGCCTCACGCGCGACGATATCCTCCGCGGTTGACAGAACTCGTTCGATATTCTCCGCGGCGATGAAGACGACGCCGCTGCCATCCGCGACCGCGTAGTCTCCGGCCTTCACTTCGACGTCGCCGATCTTGACCGGCTGGTTGTTGCTGAGTTCCACGATGCGTCCCCGCGCGGTGACAGGCGTTACGCCGCGCCCGAAGACCGGGAAGTCGTGCTGGCGCGCTTCGTCGATGTCCCGCACGGCTCCCTCGGCAATCACCCCGCCGAGGCCTCGCAATTTCGCGCCGAGCGCCAGAATGCCGCCCCAAGCCGCCGCGTGAACCCCGCTTCTCTGCTCGACCACGATAATGTCCCCGGGTTGCGCGGACACAATTGCGGTCGTCCCTATGTGACGTGGAACTCCGGGCGGCGGCGCGCCCACGCCCAGCTTTATGGTCAGAACGCGGCCCGCAATGCGACGCGACGAGCTCAATTGCGACAAGCCGGTCACCACCCCGGCCAGCTTCAACTTGTCGAGCGCGTCGGAAACCGCGCAAGAATCCAGCCTTTTCAGCCGTGTAACCAGATCTCCTGATGCAGCCTCTGCTCTCATCGCTTCTCTCTCGGAACCTCTATTGCCAGTAAACGAAACCCATGGCGTTGCCGGTTCCCGCCTCCGTGCGATAGCACGGAACGTAATCCACCAAATTCATCTTTTTGCCCAGTGCGTTCATGCCTACGGACAAAGGCATCCAGTTTCTCATTTCGCAGGTGTTGCCCAGCAGATAGCTCTCGGGTACCGCTGCCAGGGCGGCTTCGTCCTGCGTTTGCATGGCTTTCAGCACGCGCTGGTCGAAATCCTCATCGATCACGAAGTGCGTTAGCCCACCCGAGGCAAACACCGCCACCTTGGCGTCTTCCTTCCAACTTTCAATGGCCTTCATCAAGGCGCGCCCAAACTTGAGGCACCGTCCGATCTTCGGCCGGTTATTGGGGATGCCGGCATTCAGGAAGACCGGAACGCTCGGCGGCGGATTGTCCACCATGATCCGCCGGTAGAGAAAGCCGAATGCGTGCGGTATCCCGTGATCGTGCCCATCAACTTTCGGCAGCTTGGACGACTCCGACACGTCAAATTCCTGGTCCATGAAAGAATTCACAAGATGCACGCCAAGATCTGAGGCTCCGGGGTACACCGCGCCGCCCGGAGGACAATGTCCGATTTCCGCGACGGCGATTCCCGGCGGAAATTTTGCCTTTGCTTCTTCCGTCTCTGGAATGTTCTCCACCTTGCTTCCCGTGTACACCAGAAACGCAGGCGTATTGTCGTCCGTGAAGAGCTCGCGCTGGTCGTTGCCGATGATCACCACCCTATCCGGCTTGACTTCTCCAAATTTCGCGGCCAATTTGTCCAAGGCGCGCTGGCAGGCATCGTACCGCTTCTTGCGCTCCTCCGGAGTGATTGCGGCCGCGAAACCCGGCTGGCGCACCGCCAACAGCTTTGGGAAGTCGTAGGCTTCGCCCCGGTAGAAGTGCTTCGGATTCTTCCGGTCCGCGTCTCCGCGCAAATGCCACATGTCCGGCGGTGTGGAGAGCATGGGCCCGTGCGATGAGCCGACGCCGAGTACGATCTTTGCCATGCTCGTTCCCTCCGTCTGTTCCGCGATTCCCGAAGCGGGCTCTCAGCCCCACACGCGGCGGGCTGTCTCAACGACAAGCCGCAGCTTGGCCCACTGCTCGTCTTCGGTGAGCAGATTCCCTTCCATCGTCGAGGCGAATCCGCACTGCGGGCTGAGTGCGAGATTTTCGAGCGGCACGTACTTCGCCGCTTCGTGGATTCGTTTGGCGACTTCGTCGCCGCTCTCGAGTTTCGCGACCTTCGAGCTGATCAATCCCAACACAACCGTCTTGTCCTTCGGAACGAAACGAAGCGGCTCGAAAGTCCCCGAGCGCGGGTCCTCGTATTCCAGTAGGAAGCGGTCCACGTCCATCATCCCGAAGAGCTTCTCCGCGATGAGATCGTATCCGCCTTCGGCGTACCAGTGGCTGCGACTGTTGCCGCGGCAGAGGTGTATGCCCAGCGTGACTCCGGGGCGCCGCGCCGCCTTGAAGCACGCATTGTCCGCTTTGATCGCATCATCCAGCGCGGCGTCGGGCTCCACCTTCATGTTCGTGCGGATCCAGTCACGCCACTTCAGGTCCATGTAGTAGCTGTAGCGTGGCGCATCGATCTGGATGTACTTCACGCCTTCCGCCGCAAGCTTTGCAACTTCGGCTTTCATGATCTCGACGATGTCCCATAGCAGCGCTGAGTGGTCCTTGTAAATCTTGTCGGTCGTGCCGTGCTTGAAGGTGATCGCCGGGAACTGCGTCGCGCTCGGCAGCGTCATCTTGATGTCGCCGGGGCTGTTTCGCTTCA
>Ga0187872_10002861_pt1 | contig 14643 bp, 17 predicted proteins | sample June2016WEW_16_4_FD_132973 | JGI IMG/M metagenome (GOLD analysis project Ga0187872, IMG submission 132973) | Peatland microbial communities from SPRUCE experiment site at the Marcell Experimental Forest, Minnesota, USA - June2016WEW_16_40 | ecosystem: Environmental > Terrestrial > Soil >...
AAGCGAATTTGTCGTAGGGTCCATCTTCGTAGGGTTTTATGTTGTCCGTTTGGATGTTGAGGATGTTGGACGGCCAAACTACCGGAGTTTGTGCCTGTGCGGCCAGGGAGCCTGCCAGTGCCAGGGATAATCCGGCGATGGAACATAGCCATTTCTTCATGTCTGCCCACCTCCAGGGGGCCAGAAGGGGAATTGCGCAAGAGGCAAGAATCGAAACCTGCGAATACTTCTTTCCCTCAATGGTTAGCCGGGCTCGGGATTGTGTGACTCCTCAGGCTCGGCAGGGAGATGATTCTGCAACGAACCGACAATGCCTCTTGCAAACCTAGCTTGCGCGCCCCAAAGAGAATTGTCTGTTCACTTTTATACACTCCGAGTGCGGCCACTTCTATGGATAGCGCCTTACAACGGCATGTGAACCCACTACCGCGGATAGCTCCAGACTGCGCATCTTTGCGCGATTGAAGGGCTTGAGGTTGTGAAATGAATGGCAGGATCTCGCGCATCAGCCGCTCCCTTGTTCTGTCGCGAATAGGAGCTGCGCGTGCAATGATCCATCGAGGATCATCAGCTCTTTCGGGCCTACAGCCTCCTCGTAATTCGCACGAAACTTACGCAGCCGCGGTGTTTAACTTATATGTATCCATCCTAACGTTGACTACCCCCGGGAGGGCACACCATGAGACTGCACCACCTGCGGCTGCGGGGTATCACCGAAGCATTTCCAAATGAAGTCTGCGTCGACTTCGATAGTCTGGGTGAGAGGCTGATCGCCATTGTGGGCGAGAACGGGGCCGGCAAGTCCACGCTGATCGGATTGGTCTTTGCGGCTTTGTTCCGCCAACTGCCCGGCCAGAAGCGTGCGCTATATGACTTCGCCACCCATCCCCAGCCCGAAATCGACCTCACTTTCAGCGTCAATGGCGCCCGCTACCGGTCGCTTCTCAAGATCGATCACAAGGCTCGGCAGATGGAGAGCTATCTCTTCACTTCCAAAGTGCAGAGAAAGCCGATCCCAGGGTTGACCTAGAGTGGATGTGGATGCGCATTCGCTACGAGAGGGATCTTAACAAACGGTAGGATCTCGCTTAGCCCCCTTGCAGTCCCTCGCTTCACCCGAAACAACGCCACTCCCAAGGAACCCGATTCGCTCCCTCAGCCAAAGTGCCCACGGAGTGGGTTCCAAGGCCAACGCATTTCCAGTTTATCGTGTATCGGGACGCCGCCGCTCCAGGCCGTCTGGGCATCAAGAGGAACGGAAGGAAGAACCGAGGTTTTCTGCTGATCTGGGGATCAGCATATCGGTAACACGTTGAAATAATGTTACTTACATCGACAATATTTCAGTCATTCACCGAACCGGAGGATGAATATGCAGATAATCTATTGAAAGCATGTAACTTAAATCGATTATCTTTTGATCATTGTTTGGACTGGAGGATTGACGTACGCATAACCCATTGAAAGCATGGAACTTAAATCGACAATGTTCCAGTCATTCACTGGACCCATGGACGACGAGATTCCGGTGGACGTATGAAGTGCTCCAAGCCCCCGAGATCATAACGAGTGTCTTCGTACGGAAACATCTTGGCCAGATACCAGGCAGCCCCACGAGCAGGATCGTAGATCTCAACCTGTGCATCTCCAGCCTTTGACTTCCAGAGACCTGCTACAGCCTCAGGGGCAGGTACGTTCTGGTACCTCAGAAGAGCGTGGAAGTGCAGTGGGATCTCTGGGCTGCCATAACCAGACCGTCGTTGTTCATCTGCCCGAACCCAGCCCACACGACCACGCGTGAGACGGCCGGTAGAGTCAACAAAGTCATCCCAATGACGGATGCATCTGGACTGAGACATCTGCCTGCCGAAGGTGAAGGCGGCATAATGATCCCAGGGCCATTGGGAGATGAAGTCTCCGTAGGCAGAGACCAGATGAGATTGCTGAACTGAATACATATAAGGTACTCCTTGTCTGGTATGTGATGTGAAGTGAGGGAAGGTAACCTTAAATGAAGGGTTGTATCGGGACACTTATTTCGTATCTTGGTACACTAATATCTACCTGGCTTCTCAACTCCAGCTCACCTGACGGGAATCTGCCGAGTTCCCTCGACTTCTGGCTCCCCTCTCCGATGGTTTAACCCGCCCCGAGAGAAGAAGAACCTCTCCCGCCACTTCAAATTGTCCCCCGCTTGAGCAACCTCTTTCCGGGCTGCTTGGGGGTCCTCGACAGCTTCCTGACCGGGAATCAGGAGGCTGGGCTTAATGTGCTTGCACCGCAAGAGCTTCCAATTTATCAGGTCAATCGCCCTTATTTATCTGCGGGTATTACCTGCACATATATTATAACACGGCGACTGGGCTCAACTCAGCGCGTGCCGGTGTAGGTGTTCCGGACCAGTAAGGCGAATGGGGGGGTGGCTGGTGTAAGGCTTTCGAAGCGTACTACGAAATGACAGTATGTCACCTCGGATGACGGGGCGTCTGACCACAGGTTGCAGTTAAACTTCAGGGTCTCCAGCGGGAAGTTGTGAGTGAATAGTACCGGACTGTTAGCAGTTAAGTCACATATATGCAATGGCTTACGGGCGACTCACTCCTGGCTTCACGTGCGTGAATCCACGATTACATCACGTCGTGGCGGTTCCCCGCAGCAAACACCACGCTGAGTCTCACCCCGTCGTCTGTCTGCTCTACGGTTATCCGGTCACCCGAGGAAGGCGAGCATGGTAAGAGTTGATCCGCAGAGATCTTAGACCGTGACTTAGTCACCGCGGATGGGTGTCGATTTAGGCCCGTGGACACATGCGGACCTGGGTCCGCCGACGCACCCTGTCGGGCTTCGGTTACAATTTGGGTGGACACGGGTATGATTGCTAACTCCCCGTGGACAATAGAATGGGGTTTCTCTGGTTTTCGTGGCGCGTTTTGGCTGATAGATGGTATCCGTCCTGCGAACCCATCTTTTGCGCTTAACAGTCCCAAGGAATACTCCCCCCACAGATCAGTACGACGTGCGCGGGTAGCGCCGCCCCGGCGCTCCCGCGCGACGCTTCGGCGGGGTTGCAAAAAGCAGATGCGCCGCTATAATGGATGGACTCGCGTTCCGAGGGCGACTGCGACATGTTCAAGGTCTCGGCCATTCTCACCTACCATTCGATCGACCATTCGGGCAGCGTCATTTCCACGTCTCCAGCGGTCTTCGAGCGCCAGATGGAGGCGCTGGCGGCATGCGGGGTTCCGGTGGTGCCCCTCGATCGCGTGACGGAGGTTCGCCCGTCGCTCGCCCTCACCTTCGACGATGGCTACGCGAGCTTCGCCGAACTGGCCGTGCCTCTGCTGCTGCGGTACCAGTTTCCGGCCACCGTGTTCGTAGTCAGCGGGCACTGCGGCGGTAGCAACGCCTGGTCGCAGCCGCCGTTTCCCAGCCTGAAGATGATGAGCTGGAAGACGCTTTGCGGCTTGCCGGGGGACTTGGTGAGCTTGGGAGCGCATACCATTTCGCATCTCAATCTGACAACGCTTGCAGGCCCACACGCAGCCGAGGAAATCCACGGCTCGCGCGCCGCGCTGGAGGACCGTACAGGGAGGGCCGTCCCCTTCTTCGCCTACCCCTACGGCGCCTCCAATGCCGCGGTGCGCGGGCAAGTCCGCAACGGTTTCCGGATGGCCTGCGGAACCACGTTGCGCTTCTTGTCCGAGGTGGAAGACGTCTGCGATCTGCCGCGCATCGACGCGTTCTATCTGTGCGAGACTGATCGGTTCCGGAAGTTTGTGTCCGGGCGGGCCCGCTGTTACCTTCTGCTGCGGCGGTTCCTGCGCGGGTGGCGTAGCGGGATGACACAGTGCGTCCACTGAGCTTCCTGCACATTTCGACTTTCTATTCGCCGTACATTATTGGGGGCGACGTAGTGTACGTGTCGCGGTTGTGCAACGCCCTGGCCGCCCGGGGCCACCACGTCGAGATAGTCCACTGCCTGGACTCGTCTGACCTGCTTCGTTCGGGCGCCCCGCCGCTGGCGCTCGAGCCACACGAAGGAGTTACGGTTCACTCCCTGCGTAGCGGATGGAAGTGGGTCTCGCCCTTGCTCTCGCAGCAGACTGGTTTGCCGCTGCTGAAGCGCCGCGCCCTGGAGCGCGTCGTGGCGGGCCGCCGCTTTGACGTCGTCCATTTCCACAACATCTCGCTGTTCGGCCCAGCGGTCCTGCGGTTGAGCGTCGGGGACGGGCACACCTTGAAGGTCTACTCGGCTCACGAGTACTGGCTGGTCTGTCCCACGCACAGCCTATACAAGTACAACGCCGGCCCTTGCGTGAGGCCGTCGTGCCTGGCCTGCCAGCTCCGGGCCAAGCGTCCGCCGCAGTGGTGGCGCTATACCCGCCTGCTTGAGGATTGCTGCCGGGAGGTGGACCTGTTCATCGCCCCCACCCGGTTCGTCACACGACTGCACCAGCAGAGGGGTTTTCCCCGGCCTCTTGCCGATCTGCCGTTGTTCTCCGACGATCCACCGGTCGCCTCCCAAGCAAGTCCGCCCGTGCATCCACGACCGTATTTCCTGTTCGTCGGCCGGCTGGAACCGCTGAAGGGCGTGGAATCGTTGTTGCGCGTTTGGCGCGACTTCGAGGGCGCCGACTTGGTCTTGGCCGGGATCGGAAGCGACGAGCGCCGCTTGCGGAGCATGGCGGAGGGCAACCCGAGAGTGCGGTTTCTTGGCCGTCTGCCGTTTCAGGGACTGTCTCCGTGGTACCGTCAGGCGCTGGCCGTGGTCCTCCCCACCGCCACTTACGAGATGTTCGGCACGGTGATCGCCGAGGCAGCCTCTCACGGCACGCCCGTAATTGCGCGCGACATTGGCGGCATGGCTGAAGTCGTCGAGCAGAGCCATGCCGGTCTCTTGTTCCGAACCGACGAGGATCTGGTCCTTTCGCTGCGACGACTCGCATCGTCGTCCGAACTGCGGCGGGAATTCGCGGAGAACGCGCTGGCCGCCTGGCGCGAGCGCTGGAGCGCGGAGGCTCATCTGAACAGGTACTTCGAGCTTCTGGAGGAGACGGCCCACCGGAAGTTCGGCTCGGTGCCGTGGCGAACATGAGCGCTACGCTGAGAGGCTTGATCGAGACGCAAGCCCGCGAGCGGCCGGACGCCCCGGCGCTGCTGGGGCCCGGCCGGGATCCTCTGTCGTATGCGCAATTGCTCACCCAGGTGGATTGCACGGTGGGCGCCCTCCGCCAGTTCGGGATCTGCCGGGGAGACCGGGTCGCCGTCGTCCTCCCCAATGGCGCCGAGATGGCTGTCGCCTTCCTGGCGATTGCCGCCGGGGCTACCTGCGCGCCGCTCAACCCGGGCTATCGTCTCGAGGAGTACGGCTTCTACCTCTCCGATCTCAATGCCAGGGCTTTGGTCCTGCCCGCCGGCGTCGAATCGCCCGCGCGCAGGTGCGCCTTGGAACGCGGCATCCCCATTCTGGAACTCCCCATAGGGCAAGCTTCAGCTTGCCCAGCCGACGGTTTTTCCCAGCCCGACGACATCGCGCTGCTCCTCCACACTTCGGGGACAACGTCTCGTCCCAAGATCGTTCCGCTCACTCAAGCCAACTTGTGCGCCTCGGCGTTCCACATCCAAATCGCGCTGCAACTCACGCCTGCCGACCGGTGCCTGAACGTGATGCCGCTGTTTCACATTCACGGGCTGGCGGGCGCGCTGCTTTCTTCGCTCGCCTGCGGCGCTAGCGTGGTGTGCACGCCCGGCTTCGAGGCGGCGAGGTTCTTCGAATGGCTGGCACGGTTCCGCCCCACCTGGTACACCGCGGTGCCGACCATGCACCAGGCGCTGTTGAACGAGGCCGCGCGGCATTTAGAAACCCTTGCCGCCGCGCCGCTCCGGCTGATCCGCTCCTGTTCGGCACCGCTCCCGCCGCAGGTGATGGCGGAGCTGGAGCGGGTGTTCAACGCGCCGGTCATCGAGTCCTACGGGATGACCGAGGCATCGCACCAGATGACCAGCAATCCGCTGCCGCAGCGAAAACGCAAACCGGGATCGGTGGGCATAGCCGCCGGCCCCGAGGTGGTGATCCTGGGCCCCGATTGGAGTGTCCTGCCGGTAGGCACGTGCGGAGAAGTCGCGGTTCGTGGGCCCAACGTCACTCCGGGCTATGAAAACAACCCGGAAGCCAACGCAGCGGCCTTCGCTGGCGGCTGGTTTCGCACCGGCGACCAGGGCTACGTCGACGAGGAGGGTTATCTCTCCCTGACCGGACGGTTGAAAGAGATCATCAACCGAGGGGGAGAGAAAATCTCGCCAAGGGAGATCGACGAAGCGCTGCTCGATCATCCCGCGGTGGCCCAGGCGCTGGCCTTTGCGATTTCGCATCCTACGCTGGGGGAAGACGTCGGGGCGGCGGTCGTGCTTCGCGAAGGCAGGGTGGCGAGCCAGGCGGAGCTGCGGGCTTTTGCGGCACAACGGCTGGCGGATTTCAAGGTCCCGCGAACAGTCGTGCTGCTCGAGGAGATCCCCAAGGGGCCGACGGGCAAGCCTCAGCGCATCGGTCTCGCGGAGCGGCTCGGCCTGGGAGTTGCGCAAGGCGACGCCGCCAGCCCGCCGCCACGCACCGAAGCCGAAAAGCGGCTGGCCCAGATCTGGAGTTCCGTGCTGAGATGCGAACGGGTCGGCGTGTGTGAAGATTTCTTCGCCGTCGGCGGGGATTCACTTGGGATGTGGTGCTTCTGGCCCAGATCGAGACAGCGTTCGGAAAGAGGTTGCCGCTGGCCGCATTCGTCCAAAATCCCTCCATCGAAGGGCTGGTCCAGAGCCTTGCCGAGGACAAAGGAATGGCGAGCGAGTCTTCCCTGGTTGAGCTACAGCCCTCCGGTGAACGGTGCCCGCTGTTCTGTGTCCCGGCCTCTGCCGGGACGGCGTTGCTGTACCGCGAGCTCGCCCGACAACTCGCTCCCGACCAACCGGTCTACGGCCTGCAGTCCGCGGGCCTCGACGGCCAGCAAGCTCCGCTCACCACCGTGACACAAATGGCCGCGCACTATGTCGAAGCGATCAAAGCCGCGCGGCCTGAAGGACCCTATTTGCTGCTGGGATACTGCCTGGGCGCATCCATCGCCCTGGAGATGGCGGTGCAACTTCAGGAGGGCGGAGACGGGGTCGCCTTCCTCGGGATTGTCAGTACCGAAGGGGCGGCCCCCGAGCCGCGATCCCTGCGCGAGCATCTTCAATACCACTGGCCGAGACTCAGCGGGCCGTATGTCGCGGAGCACCTTCGATACCGCTGGCAGCGCGTCCTCCAGACAGGCGCGGATCTGCTGTGCCCGCTATGGCTGGCTTGCGGGCGTCCCCTGCCGCAGGTCTTGTTGCGGGAGCGAGTCCAGGGGATCAACCACCGCGCTGGTCTGGCCTGGCAGTCGCGCGCTTTCCGAGGTCGCATCACGTACTTCCAGGGCCAGGACGACCCGCGCGCGGAGCCCGCGAGCTTCTGGGGGCTGCTCGCCAGCGAAGGCGTCGAACTGGTGACGGTGCCCGGCAGGGGCGAAGGGATCTTCGGGAAACCGTGCGCGGCCGGGCTCGCCGCAGCATTGCGAAAGTCCGTTCAGACCCCAACCCCTCCGACTAGGCGCGAGCCACGAAAATAGACCACGGAATGGAGCTCCGTAATCTGCCCGCGTCGGAGACACCAAGAATGCGCTGCGAGTTCAATTGCTCGACGCTGCCGACAGAGCGGTGTAGGCTCGCACCGTGAAGCTAATGACCCTCACCGAGGCGGAAAGCAAGCGGCGCAAGGCCTCAGCCTGCTTGGCTCTCTCGGCCGCCTGCTTCTGTTTGCTCGTCTTCAGCCGGTAGCTGTCGCCGTCCATTCTCCAGGATATGCACTTGGTGCATCAGCCGGTCCAACATTGCCGCAAGAAGCGACGCATGCAGGACGCGCGGAGCGCTGCTGATCGCCCCTTAGGTCATGACCGTTTTCGTGCCCGGGGCCCGGGCACGGAACCACCAGGCCAGACTCCCGTTCAATATTCAGCCCGATGAAAAGAGCATGCTTGGCGAGCCCATGCCGCATTACTATTCGTGGTGTTTTGGCTGGGAAGAGATGGTCCGAAAAGTGGCGAAAGCGTACAACAGGGTGCCCGCAGAAGACCGCCCGGACACGAAAAAGCAACCCTTGGCCTGGCGAAGAGGCCCCACTCGCTTTTAGTGCCCCGCGTGAAAAGGGGCAGAAAAGGAGAAAAAACCGTGACCGAAAAGATCAAATCAAGGCAGACAGCGGAGGAAACGAGCAAAGCAGTCGAGTCCAGCCAACTGAAAGGTGCAGCCGGAGTCCGGGCTCTGCCCCCAGCCCAGATCCCCAGCCAAGCCAGACCGGGGGACTTTCAGTTGACAATGACAGTTTGCGGTGCCATCAGCAAAAATGACTCTCCCTCAGCCGGTGCTGCCGACCATACTCGCGCGTCGACATCCCGCTCCGCGCCGCCTCCCCAATCGTCATCTGCCAATAACGCGCCTTCTCAGCGTCACCCTTCCCACCCCTCATCCCAAACCTCCGCCTTCGATTCGTGCCTACGCACGGCGTGCATGTTGCGCTCATCTGTAAGGGAGTATTACTCGTGACCTGCAAAAGCGGAAGATGTGTTCACCGGACGCTTACGATAGATGTCGGTCGATCGCATCCTCGGAGACGTGGGCCAATGCCTGAGTCGGACATTTCCATGTTCAAGATTCACGTTGATGGGGACTTCGGTCCCACCCTCGTCCATCACCTTGAGGCGGACTGTTTGCATGCAGCGGTTGTCCTTGTTCGACTTGCGGCTTGCCTGGGATTGTCTTTCGCCGGAGCATCGGATCCCTGCCGGTTGAATTAGATCGCGCCTTTAGCTGCGCGATGGGCCAACTCGGCCAACTGCTCCACCTGTAATAATTATCAGACATTGGTAAAATAAGAGTCGATGGATAGCGAATTTCGCGTTTAACGCCAATTCTACGCATTCTTCGATTTTCTATGAAGGTTTGAGAGAGTTGAAGGTCTAAGACTGTATCTACCTAATTTGCAATGGCTTAGCGTGCTGCGAATCGCCTATTTTCGGATTTCTTCTCGCGTCCTAAGGCATTACATCGTTTTCTGAATCAGGACGCCAGGCAAGGCCCTTTCCGCGGGTATTTGATTGTCTGTAATGTTATGTTAACTCTAATTATCTCCCGGGGACATTGTCCTTCCCGTATCTCATTGACAATACAGGACTAAATCAAAATCCGTGCCGATTCTAGGGTTGTTCGGGCCTCAAAAACCCTATCAGGAGCCCTATCCAGAGGCCGCCATGGAAAAAGGTAGGCCATTGCCCCTTCCTGGAATTCGGAGATCGGCTGGACCCCCTTCCTCATAGGGTTTTCGCGCAGGAACTGCCATCGTAGAGGCCCGTCTCGCCGATCCAGCATCTCCTGGGTGACTTCGACAGACCGCTTCCTCCCGGCCGCGACACGCTTGAGGGTACTATGAAGGAAAAAGCACCACAACAAACCAGGAGGCTGCGTAACTGTGAGGGGTGCCTGACTCAGGCGCCCGTCACGCACAGGTCTACCCATGGTAGATCGACTGCTGAGCCCTGTTGAACTGTCTGGGAAATTGGCAGTCAACGTTGGTTGGGTTTATAGGAGAACACAAGAGGGAGCGGTTGACCCGCTCCCTCACGTCCATGTTGGAAAGGCGCTGAGATTCGATTGGAACGAGGTAGAAGCATGGCTGAAAGTTAGTGGCTCGACTCCGTCTTGTGATAACCTACCGGTCAGCGGAAGTACCAGTGCCCGAGACAGGAGGATACGAAGAATGTCTCGGAGTCACTGCCAACATGGTCACGTTCGTCTGCGGACGAATGTGAAGCGACACTACTACGAGGGTTTGTGGAGGGTCTGCGACGACCAACACCCGCAAGGGCGCTGGCACTCGCGGAACCTGGCCTACAAAGATGAAATTAGCAAGCGTGAAGCTGACCGCCGCCTGCAGAAGCTTTTGGCAGAAATGCAGGTGGAGGAAGTGAAGGCTCCGCGCACTGCCCTGACCCTCAAGGAATACGTGGAGGGCTCCTTCCTCAAGGACTTCCTCCCTTATCGAAAGCCGAGCACGCGCATGAGCTACGAACAGATCATCAAATGTTACCCGCTCCCGCACTTCGGAAAGATGGAGATTGACCGCATCCGAAGGCGGGACGTTCGAGCCTGCATGAATCGCCTCGTGGCGAAAGGACTCGGACGGCGGACACTCAACAACATAAGGAACTGTCTGCGTTCGATTTTCAGGGAAGCGAGGAAGGACGAATACTTGGACAACAATCCCGCATCGGATATTGGTCTTCCTCTGTACGCTTCCAAGCCGCCCAAGGAAGTGCCCACTCGAGAGACTATCTGCCAAGTACTGAATGCTCTCGATGACCCTTACCGGACGCTGGCCTGGTTCGTTTGCATAACCGGCTGCCGGATAGGTGAGGCACTAGGTTTGAAATGGGGTGCTATCAGCTTTGACAATCGGTGCGTGTGGTTTCTCTCCGCGGTCTACATGGGTGAAGAGCACAAGACCAAGGGCCACCGGAGCGACAAACCGGTGGACCTGACCGAGAAGGAAATCGATCGCCTGAGACAGTTCAAGGCGCGGGTTCCGAATGCGACAGAAAATGATTGGGTATTTCCTCATCCTGAGCACGCCGGCCGGCCTATGACGGAGCAGCACGCGCTTCATTGTGGGTTGGAGAAGGCAGCGAAGAAGCTGGGAGTCCATCTGACATGGCACGGACTTCGGCACTGGACGGGGACCATGCTGTATTACGAAGGCGTGGATCTCAAAACCATCCAATCTCGACTAGGCCATGCCGACGTGAGTACCACTGCCAACTGGTATGTTCACTTCAGCCTGAAAGCAGGACGAGAGGCTGCACAGGTAGCCTCGAAGCTGTTGGACGGCTGGGACTGCAACCCAGCCGTTTCACCCGGAATTGTTGGCGTAACTGTTGGCGTAAACATTGGCCAGCAGGAGGAACCCGTGGTAAGCTGTTGAAAGCAAAACGACGGGGAGGAATGGGCCTGTAGCTCAGACGGATAGAGCAACGGTTTCCTAAACCGTAGGTCACGGGTTCGAATCCCGTCAGGCCCTCTTTTCAATAACTTACGATGTGAAATTCGATGAAAGAGCTACGGTCCAAAAAACGCCAGGAGTCCTGATCTACCGCAGGAACCGACCAGGTTTCTCAATAATTTGGCATAGTTCTCTGAACCTGCGTCACAGCTTCAGTCACACTTAGCAGCGGAGAGGGCGTGCTCCGCAATAATTGCGGTCTGTAAAGATTGCGCTACACTGAGTGGCTCTTAACAATGTTAATAGCTCACTCCTATATTTCTGAAACTGCGTGCGCTGCAATTCTGGCGAGGGACACGGGTCAATGGCATCGCGTGAAGCCTCCCACTGCAGGCAGGAGGATCGAAATGATTACAACATTGTGTTCTTATATTAAGTATAATGATAGTAGCGATAGTGGTTGAGGATAATTCCGCGATGATTCCTTTCTACCAACACGTCTACCAAACACTGACCGAGCGCATCAATGGCGGGGTCTATGCGCGCGGTACGATGCTGCCTTCCGAGGCGCAGCTGCGCAAGGAATTTGGCGTCAGCCTGATTACCATGCGTCGTGCCTTGCACGAGCTCGCACTCGACGGTCTTGTGGCTTCTCGCCAAGGGATTGGCAACTTCGTCCGCGAGCGGCCGCGTGACGGCGTGATTATCGGGCTCTCGAATTTCACGTCTTCTGTAGCCTCAGGCCGCCTGCGCCTCGTTCGGACGCTGCTTGCCGACGAGCTAATCCCTGCGTCGGCCCTACTGGCCGAGAAACTAAGTGTGCAGGCAGGCTCAAAGCTTCGCCATCTGGTGCGGCTCGATTCCGAAGGCGGAGCACCACTGTCGGTGGATGAGGTCTTCATGCCCCCGGCCCGCGCTCGGGTGATTGACGACGCTATGGCTGCGTCACCCCTCTTCGCGCACCTGTGGCAACAAAAGACCCACACGCAACTGGTTCGCACGTACTACGAGATCACCGTTAACATGCCAACAATGGAAGAACAGAAACAGTTGCAGATCAATTCCAAGGTGCCGGTGCTTGTGACCAGTGAGACCATAATGGACTCGACCGAGAAAACGATCATGAACGTCGTCACGCACTACCGCGGCGACCGTTGCCGCTTGTCAGGGATCGTACTCCTGGCCCAGAAGAAAACCAAACAAGGCATCGTAGGAGAGTAGGGCTCACCGCCGTCTATTGAAATCAGCTTGAGTGCAAATAGAAGAAATGTGCGCAGGACAGAAATAGCTTGACAATAGGAAATCATTATAATAAGTATAATGATTGCGATTGATGAGTCACAGTTGCGCTCAGCGACGAAGATACTCGCAGGAAGTGCCAAGGTTGGCGGCACACCGGCAGGCAGCGTGTAGACGGAATGCATGGTCAGCACTCACCCCTGGGTCTCTTCACACGGGAGTCGCCAATCCATTGCTGGCGCGATGGATCATCGAGTACCACTCGGTTATGGACCCTGCCTTTGCGCTGAGTGTGATAAACCCGGAGGTTGGCGTGCTCAAGCTCTCAGCTCCTGACCACCATAGGACGGTTTTTTTGTGATCTTCGGGCCGCGCAGGACCCATCAATTCCCGTCGAGTAGAACTGCTTGGCCGTCAATGACTGTGCCTTTCTCAGTTTCCGGGACAGCGCCACACGGAAATCGGTATGCAAATCAAAGCTGCCAGTCCAGTCCACCCTGCTTACGTCATCGGTTTAGCCAACGGCTACATCGGTTACATTCCTACCCGCCAGTTCATTCGCAAGGGCGGCTAAGCCGAGGACACGCGACGGCTGGATGGCGCGGCGGCAGATATCACAACGGAGCAGAGCCTTGCTCAGCTCCCCAAAGTAAATCAACTTATCAAAAGGGAATAATATCATGGGTATTCTAAAGACAAAGGAACTGGCCATCGACGGCGGGACCCCTGTGCTCGAGCGACGGGACTACCACAACTGGCCGATCATCACGCCGGATCACCGCCGCCTGATCAACGCAGTTCTGGAGAGCGGCATTCTGGCCGGCGGCACCGCCCCACATTGTTGCGGTAGAGCTTGGCAGGCAGGCCGTGGTAGGTCCCGTGCTGGCCGCCGAAACAGTAAGATTCCGTGCCGGGCCCCATGACCTGGCAAGTGACGTTTGACTCCGGAGCCCAATCCAGGTAGTTAACCACCATCAAATCGAGCCATCCGTCGTTGTTAAAATCAAAAAATGCGGCGCCGACTCCCCACATCCCTTCATTGCCAGTCCCGCTTTCCAGCGTGACGTCGCGGAATGTGCCATCCCGTTGGTTATGGTAGAGAATTGAATGATCCACTCCAGTCACATAAAGATCCGGATAGCCATCGTTATCATAATCGCCAACCGCGACGCCCATGTAAAATCCGCCCTTGCCCGCGACATTTGCCGCCTCCGTCACATCTGTGAACGTTCCGTCACCGTTGTTACGATACAGAGCATTTCGCAAGTTGGAGGCAGGCTTGTAGGCCGCCGTCGGCCCACTGTTCAGAAAAAAGGCATCCAGCAATCCATCGTTGTTATAGTCCACCCATGCGCACCCCGCCCCCATGGACTCGATCAGCAGCTTTCTGTCTGAAGCCGCGTTGTCGTGATGAAAGGTGATGCCCGCGCTGGGAGCTACGTCGTGGAACTGCACTCTCAAGCCCGCCGCCGGACCAACAGCATCCGATCGGGGCGCCCTGCGTGCACTCCCCTGCCCAGAGCCTACGGCCGGCCCGGCAGCCAAGAGTGAACCCGCGCAGGAAAGAAATTCACGCCGGGAGACGAGATGAGGAAAGTTCGGCAAAGATGATATCCTGCGTCCGGGGTCTTGTTCGCCACGCGATTTGCGCGCCTTCAGGGCTGCATCTGACTCTGCGAGTTTCTTCCCCGCAGAAGTGTGCCCTTATCAAAGACGTTTTTGGCCTTCTGTGGCTCATTTAGTTTTTGGTAGACATGCCCCAGCATAAAGTACACTTCCGTATAATTGGGGCTCAGTTTGACGGCGCGTTCGAAGTCCTTAGCGGCCTCTGACCAATTTCCTTCGCGCTGGGCAATCACCCCCAGGTCGACATAGGCAAGTTCGAAATCCGGTTGCAGCGCGAGCGCCTTGTGGAGCCACTGCTTGGCGTTGTTCAAGTCATTTCGGAGAACATAACAATCCCCAAGGTAGTACATGGCTTGAGAATGACTCCGTGAAATGGCTAATTCCTTCCGAAACTCGGCCTCGGCTCGGTCAAGCTCCCGCTGCCGCCAGTAAACAAAGCCTAAGCCGAAATGCAAATTAGGATAATCTGGATCGAGGCTCTGCGCGATGTGGAGGTGTGTCTCGGCGGCTTGCAATCCGTCTTCCCCCGCATATGCCTGCCCCAGCAGGACATGCCACCAGACAGCCCCCTGGTCAGAAACAGGCATGCCCTCTACTGAATCCCGCATAATATGGTGACAATCATCTGCATGGTCGCTATACTGTGGCCATGCATACGGTTCTTCCTCCGCGACGAGATTTCCAGGAATTGGAGCGTCGGCGCAAGCAAGCGGCGA
>Ga0187872_10002867_pt1 | contig 14631 bp, 10 predicted proteins | sample June2016WEW_16_4_FD_132973 | JGI IMG/M metagenome (GOLD analysis project Ga0187872, IMG submission 132973) | Peatland microbial communities from SPRUCE experiment site at the Marcell Experimental Forest, Minnesota, USA - June2016WEW_16_40 | ecosystem: Environmental > Terrestrial > Soil >...
AAACCCCTTGACGCGCGCCTTATCCTTGAATTGGGACTGTGGCGCCAGGCTCCGCTGCTAGTCCTTGTCCCTGGCCAGGGAACGTTGCACTTGCGTTGGTACTGAACTTCCGGCGCCCCTTAAAGGCATGCGGGGTCCCCCTCGGGCTGGACTCTCGACGGAAGACTTTGGATTCCGGAATTCATGACCGCCGGCGGAATACGGATAGCTGCTATTGCCGCCCGCCGGATAGCAGAGAGTAAGGAACGAATCGGCAAGGATGTGTCCGCCATCCAGCGGGCCTCAATCATCGAAGTTTCTACTCGAATCATCGGGTGGCCGATACGCACGGCGATAAGTCCGCTTTAGCCCGGCCACCCGCAACGTCTCATTCCTTCCTACCCGCCCCTCTCGCCCGCGGTGCGCCCAAAAACGCCTGTGTTCTGGCATATAATACGAAGACCAATATGGCAGAACTCGAGATTCACCACGAAGGACACGAGTCCGATGGCAAGGGCCAGAGGGTTGGCGTCCTGGCGGCCGTACTGGCGGTTGCGCTGGCAATCGTCTCCATCATGTCGCACCGCACGCATACGGAGGCCATCATCAGCAAGTCCGAGGCCAATGACGCCTGGTCGGAGTACCAGGCGACCCGCATCAAGACTCACAACGTCGAACTGGGGTCGAACCTGCTGCTGGTGCTCGGCGCCAAGGGCGAAGCCGCGGAAAAAATGAAAGCCGACAACGAAGCGAAGCTGACGAAGTACGAAAACGAGGGCAAGAAAATCGAGCAGGAAGCCAAGGGCCATGTGGCGGCTTCGGAAGCGGCCGAACACCGCGCACTGCGGTATGACCTGGGCGAGGGGCTGCTCGAGATCGCGCTGGTGCTGAGTTCGATTTACTTCATTTCGCGCAAGATGATGTTCCCCTGGATTGGTCTGATCGCCGGCGTGGCGGGGATCGCCATCGCGCTGACCGGGTTGGCGATGTAGCTCCGCAGCCCAAGCGGGCGCGCCCGGTGACGGACACAATATCCATGGGGATGCGGGTTCCCCGCGGCCGCGGGCGTGGCGGAGCCACTGTCCGCCGCGCTCCCGGAATGTTCGCGTAGTCGTGCTGGCGCGGCGCGGCCATACGCCTTGGGTGGGGCGGTACGCGAAAGTGGAGTTCCACCGCACCCTGCTTTCCGGGATCGGCTGATGTGAAGCGGGGCCCATGACCCTCCCCGCAATGGGGTCCGCCGGTTTCAGCTCACCAAACGCGGCAGGCGTTGGCGCGCACCATCGGCTGGCCCGGCTTGCACGAGAAAGCTCTGCCGAACTCGGGCATGTTAGAGACCACGCCGTTGATGCGATATTCGTCGGGCGAATGCGGATCGGTGAGCGCGTGCAGGCGTTTGTTGGCTGGGCGTTCGTCGCCGCAGGCCCACTGCGCCATGCCGATGAAGTACCGCTGGTCGGGAGTGAAGCCATCGATGGGCGCGAGCTTCATGTCCTTGGTCGCGTCTTTCCACGCCATGTAGGCCAGCATCGTGCCGCCTAGGTCGGCCACGTCTTCGCCCAGCGTCAGCTTGCCGTTGATCTTGATGTCGTCGATCACGGTGTATTGCGAATACTGCGTGGAAACGCAGGCGGCGCGCGCGACGAAGGCGTCGGCATCCTGCTTGGTCCACCAATCCTTGAGGTTGCCCTTGGCGTCGAACTGGCGGCCTTCGTCGTCGAAGCCGTGCGTCAGCTCGTGGCCGATGGTGGCGCCGGTGTTGCCGTAGTTGGGCGCGTCGTCCATCTTCGGATCGTAGAGCGGCGGCTCCAGCACGCCGGCCGGAAAGTTGATGTCGTTCATCTGCGGGTCGTAGTACGCGTTGACCGTGGGCGGCGTCATCCCCCACTCGTTGCGATCCACCGGCTTGCCGATCTTGGCAAGCTCCCGCCGGTTCTCGAAGAGATCGCAACGCGCGGCGTCGCCCGCATAGTCGTCGGGTGCGATGACGACGGAACTGTAATCGCGCCATTGGTTCGGGTAGCCGATCTTATTGACCACCGCGTGCAGTTTTTCGAGCGCCTTCTGCTTGGTCGCGTCGCCCATCCAGGCGAGCTGGCGAAGATCCGCCTCCATCGCCTTTTCGATCTCGCGCGTCATGGCGACGGCGCTGGCTTTGGTGCCGGGGGTGAAGGTTTTTTCCACGAACACCTGGCCGAGGGCTTCGCCGAGGTCCCGGTCCACGCGGCGCACGCAGCGCTTCCAGCGCGGTTCCATCTCTTTTACGCCGCGCAGGTACTTGCTGTAGAAATCGAAATCCTCGGTGACGAACGCTTTGCCCAGATAGGCTGCGCGGTCGTTCACCAGGTGCCAGCGCAGATACGTCTTCCAATCGGGCGTAGGGCGCGATTCAATCAGCTTCTCGACTTCACCGAAGAACTTGGGTTCGGTGACGTTGACCACCGCGGGCGCGGCGAGGCCGATGGTCTGCCAATATTGCGGCCAGTCGAAGTGCGGCGTGAGCTTCTCGAGATCGGCCGATGACAACTTGTGAAACAGGTTGTAAGGATCGCGCAGCTCGACGCGGGTAAGCGACGCTTTGGCCAGCTCGGTTTCGATCGCCATCACGGTAGCGGCTTCTGCGCGCGCGGCCGCTGGCTCATCGCCCAGCAGGCCGAACATGCGAGTCACGTGATCGAGATAGCGTTCGCGCGTCTCTTTCGATTTGTCATCGGTCTTGACGTAGTAATCGCGATCGGGCAGGCCCAAGCCGCCGGCGCCGGCGAAAGCGATCACTTGTTCGGAGTCGGCGAAATCCTGGTTGGATCCGAAGCCGAAAAGAGCCGAGCTGGAAGCAAGGTGCAGCCGCGCCAGCAGCGGCGCTAGACCGGCGGCGCTCTCGAGGGCCGCGATCTCGCCCAAGCTTGTTTCGAGCGGCCTCGTGCCGGCTTTTTCGATGCCCGCCTCATCCATGCAGGCGGCGAAGTAGTCGCCGATCTTCTGCTGGTTGGGCGAGCGGCCCGGCGCCGGCTTGGCATACTCCTGAAGCAGTCCCCACAGGTACTGCATGTTCTCGGTGGCCAGTTTGCTGTAGACGTTCCAGCGCGCCTGGTCGGGCGGAATCGGGTTCAGCTTGTTCCAACTGCCGCAGGAGAAGCGGTAGAAATCGGTGCAGGGGTCGACCGAGCGATCGAGAAACTTCAGCTCCAGGCTCGGCGTGTAAGGCAGGGAAGTGAGGGGCCGGTCTTGCGCGGCGAGGAGCGGCGCAAAGAGGAGGCAGACAACGGGCAACGCGCGCATATTCACAATGCCGAGCGTATCACGCCCGGAGCGGGCGTGGAAGCGGCTGGAACTCTGGTGGGCCCTGAAGGATTTGAACCTTCGACCGACGGATTATGAGTCCGCTGCTCTAACCGCTGAGCTAAGGGCCCTAGCCTTTCTATTTCATTGTATTACGGTGATTTCGTCGAACTGCATTTTGGCCTGTGCCCAATTCTATGCCCACTTCTTTCCTCGGAACGGCTGATTGGACATTTCCAGCTTCTCGAAGGCACTCTCGACCGGCTCGGGCGAAGGATGCACGTAACGCTGTGAAATCGTGATGCTGCTATGGCCGGCAATCTTCATGTTCGTGAAGGCGTCCACGCCGAGAAAACCGAGCCTGGTCAACATGGTATGTCGTAATGAATGTACCACGGAGTCTTCCGGCATCTTCAGGAGTTCCCGCACTTTCGCATGCTGGTGGTCGAGCGGACCGCCCGATCCGCTACAAGCTCTGGGGCTGTGAAATCGCCGGCGACTGACACCTGGCGCACCAGATTACAACAAGCGGCAAGCCCACTGAAACGCCCTCGCCGGCAACGTGTATACTGAACCAGAGTCTTCGATGCGGAACCTCGTCCTCGCCGCCTTACTCTTGCTGCCGGCTCACGCTCTGCGCGCTCAGCAGCCTTGCGAAAGCCTCACTGGCCTCAAGCTCCAACGCGCCACCGTCACCTCTGCAACCGCGTTTCCCGCGGGACCGGCCACCGGACTGGGGAGCCCCCATACGCCGCCTCCCAACGCGCCCGAGCGCTGCGTAGTGAAAGGGATCGCGCGCCCCAGCGCCGATTCCGAAATCAAGTTCGAGGTCTGGCTGCCCGCCCGTTGGAACGGCAAGTATCGTCAGATCGGCAACGGTGGATGGGCAGGCTCGGTTCCCGCCGGCTCACTGGTCGATCCGGTGAAGCTTGGCTACGCCGCTGCCGGTACCGACGATGGTCACGCCGGCGGAAACGGAGCCGAGTGGGCCATCGGCCACCCCGAGAAGCTCATCGATTTCGGCTACCGCGCCGTTCACGAGACCAGCGCACAGGCCAAAGCCATCATCCAGGCCTTCTATGGCAAGGAGGCCTCGCGCAGCTACTTCTTCGGCTGCTCCGATGGCGGACGCGAAGCGCTCATGGAAGCGCAGCGTTATCCCGAGGATTTCGACGGCGTCGTCGCCGGCGCCCCAGCCAACAACTGGTCGCACCTGTTCGCCGGGTTCCTCTGGAACGAGCAGGCACTGCTCAAGGACCTCGCCAGCGCCATCCCGCCCGCCAAGCTGCCTGTAATCCAGGCTGCCGCTCTCGCCGCCTGCGATGCGCTTGACGGCGTCCGGGACGGGCTCATCGAAGACCCGCGCATTTGCCGTTTCGATCCTTCCGTCCTCGCCTGCCAGTCCGGCGACGCGCCCGATTGCCTCACCGCGCCCCAACTCGAGGCGCTCCGCAAAGTCTACGCCGGTCCCAGGGATCCCCACAGCGGCGCGCAGATCTTCCCCGGCTATCCGCCAGGAACCGAAGCCGGCGCCGACGGCTGGGCGGCCTGGATCACTGCGGCGCCGCCGGAGCACGCCATTCAGTTCAGCTTCGCCAACAGCTTTTACGGCCAGGCCGTCTTCGAACAACCCAACTGGGACTGGCGCACCCTCCATTTCGATGCCGACGTCGCCTTTGCCGATCGCAAGGCCGGCCCGATTCTCAACTCCACCAACCCCGACCTCCGCCCTTTCCGCGCCCACGGTGGCAAGCTGATCCAGTATCACGGCTGGGGCGACGCCGCTATCGCGCCGCTCAGCTCCATCGAATACTACGAAAGCGTGGGTGCCTTTCTCGCCCGCTTCCCAGACGCACAAGGCGATGCCTCGCGCCCCATTCACGATTTCTACCGCCTCTTCATGATCCCCGGCATGGGGCACTGCGGCGGCGGCGCCGGACCCAACCGCTTTGGCAACAGCAGCGGCTCGCCCGGCGGTCCCGAGACCAACATTATGAGCGCGATCGAGCAATGGGTCGAAAAAGGAATCGCGCCCGAGAAGATCGTCGCCAGCGGCGTCCGCGGCGACAACCGCACCGCGACCCTCACCCGCCCGCTCTGCCCCTACCCGCAGGTCGCCAAGTATCAGGGCGCGGGAGACCCCAACGATGCCGCCAGCTTCGTCTGTGCCGAAGCCGCACGCTAGCCAGCGGACAGGCACCCACGCCAGTCACGCCCGCTCGCCTGCCGCACGGCCGCTGGGTGATTCCAGGTTTCCGGTTTTGATCCGCATGCCGAAGCCGCTCTCTTCGGGGACGCGGATGAATCCGCCCTCCGGGGCGATGGGGTTCTCCAGCATGGCCGGCCAATCGTGCTCGTAGAATCGCTGGCAGCTCTCCTGGATCCACACGTTGGGCGATGCGGTTGAAAGGTGGGTGGTGGCGTAGAGCAGCCGCGGAACAAACGATCTTCGGCTGAGCGGCAGGGCCGAATTATCGCGGACCGCGCAGAGATTTCGGATCTTCGCATGCCGGGCGGGTTCAAGGTAACCCGACGTCTCGCCTGCTCTCCCAATGGCGAACGAAAGCTTCCGCCTGCGGAAAGCCAGCCGCGATTCCCCTAAACCGCGTGAGTTCCGCCTGCGCAGGGTACCACTTGTCCGGCTGCTGGGATGCGTGCGCATAACAGGCGGCGCGCCGCTGCGATTCGACGCCCGAGATGTCCACGAACTCGGTAGGAGAGAACATCATGGCGTCTTCGGCGACCTCATAGAAAAAGAGGGCGGACCGCTTGCCGCCTGCGAGCCAGGCATCCAGGACAAGCGTCGAGAGCGCGCGGTGGTCCCGGTGTTTGTCGATCGGCCAGTGAGCGAAAACGACGTCGGGCTTTTCGGAATCAAGCGCGCGCCGGAACTCGTCGTAATGCGGGTTATCCACGATCGAGCGGCCGTCGTACTGTCCCGCGAAGGAGGCGCGAGCCTTGAGGATGCGGCACGCATTCTCGGCTTCGGCGGTGCGCACGGCGCCGCACTGCCGCAGGTCCGCGCCCTTGCAGAATGCCTCGCCCCGATTCAGGTACAGCAGAACGACTTCGTGTCCGGCCTGTGCGTAGCGGGCAATGACGCCGCCGCAGCCGCACTCCGGATCACCCGGGTGACCGCCAGCGACCACGATCTTCTGGCGGCCCTGAGGATGGCCGGTTATGGATTGGGAAAAGACGGCCGCCAACGGTACAGCAGCGGATGCGGATGACACCAGTGTGCGCCGGGAGATGAACATGCAACGATTCTAAGACAGCGCGGCGGGGAGTGAAGCATCCGTGAACTGGAGCGGCTTCACGAGCCCCACTGTGCCGTCCACGCGCCCGCACCGGGGTCAACGTCCACGCCCGCCGGACCAGCCTGGCTCGCCGAACCCTTGATTCCCTTCAGCATCAGCCCGCCGAGCTTCGCCGGCAGCTTCACCGCTCCCGGCGCGGGTCCGTTGCCGCGCTCGAAACGCAACCGCCAGCCCCCGGCTTCCGGAGTGAGCTCCAGGTTGATGCGGCCGAAACGCGTCGGCGTCTGCTGCACACGAAACGGCTGCTTGAGTGCCAACTCCGGCGCGCCGATGCCTTCCAGCAGACGCAGCGTCGCGCCATCCTCCAACGCCAGCATGTGGCGCAGGTACAGCACGCACTCCGCACTCGCCCAGTTGTGCGGCATGTCGCCTACGTAACCCGCTACCGTCGAGCCGCGCAGCGGCTGCTCCTCCCGCCAGCAGTACAGCGGCGACGAATGATTCAGGAACCCGTGGAACGTCCGCCTCGCCCAAGCCGCCTCGCCCGACCAGAGGTAGGCATGCGCCGCGAAGGGCGCGTTATAAGTCCACAGACCTCCGTGAGCGAGCCATCCCGTCTCCACCGGTACGTCTTCCAAGGTGCACCACTGCATCAGCGCGCTGTGCCCGCGCACGACCGGATGGTTGCGGTCGAAGACCAGCCCGGGGTAGATCGCCTGTGCCAGCGCCCACTGGGCCGTCTGCGGCCGTGGCCGGTCCCATTCGCTGCGCCGCCACGCCGGATCCCCCCGCATTACCATCGGCAGGTAGTCGAATCCCGCCGGATGGCGCACCATCTCCTGCCTGGCCGCCGCTTCGAAGGCCGCGCGGAGTTCGGCATAGAACTTCGCGGCGCGCTCTAGACCGTTGCGGGCCGGTCCACCCGCGGCCTCGGTCGCCGCCTTCAATCCAGCCAGCGACCACAGCGGATTGGTGAACTCATTACCCTTGCTGAATCCGCCATCCGAGAAGCCGAGCGCGAGCAACCCGTACCGGCCCGCCAGCGAGCCCTCCGCGCGCCCCTTGTCGCGCATCGATTCCAGAAAGTCCGCCGCATGCGCGATCTTCGGCTTCAGTTCGCGGTAGTCGGTCCAATCCTGGCCTAGTTCACACTGGCGCACGGTGGAGAACATCGCGATCGCCGCATCCTTGAAGTGCTCCGGCCCGCCGCCGGCGTCCAGGGCACCGTCAGGACGCTGGTAGGTCCACGTCGTCTGGAGCCCTTCGCGCGCCTCTTTGTCGTAGCCCAGGTAGCGGGCCGCTTCGAGTATGAAGTTCCCGTCCACCACCCACAAGCCGCGATAGCACGTCGGCCCCACCTGGAAGGTCAACCTCCCGTTGCGCACCTCCCGCGCCTGCAGGATATTCCGCGCGCAGGAGATCAAGAAATCGCCGTAAGGCTGCGGAAGTTCCCACTCCACAGCGCCACCGAACGGATGCCAGCTCTTCCAATAGCCGCGTGCCTCTTCGAGCAGCGCGCCGCCGTTCGGCGCGTCCACCGTCTGCCCTTCTTGCGGAAAACGGAAGAGAACCTCCGCCGGCAGTTCCAATGCCTCCAGCCCCAGGTGCCACTGCGAACCCAGATCGGTGATCCGCAGGTCGTGGCTCGCCACTAGTAGTTGCGTCTGGTTGGCGTCGTCGAACGTTATGCTGCGCCCGCTTCCGACGAGCAGGCTGCGCGTCCGGATTCGCACCACCGGCACGGCGCGGCGGCGCTGCACGTCCCGGTTCGTAATCCGCAGCAGCACGTTGTCGACGCGTCCTTCTCCAGTGCGGTTGGTCGCGAAGCTGATCAGCTCAAAGTGCGCCTCGGGCCGCGTTAGCAACGTGTGGACGATCGGCACTCCAGGAGATTCGACTGTCTGCCGCTCGACCTGGTCGCCCTCCATCCCAGCCAGCGAGAACTCGACCACGGTCTTGAAGTAATCGAGCGGCCCCCGCCCGGGATGGCCGTACAGCAATCGGCCCTGCGAGTCCACTAAGCTCTTGTGCGGATCGTCCGGAAAGCAGTACGCCGTCTGCCACTGGAGTGGCGCGTAGCGGAAGTCAACCGCCGGATTCGTATCCCGGCTCCCTTCAGCCCCAGCCGCCGCCTCTACCGGCGCCGCCAACGCGCCCGCGGTGCCCAGCAACTCCCGCCGGGTCACTTGGATCTTCGCTCCTCTAGCCATTACGCACAACCCCATCAGCCAGATTCTCCATTCTAACGACTTGTCGTTCCCTACCCAGGCTGTGGAACGTCCCCCCTGTCCGGTGGGCGACGGTCCGAGAGAGACGCAGCCTTTTCACCCTAGCCCTGGTTCCCAGCAGGAACCGATCAGTTTCCCGCCTCCGGACGCAACACGCGAGCATTGTCATTGGTAGCGATGCGAACGCCGCCTGCGTTCGGGAAATCCATCGCCTTGACGGTGACGTTCCAGCCATCCACGACCACCAGAGGCCGCGCGCCCCCCAGAGCGCGCAAACCTGCCTCGATCGTGATGGTCCGCCTCTCTCCAGGTAGCAAGGAAACATAGTTCTCGGAGTAGTAAACGGGCAGCACGCGCTGATTGGTTCGCTGGTTCCGAAGCTGCACATGCGCCATCACCCCGATGTTGTGCGTGGGATTGGATAGCTTCAGCTCCAGCCGGCAGTTGCCGCCGGCGTCGCGGCGGGCCACGCGCCCGTCCAACTCCACATCCGGGAGGGCATCCAGCCCGCGGAGATCGTCCTGCACCGTTTCCTTCCAATAGAAATTGTCGGACACAGCCTTGCCATTCGAATCCATCAACTGCAGCTTCACGAAGTGAACCGCAGACAAACCGGCGGGGTGCGGCAGAGTTCTCAGCTCCAGGGCGCCGGACGCGGGCGCCGCCGGAATCGCTGCGGTCTCGTCGAATTTGACGCTGCCATTGAGATTGAGAATCCGCAGACGGTACGTCATGTCCTTCAACGGCACGGCGGTATGGTTGATGAGCATGATCTTGAAATCGTCTTGCGTCATCATGATGTGAACCTGCTCGTCCGCTTTTTGGACGGCGAAATACGATGCGAACGGCTCCAGCGAATAGTCGTAGATCTGCCAGACCAGGCTGGGACAGGCGGGATTACTCATCCACGCGATGATGGCCGTGGTGGGGTTGAAGAGGCGCGACATACGGGCTTCGTACATCGCGCGGAACGCCTCATAATCGGCTAACTGCGCTTTGCGCACGAAGTCGGCCAGCGTGTTGTAAGGGCCGTAGCGTTTGGCGAGGACCGCCTGGAATGGCTTGTCGACCGGGTTGCCGTTGCCGCTGACCAGAAAGTGCCCGGCCCAATCGTCATTGGGGAAATTGAGATCGAAAAGATCTTTCTGAGGCATCCATGCCTGGATCGCTTCCAGCGTGGGAATCGAGGCGCTGCCGATTTCGGTATTGAATGCCGGGTAGTTTCCATAAAACAGCCGCGGCTCGCGCCAACTATAGCTGACGCCCGACACCACGCCGTTGCCCGCCGTCGAGCTGGATTGGTAATAGCGGTCCGGGTCCAGTTGCTTGACCATCGCGGCGATTCCGCGATCGATCTCAGGCGGCGGCGCGCCTTCGTTGCGCCCGCACCAGATCACGATAGATGGATGGTTCCGGAACCGCAACACCTTGTCGCGGACATTCGAGAGGTACAAGGGCGCATCCAGCGGGTCTAAACCGTTCGCCGGGTTGGCCTGGAAAAACTCGTCCCACACCATGATTCCGTAGCGGTCGCACAGATCGTAGAGGTCTTCCGTGGTGCTCTGGCCGACCCAGTTTCGCAGGATGGTGTAGTTGGCGAATTTGTGCAGCTTGATTTGCGCTTCCAGCCGCGCGCGCGGGATGCGTTTCAGGACCTCGTCCATGCCCCAGTTGCCGCCCTTAGCGAACATGGGCACGCCGTTAACGGAAAGTGTGAGATTCCGCGATCCGTCCACGAAATATGCCACCTTGCGAATTCCAACGTTCAGCTCCAGCGTGTCCGATTCGAACTTGTTGAACGCGAAACTCAGGCGCAGGGGGTACAGATTCGGCTCGCCGAAACCGTTTGGCCACCAGAGCTTTGGATTGGCAAGACGCAGCGGCGGCGTATTCTGAGGATTCAGTGTGACAAGCTGCGAGGAGTTAGGTGCGAGCGTGAGAGAGGATGATTGGAACGCGATATCGCCCAACTTTCCGGATAACTTGCCCGTTTGAGGAGTGTTGCCCGTATTGTTTACCGTCACTTCTATGGAGACGTCAGCCGAGTCCGTGCGTGGCAGCGGCAGGCCGGTAGTGATGCGAGGATTTTGAAGAATCACAGGGCCGGTAGCGGAGAGCGTGACCTTCTGCCAGATGCCGATCTGGCGATCGCGGACGCCTGCAACCCAGTCCCAGCCGATGGAGGCGACGAAAGTCGGTCCGTCCTGTCCCAACGGTCCGCCCGGCCCGCCGCCGTTGGGGCCGCGCTGGTTGGCGACGGTCTTTTCCCACGGATCGCCAGGATGCGGCGGCGGCGCGATCAGCACCGCCAGCGCCGCCTTTTTCCCGGGCTTCACCAAGGCCGTAACATCGAAATTTCCCCGGATGAACGCCCCTTTGATGGTTCCCACTTTGCTCCCGTTGACCCATACGTCGGCGATGTAGTTGATGCCCTCGAAGTTCAGCCAGATCTGCCGGCCCGCATACTGCACGGGCACGATGAACTCGGTTCGATACCAATAGGAAGTGCGCGCGAGGCTTTCGGGGATGATATTAGGCCGGTTGTTCTCCCCGTAGGTTGGTTCCGGGTAGATGTTGTTGCTCACCAGCGTGGTCAGGACCGTTCCGGGAACGGTGGCGCGGTACCAGTCGGGCGATGAGGGGCCGGGCGCCTGCTGCCATTGGGACGAGTGGCTTGGCCGGTTCTTCTCCGGATCCACCGGCCACGATACGATCCCCTCCACCCGTGGAGCGTTGTGATAGCGCACTTCGTCGGGCACTTTTGACGCGGTAGGCGGATTGGCGCCGGCGGTCGGCGGTGGCGTGTAGGGCTTGACAACGTAGGTGCGCGGCGCGAATCCGACTTTCGATATTGCCTCGCCCGATTGCGTCACATGCGCCGCATCCTGCATCAGCCAGCCGGTGGAAATCTGCACCGCGCCTGGCTTTTTTGCCGCCGAAATTCCCGCAATCGCCAAGAATCCGGCCGATAACGCGATTCGAATCGAAACAGTCTGAGTTGCTTTCATGACCGAAAAATCCGTTTCGGCTGTGGCACCGGCCTCGATTGTATATCCGGCCGCTCTGAAAGATTCACCGTTTAATGGGTATCCCCTCCCCGAAGCATGGCCTGTTTCTTCAAATCCTCGGCGACACGTGCAACGCTTTCCGGCTTGCCCAGGTCGCGCCAGTAATCGCCGTCAGCGCGATAAGCTACAATCCTCTCTCCTTCACCTGCCAGCCGCAGATAAGACTGGACAATGGAGAACGCCCCTACTTCGCTCATCATCTCCAGGAGGCGTGGCGAGATCACGTGAATTCCAGAGAACGCCAGCTCCTCGAACTGCGGTGACGGCCTCACCAGTTCAGTATTCCGCTCTTTGACCAGCCGCCGCCCGCAAAGCCGCATTTGCTCGTCGAACAATAGATATCGGGAAGTCTGACGCTGCTGCACTGCCAGTGTAGCCAGCGCCTGGTTTTGCACGTGGAAGTCGAGCATTCGCCGCAGATCGATGGTGCTGATCACGTCAACATTGTGCAGGATGAACGGCGCCGCCGACGGACCCTCTTCGCGAAAGAACCACGCCGCCTTTTTCAAGCCGCCGCCCGTATCCAGCAAGCTGCCCTCTTCGGATATCTCGATCCGCATTCCGAAGTTGTTCCTCTTGCGCAGATATTCAGCGATCATTGCGGCAAAATGGTGCACATTGACGATGACTTCACGCACTCCAAATTCCCGCAGGCGTGCGATGGTGATCTCCAGCAGCGTGCGTCCGGCCACCTCAACCAGCGCCTTGGGCCGATCATTGGTTAGCGGACGCAACCGCGTGCCCAGCCCGGCGGCCAGAATCATTGCTTTCATTTACCCACCTTCTCCATTTCAACGTGGCGCACAACCACGTCCAGGCCCTGCCGGCCGCGGAAATGCCGGGCCAGGGCCTCCGCCAGGTACACTGAGCGGTGCTGGCCACCGGTGCAGCCAAACCCCACCATCAAGCTATGGAAGCCGCGCTCCTGGTAGTTCTTCACGCTCGCTTCCACCATCGACGTGGCGCTGGTCAGAAACTCGCATACGCTTGCCTGCCCGCTCAGATAATCGATTACCGTCGCGTCCTTGCCGGTGAGGGATTTGAAGCGCTCTTCGCGGCCGGGATTCGGCAGCCCGCGGGCGTCAAAAATGAAACCGCCGCCATGTCCGCTCTCGTCCTTCGGCGGGACGCTCTGGTGAAATGAAAAACTGAAAATCTTCAATGCCAGGTTGGCGCCCCGCGAAGCGGGCGCCGGAACAGATTTCGCAACTTCTTGCTTGCCGGCGGCTTCCGCCGGCGTGATCAAGCGCTGCAGCTTCTCCGACGCGATCATGTGCTCAAACGCGCCCAGCAGCGTGGGCAGTGCGATGGGCAGCTTTATGTGCTCGAGCAGCCAGCGCAGGTTCTTCAGCGCAAAGGGTACACTCTGCAGGAAATGCGGCTTTCGCTCATAAAAGCCGCGGAACCCATACGCCCCCAGCGCCTGCATAATGCGTACATGGACAAAAGCGTAGTAATGGCGCATGAACTCTTCCTGCGTCAGTTCGACGAACTGCGCGAGAGCCGCTAAGTAGTGCTCCAGCAGATGCTGACGCAGCGCGGGAGGCAGGTCGGCCTTGGCGTCATAAAGCAGGGAAGCAATATCGTAGTGCAACGCGCCTTTGCGCCCACCCTGATAGTCCAAGAAGAATGGCTGGCCGTCGCGCAGCATCACGTTGCGCGACTGGAAGTCGCGATAAAGAAAATAGTCGCGGCTGGCGGTCAGCAGAAACCTGGCCAGGCGGCTAAAATCATTTTCCAGCTCCTGCTCATTGAAGGGAATTCCCGCCAGCTTGAGAAAGTAATACTTAAAGTAATTCAAGTCCCACGCAATCGACTGGCCGTCAAAGCTGGAGCGTGGATAACACACTTTGTAGTTCAGGTCCCGCGAAGCTTCGATCTGGAAGCGCGGCAGTTGCGCCACCACCTTACGGTAAGCCTCCACCACCACGGGTGCGAAGTTGTCTCCTACCCTGTTTTTCGAGAGAAATTGAAACAGTGTGACGTCGCCCAGGTCTTCTTCCAGGTAAGCGCCCGCATCCAGTTCCGTTCCGTAGATCTCCGGCACAGGCAGGCCATGGCTGCGGAAGTGCCGCGAGAAGTCCAGAAAAGCGACGTTCTCCTCGCGCACGTCATACAGGATACCCACCGCGCTCAGATCCTGATGGGCGAGCCGAAGAATATTGCGCCCTGACCCTCCCAGACCGCCCTGCAAGGGCTGCACTCGCTCCACCGGAAGGCGAAAATGCCGCTCAAAAAGCTGTTTCAGAACATCCATGGATTCTGTTCGCAACCGTCAGCGCCTTTTGTTCTCATGGTAACTAACCCAGATCACACGCCGAAACACAAATTGCCGTACCTGGAACTCCCGGCCATCGCAGACTCCCCGGACGGCGTTCTGGGACGTGGCGGGGCGAATGGTCAGGGACTCGGACACTGGCCAGTAACGGCGTCGAGGAAGTGTCAGCCGGAACGACAAGTCGGCACCGTCCCGCGCCGCCGGCGCGAACGGCCAACACCCGCCGTCGTGCCGCCGCGGCGCACGCGCGGCGCAATCCCACGCTCGGTTCCGCGGGGGTGACGTGCAGAGGTCGATTCGCTCCATTCACGCTTCGCTGGACGCCGGCGTCAACTTCATCGACACGGCGCCTTTCCGTCAGGGCCACAACTCCGACTTGGGTAGGCCAAAACGGCTCGCGGAGGGAAAGTGCAACTCGCGGTGTCGCTAGCATGTGAATTGTCCGGTCCAATTAGCACGTGAGTTGTCCGGTTCGTGGCAGCGGGGGGATCGTGGAAGTTGAGAATCCCAGAGACGGTCTCCGCCGCGGAAATGGAGCGGAT
>Ga0187872_10002869_pt1 | contig 14630 bp, 9 predicted proteins | sample June2016WEW_16_4_FD_132973 | JGI IMG/M metagenome (GOLD analysis project Ga0187872, IMG submission 132973) | Peatland microbial communities from SPRUCE experiment site at the Marcell Experimental Forest, Minnesota, USA - June2016WEW_16_40 | ecosystem: Environmental > Terrestrial > Soil >...
GCGTGCCGTCCGACGTGGCGAACGTATAAAACTCGTAATGCCGAAAGTCAATCGGCTCCGGGTCGTCAGTTTGAAAAGGAGGACCGGCCCAGGCAGTCGCCGCGCCAAAGTTGAGCGCGATTAATGAAGCTAGAAATGCTGTTCCTATCTTCACGAGCCGTACTTTACTTCCAAAATTTCTGATTCCCAATTCTATCCGTGCGCATAACTCTGAAACTGTAGTAAAGGCAGTCGCATGATCTTTGCACTTCGCGATTGCGTCAAGAAGCATGCATTTTAGTCGGAATGTGGAGTTTACAGAAGATCGAAATCACTCGCACATTTGCTATAGGCGTACAGCAAGACCATCCCTCTGGAGTCAACGCTGTAGTCCTGCGACTGCATGCCATCCGACAGCGCATCGCCGGGAAGCGGGGAGGCGCTGAAATGCGCGCCTCCCATCTCCTGTTGTTCTTTAAGGCAGGTAGTAACGGAACGAGGTGAAGACCATGTTCTCGTCCGCGTGGGGCTGACCGCTTGCGCTCACGGTTCCCGCGGCACCTCCAACACCCCGCCAAGTGTTGCGGATGTAGTTGGAATACTGCATGCCGTATTGGAAGGTTCCCTTCGGGCCCTTGTAGAAGCGATACCAGAAGCTGATCGTGCCTTCGACCAGGTTCCGCGTATCGCCCGTGCAGTTGGCCAGCGCACCGGGAATGAACCCGGTGGAACCGCCGACGCCAGTTGGGATTGTAAGGTTCGAGGTCGTTCCTGGCGCCGCGATCGGCAGTGTCTCTGTCCAGCAGCCGGAGTTGTTGATGCCCGGGTAACCGTACCCCTCATTCGGTGCCGACCCGCTCTTGATGTAGTCGGTGCGCTCCTCGAATTCGCCGCCGACCATGAAGTTGATGTCCAGTTTCGGCGTCGGGTGAAGTTGCAGCGTGCCGAGGCCTTGAAAGTTGTGGATGGGAACGACCGTGCCGTTGGGACGGACGGTCAAGTCCGACAACGAGCCGGAGCCATACCGCCCGATGCCCGCGCCACCGAGGAAGTGGAAGCCGAGGTCAACTTTCTTGGCGAAAAGGTTCCAGCGCGCGTTGGCGCCGCCGCCGCCGGTGGTTGCCGAATTGTTGGAGGCACCCAACCCTGAGCCAATGATCGTGGCCGGGCAACCCGCTGGAATCGCAGTACCGCTCAAGGGAACGCAGGGATAGTTACGGTCGCGGACCTCGCCTACGACGCCGAAGATCTCATAGTGACCGAAACCGGGTTCGAAGACCGCCTTGACGACAAAGTCCGGGGCATCGTTGTAACCGTAGTTGCCCAGCGGGTTGTAAAGGCCGCCGCTGGTGCCGAACGCTCCGAGAAGGAAATTGTTGAAGGTGCTGGCGTTGACGACGGCGGTAGTTGTGCCTGTGCCTGTAGAGTTGGGCACGGTGACAAGCGTGCCAGTGAATCCTGATGGACACGTCGCGGCCGTGGCCGGAGTGACGGTGGGGTTGGCCGGTGCGCATACCACAGTCGGGTTTCCGTGGACCGTAAGCGTGGGAGTAGATTGTTCCACTGAGAAGCCGAGCCAGACTTTGTCGCCAAAGTTCTTGGTTACGCGGGCTCCGTACTGCCGCGCCCAGCTGAAGCCGACGTGATACTGTGCATCGATCGTCTGCGGCAATGCTTCGCTGCGGTTATCCATGCCCTTGGTCGTCTCGGTGAGCAAACTCCACTGCTGGCCGCCGGTGAAGGTGATCCCGTTGGTAAAGGCGGCCTGAGCAAAGAATTGCCGCTGGCGCAGCGTGTAGCTGTTGCTCTGGGTTGGAGTCGAAGTGGTGCCGGCGGAAAGGAAGTCCGTTTCGTAGTAGCCTCCGATCTTCACGTTGTCCAATTTCCCTTCCACCAGCATCGCGATGCGTGACTGACGGCCGCTGGCTTGGAATTCCGACATGCTGGCGTTCGGAGACCCGTTAAAGGGGACGGAGTTGAAAGGCGTGTTGACGTCGGAGGCGAGAGCCTTCTGGCGCCACACCGTTTCTGCCGCCATGAAGCCCATCGGAGTCAGCGAGATGCCTTTGATGTTGATGGTTGTCGGAGGCGCGTTCGTGTCCTGGCCCGACCGGGAATTTGCCGCCGCGTTGCCGACGACGCCGGTCGTAGGCCCGATCGCCCCGGTTACTGGAGTGGCTACCGCGTCGGCCCCCGAGGTATCGCGGGCGGCATTCACGGCAGTCAGTTGGTCTTCGAGCGACTGCATCTTCTGCTGCTGTTCCTTCAGCTGCTGGTTTTGCTGCTGGAGCTGCTTCGACTGGGTTTCGAGAAGATCCCGGAGCTGCTGCAGTTCGTTCTCGATCTCCAGGCTGGATGCCTCCGCCTTGCTGGAAGGATCCGCCTTCGCGGCTGGCGCCGCAGCCGGGGAAGTACTGGTGGTTCCGTTTGCCGCAGAGTCTTTGTCACCCGGGGCGCCTGTCCCCGCCATCGCGGGCAAAACAGCGAGGCCGAGAGCGACGATACATGTACAGAGTACTCGCATTCCATTCCTCCTTGAGATGAACTGCCGAAGCTTCCAAACGATCCGAGTCATTGAAGGGCCTCAAGCAGATTTGAGTCCGACAATTTGGCCCCCGCGACCGGAGGCTCTCTTGTCCCTAAGAACGCAGCGCTTGAGGGGACTATAAGGTCAAGCCCACCCACGGACTTCGAACACTTGCCGGCCTTCGATGCAACTTCCTCTGGGCCAGCCCCTCTGGTGTAGCCGCTCTCCACACGAAGGAGACAAGTCGGTGCGGAACGTTATTCGGCCCGGTTGAACACCTTATGATGGGAATGTTAATAGAGTGTTACATCCGGCAGTCTTGGTGTTCCGGCGGGTTAGGGCCTTAGAAAGTCTAAGCGAATTCCAGGATCGCAGACTTGGCCCTAGGCTAGTGCAACGCTCCGATCTGATAGTTCAGGGCAGAAAGCTGCGCCTCATAGTCGTACTTGGAGCTGGCTTGTTCGATTTGGGCCTGAGTCTGGTTCAACTGGGCCTGGCTCAACTCGATGATGGAACTAAGACCCAGCTGGTAGCGCGACGAAGCCAAATCGAGGGCCTGATTCGCTTGCGCCAGGAGCTGATCCGTTACGGCCAGACGCTGGTACGCCGAGTTGGCGCTGAGCCAGGCGGTGCGGACATCGCGCACGATGCGATCCTGAAGGTCGCGAAGCGACTCATCCTCCGCGCGTGCCCGGGAGGCCGCTTCCGAATGGAGAGCACCGAAAAGGTGCCCGTTGAAAATCGGGATGTTGAGATTGAATCCGGCCGCGGCATATCGAGGAGCAAGCTGATTGGCTCCCTCGGGCGTGAGGCCCGCAGTGCCCGCGGCGGACAGCGTCGGAAACCACAGATCGCGCTCGGCGGTGGCATAGCTGTGTGCCGAATCGACGTTCAAACGCTGGCCGATCAATTCCGGGCGATTGGCGAGCGCCTGCTGGATCAACTGGTTGATGTCCGCCGGCGGAGCCGCCGGTAATGGCTGTTCGACAAGCTGAAACGTTCGCTGGTCGGCGTAACCGAGCGCCGCGGAGAGCTGAGCGAAGGATGCGTCGACATCGTTCTGCGCCTGAATCAATAGAAGCCGCGCCTGTGCCAGGTCGACATTCGCAAAGCTGACGTCCAGGCCCGACTTGATTTTATTCTGCTCGAGAGCCGTGACCTGATCGGAAACGAGCTGGCGCTCTTTGACCGTTTCCTCCGCGACGGTCAGCACCGCCTGTGTTCTTAGGACCGCAAAGTATGCCTGGTCGACGGCAACCAGGACATCGGCGCGCGTCGTGACGACGTTTTCCTGCGCAGCCTGCGCGTGATAGTCCGAACTTTTCACGAGCTCATGCGTTCGGCCGAAATCGGTGACGAGCTGAGTCAGGGTGAGGCCGTTCGCGTAGCGCTCGTAGATGATTGGGTTATTCAGGGCGCCGGCAGTGATCCGGCTGTTGTTCTCGGCATCCACTCCCGTGAGGCTTCCGTAGGCCGTCGGGTAATAGGCGGACTTGGCTTCCGTAACCTGCGCCTTGGCCGCAGATGCGAGATAGGTTGCGGCCTGAATCTGCGGATGATTTTGAATGGCGATCCTCTCCGCTTCTTGCAGACTGAGTTTCTGCGCGTTTTGGGCCCAAGCCGATCCGCAGACGAGCGCGGTGAAACCGGCGAAGGCCATCAGGCGATTCAGCAGTCTCACCTAGCTTCCTCCGCGATCAAAGGCGCTTGCGATTCGGTGCGGCGCTGATAAATCAACAGGTAGGCAGCCGGCACGACGAAGATCGTCAGCATCACCGAAACGATAAGGCCACCGATGATCACGCGCGCAAGGGGCGCATAGGCCTCGCTTCCTGTCTCGAGCTTCAGCGCCATCGGCAGCAACCCCACAATCGTCGCAAGCGAAGTCATCAGAATGGGCCGCAGGCGGATCCGGCAAGAATGGGCCACCGCTTCGCGAATCCCGTACCCTTCCTGGCGGAGCCGGTTCGCAAAGTCCACAATCAGGATGCTGTTTGAAACGACCATGCCGGTCAGCATGATGATTCCCATGAGGGACTGGATATTCAGCGTGGTGTCCGTGAACGCCAGCGTCAACATCACACCGACCAACCCGGTAGGAATGGCCAGGACGATAAGAAATGGATCCACGAAGGACGAAAACTGTGCAACGAGCACAAGGTAAACCAACAAGATCGCAAGCAGCAGCCCCAAGCCAAAGCTCCGGAACGACGAGTTCATGGTGTTCACGAGCCCCCGGATATCAATGCGAATGTTTGGGGGGAGCTGCGTCGCTTGAACGATCTTTGAAACGTCTTTATATGGTTTTCCCAGGTCCTCGCCGGACGGGGCCACGTACACGTCGATCGTCCGTTGCAACTGGTAGTGATCGACTTCGGTCGGTGTGAGGATCGGATTGATATCCGCCACCTGGTTGAGATATGTCGGGAGCTTCAGGCTCGGAGCGTGCAGGGGCATCGCTTTCAAGTCTTCGAGTGTCTTCACCTGATTTTCCGGGTACTGCACCGTCACGAAGTAATTGTTTCCGGTCTTCGGATCAACCCAATAACTTGGCGCAATCATCGCGTCCGAAGTAAGAGAAGTAATGAGATTGTCGATCACCTCTTGGGGGTTGAGGCCAAGTTCGCTCGCCCGGTCGCGATTGACGTTCACTTGCAGCGCGGGATAGTCCATATCCTGGGGGACGTAGACGTCCGATACTCCACGAAGTCTCTTGAATTTCTCTTGCAGATCCAGAGCGACGCGATTGGCGGCTTCCAAGTCGCTCCCGCTGACTTGCACATCGATCGGCGCGGGCATTCCTTGGTTTAGGACCGAATCCACCAAGCCTCCCGACTGAAGGTACGTGCGCAGTTGGGGAAGCTCCTCGGCAACTCGTTTTCGTACCTGATCCATGTAAGTAAAACTGCTCAGCTCGTGATCCTCTTTCAGGCCCACTTGAATGAACCCCGTGTGCATCGCCGAGTTCGGCGTCGTCAGAGCCGAGAGATCAGGCGTCACTCCGATGTTCGAGACGATGGAGTTCAAGTCTCGTGGCTGAACTACCTGCCGGATGATGTTTTCTACTTTCTTGACATAGACTTCCGTAAGCTCGATTCGGGTTCCCGTGGGGGCCTTGACGTTGATGACGAATTGGCCGGCATCGGTGCGCGGGAAGAATGAGAGGCCCACGAATGGATAGAGGGCAAAACTCAACACAAAGATCGCGAGGAAACCCCAGACAACTTCTCGCGGACGATCGAGAGCCTTCTGCACCCATTGGTCGTATTTCGCCAGCATCTTCTCGAAGCGGGCGTTAAAAGCAGCGTGAAATCGCGCTCCCCAAGATTGGCGGGCTTCGGGTTGGCCCGGAGTGGCGGCTCCTTCCCCATGGCGCGCAATTCCCCGAAGCAGCTTCGCGCAATAAAGCGGCACAACCGAGACGGCGACAAAGTACGAGGCGAACAGCGAGAGGACAACGCTGAGCGCAAGCGCCGTAAACAGGAATTTACTCACGCCATAGAGCAGCGTCACCGGGAAAAACACGACAACCGTGACGAAAGTAATGGCCAGCACCGCCAAGCCGACTTCGTTCGCCCCGTGCTCGGAAGCGATGGCCGGATTTTCGCCGAGTTCAAGGTGGCGAAAAATATTCTCCAGGACGATCACCGAGTTGTCGATCAGCCGGGAAAATACCAGCGCGAGGCCGCTTAGGATCATGCTGTTGATCGTCTGGTTTCCGATGTGCAGGAAGAAGAACGCCGCCATTACGGAAAGGGGAATCGAGAGAAAGACCGCAGCCGTCGCCCGAAGACTGCCGAGAAAAATCAAGACCATCACCGCCGTGAGCAACAGGCCTATGCCGCCTTCGCGCAGGACCGTCGAGATCGCTTGCTTCACGAATAACGACTGGTCGAAAACGACGTGCGTCTTCAATTCCGAAGGAATATCGCGCAGCGTTTGAATCGCCTTCCGGATTCCGCTGACCACCGCGATTGTGTTCGTGTCCCCGCCCTGCTTCAGAATCGGGACGTACACCGATTTCTCGCCGTTCACGCGCACGATGTTGTATTGCAGTGCGGAACCATCCACCGCTTGGCCCACATCCGAGATGAAAACCGACTTTTGCCCTTCCGTCTTGATTGGAATATCGTTGAGGGCCTTCGCGTTCGGCACCTGGGCGTTCGTGTACAGGTTGTAATCCATCGGACCAATGCGGACGTCTCCCGCGGGCAGAATGAGATTGGACATGTCCGTGGCGCGCACGACATCCATAGGGCTCAGTTCATGTGCTTGGAGTTTCAGCGGGTCCACGTAGACCATGATCTGGCGCGTGCGGCCTCCGTAGGGCGGCGGAACGGTGGCTCCCGGAACACCGGCAATCTGGTTCCGAATTTGATATTGGAGATAATCGTGAAGCTGAGTCTCGTTCAGGCCCTCGCCATCAACTGTAAGAAGACAGACGGGCAGACCGGATGCGTCCATGCTCATGACGACAGGGGGAAGGGTGCCCTGGGGAAGCCGTCTCAAGTCCGCCATCGCGAGATTCGAAATTTGAGTTACGTCGGCATTCGCATCCGTTCCCGGCTGAAAGTAGACCTTGATCAGGCTCACACCGGACATGGAACGCGACTCCATGTGGTCGATGCCGCTGCCCAGTGTGAAGAAGCGCTCGAACGTGTCCGTGATGTCCGCTTCGATCTGCTGAGGCGGCATACCGCTATAAAATGTTGCCACCATCACCACGGGAATATTGATGGGCGGGAACATATCGACGGGCATCTGAGCCAGGCTGGTGAGGCCGAGTACGCACACGAAAAGACAGATCACAACGATGAAGTAAGGATGTCGTAAGGAGAACGAAGACATAGGAAGCCCTACTCCAATCCCGATGGTGTGACGATCTTCGGTGCGACCAAGTCGCCCGGCTTGTATTGCGATTGCTCGCCAAATACAACGCGCTCGTTTTCTCTCAGGCCAGATACGATCTCAACGTCCGTCGCACTTTCCAGACCGAGAGACACGTCGCGTTTTTCGATCCTGTTGTCGCTGCCTACCACCAGAACGGCGCCGCGGCCTTCGCCTGAAGCTTGCACTGCCTGGACCGGGACGGTCAGAACGTTCTGCACCGTGTGAAGCGGGATCTGGACCGTGGCGTACATTCCGGGAACGATCTCGTATTTCGGGTTCGGAACGGTCACCTCGGTGTGCAACGTGCGGGTTTCCGGATCAATTTGACCTGAGAAGAGAGCGATCTTCCCATCGAAGGTCTTGTTGATCGTGGTGACGTGAACGGCCACGCTCTCACCGACGTGAACGTCAGCCACAGCCCTTTCCGGCACTGGAATAACGAGGCGGAGAAGGTCGTTCTGCGAAAGGTGGCAAAGCGTCTGGTCGCCCTTGTTTGACGATGTGCCTGCCGGCAGGAGCGCGCCGGTGTAGGCATCGATCTCCGTCACGACTCCGTCGAACGGCGCCGTAATGCGTGCATAGGCGTACATCGCCCGGTCCTTTTCGAGCGCGGCCTTGGAAGCAAGCAACTCCTGTTCGCTCGCGGCCAGCGAGTCCTTTGCCGCGGATGCCCCGGCGCTTGCCTCCAAATCCTTCCCCTGCGCAACGTCGATTTCTTCCTGCGCCACCAGTTCCGGCCGCGATTTCTGCACGTCCGCCAGTCGCGAGTATGTAAGGTGCGCGACGGTGTAAGCCGACTCCGCGCGGTTCAGTTCCTCTCTGGCACGGGCCAAGTCTTGCTCGCTCTTCTTGACGCCCGCCTCGTCCTGTTGAAGTTGCTGCTGGAGTTCGGGAATCTCCAAAACTGCGAGGAGCTGCCCTTGCTTCACGTGTGCTCCCCAGTCCACGTAAAGTTTCTGGATGTAGCCGGAGACCTTGGCATACACGTTGACCTCTTGATAGGGCTGGAACTCCGAAGCAATGCTGAGTTCGCTTGCGAGGTCATGTCGCTGGACGGTAACCACAGCCGCGGTTGGTGGGTTTGCCGCCTTGCCCGTGGACCCGCAACCGGTGAGGAGTCCAGCGGCGAGAAAGATCGCTGGAAGCAATCGGATGTGCTCGCCCCACCGCGATTCTTCGTTTGATCTTATGGGATCACCGAGATTCTGTGGAAGTTGTCGGTGCCTCATTTCGACTCTTGACAGCCTATGGCTGTGTCGCGAATTGCCTGGCGAAGTTTTTCGAGCGTGAAATCGTCCGAGCGGCGCAGGCCAATCAACTGTTGCCTGCGCTGCCTGATTTCACGTGCCGCGTCAGGAACTTTGTCGGCAATCTCAAGCGGGACCATCTGAACCCCGTGGCAGTCGCCATGAATCAAATCACCTGGCTGGACTTTCATGCCTCCCACCTCGACTGCCGTGCCGAAATCGAAGACGTGGGCATAGGCGTGTGAGACCGACACGTTCCCAGCGAACATCTGAAATTCCGTCGGGCGAATGTCGGGCAAGTCGCGCACGGCACCGTTTGTCACGATTCCGATGCAGCCCAGCGCGAGGAGAATGTTTGCGTGCACTTCGCCAACGAGTGCCCCAAGGCCGGGAGGATTATCCACGTCTTCGATCACAACCACGCGCGGAGCTGGAATGGTGAGGATCTCATTCCACCAATCGGTCCGGTCGTAATAGTCGTAGGACTTACCTGCCTCCATTCGTGGATTGGAGCTCCGCATTCGAGCCGTGACGGCATAGCCGGCCATCGGCGGCTGATCTCTGAAAATGCACCTGATGCTCGAATGGGCGAAGCCCGCGTTAGGGAGCCGCACGCGGAAAGTTTCAATCGCGCTCGCAACCAAACAAGTGGTCAGCCGGCGAAACTGCTCTAATTGTGCAGGCTTCAGTGCTCTCGTCGTCATGGGTCTAGTCTCTAAAAGTGGCTAGTGCACCTCGAAATATGCGTCGATGGCACGGAACCGATGAATGTCCCATCCAGTGTCCTCAGCGTGCTCGGCAACGGCGGTTGTCACAGTGCAGGCTCCCGTGTTCTTTACTTTCAAGTGATGACCGAAGAGGCTCGATTTTTCGTTTACCGTCGGCACCACGCCTCCGTGAATGCAACACCGACACTCCCACCGTAAACCTGCTTCTGGGGCGACACCACTGAAGACATCCTGAAGATTTGATTAAGCGGTGCGGTTGCGGACGGGAATTAGGAGTGACGCAAAGGTGGTTGAATGTGCGTCTTACGTCGCTGAATACATCTTCAGGTTTTCGAGCAGGCGGAGGGGGATCTGTTGGACCCTAGTGTCAGTGTTGGCTCTCGTGGTTGGAGGGACACCCCACGGCGGGCAGAACAATCCAAAATCTCGCGCCTGCACCAGAAAGATTGGCCATCCCGATTTCGCCATCGTTGGCTTCCACGGCCCACTTGGCAACGCAGAGTCCCAGGCCTGCGCCCATGTCGTCGCTTGTTCGGGCTTCATCGATGCGGTAGAAACGTTCGAATACCTTGGCCGAATGCTCGGCCGAAATCCCTGGGCCGCTATCGCTGACTGAAAGTTCGACTCGAGAACCACTCCTGCATTCAACGTGCGCGGAAATCGATCCGCCGGGGGGCGTAAACTTCACGGCGTTATGCAGAATGTTGACCACCGCCTGCCGTATATATAGGCGATCAGCCTGTGCTCCCACCGCTTCGTCGCCCGCGAGCGTGAATGTCAGACGCTTGTCTTCGATGAGAACCTCCAAAAGCGCGGCCGCTTCTCGCACCAAAGCCTTGAGCGGGAAAACTGAAACTTGCATTCTGATCTGCCCTGCATCGGCTCGCGATAGCGTGAGCAGGCTCTCCACAATGCCGCTGAGCCTGTTGACCTCCTCAAGCATGCTTCCAATCGTGTCTCGGTATTCTTCTGGTCTTGCATCTTCTTGCAGCCTTACCTCGCCGATGCTCCGGATGGCCGCGAGCGGTGTGCGCAACTCGTGCGAGGCGTCGGCTGTGAATCGCTGCAACTGTTCGAAAGACTGCTCGATTCGCGATAGCATCGCATTGAAAACTCGCGCCAGATGTCCGAGTTCGTCTTCTGGGTTCTCAATGGGCAGCCGTTCGTTCAAGCGCTCCGAATCGATTTGCTCGGCCCGATGCGCCATCTTGCTGACGGGACTGAGCGTCCGGCCTACCATTTTGTAACCGGCGTAAGCGGTGCCGGCGAGCACCAGAGGCGAAGCCAGAAGCAAAACAAGGAGTGTTTCCTTCAACTGATTCCATATCAGGTCCTGACTGTACCCAACTCGAATCAGGATGGTTCGACCCTGCAAGTCATATTTCCGGCTGATGAGAACGATCCGCGTTCCATCGGACATTCTTGCGGAGCGCCCGGAGTATCCGTGTTCGCCCTCGCCCGTAAAGGGGGCTCCGCCAATGGTCCGGCTGCCCAGCCTTTCATTCCGATAGAGAATAGATCCATCCGATCCGAGTATCTCCAGAAGCCGTTCCTGGACCTGCTTCCAATCCGTATGGTGGTGATAGTCTTCGCGCACACCAACTTGACCGTCGTTTTGCACATACAGCAAGCCCTTGATCGTCTCCAGGTCTTCGGCGGCCAGCCGTTTCAGAACACCGCTCATTTGCCAGAACAGCAGCACTGATACACCCGCAAAGTACACTGCAAGGACCCCGGTGAGCATTCCGACGTACAGGAGCGTGAGCCGCGTTCTTACTCGTCTCGGGCGCAAGCGCACTACGGAGCCTCCTCGCGCAGGACAAATCCAACGCCGCGCACCGTATGCAGGAGTTTCTTCCTGAATGGCTCGTCCAGTTTTCGCCGAAGGTGGGCGATGTGAACATCGATGACGTTGTCGAGTGGCGTATAGCGCGCGGTTTCCTGCCACACGTCGCGCGCCAGCATCTCCCGCGAAACGACTCGGCCCTGCTGCCGCAGCAGGTACTCGAGTAGGTCGAACTCACGCGCCGTGAGCGTCAGTTCTTTCCCATCTCGAAAAGCCTTTCGCCCGGAGGCATCCATTTCGAGATCTGCAAGTCTTAATCTGTCTCCTAATTCCGGCTTGCCTCTCCGGAGAAGCGCCCGGATGCGCGCGAGAAGTTCCGAAAACGCGAATGGCTTCACAAGATAATCGTCAGCGCCCGCATCTAAACCCCGCACTCGGTCCCTGATCGAGTCCTTCGACGTGAGTATGAGCACAGGCACGGACACGCCTTTCTGCCGCAAGGCTGCCAATACTTCCATGCCGTCACGGAGAGGGAGCATCAAATCCAGGATGACCAGGTCGTACGTCTCGGTCGAAGCCAGAAAGAATCCTTCTTCTCCCGTGCGTGCGACGCTCACAGAAAATTGGTCTGCTTCAAGTCCCGTTCGCAGCGCCTCGGCCATCTTTTCTTCGTCTTCGACAATTAGAATGCGCATCGGAATTGTTGATGCCTTAGCGAGCCGCCAGATGGGCTCCCCCCAGAGCCTGGAGCGCGAAAGATGGGCGGCACATCGCTTTCCGGCACGGCTACACCCACGACCCCTGGCTGGATCGGCCGCCTCGCATCTTTGGAGAAGTCTGGGAATCGCGACAAATCTCTAACCCAGGTTGGAAATATACACCTGTGGTTGCCCATAGACATCTGGAGCAGGGCTGTGGAGTTTCGTCGGATATCCGTGCGAAACATCATCCTTAACAGAACTCGGACCGAAGGAGGCCGAGATGCAGATTATAGGATGCGACTTGCATGCTCACCGGCAAATGCTGGCGATGCTAGACAGGACAACCTGACAAAACACATCTGCTTATTCTTGAGCAAGATAGCTGGGTTCGTTTCGTAATTTCATCCTTCCCGGACCCGGTTGCGCTCCCTTCATCATTTTTCGCACCCTTTGAAGCGCGAGAACTATTCGACGCCAGCATTGCCGGGGTGTCTAACTGCGGCGGAACGTTCACAATGTTCACGACCTTCACCTCCGAGTCCGCCGCTCCTCTCGGAGGTCGACAGTAGGTGCATGTTTGCCTCTCCCTGAATCTGCGGACCCCGATTGCGTCTCTTGGCAAACCGCTGCGGGATTCCTCATGAACAGCTTGGGACAGACTCTCCTCCGGCTCGTTCGTCGTAAGCACCGTTAACAGGGAAAAAATCAGGGTATCGTCATAGGCCGGCCAGCGGAATTCGCCACAACCCCTTCCATTGACGCCGCTTAGCGAGCTCAGCACCTCGGAATTGGGGGACGGAACAGGGAATTAACAGGGAAAGTCGTACCTTTGAGGATACTGCCGTTCGGAGGGGCCAAGCGGATCAGGCCGGGGAAAGATCAGCGTCCGTAAGGTTTTTCAAGACGGACGCCGGCCGGTTTTGACCGGCATTGTTATCGATGAGTCCGCGGCACTGGCTGCCTCCCGAATGAGGTGAGCGACCACGGGGACGACATAGTTGGTCGCACTAGAAAGAGACGCGACGCTGGTTCCGACTCCTACGGCCGACGAAATCACAAATGCCTTGCTTGGTGGCCGAGCGGCGCAAACGCGTCAAAGAATCCGCGATCAGGCGGTTCGCCGAATTGTTCGATAGGCTGATCCTCGTCATGGCTTCGGCTGCTGGTCTCTATTCTTCTGCTTTGCCCACCGGGTCGAAACTGCTTTTCGGGCGATTTCCCGGCGCCGCTCCGGCGATAGCCTCGCCGCACGCATCTTCCCGCCTTTAGCGCCTCCCAACTTGCCGAGGGCGACAGCGTGGGGATTCTTCTTTTTTTTCATAGCACACACCTTATTAGTGGCGAGACTCAAAAATCAACGTGTAAAACTAACCCTTGACATGTACTTAGGCGCCTAAGTACAATTTCTTCATACTTGAGCGCCTATGTAAGTGGAGGATAATATGAAAAAACCGCCTCGGCCTGGCACATCGGAGATACGTTTGGCCAACGATAATTGGGGGCCATTCACTAAGCTCACTTTGATTCGCCTGAAAAACCTGATCAAGCGCTATAAGTTGTCTGTTACGGAGGGAGATCTGCAGTACTTGCAGCAAGGGTGGTATGTAACTCACGTCGGTCTTTTGCATCTGGCTCAACGCAAGCGCTGCAGCGAAATCAATGTTCAACAAGTCCGTGAATTCTGTGAACCGGCATCTAGTCATTGGGTCTTCAAGGCTACAGTTTACAAGCGAGGCAAATCCGGGCGCTTTGTCGGCTACGGCGACGCTGATCCATCGAATGTTTCTCCGCTAGTACGCGGGGCCGAGATGCGCGTGGCTGAGACTCGGGCTGTCAACCGCGCGCTCCGTAAGGCCTATGGAATCGGCCTCTGCTCGGTCGAAGAACTGGGGGCGCGCCCCGAGGCATCGAGCACTGGAGGCAGTCAACGAAACTCGAATGGCTTTCACACTGCGAACGGCTCGCATGGTGGTCCGACTCGCCTCCGCGACCAACTCTGCCTCCTGATCCGCCAGTACAACCTTGATCCGACACTCGTCAAGGCCTACGCGGCGGATTTCTCCGGTACTCAAACCCTCAAGGATGCCAGCCGCGATTTGGTCGAGTCCTTCATTTCCCACCTGTCGTCCTCAGCGAAAGAAGACCTCAACGGCCTGATCTGCAAACTCAACTCCTATTCCCAAACGGCAGAGGTGAAGCCATGAAACGCCATATCCCGGGTCTTCATTCCCGTCAGCTGGATGGCGACCGACCCCTCGAAGGCCTGTTCCTGGTCCGCGTCGAGTGGGCCTCCTACCGGTGGCATCCTCAAAAGGCCTTCCTGATGCTCCGATTCGTTGTGCTGGCACCTCAGTCTTTCGAGCGCCGATCCTTTTCCGGCCGGCTCTACTCGACTGAACGTGCCCTCTGGAAGCTCAATTGGTTCTTGCGCGATTTCGGCTATGACATGGAACTACTCAGCCAGGATCAGATGGATGAGAAGACCTTGCTCAACCTTCGCGGTGTCGTCAGGACCACACACGTGACCCTGAACGGCCATACCTTCCAGAACCTGGAAGCCTTCGCCCCCGAAGCGGAGTGGGAAGAGCTCTCACATTCAGAGGCCAGTGAGACTCACGCCCAGGAACATCGATGATCTACAGCTATACCCAAATCAGCCGGTACCTGCGATGCCCACGGAGCTATCGCTACCGCTACCTCGACGGATGGCGGGAGAAGGACACTCGGGCCGCCATGGTCTTCGGCCGCTGCTTCGAGCAGGCCCTATCCGCC
>Ga0187872_10002870_pt1 | contig 14629 bp, 13 predicted proteins | sample June2016WEW_16_4_FD_132973 | JGI IMG/M metagenome (GOLD analysis project Ga0187872, IMG submission 132973) | Peatland microbial communities from SPRUCE experiment site at the Marcell Experimental Forest, Minnesota, USA - June2016WEW_16_40 | ecosystem: Environmental > Terrestrial > Soil >...
GAATGCCGGGATCAGGCTCAGTTCCCAGAAGATGAACCAGTGGAAGAAGTTCAGGGCGGTGAACGTGCCGAACAGCCCGGCTTGCAGGAAGAGCACCAGCGCGAAATAGATTGGCACGCGCTCCTCAATTTTCCACGATGCCAGCATGGCCATCGGCACTACAATGGCCGAGAGCATCACCATCAGCAGCCCGAGTCCGTCAACGCCAACGCGATACTCAACCCCCAGCGCGGGAATCCAGGGGCGCCGCTCCTGAAATTGAAGGTCGCCCGAGGCGGAGTCGAACTGGCGCCACAGGACCAAAGCCAGCGCGAGCGTTCCCAGGCTGAATCCCAACGAGAGCCAACGGGCGAGCCTCTTTTGCTCCGGGCCCAAACTAACGACGGCGAGGGCGCCGAGAATCGGCACAAAGGTCAGAAGGGTGAGAAGGGGAAGGGCGTTCATGGAGCGCGGCATCCCCAGATGAGAAACAGGACCAGCACGGCCAGCGCCCCGCCGATGAGGCGGAGATAGGTTTGAACACGCCCGCCTTGCAGGCGTGACATGAGCGTGCCGCCTTTCGTCAAACGACGGCAGCCTTCATCGAAGCCGGGATTCACCACATACTCGTCGAGGAACCGGTTAAGCCAGGCCAGGCCGACCACCAGAAGCGAGAGCGCCCGCACCACGCCGTTCCAAACCCAGTAATCCAGCCAATCGCAAGCCCGCGCCCCCCAGGCGTTGAAGCGGATCACGGACCCCTCGTAAATCTCGTCCACAAAATACTTCTTCCTTAGCAGCGCGAAGACTTCCGGTTGAAACCGCTCGAGGGCATCAGGTTGATCCGCGCTCCGCACAGGCCGCCGGCCATAAAGCCACCAGCCCAAGCCCAAGCCGGCGAAGACGACGACACTTGAAAGCGCCATCAACCCCAGCACTTGGGGTTCCAAGAGTTGGCCAAGGTGGCCAGTGGCGCTCTCGCCGCTCAGAAAGCCCTGGAACCAGGGCCAGGCCGGCGTGCCAATAAAACCGAGGAGCACGGAAAACACCGCCAATACCAGCAACGGAATGATCATGACCGGCGGGCTTTCGTGAGGAACATAGGGCTGGCGTCCCGCCTGCCCAGCGCGCGAGGGCAGCGCCCCCAGCGATGGGACATATTCTGGAGCATGGGCCGCACATGCGTCGGGGGCAGGCGAGGCGCCTGCCCTGCTTTGGCCAAAAAACACGTAACAGACCTGACGGGTCATATAGAAGGCAGTCAGGAGTGCGGCAAACATGCCAAGATAGAAAGGCGCGGGCGTGTTCCAGCCGTGAGCGGAATGCAGGATTACGTCTTTGCTCCAGAAGCCGGAGAAGACCAGCGGAAAGCCGCTCAAAGCCAACATGCCGACGGCGTAGGTCCCGAAAGTCAAAGGCATGAGTTTGCGCAGTCCACCCATCCGACGGACGTCCTGTTCGTCCAGACAGCCGTGAATCACAGAGCCGGCGCCCAAAAACAGCAGCGCCTTGAAAAACGCGTGGGTGATAAGATGAAACATCCCGACGGCCACACCGCCCGCGCCCAAGCCCAGCATCATAAAGCCCAGTTGCGAAACCGTGGAGTAAGCCAGGATGCGTTTAAGGTCTGTTTGGGCAACCGCGATGCTGGCGGCGAAGACCGCCGTGATGACGCCGACCCAAGTGACGACCTGGAGCGCGCCTGGCACTGACGTAACGCCCGCGGGATGCGCGGCTATCAGCGGATACACCCGGGCCACCAGAAACACACCTGCCGCCACCATCGTCGCCGCATGGATGAGCGCGCTGACGGGCGTGGGGCCTTCCATGGCGTCCGGCAACCAGACGTGGAGGGGCACCTGGCCCGATTTGCCGATGGCGCCGCAGAAGATCAGCAGCGCGATGCCGGTCGAGACAGCCATGCCAAGGGTCGTGGTTTGCGCGACCAGCTTGGCCAGCGCGGATTGTTCGAGACAGCCGTGGCCGCCGTCATAAAAGAGCAGCGTGCCAGTTTGCGAATAGAGCCACACCATGCCGAGGAGGAAGGCGAGGTCGCCGAGCCGGGTGGTGATGACGGCTTTCTTCGCCGCTGCGGTCGCGCTGGGTTTGTGATACCAAAAGCCGATCAGGAGGTAAGAAGTCAGGCCGACAATCTCCCAGCAGATGAACAGCAGCAGCAGGCTGTTGGCCATGACCAACCCGAGCATGGCGGAGGCGAACAACGAGAGGAAGCAGAAGAAGCGCGTGAAGTTCTCGTCGTGCGCCATGTAGCCGAGGCTGTAGATGAAGATGAGCAGGCCAACCAACGAGACCATGACCAGCATGACCGCCGCGAGCGGGTCGAGCACCCAGCCGAGCCGAAGCGCAGTGTCACTCGTCTGCGGATCGCCGAATTGGAACCAGAAGAAGTTGACCACTTGCGTTGTGGCCGGGCCGTGACCGGTATGCTGAAGCGCGTTGATAAACGCCACGCACGAGAGAGCCAGCGCGAGGACCATCGAGCTAATCGCCAAAAACGCCGCGAGCCGGCGCCGGCGCTGCTTGGCCAATGCGCTCAGGCCGGCAGCCACGAGCGGCAGCGCGGGAATCAGCCAGAGCTGTTGAACAATCCAATCCATCTCAGCCTCTCAGCGAATCAACCTGGTCCACATTGGTCGTCTGGCAATGCCGGTAGATCGAGATGATCAGCGCCAGGCCGACGGCGGCTTCGGCCGCGGCGACGGCAATCGAGAAGATCACGAACATCACCCCGGCCAGCGCTTGCGGGTTAGGACCGTAACGCCAGAATGCGATGAAGTTGAGATTGGCCGCGTTGAGCATCAGTTCAATGCCGATGAGCACGATGATGGCGCTGCGGCGGGTTAGCGCGCCCGCCAGGCCGATGGCGAAGAGCAGCGCGGAGAGGAGAAGATAGCACGCGAGCGGCGTCATCCGGACCCCCCGGAACGATGAAGATAGACGATAGAGGATGGAGGACAGCGGAGCGTCGCTCTGCGTGGTGATCCGTTCTCCATGTGCCGTTCTGCATGCTCGCTGCTCATTTAGGCTCCTTCTCGTGCATGGCGATGATAACGGCGCCGATCAACGCGGCGGTCAGCAGCAGGCCGATGACTTCAAGCGGCAAGACGAATTGGGTCATCAACTGGCCGCCAATCTGACGGACGGATATTTGGGGGGGCGGTCGAATCTCGCGTGTCACAACCCCGCTAGACAAAATCAATCCGCTCAGCAATCCAAATACAGTTACGGCTATGCCGACGCCCACAACCCAGGTGGCGGAGAAGATCGATTGCCGGGGCGGCTCGCCGCTGCGAGTCAGCAGAATAGCAAACACGACGAGAATCGCCACCGCGCCGATATAGACCAGGATTTGGGCGAACCCAACGAATTGGGCATCCAGTTGCAAATAGAACGCCGCAAGCCCCGCGAGCGTCACCGTGAGCATTAGGACACAATGGACCAGATTGCGCAGGGCCATGGCGGCCACGGCACTGGCCAGGGTCAACAGGGCGATGATGGCGAAGGGCCAAGTCATGGAGTTAAATGGGTTGCGTGGGTTACATGAGGATGAAGGCGGGGACCGTCTGGAAACCCAGGCCAGGGAGGGCGAGCGTCCCCGCGAGCCCTGGTGTTCGCAGATGGCTTGAGAAGTTTGGGCTCGCGGGGACGCTCGCCCTCCCTGGCAGCAACATCAATCGGCATATCGATATACTCGTTTGGCCAGTTGTTTCCGTGCGGCCAGCACCGGTCCGAGTATCAGGTACGGAGCGGCTACGAGAATGGAGCAGATAATCCAACGCGCTGCACCGGCCGGCATAAACCGCCAGAGCCCGGCGGCAACCATGTTGGTAAGCGCCATCGGCAGCATCAATTTCCAGGCAAAGCCCATGAGCTGGTCCAGGCGCAGCCGCGGCAGCGTTCCGCGCACCCAGATAAACACGGCAATGAGCGCGAGGAGCTTGCCGAAGAACCACACGTAGGATGGGATCGAGGACAGGAAGGAGAGCGGGGCGCGCCAGCCGCCGAGAAAGAGCGTGATCCCCAAGCCGCTGACGGCGAACATGCCCAGGTATTCGCCGAGGAAGAACAGCGCGAACTTGAATCCGGAGTACTCGATGTAGTAGCCGGCGATGATCTCCGATTCACCCTCGGGGAGATCGAAAGGCGAGCGGTTCGATTCGGCGGTGCCCGCAATCATGAACAGAATGAACCCCGCCAATCCCCACGGCGTCAGCACGTACCACCGCGGCAAGACGCCCCAGTAACCGGCCTGTGCCTCGACGATCTTAACGGTGGACAGCGAGCCAGCCGCCATGATGACCGTGACCGCGGAAAGGATGAGGGGCACTTCGTAACTAATCATTTGGGCAATGGCGCGCATGGCGCCAAGCAACGAATACTTGTTCCGGCTTGACCAGCCCGCCATGAAGACCGCCAGCTCTGTGGCCGCGCCGACGGCGAAGAAGAACAAAACGCCGGCATCGATATCAAGGGCAGCCATGTTCCGTCCCATCGGCACCACGGCGAGGGCCAGAAAGACCGGCACCACCAGAACCAAGGGCGCGAGGAAATGCACGATCTTGTCAGCCGTGTGGGGGACGACATCCTCTTTGGTTATGGCTTTGAGGCCGTCGGCGAGCGGTTGGAGGAGGCCGTAAGGGCCGACCCGGTTGGGGCCATAGCGGTTCTGAATGCGCCCGAGGCCCTTGCGCTCCAAGACGGTGGTGATCGCGAAGAGGAGGGGGAAGGTGATGACTATCGCGGCGACGGAAAGAAGGGCTGAAAAGAGGGGCTGCCACTGATCCGGCACAGAACCTACCAGCCAGTGCTTCAAGGTGACGAAAATCTGGTCCATCGTTTCAACCATCTTAGGCCCTGTAACAAAAAGGAAAAGCCCAGCCCTGTCCAGCCTGGGCCGAGCTTAATAAGCATGGCGCGGCTTTGGTCGCTCCGCAAGCGATTACCCTCATTAAGCAACCGCAGGAGGAGGTGCGGGGCTGGGCCCCGCTGCGGGTTTTGTCGCAGCCGTGGCTTTGACCTTCGCTGCCCTGGCCTTTTCGGCCCCGAGCCGCGCGTCCACGTCGGCAGCCTCGGCGGGATGCACTTTGCGGTAGTAATCGTTCGATTTCGCCAACTGTTCTTTTCGCAGCAGCAAGCTGCCGAATCGGTCGCTGGTGCTCAGTTCGTACTCGACATCCATCTTAATGGCATCGAACGGGCAGACCTCGACGCAGATCTGGCAGCTCATACAGACCGAGATGTCGATGTCGAAGACCTTCGGCTGAAACTGCAGCTTGCCCGTGTGGTCGGGCTTCCGGACGGTGTCCTTGACGATATAAATGCACTGGGGCGGACATTCCTTTTCGCAGATCAGGCACGCCACGCAGCGCAAGCCCTTTTGCCAATTGTCAGCATCATAGACGAGGAAAGGGAAGTTGCGCGCGGCTTCCGTTTGCGGCAGCCGCTCCTCGGGATACTGCACCGTCACGAGCCGGTCTTCCTTGACGTAGCTGCCAAGAAAGTTCCGGGCCGTCTCCGCCAGGCCCTTGAGGATGCCTTCGCCCAGCATAGGAGAGGTCATCGGTCCACCTCGCCCATCACAATGTCCACGCTGCCCAGGATGATCACCACGTCGGCAACGTGATGCCCGAGGCACATGTCCTCGAGAATGGTCAGATTGATGAAGCTCGGCGGGCGCACCCGGTAGCGGTACGGGTTGGGCGTGCCGTCGCTGATGAGATAAAAGCCCAACTCCCCTTTCGGCGCTTCGATGCGGCCGTAAGCTTCGCCCGGTTTGGGGCGGAACCCGCGCAACTTCGCCCTCGGGTCGAGGATCGGCCCCTCGGGGATGTCGCGCAGGGCTTGCTGGAGAATCTTCAGGGACTCGCGCATCTCCAGGATGCGGACCATGTAGCGGTCGTAAACGTCGCCATGCTCTCCCAGCGGCACGCGGAAGCTGAAGCGGTCGTAGATGCCGTATTGGTCCACTTTGCGAACGTCGTAGTTAACGCCGCTGGCGCGAAGCATCGGGCCGGTGACGCTGGCGTTGACGGCGAGATCGGGCGGCAGGCAGCCCACACCCTGGGTGCGTGACATGAGGATTTCGTTCCCGGTCAGCAGGGCCTCGAATTCGTCGAGGAAGCGCGGGAATTCGCCCACCACCTGTTTCGCCTGTTCGAGCCAGCCCGGGGGCAGGTCACAACGGCAGCCGCCGAAGCGCATGTAATTGCACATCATTCGGGCTCCGGTGAGCGACTCGAACAGGTCGAGGATCGTCTCGCGCTCACGGAAGGCATACATCAGCGGCGTGCCCGAAGCGCCCATGTCTTGGAGGAGGAAACCGACGAGGGAAATGTGGTTCTGGAGGCGGGTCAACTCGGCGGTGATCACCCGAATGTATTCCGCGCGCTCGGGCGCTTGCAGGCCGGCCAGCTTCTCCACCGTAAGCGCGTAGGCCCAGTTATTGGTTAGCGAGCAAAAATAGTCCAGCCGGTCAGTGTAGGGCATGGACCCCAGGTAAGTCGTGTTCTCGCCGATCTTCTCGTGGTTGCGATGCAGGTAGCCGAAGACGGGCTTGAGCCTCGCCACCCGCTCGCCCTCGAGGACGACGTCCATCCGGAACACGCCATGAGTCGAGGGATGCTGCGGCCCCATCGAGATTTCCAGCAAATCACCCTCCAGGGACCCGTCGGGGGTGCGCTTGGGCGTGACCGTGTAGTTCGGCGCTCCCGCTCCCTCCGGGGCCGGGATGCTCGCGGCCATAGCGGTGTCGGAGAGACCCCGTTCAGTAAGCGCCTGGCTCATGCGGGTCCCTCCCCCGGGAAGTGCTGCCGCGCTTTTTCCAGCACGTCGTCGTGCGGTGTTGGCTCGTACTCGTAGTCGTCCGGCTCGACGTAGTCTTTGCGCATCGGGAAATCCTGGAAGCCGTCCCACATGAGGATGCGCCGCAAATCAGGGTGCCCCTCGAAGGTGATGCCGTAGAGGTCGTAGGCCTCCCGCTCCTGAAACTCGGCGCCGCGCCAGACCGGCGTGAGCGAAGGCACGCGCGCGTTGTCCGACCGGTTCGCAGTGCGCAGCCGCAGAATGAGCGGGCCGTGCTTCAGTTCCATCGAGTAAAGGTGATAAACCACTTCGAGACAGCCGGCTTTCTTGTGCTCGACCGTCTGCTCAATTTCCCGCTCCACGCCCTCAATGACCTGCTTCACCTTCCGCTTTTCCTGGACCACCGCGTCGAGCCAGTCTATGCCCGTGACGTTGGAGGCGTAGTCCAGGCGCAAGGACGGGTCATCCCGCAGAAATCTCGCGACCGCCAGGGCGTGGCCGTTATCAACCAGTAGCGAGGGCTCGCCAGCCGGGCTGTCATTGGGAACGATCTGCAAGGATGCCCCCGGAACCGCGGCTTCCACTCGGCCTTTGATTTGCTCCAGCGTTTCCACAAGGTATTCGTTACATGGGTTGGATGGTCACACAGTTACCTGAAGCAACCGCCGCAGCGCCCCTTGTAACTGGTTTAACAATTTAACCATTTAACTCCTTCAGCTATTTCCCCTAACGAGTGTGGGCGGCTGCCAGACTGCCGGATTGTTCGAAGGTTCCAGATCGTGCGCGCCATACTCCGGCACGGGGAATTCGCTCGGGGCTTCAGCGACCAGGTGCCGGGGACGCTGAACGCCGGTCAGTGCCTGCTCATCGATCTGGCGCTGCAGCGTCATGAACGCGTGCAGCAGCGCCTCAGGCCGCGGCGGGCAACCGGGGATGTGCACGTCCACGGGGATGTATCGGTCGATGCCCTTGAGCACGTTGTAGCCCTGTTTGAATGGCCCCCCGGAGATCGCGCAGGCTCCCATCGCGATGACGTATTTCGGCTCCGGCATCTGGTTGTAGAGCCGGACGACCTGCGGTGCCATTTTCTTCGTCACCGTGCCGGCCACAATCATCAGATCCGCCTGACGCGGTGAGGGCCGGAACACCTCGGCGCCGAACCGGGCGAGGTCCCACCTGGCCATGGACGCAGCGATCATCTCGATGGCACAGCAGGCCAGGCCAAAGCCCAGCGGCCAAATGGAGTTCTTGCGTCCCCAGTTGTAAAGCTCTTCCAGGGTCGTGGTGAACACGCCCTGCTTGCTCAGTTCGTTTCGCAGTCCTTCGTCCATCGGAGGAGTGGGGTGTTGGAGCATTGGAGAGCTGGAGTGATGGACCAATTTGTCGCATCACTCCACCACTCCAGCACTCCATCAGCCCGTTGTTTTGTTCTCACCCCCACGTCAGCACGCCTTTCTGCCAGGCCCAAACCAATCCTTCCGCCAGCAACAGAAGAAAGACCACCATCGCGAGGAACGCGCCGGCACTCAACCCTCCGAAGGCGACCGCAAACGGCAGCAGGAAAATGGTCTCCACGTCGAAGATGAGGAAGATGATTGCATACAGGTAATACTCCGCCTTGAACTGCACCCAGGCGTCGCCTTTCGATTCCAGCCCGCACTCGTAAATTGCGTTCTTGCCCGGGCCGGGCTTGCGCGGCGAGAACTTCTTCGACCAAAGCCAGGCCAACCCGAGCGGTGTCAGGGCAAAGAGAACGGCGGCAACCAGCAAAACAGAGATGAATAAGTAAGGGCTGTATTCAACGGGCATAGCTCAAATTCATTGCTCTTTCCACAAGCAACCGTACCCGTTGGAACTTCAGGCGTCAAGAAAGCCAAGGCCGACGACCGTTCACGATTGGAAGGGAGGTTGGCTCAAATCTGGCGCCGGTCGCAAGGCAGAAGGCGGAAGTGAGCAGCTCACATTTCGGATGGTGCTTGGAAATTGGGGCGTTGCTTGCACGTTCCCGGGGCCTGAGCCAACTGGACCGGCGTGGGGCGGGCCACTGGCCCTGGAGCGGCTCAGCCGCACTGGCCCCGACGAACAATCACGGTTTCCGGCCTTTCCATAGTTTCACGGACGCGTCCGTCCGTACTTCTTCGTGTTGCAGCAACGGGGTATCCGATCACAATGCGAGCGATTGGCACCCGATCGTTTCGCAGTGGACAGGCTGGAGCGGTCGAGCGGCAAACTCGGGGAACGGTTTGTATGAAAGAATCAACTGTTGGCAGATGTAGCCGGCGTGGGTCACGGGCTGGAGCTTGGAAACCCGGAGCGGCGGGAAGGCATTTCGCATTCAAAGGAGAGTTGTGAAAGGGATCAAAATCAAGCAATTCGAGCTTGCCATCGCACTAGGCGCCCTTGCCGCCAATGCATTGGCTGCCAGTCCGATCTGGGTAGCAAACACGAACGATTCCGGAGCGGGCTCACTTCGCGCAGCGATCACCCAGGCGAACGAGGCGGGCGGCGGAGAAATCCAGTTCTCCATCACGAACACGATCACCTTGCTTTCATCACTGCCCAGCCTGACCAACATCACCCTCACCGGGCCAGGAACAAACCTGCTCACGATCAGTGGCGGGAACAGCCTGACCAACATCACCCTCACCTTTCCTCCAATTAATACTTTTGCGATCAGCGGCACAAATCAATTTCCCATCTTCTCGATGAACCCGGGAACGACCAATACGCTTTCCGGTCTGACCATCGCCAATGGGATGGTGAGCAATTACTACCTTCTAGTGGTATACGGCGCCGGCATCTCCAACGCGGGTTCCTTGAATTTGCTGAACTGCGCCATACTGAACTGCGCCCTTGAAGGCGAAGCTGATAATGTCAGAGGTGCTGGAATTTACAATGCAGGTAATTTGTTGATGAGCTATTGCACGGTCGCCGATTGCTCTTGCTTTTACCCTGCGGCTGACTCAGGCCCTGGTAGTGGAATTGCCAATGAGGGAGAATTGATAATGGAAGATTGTGCGGTCTTGCGTTGTGACGGCGCATCCTACGGAGGTGGAGTTTTCAACGCAGGCAGCGCTTGGTTGACGCGTTGCATAATTGCATCCTGTTCCACTGCCTCCTCCGCAGGGGACGGTGCTGGCATTTATAACGAGAACGGAAGTTTGGTACTCCAGAGTTGCATTGTGTCAAACTGCAATGGTACTTTCTCTTTTGGTGCTGGAGTCAACAGCGGAGGGGGCCTGGCGGCCACCAATAGCACGTTTGTTGGAAATAGTGCGAACTGGGGCGGTGGTTTGTTTTTGAGCGGAACCAACATTCTGTCCGGATGTACGATCAATGGCAACTCCGGGGACGTGGATGGCGGTGGAGGCGTTGCTAACTTTGGGACTCTCACCATGCTAAACTGCACCGTGAGCCAGAATGACGCGCCAGCCGGTGGCGGAGGAATGGTTAACGACGGAACCTTAACCCTCTCCAGTTGCACGATCGTTTCCAACTACTCTTACTATGCACAGTCAGGCGGTGTTGAGAACAGTGGGACACTCTATTCACAAAACAGCATCTTCGCGGGTAATACCACCAACGATTTTTCAGGAGTGCTCACTTCGCAAGGTTTCAACCTGATTCAAGACACGAACGGCTGCACGATAACTAATGACCAGACAGGCAACATTTATGGGGCTGATCCTCTTTTGGGTCCGTTGCAGGACAACGGGGGGCCAACCTGGACACACGCGTTGTTGCCGGGCAGTCCGGCGATTGACGCCGGATGCAGTACGAACTTCCCGCCTACCGATCAGCGGGGCATCCATCGGCCACAAGGGTTGGCCCCGGATATTGGGGCTTTCGAATTCCAGTATGCGACGCCGGTATTGGTGCGAATGGCGGCTCAATCCCGCACGAATTGCGGCGTGACATTGTGCGGCCTGAGCGGCGGGATCTACACCCTCCAGGCTTCTACGAACCTGGTGAATTGGTTCAACGTGGCGACGAACATCGCCGACACGAATGGCGTGTGTGTGTTTACCGACAGCGGCATGGCCAAGCACTCGCGTTATTTCTATCGGGTGTCGCTCCCTGTGCCGGCAGGATCGCTTTACATCCCTGCCCCGTCGGGCATTGTGGATGCTCCATTCCTTATCACCAACACCTATATCTGGCAGACTATGCTTACGGGCGTCACCAACGGAGGCCGCGCTGAATACCCATTCAATCTTCCAAAGGCTGGGAATTACGTGCTGCAGGCGATGGTGAATGCGCCCAACGACGGGGCGAACTCCTTTTACGTGAACATCGACACCGAACCCCAAGACCCGACGAATATCTGGGATGTCTATCCTTACACCTCCGCATCCGGTTTTGAACAGCGCACAGTCAACTGGCGAGGCGACGGCACCGATGGCGCCGATCAATTCGTTCCCAAAGTCTTCAATCTCACCCAAGGTTCGCATCAGCTCGTTATTCGAGGCCGAGAGTCGTACACCCTGCTGCAAAGCATAAATATAATCACAAATCAGTAGCTTTTGCAGAATGTGCTGCGCACCCCGCGCGCGACTGGAACCACGCTCTTGCGGATGGGACTCTATTTCGGCTCGTGGCGATGCAAGCCCAGTGAGTGGGCGATTTCGTCGAACTCTTCGTGGCTGACCTCTTCGAGTTGCTTGCCTTTAGCGGCGAGCTTCTCGTTGATCTTGATGGCCTTTTCCGTCATCACCTCGTGGGTTTCCTGCGAGCCGCCGGCCAGGATGAAGTTGGGGCCGGTAGTCAGCCTCTTGTGGCCGTCAGAGTCGAGGCCGACTCCCAGCATCAGAGCCTTGCGGCGCGGCTTCTTCTTCTTCGCATTCGCCATGCAGGAAGGCTAAGGTTTGCGCGCGAGCAGGTCAATGCGCTTCAGGCGTTGGGCGCGGTCAATTGCTTGCCGTTGTCGCCCGGTCCCAGCTTGAGCAGGAAGGGGACGGCGCTCTTGGCCCATTCCGCCGGGCAGAGATAGCCGGAGGCGGAACCGCCAAAGCAGCTTTGCAGCATGTCGGTGTTGATGATGCCCGGATTGAGCGCCACGGCCGCCAGGCCGGACGGCAACTCCTGCGCGAGCGCTTGCGTCAGCCCTTCAATCGCCCACTTGCTCGCGCAATACGGCGCGACCTCCGCGTCGGCGGATCGCCCCCAGCCGGAACTGAAATTCACGATGACGCCACGCTTGCGCTTGATCATCTCCGGCACAAAGTGGCGGATGATATGGGCGATGCCTTTGACGTTTACGTCTATGACGTTGGAGAACTCCCGCGCGCTGATTTCCCAGAGCGGCGCGTTCCGGTTAATGACCCCTGCATTGTTGAGCACCAGATCGGGCGGTCCGTGTGAACCAAGCAGCCGGCCCGCCCACGCCTTCACCTCGTCATCCGAGGCGACGTCCACTGTCACAAAATCGTGCGGCGGGCCGGCCTGCCGGCGGAGCTGCTCGATTCCATCTTTCGACCGGCCACACCCGAGGACGGTGTGCCCAAGCCGGGCAAATTCATTCACCATCGCCCGGCCCAACCCTCGCGTCACCCCTGTGATAAGGACAATCTTCTTGGCCATAGGCAATGAGATGGTGTGGTCGCGCCTCAATGGGTCAGCGCATAGACCGCGATGTTGAGTGCGAGCTTCTGGCCGTCCTCGGGACTCACACCTTTGCCGCTGTTGCAGGTGTTGTTGGCGCTGAACGCGCAGCAGAGGCCGTCAGCGCACATCACCGCCACCAGGTTGCCCTCGTAGAACAAGCCTTCGAGCTGGATGTCGCGCGGCTCGTGCAGGCAGCGGATACGGTCGATCTTGTAAAACGAGCGGTAGATCAGGTGGTCGTAGGGAATCGGCTTCACTTTCTCGTTGGGGAAGATGCGGCTGAATTCCCGTCGCCAGGCCTTGGGAAAACCCGGCGTGGTGCAGCAGCCCGACGCAAAGAAGAAACCGCCGTGGGCTAAGTACTTCCGCAGATTCGCCAGCTCTGGCTCGGTGAGCACAAAATCGTTGTGCCCGTTCATGAACAGGAACGGCGTTTCAAACAGCTCCGGGTCGGTCAGCCGGACTTTGCGCTCCTCCTGGATTTTGATGGTGGAGGCGCGGGAGACCAGTTGCATCAGTTCCTGTCCCACCCCGCTGCAATCGTTGCCCTCGCTCGAGCTGTACTTCACGCGGCCCATGAAGAAAGTGGCTTGCTTGTCGTCTGTGGCTTGCGCAAATGCGGCGATACCGGCTGCCATGTGCGCCAGAACGAGCATGATCATAGGACATATACGACTCATAAGACCTATTCCAGATTGCATTACGCCAACCCCCAGCGCTTGCGCAAGAGCCACTCGCCGCCCAGACAGCCCAGCACCAGCGCCAACAGCCAGCCATTCACGCCGACGGGCCGGCGCACTGGCTTGCCGTGACGAACCTGTTCGATCTTGGCCTTAATCTGCCCCACCAAATCTGCCGCATCGCGGCAGTCCTCGACCTTCATCGCCAGCCCGTCGCTGATCGACGCCCACTGCTCCAGGGTCTCCATGTTGCGGGCTGTTTCCTGGAATTCCACATTGACGTCCCGAATCTCAATCGGCCGCGTTGCAATGGGCACCTTCATCGCGTCGGAGACTGTGACCGTATAGATGTCCGCCTTGTCCGCGTGGAACCTGAAGTCCACCGGGCGCCCTGATTCCAGCTCCATCGTCGCCTCATGCAGGAGCTTCTTCTGGCCGTCTTCGACCCGCACAAAGAACGTGCGGCTCGGGTCGGTGATGTTCCTCGGGTTAGGCTGCTTTTCCAACACTACTTGCACGTCCATTTGCGGATGCAATTCCTGGTCGGCCAGGTGGATCGACACATCCTGCCGGCCGACCTCGCTGAGAAAGCGAAAGAGCTGCCGCCAAAAGCGGTCGAACTGTTGCGGCTCCGAATCTTTCGCCAGCCGCCAGCGCCAGAAATTCTGGATGCACACCACGGCCGACAATCCCGCGCCATAACGCTGCGAGGCCATCAAAATGCGGCGTCCCTGCGGTCCTTCGTCCGTTTGGTGCACGGCCCACACTTGCGCGCCGGGCTTGGCGGCATCGACGCGCCCATACTGCGTGAAGGTCGGCAACTGCGCCCACGCTTCTCGCATCGCGCGGTTATCCGCAATTTGAAAGACCGGGTGCTGCAACGCATCCTCCGTCAGCTCCAGCCGGAATGGCCGGTCCAGCCCCTGCACACCCCGGTTGGCGGAAAACACCACCGGCAACAACTGTTCCAGGCGGCTGCTCTGCCATGTACTGTCGAACGTCGCCGGCCCACCGATCATCAGCAATCCGCCCCCCAGCTCGCCGCAAAAACGCGCCAGCACCTCCTGCTGCGCGGGCGCCAAGTCCGCCGGCCGTAGATTCGACAAGACCACCACCCGGAAGGGTGCAAGCTCTTCGAGCGACGTGGGGAACCCGTTCATCAATTCGCCCGCGCTCTCCACGTTCTGGCGGAACACCGATTGTTTCGAGGTGCGGGTCAGGCCGGTCAGCTTGATGGTCTGGTCGTTGCGCAGCGCCAGGCTGATGAATTTGTAGTCCCACGTCAGCGCGCCTTGAATGTAGAGCACGCGCAACTCTCTCTCGTCCGATACGCGCACCGCGGTGTTCGCCAGCATGTTCACGCACTTCAGGTTGGGCACATTCGGCGGCAGCAATTGCACCGCATAGTTGTGGACGCCCTTTTTCTCTTCGGTCACCGGGAAGCTCTCCAGCCAGGTGCGCGACCCTTTGCCCGGGCTCACGCTCCTTTTCTGCGACATCTGCCCGTCGCGAAACAGCAGCAAGTCGAACGCGGGCATGTCCTC
>Ga0187872_10002898_pt1 | contig 14539 bp, 13 predicted proteins | sample June2016WEW_16_4_FD_132973 | JGI IMG/M metagenome (GOLD analysis project Ga0187872, IMG submission 132973) | Peatland microbial communities from SPRUCE experiment site at the Marcell Experimental Forest, Minnesota, USA - June2016WEW_16_40 | ecosystem: Environmental > Terrestrial > Soil >...
ATCGCAATGCGGAGGACCGCAGAATATCATAATTGCAGTCCAAGCAATAAGGAATAATATTGTGAGAAGTATAATAGTAATCTTATTCCGACAATCCACCCGTGCAATCGTATCTTCCTCCACGGTGGCAGTAATCCTGGCACATTGAAATATCCGTCGTCATTCTTATCGCGACTAACACTGTTGAACAGGGTTTCTCCATCTGCACCATTATCGAGTAGCAATCTGATTATATCAACCTGCTTCCGTTTGTAAGCAAGTGATAAAGCGCTTTCGTTCTTATCGCTAACGATATTAAGGATGAACGATTTGTCTTCTTGACCATCCAAATGTTTCACGAGCATCTCCATCGTTGGAAACAATATATCTTTCATAAAGACCGTTTCACCAGTGGCATCAATGTAACTCAAATCCAACTTCGTATCAGCCTCTGCAGTGTGATTGACCTCTACCAATTGATATTCGTCTTCTGCTTCCGCACTCACTCCCACAGTTCTATCACTCACTACTCCTGATGCATTGTTAAGAAGCACGGCCTTTATCAATGGTCTGCAATCTCTGAATAGTATCAAGTGGTTGAGAACCTCTCTCCGCTTGGCTACCGTTTGGAAATCCATTCCGATGCTAATCAAGTAACGTGCATTGTCAATGATTACATCTGTATCTCGCAAGCAACAATGGACGAGCGCGTTGTTTCCTTTGCTATTGAGAAGTGTTACATCGGCTCCTCTTTCCACCAAGTATTTGATTACTTCTATTATCGGGCATCTTTGTGATAAGTCGTGTAAGGGAGTTCCATCTTCGGCATCGTTATAATTGATATTCGCCTTTCCTACTTCAACGAGGAGTTTAATCATTGGAAGTGTCATTCTCTTTGTGAAAAGACCATTCGTCGCATTGACACCCTTCTGGATGAACAACATAACAGTATCTTTCATCTCTACACTATCCATCTGTCCGTTCAATGAATCGGCGAACAGGTGTTTGATAGGATAATACAAAGATACATCCGCTTTGAGATTGACATCCGCACCCTTATCAATCAAGTATTTGATACGCTTGTAATCCTTCACGATGCACGCCTGTATCAAAGCTGTTCGTTTCTTATATTCCTTCTCCTTGTTGAAGGTAGCAATCCTATCAATGTATCCATTCTCAATGAATACCTCATCCACGACATTCGCCTTGTTACAGATGAATTCAGATGCAAGCCTATCATCCTTGTAAGTTCCGAAATCAGGTAGGTATGTCACTGTTAAACGATTGTTATCTGTATTATACCAAGCAACTGTCTTGATAATGATGCGTATCATATAAATCCTACGCATACGCAATGCGAAGTCAATATCACGCGATTTGATTGTATGAAACCACGTTCTTTCGGAGTAATCGTCTATTGCTTCACGATGCTTCTTATTCACTGCTCGCAAACGAAGCATTGTTGTAATGCTACATCCAGCGAAAGATGCAATTCTGACAATGTCGAAAATCGTCAGTCCGTCAAAGCTGTTGGTCTGTGTCATTTTGTTAGAAAATGAACTCTTCCATCGCAATCAGTGAATTAGACAAGTTGGACAAGTGGCTAATGTTGATGCTATACAACGTTGATTCCAATCTCCCAAAGAGTATAAAGCGTATCAAGAGTGCTACCAACATCGAACAACTTGTAGAAATGGCACTTTCTGACAGGGTAGCAATCTTTGGTATAGCGTTTGAATTCTATCAAAGGTTGGACTTCTCACCGATATATCAATCATATCGTGCTGGTCACTCGATTGGTTTCATATTTGCAACAACAATTGGATTGATGGCACAAGTTGGATACGCACAGTGTTTGATGAATGTCGTGGATTACGAGTTTGAGAATGCTACGCTTGAAAACGCCCTCACATTCAAACAACGCATCTCTGATATGATACTTGCGATGCGTGCGAAATCACTGCCATAAATGTATAATGTTATACAACTTATCGTGATGCATTGAGGCGATTGTTATTCTCATTGTTGTATATCCAACGAATGACTTTGCAGTAGCTGTCATATTGTTCAGCATTCATACTCAACGTTGGTCCGTAGAAGTCTCCTGCTACCCAAGGACCGACCGAAAGATGTCGATAGATGAGGTTGTAGAGTTTCATATTATTCTTCAACGCATCATTATTGAAGAACGAAGCAATCATATCCCTCCTATCTCGTAGAGCCTTGAAAACCATAAGTTCGGAATGAACGCCTTTATTGACACTTCGCTCAAATGTATCGCTGTAAATGTTAGTCACTTCGTCAAGCGTGAGGAATGAGAGTAACGCGTTTGACAGTGCTGTTGTCGTTGTCATTTTGGAGGTAAGCATCGAGTATCTTCCGACAATGAATGTTATACTGGTCGCTATTCATTTCAATTGTCTGTTCGCAGAATTCAAGCGTTGGATGATAATCTGCCGAAACATTGTGATATATAAAGTTATACAATGTCATATTGTCGAGTAACTCTGGTTTGTTGAAGAAGGAGACAAGTTTCTCTTTCCTATCTCTGAGGATGCGAAACACTGATACTCCTTCTTGACCTTTGATACAATACACACCGAAGATATTCACTCCACGAATGGAGTTGAGTTCCTCAAACGTGAGAAAAGAGAGAATAGCGTGGGGCAATGTCATTTTCCTTTCCCCCTGTATCATTGTTACTCAGCATATCGGTGGATTGTAGTCAAAGTATAACAAAATGACAACACCGATGACCAACGTTTTCCTGATTGCGAATATTGTAAGATATGCTGCGAGCACATTGAAAGAGATACTACCATTGCGTCTCGTCAATCGTAATCATAAGGATGCGATTGATAGGGAAGTATGCGATGCTTGGAATCGTATCCTGATTGAAAGAGACATCTTGACTGCCATCTGGCGAGGAGATATGTATCTTTGTTCTATGATTATACAAGCGAGAAACTGGTTTGGCGAAGGAGACAATCCTTTCAAATTGAAGATTGCCAAACCGAAAGGTGGTATCAGTCGTATTCCTAACGTGCCACTGGTCGATTATATCCCAGCGTTGAAATCCTGCGAGTTCTATGAAATCGTCGAGATGTTCGTTGCGCAAGAATGGATTGATATTGACGATGTATTGAAAGGTGCGTGTATCAATGCAAGATACGACCAGATACGTCTTCTCCTCAGAAAAGGAGCGGACCCGAACAAGGATAAATTGGCCGTTGTCAATCTTACTGAACCAAAGAATATGACAAGGAGTGGCACTGATATAAACAGGACGATTATTATGATATTGGAGCGATTGACGGATGACAATCTTCACCCGAAGCTTATGCTCAACGTATCACTAACAGGACATTTGAATCCTATTCTAAAGTATCTTATCAAACGAGGAATTCATTTGAGACACGAAAGATTGGCTTCAATCGCTCTTTGTCAAATTGCTTCCAAACGCGAAATCAATCACTACACTGGCAATATAATTGACTTGCTAAAGATTGGAGCTGACCTAGACTATCGTGAAAGTATTGCGGGACCACGAACTTTCATCAGTATTGTGAGGAACATTTGTGGGATTTATGGAATTGAAGGCAAGCAGAGCCGATTGGAGATTGTATCCCTATTGCTTAGGAACGGTGCCAATCTTGTAGAACAAGACTTTGTTATGCACGCATTACGAGAGAGGGTGAATGTTCTTATGCATACGGACATTACTGATGTGTGTATCACACAAATGATAATCAATGAAGCAGTGAGACGAGGCATCAACTTGTTGGAAGAGAAGACATCCACTGGCTGCACTGCACTTGAAATAAGTTGCTCTACCACGGATAATATGAAATTCGAGTTGCTTCTTATGAACGGTGCAACACCAGTTGTATCAGAACGCTTCCGTGTAATGATGGGAGACGTGGGAGACGTGAAAGCCTCCATTCTTGAAAGATATGTGAAGCAATCGAGAGGAGAAATCCCCGATGCAGAAATGGATAATGCTATCGGTGAATTCAGAGATATGGCAAGTTCCGATGAATCGCTAAGAAAGTGGAACCACTTTAGCCCACTGAGTGGAAGCTTAATGTGTCCAAGCATCTACGTCTTGCGTAAGATTGGTGCAATGTTTGGTATCCAACTGCCTCCCATTGCAAGCATCTATTCCCTCCTTGACATTCTCGTGGATAACCGAAGAGCAATCGTTACTTAATCGCATTCGCATTCCATTCATATATATTATATGACAGTTCAACGTGCTTCATTCGTGTATTGCAACATCATATCACCGCAGTATTGTGCGTATTCTGCTTCATTCATATTCAATGTATTGGTGCAGAACACTTCGTCTGTCAATTGACCGAAGTCATAGACAAATATCCACGAATGGATAAACTTGCGGAACTCCTTCTCATCTGATAGTTCCATCTTACCGAAGAAGTCTGCGATTGCATTCTTCCTATATTTGAGCGTCTGAAAGACAACCTCTACGAAATTGCCATCTATACAGGGAACGTTATCGCGTCTCAGACCTCGCATAGAGTTGAGTTCGTCGAAGGTAAGAAAAGATAGGATTGTAAGGCTGGTGAGTTGTGTCATTTTGAATGCATCTACCATTCAATCTTCACCTTGTTCTTATAATTGTAAATCAGTCTTGCACGATACTCCTCGTATTGGCCTCTGCTCATATAAAGTGTATCAGTGCAGAACTTTGTATCGGTAAGCTGACGAGGTGCAACTTCGATAAACATACTTCGGAAGATGAACTTGTGAAAGGCTTCGTCATCCTTCAACTCGTTATTGTCATAGAAGGTTGCAATGTCATCCTTCCTCGGTCTTAATGTATTGAAGAGGACATCGATAAACTTGCCACCTATACGCGAAACACCAGCCCCTTCTGTTGGTCCGCGAATGGAATTGAGCTCGTCATATGACAGAAAAGTAAGCAACGCAAGTGCCGCATTCATTTTTGCATTGCCTATCGCGATGCCTATCAAGGGAAGAAAGAGGCTCTCACTTTACTGCAAGTTGCGTAGTATTCGGCTGGTTGCATCTTCTTCGCCTTCTCAATAAAAGCAACGATGTTATCCTCCTGTTTTCCAATCAGCCTGTCATCCATTGACGTTATTTCCAACGAATCGGTAATGAGTTCGAGTAGTTTCCAACTCTTATCAACCATTCTTGCGTATTCCTTACCGAAGAAGAAGTCGCAAATCTCGTCTCTCCTCTTCCACAACGTTCGATGCAACGTCTTCGCATCAATAGGATAGACAAGTTGTTGCATCTCTTCATAAGTGAGGAATGAAAGGATTGCAATGACTGAACGTGACATTTTGTGACACGTGTGCATAACGATTGGATTTATATTATGCATCGCAAAATGTCCGTTGGTTCGCCATCATCGAATATTCTTGTGACGGGAAACACGATACGCTTTGAAGCAAATACAGTCAAACGACTTGTTGATTTACGCGAAACCAATCCCGATTACTTGGCAGTGATAGACCATTACTTGTTAGACCATTGGGCACGCATCATCAAAGCACCCGACCTTGACAAGGCATTCAGGGAAGGAGATGAATATGTTATTGAAATGGCACTTGAGGCACGCAAATGGTATGATGACGACTCTATTGATGTTACAAATGGCAAACGAAACAGGGATAAGATTGATGGCACTCCACCTATCAAGTTATACAACTTTACGAACAAGTTCGGTGATAATACGTATTACGAAGTCGATAACCTTGCACTCAAGTTTGGATACACGAGCAATTTGATATTGCGACGCGCTCTACAACAGAAGAATGGGAATAGGATACGCTTTTTCATCAAGAATGGTATAAATATCAATCAGTGTCAAGGAGATGTATCAGATTACTTCCTGGCCGAAACAAGTAGAGATAGTGGAAAGACATTGAAATTGATAGTAGATAATTTGGAAGACATCGAACTATTCGTTGCAAATCCAGATGGAAGAACTCTTCTTATGTCAAGGGCAATCAACGGTGACGTAGAAATGGTCGATTATCTTGCAGCACAAGGAGCAAATGTCGGTGCGGTAGATGTCAGAGGAAAAGATGCACTTCTTCAGGCTCCCAACTCCGCTGACATAATCCTTCGTTTGCTCGAGCTTGGCGCAGATGTCAATCTCGTCGATAATAGTAGGATACGAACATTTGCATTGATAACGGAGAAGATAACGACACTTGCGATACGCCCGGCAAACCAACAAATCGAAGGACGTATCTTTCAACTGATGCTTGACAGGGGTGCCATTCTTGATACGATGGACTTTCCTATCGTAATCGGACCAGGCATTCGTAATCAGATTGGCAACGTGTTTATGTATCTTCACCGAGATGACCTCCTGAAACGTGCAATTGAAGAGATGCAAAGACGAAATCTCTTCCTACTTGATAATACCAATCCATCGGGAAACACCGCACTTGCCTTTGCATACGCGAGAGGTGTGGAGAGTAAGATTAAGCTGCTACTTGACAATGGTGCATCTCCCTTGACTGCTTTCACTATTCTTCGTGCAAATGCTACCGAATCGCCAACTGGCACAAATTACAATGAACGAGTTAGGAGAGAGTATGCAGGACTTACCAAACTTATCCAGAGTTACGGACAGCAATAGATGTATATTTGATATACATTCATCTCACGCGTGTGTGAAATCACGTTTGCTAACAATTAGTTTGAGAAGAGAAGTGATACTGTAAGGTTTGCGAATGGGTATCTTCAACGCTTCGGCAATATGAACCAAATCATACACCGATAGACTTCGACTATCCCCATTTCCTTGCAAGTAACGATTGTATCCTTTCTCATTCAGTATCATATCATTCGTTATCGTTGTGTCGCACCAATCGGCAATGAAACGACTGATAGAATGAGGTGTTGCAATACAATTCACGCATCCTACGTTTGGCATGGCACCATTATCAACGAGACATTGCGCAACATCTCCGCGTCCCATCATAGTGACACACTGAACAGGTGTAAGACCCTCCGCTGTCTTATCATTAATCATATCAATGTTGTTATCCACCATTGCGTCAAGCAAGTATTGCACTGTCACGGTGCTTTGCACGAACATTAGGATGTTTATCGTGTCAGTCTTGTAACGGATACACAAATCCCTAATTTTCGCACCGAACCTGATAAGAAGACGAATAATCTCCTCGTCCTCTCTACTTGTATTACCCGACATTCTTCCAATGATATGAACGAATGCAACATCCTGACCTGGACCAACTTGCCTTTGTCTCGTTGAATTAGGATTGGCACCTGCAAGGAGAAGACACTTGACAATATTCGGGTTGTATCCTTTCTCAAGAGAAGTGAAAAGAGCACCGCAGTTTCCATTCGTATCATTTACTCGTCCTGCTCTTCGGATGATTTCACGAATGACTTCAATGGGACAATGATACTTGCAGACGAGTTTCAATGTTTCCTCACCATATCCAATGTCGTCCATCTTACCCAACAATAGTAACAATGTCCTTGTAACGTGTTTTCCCTTATTCAACAGGCAGTGCTTGATAAGTTCGAAGAATGATTTGTATGCCATCGCATCGGGATTTGCACCTTTGCTTAGCAGGAAACGGACTTTATCATAGTTCGGGTGTTCGCAAGCTTTGACAAGTGCGTAATCCGATGGCATATTGACAAGACCCGATGCCAGTAGCATCTCGTCAATCTCGTAAAACCGACTGTTCGCATATTGCATCGTGAAATCGGACAAAGCGAACACGGGAAGCTTGTTAATCTTCTCGGCATTCTTCTTTCCCGTGACATTATCAATGGACGTATCATTATACCATCTGTGCGCATCAATTGCTTTCCCAATGATATATTCGTCTCCTTCTTCAACGGCTTTATCAATATCTTCCACAGTGAAACAGCGACACCACACATCATCGATATAATTGTCAATCGCTTCCTTGTGTTGCGCGCTAATCTTGCTAAACTGAATGAGGTCATCGATACTCTTGACAAGATATCGCATTGTGTGTCCAAGAAGGTAAGGATGTGTAGGATTGTTTGACATTTTGCGAAGCACGTCATTGGATGTGCGAGCATATCCATCGGTTTCCTACGTCATCCCAAGAGTTCGGATAGTGATTTTCTACGCTTCTCAATCTCTTCATTGTGCGAAACGGTATATCTTTCACCCGTCTCGCCGCTCGGCGTAACGATTGCTACGATGGGACGCTGTTGTGGCGTCTTCTCGTCAAGCGCATCCCAAACGTTACTCGTTTCGATATGTTCTCGTTTCACATTATTCCTCGTTTCTGGTGCAGAGGTTGGTTCAGTGATAGAACTCAACACGTCTTCCTTCCTTACACCAATGATTACGGTGTTTCGGATGGGAAGGCTCAACCCATCTGTATCAAGTAATCCTTTGTCCCAATCCTGCACGTTATGAGACACAATCTCTTCTTTCGTTCCACATAGCGATTGGAACAGGCGTAGGAAATAGACGAATGTCATAATCGTATTGAGAACGAATGATAAGACGGATAAGAAGAGTTTCAAATTCTCTTCCTTGCTTTCTCCTATACCAGTGATTGTAACGATAAGAATGACGATTTGAATGAAAGTAATGATAGGTATGCAAATGCAAAGCAGCTTCTCTTGGAAAGGCATATAACGGAGACACAAGATGAGATACACTGACAAGATAAGTATCATTGCAATGACTTCAACGATGCAACCCTTGTATCCTCCAATGATACCAAATGCATCACTGATAGCCATTGCTACAATGATAGACACTTCTATCGTAATGAACCTCGGAAACCTATCATTGTATCCTTCTATCAAGTAGGAAGCACACTGCTTCTTATCGTTGTCATTGCCATTCTTATTCCATTCTCCCTGCGGATAGACGAGTTTGACGATGCAATTCCTATCGCTCCGATGCTCGTCCTTCTTGAAAACAAACACCCACTCTTCCTTGAATAACGAACGATAGAAGATGTATCCGATGACAAGTAGCAATGACACGCCTATTATTGGTGAAAGAATGTTCCAGAGTAGAGTTGTGAAAGTCAGTGAAACAATGGATGCAAATGTAGAGTCAAGTAACATCATACTAATCGTAATGATGAGTGAAAGAATGTTAGACAAGTGAGGATGACTGATTACTATTGCGAATGTAACCATTGCTACGATAAGAATGAAGAGTAGGTTTCCTATCACTTCCCCTGCAATGTATCCTCCGTTGGAAATTGACATTTGAAACGGACTTTCTGTCACAGGAGGCGCTGTATTTATATCGTTATTATCCGAAAGTGGATTACAGTTGCTACTTGCAACCTGTGTAAGAAGAGATGTCACGGCTTGACTTCTTCCTCCATTGCTGGCAAGCGAAGGCATTGAAATCGATATTACGCTTGATGCGCTTGAAACTGCGGTTGTAGCACTTGTGATGGCAGAGGGGGATGCCAAAATCGCTGGAATTATGAGGGACGAGGTCCTCGTATGGTGATGCAAAAGTGATGTGGTCGCGATGCTTGGTGTGTCAGAAGAAGAAAGTAATGTGAGTGAGGTAGGTGAGGTGCGTGAGGTAGTTGTTGTATCAGAATTCCTTGGAAAAGTAGTGGTAGAAGTTGTCGTTGTCGTGTCAATCACGAAACTGACATAATATTGAGAGAATGGCGATGCGGAAATGGAGGCATTCCAACATCCTCCGAAAAGTATGATATAAATGGACGATGAACCTGTGCAATTGTTAGACGTGTCATAGACGGAGAACTCTGCTTTCGTGTTGAAAGACATATATGCGTTGAACGCTATCGAATTGGAAGTGCTTCCACTGATAGGAAAACACTGGCCTATCGTGACGCCATTCGTTACACTCGTCGGTGTGACACATTGCGATTCGTTTGATATTCCTTCGTATTGGAAGAAGGATAATGTCGCATCAACTTGACAGCCGATACAAACGATACAGAAGTAGAGGAGAAACAAGGGGAAAGCGATGGAAGTGCTCGTCATTTTGCCAAACCCAACACGCGTGTATGATAAAATGAACCACGAAGCCGAGCAATACATCCAAGAGTGCGTGGATATCATTAAGAATAGAATGGACCAGTTGAGAATAGCACCTGTCAATGATAGTGCAAGGTTCCGGTTCGCTGACCTTCTCGAACGTATCTTGCTCGATGCTTTTCGTATCTCACGAGAAATTACAACCGACAACGCTTGCCTACACGATATGACATCGCAGGCTTGTTGCATTCTCATTCTGTCCGTGCATAATCCAAACTCGGATATCAATCGTATAATGGAAGTTATGCGACAAGTGAGAATGTCGCTGGAAAATGAATTCTTCCTTAGACGAACAGGCCGAAACACTGCTACGACGTTACTTGCTCCGCGAAGATAGGAAAGATAGGACCATCTCTTTTGTCAAACGTGATGGTATCAAATTCATTGTAGATAACCAAACGGGTGAGACCAACGAAATCGTGTATCAAACTTGGACTGATTTGAGTATAAGGCAGTTCTCCGAATTGATAGAGAAAACAGCGATGACTTCTAACAAGGTATATTACATTGATTACGTGGAAATACAACAATCACTTCGCAAGACAGGTAAGACAGTTTGCTATTATCTCGTCTATTCGCAGGTTGATAAACGATATAAAGACGTTATAATCGTAAGTCTTTAAAATGCCTCCCAAGATGAATCAACAACCGAACGTTGCTGAATTGCTACAGATTATCGGCGATGCCACCACTGCGCTCCAAAGGATTGGTATATTGAAAGCGACGGAAGGTCTCGGTGTTCTCATCAACGATAGGAACACTGTTATCGAACGTATTCCTCGTCTTTATATCACTCTTCCCTTGGACTCAATCAGGAAGAACATTCTCGTTCCTTCGAACTATCAAAAAATTGAATGGAAGCTACGGGAGTTTGGCGTGTATGGCCTTGCTACAAAGAGTGTTGCGTATCAAGTTGAACTCTTCTACCAGATTACGGGCCTACGCATTGAAGTGTTTGAGAAAGGAGCAAATCCGCGCATCAATCTCATAACACGTGAGATAGAACGAGGCTCTCCTGGGACACACACGACGGAGTTTCAGGGCGACTTCACTTTCGAACAGAATAGGATGCTTGTCTATATGTCATTCCTCACCCTGTCACGCGAACAAAATCAGAACGGAACAAGGAAAGACCCCGGTGGTAGTCAGAAGAGGACGATTGCAGATATTGCTCGTTTGATTCAGTTTGCCATCCTTCATCTCGCTCAACGATTTGGTAACGGACAACCCGCTCCTTACTTCGTCATCATTATCGACGGTGATATGAGTTACAAGTATATGAACCTGGAACGCAACTGGAAATTCGAGAAACACTCTTATGCCGCGTTGGGTAAGATGCTGACCGATGCATACCTGCGTGATTTGCGTATGGAAGGCAATCCCGACCGAATTGTTACTCCACGAATGTATATGTTTATGAGACAGCATATCTTCATTGGTGATATGTATTCTTTCAATAACTTTTGGACCAACGCTGCATTCAATATCACTGGTCGTCTTCCTCAACCTCCTGAGAATGCACCACGCGCAATCGCTGCACCACCTGCTCCTCCTGCTCCAGAAGAAGAGGAAGTGGAACCGATTCCAATCCCTGTTCCCGTCCCACCTGCACGCCCTCCTGCCGCAGCTGCACGTGCGGGACCCGAACCAGAGGAAGAAGAAGGAGGAGGACGACCTCTCGAACGAGAAGCTATCGAGGAGGATGATGAAGATGAAGTCGCATCCGAGAACGAAGATGAGAGTGATGAGGAACCCTAAACCGATGCAAACATATAATATATATGTATCACTTCTCTTACGCGGTGTCCGCCGATGCGAGAGGATGAAGTATCGCTCTCACCATCTCCCATAGTAGCACTGTATCGCCAACAGCAGTGTGACGATTGATATGCTTGTAATTTGCACACGCGGAAGCAGTAATCCTATCATAACTTGCATCCAGCTTATCCTTGCCAGTGAGTTGCATCGCATCCAACAAATCAACGCCGACGTCTTCGTTGTCGTTCGCAAACTGTTCGGTAATCCAGGCAGTGTCGTGTTTCGCAGAAGCGTTGTAATAGTATAGCGCCGGTCTCTCAGTTGCAGGAACGCCACTTAGAAGCACGCAGAACTTTCCAAAGAACTGGTCGATGGTCGGACAACCTTTTACATCACTGTAATCAAATGGAATATCGCGACTGCAAATCGCTTGCTTAATCCTTCCAAACACTTCTTCTCCGCAGTCAATCAGACTAACGAGACTACGATAAGGGTCGTTTCCATTTATCACCGCGATGTCGTAGATTGTCTTCCTCTTGCCTGACGGTTTCTGCTTCCATCCCTCAGATGTAGGACCCGTTGTTGAGTAAGAAAGAAACTCCGTATCAGTGAAGAACGTCGGTTTGACAAACTCATCGCTCCTCGCCTTCGTGCGAATAATCAGCGATTGACAGGCGATTGTATAGAGCGCATCGACATAGTAAGAATAACGATACGGCTGATATGGTGCAGAGACAATCTCGGTCACCGTGAAGTTCGTGAGTGAAACGGAATACACCTTCTTTGTAGCATTCAAACGCTTGACAAGCGAGCAGAGATGCAAACTCGACGAGAAGATAATCACTGCTGTTTCAGAAACAATACACGATGCCTTAATCTTCGCACCGACAACAGAATGATGCGTTCTCATCCTCGCACTATTATCATCGTTACGATTTGCATCCGTGTCACGGAGCAACGATGCAAGTATCATTACGTTGTTGTTAATCTCATTCATATTTGCGAGTTCGCTTTCCCCTCCTTTCATTAACTTGTTATACTTCTTATGCTTCGCGATACATTCAACTGGATACGGTTCCATCAAATCTTGATACAAGTCTTCGTTCTCCTTACTCACATACACTGCTTTGATTTGAAGTAGCTCGTTGATGTCAGTTTCCGATTGACACGTATCGTAAATGATATTCAATCGTCTGTTAGTCATATAATCCTTGTTTGCAACGATATTTACGTCATCAATACTCTGCGGGATTGTCAATCCGTTAGCTGCCGATAGGACAGCACTGATTGTCTCGTAGAGATATGGATTACTCGTTCGGTCGAGTTGTTTCACGACATTAACGTCCAGCTTCATTTCATTCCTGATAGCGTTTGCATTGGCATTGGCAAATGCCTCAGTGTTGAGATACGTGTTTGCATCTTCAAACTTACGATAGTCCCTATCTTCTATCTCTTCGGTTCGTATTGCCTCGCGTGGTTGATATTGGACGGCATATCGTCTAAGCGTTCTTCCGTTCTCCGTCAGTGTTGCTGGAACATTCTGCGGAATACCGAACGTCTTATCGGATAGGTAATACATCATCTTGCGTGCCCGCGTATTTGCTACGAAGTTGAGGCTCGATGCATCATTAGCGGTGTAAATCTCACGATATGGTTCGGGAAAGTTTGTTGCACCAACGAAGAACACGTAATCAAACTCGAGGCCTTTCACCGCGTGAATGCTACAGTTGAGAACCGTATCTTCTTTCCACACCTTACTCGAAACAATGTTTTGCGAAGCAAGGATATTGACGATGTCACGAACATCTCTCATTGCGCGGCACTGGCCTTGTCGTGGTGCAGGAGTAATGATACAGATTTGATGAGGAAGGACCTTCTCGTACTTGATAAGATTGATAATCGTTTCTGCAACATCCTCGAACTTGGAGAAGACAGGGACCCTCACATCGGTAGAGAAGGCACCTGCGCTTTCAAGTGGAATATGTATCTCTGGCCTAACACTTGATAGTTCGTTGCAAATACGTAACAGGTTGGCATTCATAAAGCGAAATGTCTTCGTGAAACAAGCTTTGATAATGTTGGGGTCGGTAGATGCAAGCATTCGTTGGAATTCTTGACCTGCTTTACCAGACAATCGCTGTCTCGGGTCTCCGAAGAATGTAATCGAATTCTTCACCTTCCTTGTCCTTCCAACAACGACTCTTGTATCCGGAGAAGCTCCGACAGGAGAGCGAACATTGTTAGAAAGAGAACTACTGTTAGGCACACTACCAGCATCACTCCTATTGTCTCTCGCGTTATCAGACCCGTTTGGAACAGGAATAGGATTATGGACATTATCATCCAATTTACCTGGTTGAGTGTTAGCATTTTGGCAGATGATACGGAAGATACCCATAATGAAATCATATCTCTCTTTCGACAAGTCCTGTGCCTCATCAACAATGATATGGTTGAAAACGTTGGTTCCATCCTTGTTGAAGAAGAACTTATCGTTTCGTTCCAGATTGTTCGTTGCCTGAACGATACGCAAATCGAACTCATCGCTATCGGGTGAAAGAGAAGCGGGCATCGATGCGAAGTTGGCAGCAAGACTATCAATTGTAGCAATGTAAATCTTCGGCGGTTTGCCCGTTGCATCATCCGACCGCCTAATCCTGTCATCCACGTAATCAATGTCATCTACTATGTTTTGCAAGCATCGTTTGAAATGATTGGATGCGGCTTTCGTATAGGCAAC
>Ga0187872_10002900_pt1 | contig 14529 bp, 12 predicted proteins | sample June2016WEW_16_4_FD_132973 | JGI IMG/M metagenome (GOLD analysis project Ga0187872, IMG submission 132973) | Peatland microbial communities from SPRUCE experiment site at the Marcell Experimental Forest, Minnesota, USA - June2016WEW_16_40 | ecosystem: Environmental > Terrestrial > Soil >...
GAATGGTCCGGCGACTACGGCTGCGGCGTCCAATACTTCTCGCAGCAATGCGTGGGACGCCTGCTCGCGCCTGCGGGCATCGAGGTGGACGCCAAACTGCCGCTCCCCGAGAAGCTCAAGCACGTGCAGAAACTCATGGACCATGGGGATGGCCGCGCCCGCAAGATTTATCAGACCATCGGGGCCTGCCTCGGCTATGCCATCGCGCACTTCACCGATTTCTACGATCTGGAGAATGTGCTGATTCTGGGCCGGGTCACCTCCGGGCCGGGCGGCGACATCATCATCGCCGGGGCCAAGGAAGTGCTGAAAGTCGAGTTCCCCGAGCTAACCGGCAAGCTCGCCTTCCACATTCCCGACGAAAAAGACAAGCGCCACGGCCAGGCAGTCGCGGCGGCGAGCCTGCCGAAGTTGGGGTAGTTTAGTGAATTGAAACGCTGCAAGATTCCAATATCTATATGACTCCCTATCACAAACTCGTATCTGACTACGCGCGCCTCCTTAAAAAAGGCCGCTCCTACCCCCTGGGAACCTTCAACCCCCCCCCGCGGCCGGAGATTGCTCCCAATGCCCCCAAGGCGCTGTTCTTCGCGCCGCACCCGGACGACGAATGCATCGTCGGCGGCCTGGCGGTGCGCCTGATGCGCCAGGCGCGCATGAACCTCATCAACGTCGCCGTCACCCTCGGCAGCAACAAGGAGCGCCAGCAGGAACGCCTGCGCGAGTTGCAAAACGCCTGCAACTACATCGGCTTCAGCCTCGTGACTACAGCGCCCAATGGCTTGGAGAGAATCAGTCCCAAGATCCGCGAGCAGGACCCGAAGCATTGGTCCGCCTGCGTCAAGATCATCCAAGACATCATCCAGAAGCACCAGCCGAAGGTGGTCCTGTGCCCGCACGACCGCGATTGGAACAGCACGCACATCGGCACCCATTACCTCGTGATGGACGCGCTGAAACAGATGCCCGCCGGCTTCGACTGTTACCTGGTCGAGACCGAATTCTGGGGCGCGATGGCCGATCCCAACCTGATGGTCGAGATCAGCGCGGAAGACCTGGCCGACATGATTGCCGCAACGACGTTCCACGTGGGCGAAGTGAATCGCAACCCCTACCATCTATTACTGCCCCCCTGGATGATGGATAACGTGCGCCGGGGCGGCGAAGTCGTCGGCGGGCAGGGCGCCGCGGCGCCCGACTTCACCTTTGCCGTTCTCTACCGCCTGCGCAATTGGAGCAGAGGCCAGGCAACGAAGACGTTCGAGGGCGGCAAACAGGTTCCCCTCTCGATGAACGTGGGCGAACTCTTCGCATGAAAGAGAAATTCATGCGGGAGGCCATCCGCCTCTCCATTCAAATGATGCGGCGCGGCAAGGGCGGTCCCTTTGGCGCGGTGGTGGTGCGGAACGGCAAAGTCATCGGACGCGGCTGCAACCAGGTCACCTCGGCGAACGACCCGACGGCCCACGCCGAGATGGTCGCCATCCGCGCGGCCTGCCAGCGCCTGAAGACGTTCCGGCTGGACGATTGCGACCTCTACACGAGTTGCGAGCCGTGCCCGATGTGTTTGTCCGCCATTTACTGGGCGCGCCTGGCCCATGTCTTCTATGGCAACACCCGCCAGGACGCCGCGAACATCGGTTTCGACGATGACTTCATCTACCGCGAAGTCGCGCTGCCCATTGGGAAGCGCAAGCGCAGGCTGAAGCAGCTTCTGCACAAGGAGGCCCTTGCCGCCTTTGTCGAGTGGCAGCGGAAACCGGACAAGATTCTATACTGAACAGGAGCGGCCCCTTGACGGTCCAATTGATGGTATGTAACTGGCAACCGGAGGAGAAACGATGAGAACGAATCGAATGCTGGTGGTTGGCGGGGTGGTTCTGGTTATGGCGGCGGGGCTCGCGTTGTCGCAGGACAAGTCTCCCCAAAGCACACGGCCTAAACTCACTACCCCGCACGAGACGCAAGCCGCCGCCCCTGCTGGAAGTGTCAAAGCCGCTGACAATTTCCCTGTCATTGGCTACCTGGAAAAGCGTGACCGCACCATCACCATCAAAGCGGGCCCGAAGGGGCCGCTTTATTCTGTCAAGACGGCCGACGGAAAGGTCCTGTGCGAGAACCTCTCAGCCGATCAGTTGCGGGCACAGGCGCCGGAGCTCTCTGAGTTCCTCAAGACGGCGGTTGCCGGCGCTGCGAGCGCCAACAAGGCCGACGCCCGATTCTAGGTCGCTGAGATTTCCAGCATCCGCTGAATCGGCAACTGGGCGCGCCGGATGATCTCCTCGCTCAACTCGATGCGCGGCGCGAGCCGTTTCATGCAGTCCCTCAGCTTCTCCAGCGTATTCATCTTCATGTACTTGCACTCGCTGCACCGGCACGGGTCCGTCGGCGCGCGCATCACGTCAAACGTGGGCGCGCAGACAAATTCCTTGCCCGGACACTCCTTCTGGAGCCGGTGGATGATCCCCGACTCGGTCACCACGACGAATTGCTTCGCCGGACTGGTTCGGCAGTAGGTGATCATCTTCTCCGTCGAGCACACCGCATCGGCCAGCTCGCGCACTTCGTGCAGGCTCTCGGGATGCACGACCACCTTGGCCTGCGGGAAGGACTTCTTCACCCGCAGCAGGCTTTCCCGCCGGAACTCCACATGCGCGTAACAATTTCCCCGCCACAGCGTCATGGGCCGTCCCGTCTGCTCTCTCACCCATTCGCCCAGATTCTCGTCCGGGACGAACAGCAGGTCCTTGTCTTGGGGCGCGGCCTGGACGATTTTCACCGCGTTGCCGCTCGTGCAAATGACATCGCTCAGCGCCTTCACTGCCGCGCTGCAGTTGATGTAGGTGACGGTGTAGAAGTTGGGATTCGTCTTCTGGAACTCGGCCAGCTTATCCGCCGGGCAGGCTTCCTCGAGCGAGCAGCCGGCGTCCTTGTCCGGCAGCACGACGATCTTGTCCGGGCTGAGTATCTTCGCCGTCTCCGCCATGAAATGAACGCCGCTGAACACGATGACATCGGCCTTGGTCCGGGCGGCCTGCTGGGAAAGCCCCAGCGAATCACCCACGTAATCCGCCACGTCCTGAATCTCGGGCACCTGGTAGTTGTGGGCGAGAATGACGGCGTTAAGCTGCTTCTTGAGCACAAGAATCTCACGCGACAGCGCGTCAAATTGCGCGCGCGGCATCGGTTGGCGCACCGGGAAACGATCCACGCCGGGCGGCAGAACAGCAGTTAAGTTTGTCATCAAAGCAACCTAGCGTCCCCCGCAATGGGCGTCAATCTTGACGCCTTTGCCCTTGCTCCGTGAGCTGCGCATCATGAGACGGTTGCCCAAGTCAGCAGTCGTTGTGGCGGGAGTGTGTCTCGTGGGCCTGCTTGTTGTTTCCTCACGCGCCGCGCTGCGCGCCGGCTACGATGTTTCCGACTGGCTCGGATGGTTGGATTGCGTCGGCGAGCACCCCCCAACCCGTTACGCGCCGGGCTTCTCAGAGGATCGCTTTGCCAAGGTCCAGCGCGGCATGACTCGGGAAGAGGTGGAGTGGTTGCTCGGCGCACCCTTGGACAAAAGGTGGTGGCCTCCCTGGGGCTGCCTCTGGGAATATTCGGAACCCGGCACCAATATCCCCCACTACCATCAGCGTGACATTCTGTTCACACCTGACGGCAAGGTCTCCCAGCGACTGAAGCATTACTTCAACGAAGACTACTTGAAGCCATTTTGAGCATGGCGCAGACCCATCACCAGGTCTGAACTTTGTCCGGCTCTGGCGTTGCCTGGAATTGCTTTAGCCCGGCACCTCGCAAATCGCCAATCGTAAATCGTAAATAAAATGTCCTTGCGTCGCGGCCAACCGGGGGTATCCTGTTCTCGGCTTAATTATAGCCATTGGTGCCATCGAGCACGCTGACGACAGGTATTCTGTCGCACCCTTTCGGCGAGGCTCGGTGTGCCCAAAGGAGGCGGCGGAAGCCGATCAGCGTGTTCCCTGACCCAGCCAACAGCGAACAGTTATGGATACACGACTTGATTTTGATTTGATGGACGAGGCCCAGCGGGCCTGGGTACGCGGCGACCAACAGTGGCTGGCGGAGCATCCCGCCTGGGCCGCTTACCTGGAAATCGCCGAGGTGGTGATGCTCGCCTCGCACGTAGCGGCGGTGCAAATGGCCGCGATGGCCGGGAGCGCCGTGTCTCCCGTGGCGCCCGCCGCCGGCTTGGGGCCGTGCGCCGCCGGGGCGGGGTTGGCGGGGGCGCCAGAGGGGGAGAGGCGATGAGCGCCGTTCCGACGAGGGAGTTTGCGGTCCGGGGCAAAATCCGGGGCCGGGGTGTGGTGTTCTACTTTACCGGCCAGGGCCAGTATGCGCGGGCCTATGTGGTTCCGCACGACCCGCGCACGGCGCGCCAACAGGAGATGCGCGCCCTGATGGGGGCGGTTTCCCGGGCGTGGGGGATGGTGCTGACGCCCGAGCAGCATTGGGCCTGGAACGCCGCCGCCCGGAAGGTGTTGAGCCGCCGCCGGCCACAGAGGCCGCTGACGGGGCAGGAGCTGTTCGTGAAGCTGAACAGCGTGCTGGCGCTGGTGGGGCGGGAGCTGTTGGTGTGGCCGCCGGGGCGGGTGCGGGAGTTTGGGCCGAATCCGGTGCAGAAGCTGACGGTGCGGTGGGAAGGGCAAAGAAATCCGAAATCCGAAATCCGAAATCCGAACGGGGATGGGGGGTGGCGGGTGGAGTTGGAGGTGGCGGGGCCGGTGGTGGAGGACCTGTTGATCTATGGCGAGGCGCCGGTGAGCGGGGGGCGGCGGAAGGCGCGGCATCCGGTGTATCTGGGGGTGGTGCGGAAGGGGGAATGTAGAATGCAGAATGCAGAATGCGGAATGCGGAATGCGGAAGGCGGAAGGCGGAAGGCGGAGTGCGGAGTGGGGAAGGCGGAGTGCGGCGTGTTGGATATAACGGAGTGGTATGTGGGGCGGTTTGGGGAGCCGGGGGTGGGGCAGCGGGTGTTTATCTGTGCGCAGCAGCAGCGGGATGGGTGGCGGGACGAGGAGCAAGTCTTCAGCGAAGTGGTGGCGGGGGGAAGGCAGAATGAAGAATGCAGAATGAAGAAACAGAGGCCCGCACCGACGGCCCATTCGGGAAGAGGGAGAGAGGAGGGCTGTGAGTCGAGGTCCGAAGGGAGGGGGGTGTCGCGCGGAGGCCGCGAAGGGCACGGGGCTTGGGTGAGGCAGGAGGCAAGCAGGTGGGGAGCAGGAAGGGACGGAGAGGCACCCAGGTGCATCGGGTGGGAGCGGGTGGGGAGGTGCTGGCAGGGCGTTTTGGTCCCGAGGGCGGGAGGGCGGCGAAAATGTCGCTGGCGCGAGGTGTGGCGCGGGGGTTAGGGAAGGCCAAAGGCTAAAGGCTAAAAGCTAAAGGGTTGAAAGAGGGCAAGAGTTGCGCGGTGACAAGAGTTTCCTGAGTCGCCGCTCCGTTGGAGTGTGTACGCATCGCTGTACAGGTTGGGCAATTTTCTGCGTCAGGCGGCGCTGCCCCGGGCGGTGGGTCATTGGACGTTGACGACGTTGCGGGAGAAACTGATCAAGATCGGGGCGAAGGTCGTGCGCCATGCGCGGCAGAAAAGGAGTTGAAAAATAGGCTTGCAAACCTGCGGCGAGGGAATAGAATCGCGAAAAAGGCCCACGCGGGTCGTGGGGAAGAAACCAGATGGGAAATGTCAGTTTAAAGCTCTAAACAACAAGTCAAGTGGGAAATCCGAGATAGATCCAGCATCCCGAAAGGCGAGCATGAAATCGCGCTATACGCTTTTGACCGCTATTGCTCTGATGATTCGGACCGCCGCTCTCCATGGCATCCAGTTGACCTCAATCAATCAGTTCTCGAATTCGGACCCGATCATTACATTCGAAACTGGATCAACCGCCTTACCCAGTGTTCCCGGTGTGCAATTCGCCGGTGGTGACGCCACCTTTTCCTACTACAGCTTCCAGTGCTTTGGATCCCAGTATTTCGGCGATTTGAACGAGGGCAACCTGGACATCTATTTCAGTAACGCCCAGCAAGCCGTGGGCGCCTATATCGTCAATGCTCAATATGGAAGTGGCGTGATTGAAACCGTCTATGATCAAAGCAACAACGTGATTGAGAGCGAGTCCGCCTTGTTTCCGCCGTGGGGGTACCCGCCGGTCTTCCTGGGCATTGGTGAGCCAAGCGCCCAGATTTACCGTGTGGAATGGCAATGCATCGGCGGCGGTTATTTCGGTGTCGACAATGTTATTTACGGCGCCGCCATCGGTTTGAGCCAAATGCCCAACGTCCCAACCGGCTTGACGGCTGTGCGGCAGGGGATTCAGGTCGTCTTGAACTGGTCGGCGGCGGACCGGGCAACGAGCTACAATGTGAAGCGTGCCAGTAGCAGTGGCGGCCCGTACGTCACCGTTGGAAGCCTGGTTGTCGGCACCAATTATACCGATGCCGCCGTGACCAACGGGAGTGTCTATTTCTATGTGGTCACCGGGGTGAACGGGTACGGTGAGAGCGCAATTTCTCAACAAGCCATCGCGTTTGTCGTCGACCACTTTACGTTTGCTCCCATTCCTTCATCCCAAACCTCCTCCATTCCGTTTGCCGTGACTCTCCAGGCGTCTGATGCGGGTGGCCTCTTGCTGACGAATTTCAACGGCGCCGTCATGTTAAGCGGCAATGGAGACCACGGCGCCGTCCAACTGACGCCATTGACCACCTCGGCATTTTCGCAGGGCCAGTGGACGGGGGCGGTCACGATCACGTCTTCGACTCCCGACAGCAACATTCGTTTGACCGCCAGTTCGAACAGCGTGAGCGGCCTCAGCAATCCATTCAACGCCGTCCCACCGGCAATTCAAGTATTCAACGGCCTGCAGTTGGTCGATCTCACTTACAATCCATTCACGCAGCGCCTGTATGGCGTCGCGCCGGCTGCCGGGCCGATATATTCAAACAGTCTGGTCGTCGTGGACCCGGTACTGGGACGCGTCGAAACCTCCTATTATCTCGGCAATGATCCGAGCCGGCTGGCGGTGTCGGGTGACGGCCAGTTTCTTTACGTTGGCTTCAATGGAACCAACGCGTTCGGCCGGTTCAATCTGACATCCTACAGCCTGGATTTCATGGCTTCGTTGGGAATGGATACTTACTACGGGCTGCTTTACCACGCCTACCAGCTCGCCGCGTTGCCGGGGAACCCTCATTCCGTCGCCGTAGGGGTGAACACGGGCTTTGGAGATGCCTCACAAGTCCTGCTTTTCGACGATGGGGTTGAGCGTTCCAACATTTTTGGGGGACTCTCCAGTTATTCGGGAAGCGTGGTGGCGGCCTCGGGCACGCGGCTCTATGCCGGCTCGCCCTTTACCCGCCTGACTGTGGATCCGACCGGTGTCGTGAATTCGGATAGCCCCGGCGGATTCATGGGATTGTCGGATCTGCTGAAATATCAGGCAGGCTGGGTCTTCACGCCCGGCGGCAACGTGTTTAATCCGGAAACCCTGACCTTGATCGGGACGCTGACCAACTGTTCGATCGTGGAACCGGACCTGGCGGCCGGGACGATTTTCTCCATGGGCTCGCATCCGGTTTTCGCGCAACCCGCTGGCTGGCGACTCTATGCCTGGAACGCCACGAACCTGCAAATGGTGAGCAGCCTGGACATGCCCACGGTATATGGCGGGCCCAGCGCGTTGGTCCGTTGGGGCACCAATGGCATCGCGTTCTGCTCCCCCAGCGGGTATGTCATCCAGTTCTTTTTGGTGAGAACTCCGCTGGTGCCCCCCGTGACGCCTGCCTTGAAAGGCGTAAGTCATCTCGCTTCGGGTCCATTCCAGCTTATATTCACCGGTGATCCGAGCGTTTCATACACCGTTTGGGGTTCAACGAATTTCACGAGCTGGACGTCCCTGGGTCCGCCCAACCTCGTGAGCAACGGCTGGTACTGGTTTTGGGACACCAACGCAACCAAGTATCCGAGCCGATTCTACAAGGTCGGGTTCTGAGCTTATCGATTTTCCCCGGCGGAGGAGTTACGCAAATTGGCTGGGGCTGGCGGAGTCGAGAGGGTGGATTATTGGATATTAAACCCCTCTCTTCTGCGTCAACTGCATTTGCCGGGCCGTCACATACAGGAACCCGGCCAGCAAGCCGAAGGGGATCAGGGCCAGCCAATCCGCCTGTGGCCCGGCAAAGAACGGGTTGTGGGAGCCGGCCCAGGTGTTGATGCTGGAATCGAGCTTCGTGGTCACGCCCTGGACGAACGCGATGACGATGCCGGCGATGGCGCCGCCGGCGATGTAGCCGCTCGCCAGCAGCACGCCGGGACTTTTGTCGCTCTCGGCGGCGAGCGCCGCTTCGTCCAGTTTATGCTCGCGCAACGCGCGCCGCATCCGGTAATCCACGAGCCAGCGCACCAGCCCGCCGACAAAGATAGGCGCCGAGGAGGAGATCGGCAGGTAAGCGCCCACGGCGAAAGCCAGCGATGACACGCCGCACAACTCCAGCACAATCGCAATCATGACGCCGAACAACACCAGGCCCCAGGGCAGCTTGCGGTCCAACATGCCTTTGATGATGTAGCTCATCAGGGTGGCTTTGGGGGCGTCAAACTTGCGCACCTGGGTGCCGTCGGGCCGCGTCTTGAAGGCCCCGTTGATGCCCGGGTCAACCAGCCACACCGCCGTGCCGGCATCGTCCACGAGATATTTCCCCGCCGGCCCGCCCACGCTATCGGTCTTCTGCCAAACGCGGTAGGCCCGCGGGTCCGCCTGCGCCTGGGAACCATGCAATCTTTCCGGGCCGCCAAGCTTTGCGTCCGCCGGGACATGCAGGCCGGGCGCGACTTGCGCCACCGGCACATAGACCGTGGCCGTGTTGTTCAGCCCCAGCAGAATCGGGCCGAGCACCAGCGCGCTCGCTGCCGCGCCAATAAGAATCGCAATCTGCTGGCACTTGGGCGTGGCGCCCACCAGGAAACCGGTCTTTAAGTCCTGCGAGGTCGCCCCGGCATTCGAGGCGGCGACACACACGATGCCGCCCACCGACAGCGCCGTGACGAAGTAAGTCCCGCCCGTCCAGCCGACGAGCAGGAAGATCATGCACGTGAGCAGCAGCGTGGCAACGGTCATCCCGGAGATGGGGTTGGAGGAGGAACCGATTTCGCCCGTGAGCCGGGAGGACACCGTGACAAACAGGAACCCGAACACAACGATCAGCACCGCGCCCAAGAGATTCATGTGCAGCGACGGCGCGGCCAGAATGGCGAGAATGAGGACCAGAATGCCCGCCCCTACGAATTTCATCGGCAAGTCGCGCTCGGTGCGGAGGACCGAGGTGTGGGCGGCGGCGGCAGCCCTGAAGTCCGACAGCCCGGACCGGATGCTATTCAGGATGATCGGCAGCGACCGCAGCAGGCTGATGATGCCGCCGGCGGCGACCGCGCCCGCGCCGATGTACAGGATGTAGGCACTGCGGATGTCGCCGGGGCTCATGTCGGCAATGGGCTTGGCGCCCGGCGCCAGCACGACGCTCAGGCCCTCGCCGAAGAACTTGATCAGCGGCGTCAGCACCAGGCAACTGAGCACGCCCCCGGCCATCATGATCGAGCCAATCCGCGGACCGATGATATAACCCACGCCCAGCAGTTCGGGGGAGATTTCCGCCGAGATTGAGCCGCCCTTGAGCGGAGCGTCGAAGACTTTCTCCGGTATGTCTTTCCACAACCTGAAGGCGGCCATAAGAGTCTTGTAAGCCAGGCCAATCCCGAAGCCGGTGAAGATGGTCGAGGCGTTGACCCCGGCGCCAGCGAGCGGCCCTGAACCCCCAGGCAAAGACGGACCCCTCACCCCGGCCCTCTCCCCTTCTGAAGGGGAGAGGGGGTTTGGTGGCCAGTTCTCTGGCGAATCAGGGTTCATGGGGAGGGGTACCCCACTCCCAGCCTTAAGCACTTGGGCGCAGGCGGTGCCCTCGGGATACTTGAGTTGCCCATGCTGCGCGACGATCAGCGCGCGCCGCAGCGGGATCATCATCAGGATGCCCAACAGACTGCCGAGCAGCCCCACCAGCATCACCCGGCTAATCTCGAGGTCAAACCCGAGAATCATGATTGCCGGCATGGTTACGCCCAGGCCGAACGCGATGGACTCCCCCGCCGACCCGGCGGTCTGGACGATGTTATTTTCGAGGATAGTGGCGTCGCGTCCGCCAGCCTTCGACCACAGCCGGAACAGCGCCAGGGAAATGACCGCGACCGGGATTGACGCGCTCACCGTGAGGCCGACCTTAAGGACGAGGTACAGCGACGAGGCGCCGAACACCATGCCCAGCAGGGTGCCGAGGATGATGGCGCGCGGCGTGCATTCGCGCAGGTTCGCGCCGGGCGGGATGCAAGAGTGCGAACCGGTGCCGGAGCCAGTGGCGGCCAGCACGTTTAAGGATGCATCCCTCATTTCAGGCCGTGCCCGGAGGTCAAGCCAGCAACATGCGCATGGGAATCAGGCGGCGCTTAAATGGGTCCAGCACCAGCCCGAAGCTCTCCAAGGTCGTCGCGCCGAGCAGCGGCTCGTCGCCCCTCTCGCCAAAGATTACCGGCGCGGCGCCGCCTTCACCCTGAAGCTCGAAGTAAGCATCGCCCACCTTGCGAGTAATGGTCGTGCCGTCCGCCAGAGAGAAATCAACCTGGCGATGGGGGCGAATGCCGAGCTTCTTGAGGGTGGGGCCGGGCACCAGGCTGTAAACCGCGCCGGAGTCAATGAGAAAGGTCACCGCCGTCTTGCGCCGGGCACGGCGGCTTTCCTTTACGACCAGCTTTTGATTTGTGAGGCCCATAACAACGCTATGTTAATGGAACCGCCCGCTTCTGCCAAGCTCACGTTTCAGCTCGCATTTCTGCCGCCAAGAACCTCGCGCCCTTCGGCAAGCCGCAACCCGCACCCTGCAACTTGCAACCCCGCTGCGGCAATCCTACCTTGCTCCTGCGATGCTGAAATCGTCTGCGCGGCCCGCCATCCGCCTCCGGGGCGTCCGCCATAACAACCTGAAGAACTTCGATCTCGACCTGCCGCTCAACCGGCTCGTGGTCATCACCGGCTTGAGCGGTTCGGGCAAGAGCAGCCTCGCCTTCGACACGCTCTTCGCCGAGGGCCAGCGACGCTACATCGAGACCTTTTCCCCTTACGCCCGCCAGTTCTTCGACCGCATGGACAAGCCCCAGGTGGACAGCATCGAAGGCATTCCCCCCGCCATCGCCATCGAGCAACGCAACGCCGTTAAGACCACCCGTTCCACCGTCGGCACGATGACCGAGATTTGCGATTACCTGAAAATGCTCTGGCCGCACGTCGCGCAACTGCACTGCCGCCAGTGTGGCCGGCCCGTGCGCAAGGACTCACCGCAGCAGATTTGGAATGGCCTGCGGACGCACCACGCAACCCGCAACACGGAGTTGCTCGTCACTTTCGACCTTCCGCTCTCGGAGAAGCTCTCCCTTGAAGAATCTCTCGCCCTGGTTGCCAAACAAGGCTACCAGCGCCTGCTCCTCGACGGCCAAATCCTCCAGCTCGAAGACCTCCCATCACGCATCACGCATCACGCATCACGCCTCCCTTTCCTCACCGTCATCCAGGACCGCCTGCGCCTCACCGAGGCCAACCGCCCGCGCTTCGTTGAGGCCTGCGAACAAGCCTACCACTTCGGCAAGGGCAAGCTTGCCATCCACGAACTCGCCTCCGCGCCCCCCGCATCACGTTTCACGTTTCACGTTTCACCCACCCCGCATCGCTTTTCCAACCGCTTGCACTGCGCTCCCTGCGACCTCGAATACCGCGAACCCTCCCCCGCCTTGTTCAGCTTCAATCACCCTGTCGGCGCCTGCCCGGTCTGCCGCGGTTTTGGCCGCGTGATCAGCATAGATTACGACCTCGCGTTGCCCGACCGTTCCCGAACCCTGGCGCAAGGTGTGGTGAAACCCTGGCAGACCGGCCTGGGCGCGGAGTGCCAGGACGATTTGCTGCGCATCTGCCGGCAGTTTCGCGTGCCCACCGATGTCCCGTTCAACCGGTTGCCTAAGAAGTGGCAGGACCTGGTCATCAACGGCGAGCCGGACTACGGCAAGGACGAGGCGCACGAATGGCCGCGCGCCTGGTATGGCGTCAAAGGCTACTTCCGCTGGCTCGAATCGAGGGCCTACAAGATGCACGTGCGCGTCTTGCTCTCGCGTTACCGGGCCTACACGCCCTGCCCGGATTGCCACGGCAAACGCTTCCAGCCCGAGAGCCTGCTGTACCGGTGTGAAGTGGAAAGGCAGAAGGCAGAAGGCAGAAGGCAGAAAGAAGGCCGAAGTGCGAAGTCCGAAGTCCGAACTGGGCTGGAGTCTGCCCCCTCCGATTTGAATGGCTCGCTCACCCTGGCCGATCTCTACCAGCTTCCAATTCGCGACAGCTTGCCCTTCGTCGAGACCCTTGCCGCCCGCCACCGTTTGCGACCGAATGACCCTCTGGGCTTGGTCCTGAACGAGGTCCGCTCGCGCCTCGGTTATCTCAACGAGGTCGGCTTGGGCTATCTTACCTTGGACCGCCCGACGCGCACGCTGTCCGGCGGCGAGACCGAACGGGTGAACCTCACCACCTGTCTGGGCACGCGTTTGGTGAACACGCTTTTCGTGCTCGACGAGCCGAGCGTCGGCCTGCACCCGCGCGACACCGAACGGCTGGTCCGCCTGCTCGCGCAACTGTGTCATGCGGGCAACACCGTCGTAGTCGTCGAACACGAGGCCAGCGTCATCCGCGCGGCGGACCAGATCGTTGATTTGGGTCCCGGCCACGGCGCCACCGGCGGAGAAGTCGTGTTTCAGGGGACTTACCCTCAGCTTCTGAAATCCCAACACTCCCTGACCGGCCAGTATCTCAGTGGCCGCAAGCGAATTGAAATCCCGCAACGAAGAGCGGTCAAAGCAGACAACTCCTTAGCACTGCTACCGGGGCTTCTCCCTCTCCCCGCCAGCGGAGCGCGGGGAGAGGGCTGGGGAGAGGGGCACAAACGCGATCACAGACGCGGGCAAGGGCGGCGTCCGGGCGTGGTGGCCTCCTCTCCCCACCCCTCTCCTCCAAAGGAGGAGAGGGAGATCGAGTTGTCGGCTGGTGGCGGTGTCAAGATACACTCAAGCTCAGCCACGCCACGCGGCACAACCTCAAAGACCTCGGCGTCGAAATCCCGCTGGGCCGGTTTGTGTGCGTCACCGGTGTCAGCGGCTCCGGCAAAACCACCCTCGTCCGGGAAGTCCTCTTGCCAGCCTTGGTGGATAAACTCAAATCCGCACCCCCCTCTGTCAAAGCCTCAGACCGGCTCTCACCCGAAGGTAACGGCGAAGCCGAAGCCAGCGATTCGCCCCTCGCCCCTCGCTCCTCGCCCCTCCTTGAGGGTTCAGAACACCTCCGCCGGGTGGTACTGGTGGACCAATCCATCCTCGGCAAAACCCCGCGCTCCAATCCCGCCGTCTATATTGGCGCGTTCGAGGACATCCGGGCCTTCTTTGCCCAGTCCGAGCTGGCGAAGCAGCGCGGGCTGAGCGCCAGCGCCTTCAGCTTCAACTCCAGCCAGGGGCAGTGCGAACGCTGCCGCGGCGCGGGCTTCGAGAAGATCGAGATGCAATTCCTCAGCGACGTCTTCATCCGCTGCCCCGATTGCAATGGCCGCCGCTATCGCCCCCACATTCTCGAAGTCAAGCTGCACGCGCCACGCACCACGCAACACGTTTCACGTTTCACGTTTCACGTTTCACGCTCCTTCTCCATCGCTGATCTCCTTGATGCCACCGTCGAAGAAGCCGTCGCCTTCCTCTCCGCATTCCCCGAGTCCCGTCCGGCGGAGCGCGCAGTCGAGAGTTTGAAGCTGCTGGAAGAAGTGGGCCTTGGCTATCTCCGGCTCGGCCAGCCGATCAACACGCTCTCCGGCGGCGAAAGCCAGCGCCTCAAGCTGGTCCGGCACCTCGCCGAGGTAATGGTAGCGGGCTATGCGAGCAGTTCCACGGTGAAATCCGAAATCCGAAATCCGAAATCCGAGGGCAGTCAGAGCCTGCTTACGTCGGCGGCCACACTGTTTTTATTCGACGAACCGACCACCGGCCTGCACTTTGACGATGTGCGCGTGCTGCTCAAAGTCTTCCAACGATTGGTGGATGCCGGCCACTCCGTCCTCGTCATCGAGCACAACCTCGAAGTCATCAAATCCGCCGATTGGATCATTGACCTCGGCCCCGACGCGGGCGACCAGGGCGGGCAAATTGTCGCCGCCGGAACACCCGAGCACATCGCCGCTTGTCCCGAGAGTCACACCGGCCAGGCGCTGCGAACCGTGCTGCCTTTGCCAAGTCAGAAGTCAGAATGCAGAATGCAGAAAGAAAAGTAATCCCTCAGTAACGGCGGGAAAAGGGGCCAAGACATTTTTTGCTTGCTGTGGTAGGTATGTTATATTACATACATACCATGACGCATCCGAAGTCCTCCGATTCCCCTCTCC
>Ga0187872_10002916_pt1 | contig 14462 bp, 14 predicted proteins | sample June2016WEW_16_4_FD_132973 | JGI IMG/M metagenome (GOLD analysis project Ga0187872, IMG submission 132973) | Peatland microbial communities from SPRUCE experiment site at the Marcell Experimental Forest, Minnesota, USA - June2016WEW_16_40 | ecosystem: Environmental > Terrestrial > Soil >...
AGCTCCCGCGAGGCTGCCAGGCGCATACACGCATCCTTCGCGGCCTGTTCGGGGTCGGGTTCGGTCAAAGCCGATTCTAGGGCGCCGTACAGCATACCGAGAGGCGTAATGGCCTTGGCGATGTACCGGCGCTCGTAGTAGGACCGGAGTTGGCAGGAATCGAGAGTGGATAGAATCTGTGAGTTCAGGATCATTGCGAGAGGGCGGCGGCAACACGTTTTTTGGGCGGCTTAGATTCTTCCACGCGGGCGGCAGTCGTAAACAATGTTTCCCACGGCTGCGAGTAAACTGGCGGAACAGCTTTGGCGACATGCTTGGAAGCCGTTTCCAATTCTCGCGTAGGAGAGAACGCCTCACGAATTCCATAGATTCCCGCACGGGGCAGCGATCCGGCATGAGCCGAAAGCGAGATGTTTTCAGACCCGAATCTCGAAGTAACTTCGCTCACCGCCTGAGAGCCTGTCAGATCCCGAATCCGCTTTTCGAGAATTTCCTGCAAAGTAATAAGGCTGCTTTGACGCCCTTTCAAACTCTCAAAATATCCAGCAGGTTTTCCGGCCGCACGGTCCATTTCGGGATAAATCGTATCCCTTAGTCCTTGAAGAATTGCGTTGTCCACGGCGAGGTCCATATCTCCCTTTTCCGCAGTGTACTTTGCAACGGACCCCTTCACGCGATGTTTAGCAAGCTGTGAAGACAAATCGGTGCGCAACTGGTCGAGTTCCCCAAACGTCCACTCCTTCCCCTCAAACTCTTGCGCCCGCTTCATCAGGTAATTCGATTGTGCGCGTCCCTCTGCTGTCTTGCCCATGTAGGAGCGAGCAAGGTTTTTGATGTTACGCGCAATCCCATCGGGAACGGTTATGACCCCGGCTATCGGCATCATAGACGCGCCAGATTCTGCATTCATATCCGTCTTACGCGCATTCACCGCATCGAGAAAACCTTGTACGTTTCGTTGATTCGCGGGCAACTTTTCGAGTTCTTTGGAAATATCGTCAATCGTGTTGGAAATCGCCTCAAGAGCTACACCTGCACCCTGCTTATTGGCTGCCGCTGCCGTCAAGTGTTCTGCAGCCTGATCGCCACGTCCCTCGCCAACCGCAAAAATGCCTTTGAGAATTGGGTACTTTTGAAGTGCGGGGAGCATGTCGGCAACCGGTCGGAGAAAACGAGACACTATGCGCCCCGGTACCCTGCCGCCGACTTCATTTGCGGCCTGAAGGCCGGCCTGCCTCGCCATGCTCGCCCCGGATTCAATAGGCCCCATGCGCTTGTTTTCTGGGTGAAACTTTTCCGTGAGCACTTGGCGCAAATCCTCGCCCAAACCACCGCCAGCCGCCGCGCCTAACGCCGCAGTTCCGAGCGCACCCGGCCCGGTTTCTATTCCCGTTCCGCCCCCCAGGATTCCGCCAACTAATCCACCACCAACGGCGGGAAGTTGATCGACCGCCCAATCCCGCGCCGTTAACACCTTGTTCTTTATTCCCGGCAATGAGAAAGGAGACGGAGTTGCGCTCACGCTCGCGACGGGTTTGGAGCGGCGCTGCTTGATTTGTCCGAGAATCCACTCCTGCCTTTCCGGGGGGAGTTTTTGCAGGGTGGTCAACTGCTGATCTTTCGGCAACGCCATGAAATCATTAATGGGGTCCGACATTGGCGCTCCCCTCATAAGCCTTGTTCAAGCGCTCCTCTAGCGACCCGCCAAGAGAACTACTTACGCCACCTAACGGCGTCGTCCCTTTAGTTGCCGTCGCAACCTTGATTTCCTGCAACAACTGGTCAATTCGCTGCTTTGCATCGGATGCACTGGACGATTGCAAAACCGATGGCATCTCCTGCATGAGCCGAGCGATAGAGGCTTCGGTAGGCCGACCGCCACGAGTAAGCGGAGCCAAGCCAGAGATGACACCCACGGCAGCGTTGTAGTCGCGCACAAATTCCTGTTCTTCCGGCGTAAGTGCTCCAGCGGTGAGAGCGGAACTCGTGCGCCCTACAAATCCCTGCTTATCTGCGCTCTGAAGAACTTGTGCAATTTTGAGCCTGGATTCCGTACTGTTTAGCACGTCCAACGACTTAGAGTTCCGCAACTGTTCAAGTTTCGCGCCAGCCTCGTTAATGAGAATCTTCTCTTTCGGAGTAAACGCCCCTTGCTCCCATCCATACTGACGGGCCAACGCTTCGGCGGGCGCTTTGGCTTTCATTGGAATGTCTTTCGCATCTCTCCCATCAAGAAGTTCGTTAGCCAGTTCTGTTACTTGCGGATTAGATCCACCAGAGGGAATATGCCCATTGGCATCAAGTGGCGGTAACGCCCCATTTAGCGCGTTGCGCACACCACCGGGAGCGGCGGCGACAGGCTTCACCCCCCTTGCCCCTCCCGGATTCGTCAGAATGGACGCCACTGCTGGCTTTTTTGACGGCGGTGCGCTGGTTGACGTGTGCGTGGTCGGTTCCGAGCCTTTCACGGGAGGAGCATTGCCCACTCCGGGAATTTCCGGCTTAGTTTCGCTGACCGTTTCCGTAACGTTGCCAAACTGATCGGTGGATTTCGATACCCTTTCAGTCGGATAAAAACCCTTTGGAGGCGTCACGTTGGGAAACTTTGAAAGAAGCGTATTTTTATCGACATCCCACGTCGCGGCAGAAAATCCGGTAGGCGAATCGGGATCAACTACGATTTTCGTCACCATTTTTTCGGCGCGAGTTGATTTGCCATACGCTTCAAGAGCCGCTTCCTGCTGTTCGGGAGTCGATGCATTGAAGTCAATTCCGAAATGCTCTCCCGTAAAACTGTCAAGGGATACAAGGCGAGGATTGTTTCCTCTTGCCGCCGCATATTTAGCCTGAGCCAGCTTCTTCGCTTCTTCCGTATCTGCGTGAAGTTCTCCACCTTCAGGCACCGCGCTCTTGAGCGTCGAAAGAGCATTGGGACTTGCCTTCGCGCCGTTGGGGTGAACAGCCTTGCGGAGTTTCTCCATCAGCGTTCCGGCATGGCGGGGATGAGAGTACAGTTGCGTGATCGCATCGACGTACTGGCCTTGCTGCTCTAGGGTCAGTGTCCCGTACTTGCGGCCGGTTTCGAGTTGCGCGGTCAATTCCTGCTCTTTGGCGGCGATCTGCTCATCTTCGAGCTTCTGTTGACGCTGGCGCTGCTCTGCCGCGATTTGCGGAGCGTAGCCAGCCTCTTCATTGACGATTGCCGAGCCGACAGGCGCAGCGACAGCGCCGGCCACCTTCGCTCCAGTCTCCAGTCCCTTGCCGACTTTTTCGAGGAAGTCCGCTACCGCCATGATTCACCCCTAATTGCTGGCGTCAAGCGCGTACACCGCCACCACGCACGATGCGGAGCCGTCCAGCCACCAGGCGTTCGCGTCGAGCACGCCGTCAGTGGTCAAAGAGCCGAGGGGAAGACTTTGCGCCGTTCCGCTCTGGATAATCAGAGCCGTGGCGTGTGCGTCCTTCCCGGCTACATTGCCGTAGTTGACGTAGACCTCTCCCGATGGAGACGAATCTACCGAGAATCCCAACTGACGGCAGGAAAACGTATAAACCTGGTCGCTCAGGTTGAGATTCTCCGTTACCTTCTGAGGCGTTCCAGAGCTGATCGTAATAACCCCAAGCGGGGTCACTCCACCGATAGCCTTATTGAGTTGCTGAGACATGATGAATCCTTTCCTCTACTCCAAACTCGATAAATCCAACCCTGCGTTGCCACCGCCCGCGCCTTGATCGGGAATTGTGCTCGCGTTCATCAAAGAGCCGAAGGTTTCAGGGTCCATCCCCGCCCCACCGCCTCCCGCAAAGCCCCCAGCTACGCCGCTTGCGATCTCAGCCGCGCCTTGAGCGATTCCGCCCACATCCGCCGTTTGGCGCTGCTGATTCGCCGCCGCAAGTCCCGCCTCGCTGGTGATGTTGCCCGTGGCCTGAGAGAGCAGATTCGTTCCCAATCCCGCCTCTGCTCCAGCCGCGTTTTGCTGTTCCTGTCCGATGAGGTTGATGATGTTTCCGCGCTCGTTAGACTGCGCTCCTTGAGTCGAAGCGTTGGTTCCACCGCCACGGTTCCCGAATTGGGCATTTGTCGCGGCCTGTTGCTGAACCTGCTGCGCCCCGGCGCTAATCTCAGGGGCGAGGGTCTTCGCAATATCCTCCGGGTTCCCTGAGAGGATACCGCCATAGTAGCCCTGCGCAGCATTGACCGCGCCCTCACCCGTGTTGGTTCCAAACGTGCCAAGATCGCCCAGTTGCCCCTGCTCCTGCTGGGTGGGGTTCCCTTCCGCCAGATCGAAAATCCCTGAAACCAAACTCGCCATAATGCTCCAATCATAACCCTTATCACGTTGCCTGCACAGAAGAAATCAGCGATCCTCCAATGAACTTCATGCTTCCCTGTGTCCCTCCAACCGTCAGAGGAGCCGTCGCCACAGTCGAGTCAATCCCGATAGGAGGCGCCGCGCCGCACCAGAAGTAGATGCCATCGAAGAAAACGATTCCGAACCCGCCTGGAGGGATGTACTGCGCCCCGCGAAGGATTCCCGCGTTCGGAGTGAGGTTGGCAACCGCTGATGAGTCGTTGTCGATGATCGTGAACCAGGGCATTCCCACTGAAGCATTCAGCGTGATCGCCACCGCCGAAGAGTCGCCGACGATGATCTTCGCCCCATTGTCTGTCGATTGCGTCGTGTAGGTTGGGTTTCCGAGTTGGTCGTTGACGTTTCCCAAGTTAGGAAAGTAGGTCACGTTCCCCGCCAGCGTGTTGAATGCCGTCACCCCGGCAGAATTGGCCGAAGCCGCCGCAGTCGCCGCAGCGGTCGCAGTACTCGCTGCGTTATCCACCTGTGACTTGAGCGCGACAATGGCTTGGTTCAAATCGAGGATGCCGGAAGAGTGATACCGCAAAGCCTGCACGACCTCCGGCTCTGCCTTCCCCTCTACATCGAACGGGAGACGGAAACTGGTCGGGTTGAGTGGAGGGGTGCTCATGCTACAATTCTTTCAGCAGCGTAGTGGCGTTCCGGCGAAAACGCGCAGAATACCGCGGCCGTAAAATCGGGATTCAAGAGGCTTTGGTGCCACAATCCCGTGATGGCTAAACCGCTTCGACTTGCGGATACGCTGCTCATCCTTGCGCTCCGTGTCCGCCCGATGCCTTGAAGGGCGCAATCGGCTCAAACGTCTTCGTGCTGCCCCACGCCTTCGCCTGGACAATGAAGCCCTCAAGAAACACCTGCATGGTGATGTCCGTCGAGGCGAACTGCATCCACATAAGGCGAAACTTATTCTGACTGACCTTGAAGGTGTACTTCGTGATCTGTCCGCCCGTCGATGGAAGCGTCACAGCATCGGGAGCGTAGCTTCCATTGTTCACATCAGCCGCAATGAAGGTCAGTAGAACCGAGGTACTCGCTGCGTACTCGACTGTGCATTCGTAGGCGAACATCCACCCATGTCCGCCAATCGCGGGCGTCAGAACGGTTCCATTCACCGTTTCCGCTCCATTGGGAGCCATCATGCGAACCGATCCATCGGCGCATCCAACAAGGACTCCCTGCTTGCTTTCGCCTTCATTGCTGGCATGGGCTGTGGCGGGATGGTCGTACATATCCCATACCCACCCTTGAGAGATCGTATTGAGCACCAAGGTATGCGGGTTTCCGTCTGTTCCAACGTAGTCGTAGTACATCCAGTTGTTTACGACCGAGAACTTCTGGCTCTCCGGCTTGGAATCGTCGGGCGGGTAGATGGTGATGCCGTTTCGAGTGACTGGCTGCGGGGCTGTGGCGCCCGTTCCTGGGCTTTCATGCGGGAATAAAGGATACAGTTCATCGTCGGTGATCGAAATAGAAGCTGCCCCGGCGCGGCTCATGTGAACACCGTCATCCACGCGGAAAAAGATCATCCCTCCGCCAGCCACACACAGGCACCGGGGAATGAACAGGCCGCGGGTGATTCCGGTAGCTTGAAGCGTCCACGTCGAACCCTGAGTCCCTGTGACCGTCGCCAGAGCGTTGAAGAAGTTTGGCAGGATGATCCACGCCCTCTTGATTGAGAACTGGACTCCCAAGCCTCCAGACATCGCGCCGTTGACCAGAACTTCAGACGGGTCAGTGACCTCCATCTGGTTTGTGTCGGGAGCCGCATCGAGGTTTGAACCCTTGCACCAGTAGAGTGTTCCCGGCCTCAGCGAGTCGCCTACACCAAAGACGAAGTTGATGTTGTCTGTAGGCCCGGAGAGGTAGGGAAGAGGCTGCGCGGCCAGGTCCGGCTCCGCAATGTTCCACGCCAAGCCGGTTCCATCGGGAATGATGGGCACAGTGGGATCGTTGTTTGTGAAGTCCCATGACGTTGGCGACGACGGCCGGCGCACGGCAGTGTACGCAATCTGGCTGGGAGAGCCGAGAAGCAAGATCGTGCCCGGTAGCCAGCGCAGATTGAATTGGTCGCCACTTGCCCATGTAAGCACTTGAGCGGATGCGTTGAGCGTCCCTGAGCGGGGAAGGTCAATCGACGGAAACGGCTCATAATTGTCGAACTCCAGCAGCGGGTTGGTAGCAACCGCCAAATCGGATAGCGTGTCATTGAACGCGATAGCCGCATTCGGAATCGTGCCTACATAGGTGGGATTCGCCAACCCCCCACCCTGCCGGTAAATGTCGATCTTGTCTACCTGCGGATCGAGCGACGCAGTAGGAGTGATGTTTGCGTCCTGAGTCGAGTAGTAAATCGTGATCTTGAAAAAGTTGAAGAAGGATCGGTCTGACCCTCCCACGACCTGCGTGGTCACCTGCACACCAAATCCGAAGGTGTTGTCGTTGATGATGTCTGGTGTGAGAGAGGCTCCCCAAGTATCCGTGTTTCCTCCGAGAAGGGTATCGACAGCGGAGGACTGGTTGGAGATTCCGGGGGATTTGAAGATGCCTAGTTGCGAACCAAGATAGTAAAGGGCAGCCCCGGAAATGACGCCCGTTCCGGCATTTTGTCCAAGCCAGTTCACATCGACTTGGATGCCGTCAATGGTGACGTTCTCAGGGATAGAAAAACCGAAGTTGTGGGGAACTATGTAGTCGGTAACGGTTCCTGGGGCCACTCCTCCTTTGGTTCTAATCTGCGTCCCGTTTCCTTCATACTGCGTGGCGTTGATGGTGACGTTCGGATTGACGACTCCCCCGCTGGCCGCGTTTTGAGTCTCAGTGGGGTTCGATTGCGAGTTGGTGCCTGGAATCGACACTGGAGACGGATTCGATACCGCCCCAGTCTCGGAGGCGCGGTAGGTGTAGTAGTAGTAGATCAGCGAAGCGCCCGACCCGCCGCCGGGGAAAGTCACCGTAGGAGCTACTTGAGGCTCCGCAATTCCCATCTTGCGCGAAAGACCGTCTGAGCGAACCTTTATCATTCCCGCGCAGTTGAAAGACGAATCGACAGTGACGTTGGGATATGGCGCATCGTCGCCAATGTAAGCCCACGGCTGGACTGACGTGTTAGGTCGAAACGGAATGATCGAAACCGGGTTCCCTGTGTGCCCCGTGGAGACAATTTCATCGTTGGCGTAGATGTTTCCGGCTGCATCGGCGGAGATGAGGACGTAGCCCGAAGGTGGTCCGGCAGGTGTCGTATCGTTCATCCGGCAAATTGATTGCACTGATGAGTCGAGAACGATCGGACTTGAATCGACCACGATAGCGCCGGTCAATGGATTGCGGAGATTGAACTGCCCTTGACCATAGGCTCTGGTATTGACCGCGAGCGCAGCCCTGCCCGGCGGAATCCGGTTTACCGGACTCGTCAGGTCCATTCCATGAAAGTCGTCAGGTCTACGCGCCACGCTTTACCTCCTTCCGCGGAGGCCCAAAACGGGGGTCAGTGTCTTCACTTCTGTCGCCCTCTTGCAGCATGTCGGGTCTAAATATAGAAAGAGCAGCGTACCTGCGATTCTGCGCCGCGCAGTAGTCTTCAAACTGCTTCAACAGCGGCATGGTCGCTAGGAAGTCTGACCCGCCCATCTTGAATGAGGCGACGTGCTGCGCATAGTTCAATACCTGCTCCACCGCGTCCCGCGAGAGTTGCACGGGCTGCGTGGAGTCAACCTGAGCATTGCCCACCACGGTAAGGATGCTTGAAACCGTTGCGCCTGTGTTGAACGGCGCCAGAGCGATGAGGTCCACTCCCCCTACCACAATCTGCGGGTCGCCCGCCGGCCAAGTGTTCTCCCAATTCTGCGCGTAGGCGTCCATCTCCTTGTACGACGGCGTATCGACAGGCAAACTCGCTATCGAGGCTTCGAGCAGCCACGGCAGCGTCATCATGGCTTTCATGCCGCGCTCATAGCGCATGAGGCAATACTTCGCCCGCAGTTGGTCTGTAGCCTCCGGGGAGTTCGCCAGAGCGTCCGCCAAGGCTCCATACATGGCAACCCAACACCAATCGTCGGGAAGCCCTAGAATGGTCGCTGTGGGCGGGGAAAGGGCATTCCCGGCATAGAGTTGAATCGTGTCCCATTGTCCAGGGCAGTTCGGAGGGCAACTCACATCGAATGAAAGTGGCGGGCTGGAGGTAACGCGCCACGAGTCCGGCGCTCCCGGCTGAATCGCCAGAGCGTATCCATAAGCATCCGCGCTCACCACGTCGCCGCGTCCCAAGGCATAAGGAGCCTCAGAAGACACCGAAGAGTCGGGAATCCAGCGCACTCGGCGCAGATCGATGGAGGAATCAGACAAGATCGTGCGTTGCGAGTTTACTGGAGCCGAGAGAATCTTGTTTACCGGGTTCGCTCCTGTCATCTGGAGCAGTTCATCGCGGCGGAACTGGAGCGCCTGTTCGAGCGCGGTGATGTTGAACTGAGTTGTTCCGGTCCAAGTAAGCCCGGTTGGAGGCTCCAGCAGCATGTACTCCATCTGCGTCTGAATTTCAGCGTCCGTCACCGTGCGTTCGCGGGGGGAACCTGCCACGTTAATACTCAGCCAGGTACCCCCTGCGTCGAAGTCGAAGACGTAATCAACAATTCCAGTGTTGGGCTGCACCTGAGCGTTGTACACCCGCAGAGCTTCTTGCAGGTACAACTGAGCCTCTGCGGAGGTCGTAAACACGCCCGCAGTATCTTGGAGGCGCTGCAACAGAGCACCTTCAAGCTGCGCGAACGTCAAATAGGAATAAGCTCCCACCACTTACCTCTTACGCGCCATCTTCGGCTTCGAGTGCTTCACTTTGTGCTTCCTGCCACCCACAAACACTTCTGGGGCTGTAGTCTTGATGCCGTGGATGTGTTGATACGCACGGCTTTTGCGATACGCTTCCTTCGACCGAAAATGCTCAATTCCAGGCATTCATCCTCCTCGCCAATCCAGGGCCAAAACTCGCTCACCGCCACCCTCCAGCGCCCATTGAAGCCCTGCCCACCTGCGCATTGTAGTAAGGCGCTCTCACGAATCCGCCCATGAAGTTGCCCATCTGAATGTTGTAGGAATCCACCGCTTCCTTATCGAGCAGGCGAAGAGTCTTCAACCGCATCAGAAACTCGCCTTCCCCCTCTTTCTTGAGTTGCGAGTAATTCGCGCCGCTGCCCTTTGCCACCATCACGTCCTTGCGAGCCTCTGTCCACTCGTAGGCATACGTCCGAGCCTTGGTCAACACCACATCTTGAGTGATCGGGTCCGGCAACTCATCGGAATTATTGACCAGTTCCGGCCCGTCCCAAACGTAGTAGGTCTGGTACGAGATCGCGCTTGAAGGGTTCGGATACAACTCGAAAAGCTGCTGCCCCAGCGTAGCCGATGGAGTCGGCGTTCCTGCTCCGCGCTGGTCTGCCCCTAGTCCGAGAATCGCTACCGGATTCGATGTGTAGAGCCGCGCCGGGTCAAGCATGTTGACCGTGCGCCGAGATGTCCAAATGTCGATGCTCCAGCAGTTGAACATATCGGCCACATTGAGCCACCGCTTGAAACCCTTGACGGCTGGGATGTATGCCTGAAACATCTGGTAGCCCACGCCGGTGTACTGCGGCAGCGGGTCAACGAATGGCCGGTCTAGAGTCAGCGTTCCAAACGGGGGATTGGTCGTTGTGTCGAAGGCGATGATCGAGTAGATGGAGTAGCCTTTGGCGCGAATCTGCTGCACGGTGGGCGCAAACATGAACGGCAGCGCAGACCACGCCGCGGTCGCTACGGCGTCCCCGACAAGCTGATTGGACCCCAACCCTCCCGGCAACGATACGGACCCCGCCGTAAGCACCTGCGGCGTCGAGAAACCGCCCTGAGCAAGCTGAAAGCTCCACAGGTTCGCGTCTCTGACCACCCGCCAAGCCCTCTTAACGAGTGTCTTCGCGTAGATGCGGTCCAAGCCAGGTATGGCCTGCTCAAGCTCACTCGCCATGTCGATGAAAGACATTACCGCACCTTCCGTGTCACCTTGCGCTTCGCCAACTTCTTCGCCGTCGCCTTGCGTCCAACGAATCTCTCACTCGTGAAATGCTTGTCACGAGCAGCTTTTCCCTCAGAGTTCAATTCACTATCGCTTCTCTGAAAGCCGTTGCTCCACTTCGGTGTCTCTGCCATAACCATCTCCATTCAAAGAAAAAGGGGATAGGGGTTTGACCCCCTACCCCCAAGCCATTGACCGTTCGCCCGTCAGAACCCGATTGCTGCCAACTTCACCGTGTACGCTGCGAGACTGGTGCCGTTCGAGACTTCCGTTCCGTTCGCAAGAAACCAGCGCAACTTCCATCCCGTCACGCCATTGTTCTGAGGCATCGGCCTGACGAAGTAAGCTCCACTCTGGTCCATACTCTCGCCAACGAATGTCTCGATGGTGTTTGGGAAACCGAAGAAGTGCGGGTCCATCGTGTCTCCGCTCGTCGCCGGCGTCCCCGTATTGTTGTAAGCGGTGGGGCCGGAGTAGTCGATGGTATTGAAGAGCTTCCCACCGAATACGTCCGGGAACCCACTGACATAACTTGCCGATCCGACAGACATAGCCGCTCCTTATCCCTGGTTGGCGATCCGATAGAAGAGTTCCTGATACAGCACCGGACCAGTCGAAGCCGCCCCACTCGTTGTGGTCAAAGCAGTGCCGTTCGGATAGATCGAAGCCGCCGCCGCGCCCGGAGCGAACTGCCCAAGTTGAGCGGAGTTCGGAGCCACAGGAAGAACGTTGTTTCCTGCGGTCGCAGAACCGTTATAAACAACCTGCGCCCGGCCAGCGCCCACGAAGATGAAGCAATACTGCCCCGGAGTCGGTGTGTTCGACACGCCGCCCACAGTCGCCGGATTGACGAAGATGCCGGCCATCGCGAAAGGCGCTCCAAGGGTATTCGCTTCGTCTGCGGTGGTGATGGTAGCGTTCTCGTAAGTCGTCATCGGCAAGGCGCCCTGAGTCGCCCCGGAGTCGAGGCGAATCCACGCCGACAAACCCTGAACCGCCAGAGCCGCCGTCGCGCTGGAATCGAGCAGGACGCACTGGTAAGCGCCGTCATACAGCGTAGTGCCCGGATATGCGGCGACACGGGCTTCCGACGCGCTGAGTTCGATAACCTTCCCGGCGGCAAGCGCGGTCGGGTATTGGTTCCCGTAGGCGTCCTGCTGCCCAGTCGGGCTGGCGAAGCTGCCAAGGTTCAAGTAGCCGTTTGGGATGAAGACTCCAACTGTCGGCGTGTTCGGCATGTGACATCTCCCTTACTGCGAAAATCGTTGACGGCCTACCCCCGAATTCCGTAGGTCTGCTGATGACGCCGCGGTGTCGGCGTGTAGAAGTTGAGCGCGTGGCGGAGGAACTGCACATACAGCACAGGATTCTGCGGCCAGCGAATCGGGTCCATCATGTAGTAGTTGAAGTCCTCGGAGTTCGAGGGCCGGTACTCCCAATCATCCACGCCCAGCCAGAACAGCGGCTCTCCAACCACAATGGTGTTCAACCCGCCCGTCAGGAGCGGAGTCGCGTTCGACGTGAAGCCAAGGTTCGGCAGACCACTGAGAGACTGGTTGCCCAGCATGGCGGCGGTCAATACGAACTGACCAGTCTGAATCGCTCCGGGGGCCGGCGCTGTCCCATCGGGGGTGGTAAAGAGATTGGCGATGGACTGCTTCGGGCTTGACGACGGCACAATGTCGTCCTTGAAGATCGTCGCGTCCTCGAACTTGATACCGCTCCAGTTGATGTTCTGGTCATCGCGGGTCTCATACCGCTGCTGGCGCTGGAAGCTGGCCGCAATCGCGGTATACCCGATGTAGGAGGTCGCGCCGAGAGTCGGTGTGCCGATGGGCTGCGAGTACGACTTCAGGAGCGCCTGATAGTTCGGGGGAGCCGGGTTGCCGGAAGCATCGCCAAGCCAGATCGGGGTCGAGTTCATCGACGCGCCGATTGCCCCGTTGCGGGTCTGGCCGGAGTAGGTTGGGAAGACGTTGCCATCCCACGAAGGCGTCACTCCGTCGTTCGCCGCTTCCGAGATGCCATTGATCGACGCCAAACGGTTGTCGCTGACGCCGTTGCCGGCCGCTTGGCCGTGACGGAACATATCGCCCTCGATCTGGAAGTCGATGCCCTCAAGCATCTGCTCAAGGTACGCTTCGAGAATCTTCACGCGGGCTTCGGGGCCGGTGTTCAGCACGGAGATGGTGAACTCGTTCACGAGGATGTGCTTCTCGTAGAACTTCGGCTGGAAGGTTCCGGCGGTAATCATCTGCACTTGATTGACCGTCACATCCTGGCCGGGGTAGATCGCGCCGCCCTGAGCGCCCGCGTACAGTGACGGGAACTGCATCGCAGCGCCGCCGCCGAAGGGGCGGTATGCGCCGGAAGCGCGGAAGTAACGCTGAAACGGGGTGGAGATGTAGCTGTTCTGCCACACATACCCGTCAACCAGTTCGTTCAGCGTTGTAGCCGGAATCTCTGGAAACAGCGGCGCTAGAAAGGCCATCTCACTTCTCCTTGAACTTCAAATCTTACGCAGCCGCGCGGACCTTCTCCGCAAACTTGTCGCGCCACGGCTGATTTGCTGCCTTGCGTTGGTTTGGTGCAACCTTCCACGGCTCCTTGCCGGAGTTGGCGTCGGAAGGCTTGTAATTTGAGAACCTTGAAGGCTGCCCAGTAACGAGGCCTGGATTTGCGCCCTGCTTCTGGCGATCTTCCTTGCGGGCGGCGGCAACAGCGGCGTCGATCTCCGACTTGCGCTCCGCTGCCTGAATCTCCGCACGTTTGGCCGGGACGTTGAACTTGCGCTCCCATGCGGCCTTGAGCGTGAAGTCTTTGTGGCCCAGCGTGTGCTCGCGCTGTACTTCGTCGGCCAACTCAGCCGCGTTCGGCAACGGCTCCTTGAAGAGCTTGAAGTGTTCCGCGTTGAGGTCGTTCACGGTGATAATGGCGCGGCTCTGAGCCTGCGACCATGCCCGGAACTGCTGCTCCTGCGCGGCGGGATCGGGAGAACCAGGCGCTCTCGGTGTCGGATCGGCGGCGGGAGCGGGGGCGGGGGCGTCGGGAACGATTCCATACTCGCGGGCCTGCGCCAACTGCGCCTGCAACCGGGCGGCTTCGCCTTTGGCCGCGAGCGCGTCTTGTGTCACCTTGCGCATCTCCGGCACAAACTCATTGGTATAGCGGGTTTCGAGGTCGATCCGCGCCTGTTCCGCTTCGGTTTTCGCCTTGGTTGCGGCCTCATTCGTGCCGATGATCTTCTGCAACATGCCAATGAACTTGGCGCGTCCGGCGACAGCCTCCATCGCCTTCAATTCCTCATCGGTCATCCCCGATTCTTGCTTGAGCCATTCGAGTTCGGTCACGATATTTCTCCTCTTTGGAATGTCTCAGGATTACCGGGGCGGCGCGGCGGGTTGAGGCGGGGTAGACTGCGCGGAGGCAGACGACTGCACCATGCGGAGTCCATCCAGCATCATCTTGATACCTTGCTGTCCTTGTGGGAACTGTTGCGCGAGTCCTTGAATCAACTGGCCCAACATCGCCAGCTTGATCGCCGGAGACCCTCCAGACGGTCCACCGGGACCGGGAGCGCCTTGCGGCGGTGCGCCGGTCCCTGGAGGTGTTACGCTTGGAGGAAAGCTGCCCATGCTAGGCGCGCTTCCGGCCGTGCTTGCGGCCACCCTTGCGGCTCTTGTGGATCTTTCCGCCCAGATGGGCGCCCATCACCTTCAGCTTCTTGCCACCCTTGTGGTGTCTGCCACGCTTTGCCATTTCGTTTCTCCTCGGTTCAATTTGAGGAGTCGATAGGCGAATCCCGAAGGCCGCGTCGATAATCCTGTTAGAGCAATCCTTGCGCTGACAGGTTACGGTGTCAAGCCAAGAGGTTGAAAATCAACCGCTTTGATAACCTATATTTGGGAATCGGCGTTTCCCGTTTCCTCTTCCGCGTCAAACTCGGCCACCGGCGACGGCACAACTTCGCTCTGCTCAAATTCCAGATCGCTGATTGAGCCTCCAGTGCCGAGGTTGAGCGTCATTTTGCCCGCTTGCTTGTTATTCCG
>Ga0187872_10002927_pt1 | contig 14433 bp, 8 predicted proteins | sample June2016WEW_16_4_FD_132973 | JGI IMG/M metagenome (GOLD analysis project Ga0187872, IMG submission 132973) | Peatland microbial communities from SPRUCE experiment site at the Marcell Experimental Forest, Minnesota, USA - June2016WEW_16_40 | ecosystem: Environmental > Terrestrial > Soil >...
GGGCCACGCGCACTTCTCAACTCCTGAGCAGCGGCTACGATCCGGCGTCGGGGCAAGTGACCGTTACCCTGTCCGGGACAGCGGACCTTGACACTTCCGTTTATGTCTTTGTGGGCGCGGACAATGCCATTAGTTCCAGCTTCGGCGCCGTGCCGGCATTCTCGGGTTCCGTCACCGACACGGTGGCGACCCTGGCGGCGGGGCGACCGGTGCCGCCGGTGGTCATCAACGCGCCAGCCAGCCTGACTAACAGCCCCGGCACAACTGCGACGTTCACGGTTACAACCAGCGGCACGGAGCCCTTAAGCTACCAGTGGCTCCAAAACCAGGTGCCGCTTGCCAACGGCGGGCGCATCAGCGGCGCCACGGCCAACACCCTGACGATTTCCAACCTCCAGCTTGCCGACGCCGGTAATTATACGGTGGTGGTGACCAACGCTGCCGGCGCGGTCACCAGCGCGGTCGCCACCCTGACCGTGAACGGAACACCCTTCATTACCACCCAGCCCGCCAGTCAGAGTGTGATCGTGGGTGCGAATGTGAGTCTCGCCGTGACGGCCTCCGGTACGGCGCCGCTCGGTTACCGTTGGAGTTTCAACGGTGCGAACCTGGCCGATGGCGGCCAGTTCCTCGGCACCGCCAGCCCGGTGTTGTCCATCGCCAACGCGCAGCCGCCCAACGCGGGAGGCTATTCGGTTGTCGTGTCCAACGTGGCGGGATCGGCCACTAGCGCCGTCGCCACCCTGGCGGTGACTGTTCCGGGGAGCTGCGTGCCGCCCGTGTCGGGCTTGGTCGGCTGGTGGCCCGGCGATGGGAACGCGAACGACATTACCGGCACCAACAACGGCACGCTGGAAGGTGGCGCGACGGCCAATGCCGTGGGGGAGGTCGGTCAGGCTTTCAGTTTCGACGGCACCAATGGCTATGTCTCGATTCCCGACTCGCCGGTTTTCCACCCGACCAATCTCACCGTGGAATGCTGGGTGCGCTTTACTTCGTTGGACTCGCAGGGTTCGGGCGGTTCACCCCCGGGCGACCAGTACATCGTCTTCAAGCAGAACACTCGTAGTAGCGACTTTGAAGGTTTTGATTTGAGCAAGACCCGCGTTGCCGGCGGTGACGTTTTTAGATTCCTGGTCTCCTCCGCGACGGCTCAGGCTGCCGAGATTCACTCTTCAACGCTGGTCGCAACCGGAGTGTGGTATCACGTGGCAGCGGTTCGCGGGTCTAACTTCACCCAGATTTATGTGAATGGTCAGCTTGAGCGCCAGACGAACGTCACTTTCGCCCAAGATTACGGCGCCTTGCCGCTTTATTTTGGGACCTCCGGCGAATCTTACTGGGATCACAAACTTAACGGGTTACTGGATGAGGTTTCCCTGTACAACCGCGCCCTTTCCTCCAACGAAGTGGCCGCCATTTACGGAGCCGGATCCGGAGGAAAGTGCAAGGTCGCAAGTGGACTGAACATTACGCTACAACCCCTGAGCCAAACCGTGGGGGCCGGAGACACTGTTGCCTTCAACGTGACGGCGACGGGCGCTGCGCCCTTAAGCTACCAGTGGTTGCAAAACCAGCGGCCGCTTGCCAACGGCGGCAATATCTCCGGCGCGATCACCGCTACGTTGACTTTGACCAGCGTCACCCAAACCAATGCTGGTAATTGCACGGTTGTCATCACCAACGCGGGCGGCAGCATGACCAGCTCGATCGCCTCTTTGACGGTGGTAATGCGGCCAAACCTTGCCCTGCCCACTCTGTTGCCGGACGGAAGCGTTCGCTTTTCGCTCAGTGCCACGCCTGATCTCACCTACCGGCTTGATGCCTCCACCAATCTGGCAGATTGGGTCGCCTTGACCAACATCGCCAACCCGAGCGGCACGATTCAGTTCATCGATCTGGAAGCGACCAATTTCTCGCAGCGTTTCTATCGGGCTGTGTGGGTGCCGTAGGCCGTTCGGAGCATCACCAGCCCCAGTGCCGCCACCGTCGTGGCGAGAAATTGACGCGACGCCCGACATTTGTGCGCTGCGCGGGTGAGGATTGTGCGGAAGATCAATCGGAAGTGAGCAAGGCCGCGCTGGTCGGGAGTCGGGGGCGGAAGGGCAAAACGAATATGGCGTCAGGGCGAGCGCAGCCGATAAAAGCCGTCGCCGGCGGAAGCCGTAACATGGATGAACACGGCGCTTGAGTTGGTTGAATACTGCGCCGCCGGCAACTGGACCCAGGCAGGCGGATTGGTTGCCGGCGAAGGAGCCGCCTCGAGCACCCACCCGCTGAACGCAGTTGGCCAGGCAACGGTGGTGACACCGCCCGCCCGGCTGACCGTCAGTTGCGGGTAGGGCAACTGCGACAGAATGAGCGCGCTATACGGCCCGATGGTGAGGGCGCCCGTGGGATTGGCGCCCTGGGCCGTCACGACGGAACTGCCGATGTTGCCGTAGTCAGCGCCGTACCGGGTCGAGTCGCTGTTGAAGCGCGCATACCAGTTGCCGGCTTGCGGAAACGAAAGGGAGTAGTTAGTGCGGGCCACGCCGGCGAAGTTGGCAATGACCACCACGGCCTGATTGGTCGTCCCGCTTTGCCAGCGGCGGTAGGCGAGCAACTTATTGGCGTTATCGACTTGCAGCATGGCGCAGGCCTCGCCCTGCAACCCGGGCGCATCCCCGTCGAGATTGCGGCGCAGGCGGATCAAGTCGTGGTAAAGTTGGACGATGGAACTGTAGGTGTTCGTTTTGGGCCAATCCACCGGCAGGCTGGAGTCGAACGCCTGGTTTTCCAGCATTTCCTGTCCCTCAAAGATCATCGGCACGCCCGGGGCGGTGAACGTCAGCGCAGCGCCGAGCGTCGAGAGCTTGCGGGCGCGGTAGCTGTTGGGCGTATTGGCGTCGATGGCCGTGGGCAGCCGGACGCCGTTGTTCAGGTCGCCGACGATGTCATGCGATTCGAGATAGACCACTCGGTTCAATCCCGCCGCGAAGTTGAACAGGGTATTGTTCGTGACCGCATAGGACACCGCGGTCAGGTCGCGGTTGGAATCGTTAGTCGCCGCCAGTTGCGGGGTGATGTAGCTGTGGAAGTTCAGGTCCCAGGTGCTGTCGAACCCGTAGCCGGTCACGTCTTCGGCGATGTCAATTTTGCCCGGATAGTTGCTTTGAATCATCCCGGTGATGCTGGTGATGAGGGTCGCGGCGTCGTTGATGAAAGTGCTGCCGGCATTCATCATCAGCCCCGGGGTGTCCCAGCGGAACCCGTCCACGTGACACTCGTCGAGCCACATCTGGAAGTTCTGCTGGATGTAGTCACGCACCGGCTGGTTGCTGTAGTTTGGGCGTGAGCCGTAGGGCGTGCAACACTCGGGGGAATCCTGATAAAAATAAATGCCGCCCCCGTTCCCGCCGCCGGTCCAACCGTCGAAGTCCCACAAGTCCAGATCGGTCGGGCCATAGTGGTTGTGGACGACGTCAAGCAGCACGGCGAGCCCGCGCGCGTGACAGGCCTTTACCAGGGTTTTGAAGCCATCCGGTCCGCCATAGCCGTAGTTGTCCGCCGCATACGGATCCGCCGGGTTGTAGCCCCAACTGTAATAGCCGGGAAACTCGGCGATGGGCATGATCTCGACGGCATTGACCCCCAGGTTTGTTAAATAGTCCAGCCGGTTCGTGGCGTCGATGAACGTACCCGGCAACGAACTGCCTGAATTCGGATCGTAAAATGCGCCGATGTGCAGTTCATAAATCACCAGGCCCGCCAGCGCCGGCGCCGCCAGGCTGTCTCCCGCCCAGTTGAAAGCAGTCGGATCGTAAATGATGTCGTTGGCTCCCACAGCCGAAGTGCAATTGACGACCCACCGCGCGCGCGGGTCGTGTTTCCAAAAGCCATTGCCGTTGTAATTGAGATAATACTTGTATTGCTGTCCCGCCGCGGCCCCGGCCACATTTGCCGACCAAACGCCATCCGGGACACCGTTGGTCAGTTCCTTTCCCAGCGGCGTAGCCGTCGTGGACCAGTTATTGAACTGGCCCGGCACATAAACGCTCGCCGCGTTGGGAGCCCAGACCCGGAACGTGACGCCGGTGCCCAACGCGTCGTGATAAGGGGTGGAACCCCAACCGGGGCGAGTGGATTGCGCGTGCGCGCCGAACGCGAGCGCGACGGAGGCCAGGGCCAGCGCGCCGATCCGCCCGCGCCAACAGCCGGGCTTCCGGCCATCCCGCAAATGTGTTTCTGTGCCGAACATCATTAAACAATGCTCCAGTTCAGGGGACAATTCTACCGCATGGTTGTGTGGTATCGCCGGGCGACAGATGTGAACACTTGCGGTCTGGTGGTGTTCGGCTAGGCTCCGGCCTGGTGAGCACCTCAGAGCCAACCGCAGCGCCGGGAACCACTGGTCAAGGGGACGGATTGCCCCGCTCGCCGGTCTTCGTCACCACACACTGGTCGGTCGTGCTGACCGCTGGGGGCAGCGATACCACCGGGGCCCGGGACGCGCTGGCCAAGTTATGCCAGACCTACTGGTATCCCCTTTACGCTTACGTGCGCCGGCGCAACTTCTCTGCGCCCGACGCGGAGGACCTCACGCAGGAGTTTTTCGCGCGGTTTCTGGAGCATCGTTGGGTGGGCAACGCCGACCGCGAGAAAGGCCGGTTCCGCACTTTCCTGTTGTCCGCCATGAACCACTTCCTCGCCAACGAATGGGACAAAGCGCGGGCGCAAAAGCGCGGGGGCGGCGCGCCTCTGCTCCCGCTCCAGTTCGACACGGCGGAGACCCGTTATGTCCGGGAACCCGCCGACAACGTGACCCCGGAACAGCACTTCGAACGGCGCTGGGCCATGACGCTGCTCGAAACGGTGGTCAATCGCCTGCAGTCGGAATACGAGCGGGACGGCAAGGCGGAACTGTTCGCCGCGCTGAATCCGTGTTTGGTCGGGGACCGCACCTCGCAGCCTTACGAGACGTTGGCGAAAAAGCTGGGCGTCAGCGAGGGCGCCGTCAAATCAGCCGTGCACCGGTTGCGTCAGCGATACCGCCAACTGCTCCGCGATGAGATTGCGCACACCGTCGCCGCGCCGGGCGAGGTGGAAGAGGAATTGCGGCATCTGATTGCCGTGTTGGGCGGGCGGTCCTCCCCCTGATCGGGCAGGGATTGGTGGATAAGTGGATGAATGGATGCCTTGACGAAAGAGCATGTTGCCGGGCATGGCTGGGCTGCTCATCCAGCAATCCACCACTCCACCACTCCACCACTCCAGTTTATTTCAGGCAACCTTCTGCCGCCGTTTCTTAAGGAACAGGTGAACAGAACATAGTTATGGAAACAGAACGCATTTGCCCAAGCTGCCGCAAACCACTGCCGCCGGATGTGCCCCTGGGCCTCTGTCCCGAGTGCCTGATGAAGTCGGGCCTCAACACGGGCACCGAACCGGGGGGCGAGGGCCTCAAGGGGGCGGGGTTCGTGCCGCCGCCGGTCGCGGACATCGCCAAGCTGTTTCCCCAGCTCGAAGTCCTTGAGTTCATCGGCAAGGGCGGCATGGGCGCCGTCTATAAGGCGCGCCAGCCCGCCCTGGACCGGCTGGTGGCGCTGAAGATCCTGCCGGCGGCGGCAGCCGGCGACCCTGGCTTTGCCGAACGGTTTAACCGCGAAGCCCGCGCCCTGGCGCGCCTGAACCACCCGAACATCGTCGCGGTGCATGATTTTGGGCAGGCGGGCGCCTTGCACTACCTGCTCATGGAATTCGTGGATGGCGGGAACCTGCGGCAAATCGAGCGCGCCGGCCGGCTCGCGCCCGAGCAGGCGCTGGCGATCGTCCCGCAAATCTGCGAGGCGCTCCAATTCGCGCACAACGAAGGCATCGTCCACCGTGACATCAAACCCGAGAACATCCTGCTCGACAAAAAGGGCCGGGTGAAGATCACCGATTTCGGCATTGCCAAAATGCTTGGCCTGACCGCCGACCAGGCGCCGCTGACCGGCGCACGGGATGTCGTCGGCACTCCCCACTACATGGCCCCGGAGCAGATCGAGAAGCCTCAGACGGTGGACCACCGCGCGGACATTTATTCACTCGGCGTCGTCTTCTACGAGATGCTCACGGGTGAGTTGCCTTTGGGAAAGTTTGCCCCGCCGTCCCGCAAGGTGCAGGTGGATGTGCGGCTGGACGAGGTGGTGCTGCACGCCCTGGAGAAGGAACCCGAGTTGCGCTACCAGCAGGCCAGCCAGGTCAAAACGGCGGTCGAGACGATTGCCAAGTCCGATGGCAGCAGTCCGTCCACCCTCCGCAGTCCTGCTACGGAGGACGGGAAGGCCGAAGGGCCGCTCCCCGCGCCCGACGCTGATGCGCTGGAGCGGGCGGTGCTGGCCCGGGATTACGTGCTGGACATCGGCCATTGCGTGCGGCGCGGCTGGAAGTTGGTATGGAGCGACTTCTGGCCGCTGGTCGGCATTACCGCGCTCATCCTGGCGCTGTTGTCGGCGGCGGGTTCGATGGACGAAGTGTCGAAGTCTATCGGACACCTGACCTTTAACACGTCCGTCCTGAGCGTCCTGCTGAGTGGCCCGCTCATGGGCGGGCTCTATTTCTTCCTGCTCAAGAAGATACGGGGCGAGCGGGTTCGCACCGAAACCGCCTTCGCCGGCTTCCGCAACTCGCTGCTCCATCTCTTCCTGGCCGGCTTCGTGACCGAAGTGCTGACGATGCTCGGCGTCGTCTGCCTGATCCTGCCCGGGGTCTATCTCTTCGTGGCGTGGTTCTTCACGCTGCCGCTGGTCATAGACAAGCGGCTCGAATTCTGGCCGGCGATGCGGTTAAGCCGCAAGGCTATCTCCAAGCATTGGTGGAAATTTCTGGGGTTCCTCATCGTGCTGGGGCTGGTCAACCTGGCCGGGCTCATGGCCGCTTGCGTCGGCGTCTTTGTCACGATCCCCGTCTCGCTGGCCGCGCTGATGTATGCCTACGAAGACATCTTCAACCCGCCAGGCCTGGCTTCCGCCCCGCCGGTCCAGAGCGGAGTGCCGGGCGCGGAGAGTCGAGCGCAGCCCGACGTTGCCGCCCAACCCCGCAGCTCCCGCTCGTGGGTGACCGGGGTCCTCGCCGGGTTACTGGTGGTTTTCCTCCTTGGAGTTGCCGCTACGGCCTGCCTTTTGGACACTGGCACGCTTAGGGGTTTTTGCGTGGCTTTAGCGGCGGGCGCCTTGGCCCTTGCCCTCCTCCTGCGGGTTCGGAAATCGACCTTGCCGGGTGGTTTTGTGGCGCCCTTCCTGTTGGTGTTCCTGTTGGTGTTCGGCGCCGCCGATCTCATCACCTCTATCCTGCCAGAGTCTTATCTCAGCACGGCCCGTGTTAAGATTACGCCCAATACCGCCGAGGCTCCGCAGACGCCCGGCTCGCGCAGCGCCTCGGGGGCTTACGATCCCTACCTAGTCCAGACTGAATTTGAAGTGATGCAATCTGAGAAGATTCTCGGCCCGGTCATCGACGCTCTCGATCTGGGCCGGGAGTGGAGCAAGCGTTACGGCAGGGGCGAGCCTCTCAAGCGCGCCGAAATCATGGCCCTGCTTAAAAGCAGAATGGACCTCCGTCTCGTGCGCAACACCAGCATCATCGCAATCAAGGTCTATGGGGAGCGGCCTGAAGAAGCCGCGCGGATCGCCAATGAGATTGCCCAAACCTATAAGGACCATAACAATCTCAGCTCCTTCCGGGTCGAGATCATTGATCGGGCCGTCCCTGGCCGCCGCCCGGTGCGTCCCAACAAACCGCTCAATCTTGCCGTAGGCCTCCTGCTGGGACTGGTGCTCGGGACGGTGGCCGGCGCCGCCAGGGTTGCTCTCCGGGCAGGGAAGACGCGCGGCTGACGCCGAGGATATTCGCCGACTTCCACGCGGTTTAGGCCTGCCGTGCCCGGCTTTAGCGCATCCCTGCGCGGACCGCTCGGAGAGCGGTCCCCACCTTTCGGCAAAAAACCTTTCCGGTTTGCGCGATTGGCGGCAGCCTTGGTGGTGAGAACATGAATGAGCGGCATCAGGACTGCGAGTTGCTGCGGAAATTCGTGCGGCAGGGCGACCAGCCGGCGTTCGCCGCCGTGGTACGCCGGCACCTGGACCTGGTCTATGCCACGGCGTTGCGCAAACTCGAAGACCCCGGCGCGGCGGAGGAGGTGGCACAGAATGTGTTCGCCGCGCTGGCGCGCAAGGCCTGGCAGTTTGCCCCGGACGATTCGCTGCCGGCCTGGCTGCACCGCACAACCTTGCTCGAAAGCAAAACGTGGCTGCGCGGCGAACTGCGCCGCCGCCGCCGTGAACAAGCCGCCGCCGAACTGGGCACGACCATGAAAACCCCGGACCAACAACCCGCCTTGCGCGCGCTCGTTCCGCTGCTGGACGAGGCGCTGCTGTCCCTGCGCGAGAAGGAGCGCACGGTCCTGCTGCTGCGCTATTACGAAAGCCAGTCGCTGCGCGACGTGGGCGCCTCGCTGGGCGTGAGTGAAGACGCCGCCCGCAAACGCGTCGGCGCCGCCCTCGACTCCCTGTCGAGTTTCTTCCAGCGCCGCGGCTTCAAGACCGCCACGACCGCCGCCACCGCCGCCGCCCTGCAACAGACGGCTGCCGCAGCCCCGGCGACGGTCGCCGCCTCAATTTCCCAAACCGCCATGCAGGCCGTCACGCCCAGCTTCGCCGGCGTGGCGACCCTGCTGAGCCGGTGGGCGGGCTTGACGAAACTGCAGACGACCGCCTTGTGTCTCGTCCTCGCCGCCGCGCCCGTCAGTTGGCAATGGCATCAAACCCAATTGGCCCGGAAGGAGGCCGCCACCGCGCAACTGACCGTCGAGACCACCCGCACGCAGCAGGAAAAACTGGCCTTGGAGGTCGCGCGGCTGCGCGCTGAATCCACGCGGCTGGACGGCGCATTGTCCCGGGCGACCGAAGCCCGGGCGCGTGACAATGAACCCGCCCGCAAGGAGGACACCTTGAAAGCACGGCTCTTCGCCTTGCTCACCGCCGCCGATTACCACTGGCCTGAGGACCTGGACTTCGTCCGCATCCCCAAGTCCGCCGTCAAGGAGTTGAATCCGCTCCGTAGCGTTAACCTCGCGGGCAAAATTCAGGATTGGGGCGCGGAGTTGCTGGGTCTGACGCCGGAAGAAAAGCAGCGGCTCGAAGACACCTTGCGCGTCCAATCGGAAGCCCTGAGCCAGTTGGCCGCGACCCAAGCCTGCGAAACCAACTACCTGCCGGCTGCGTTGGCCACGCACTGGGCGGGCAACCCCTACAAATCAGTTTGGGTGCCTCCGCTCGGCGCCGAAACCCAGCCCCTGATGGCCAATCTGCTGGCGCAGGTCAGCGATGCGCTAGGCGATGAGCGAGCGCAACTCCTGCTCGGTGATGCCGTCGCGGGCAAGTCCACCTTCTCCTCCACATGGGGCGTAACGTTCGGCGACCTGTCCAAAGGCGAACTGCTTACCGTCTGCGTCAACCCCGACGCCTCGGACGGTCTAGAGTATGGCACATACCGGTATGCGGGCGGGGGAGGCGGGGTGTCCAAGAACAGGCATGAGGTGAGGTTGGGGTCCATCCCCGCGGCGATCACCAGCCGGTTCTTTGATCCTTGGCTGGCCCAAATGGGCATCACCAACACCGCTGCGCGGGCCAACCCATGAAAAAGATTCTGCTGGCACTGCTGATTCTGGGCTCCGGCGCCATCGCGTTCGCCCGGTTGAATCTGCTGACTGACCAAAGCCGGACTTCAGCCACCCAGAGCCGCGCCGAATGCGGTCGCCTCACCGGCGAGATGGCCGAACTGACGGCCTCCGCAACCGACCTGCGTGCGCAGGTCGAAGCCAAGAAGACGCAGCTCGCCCAGGCTCCGCCATCTCCTGTCAGTGGTCCCGCCGCTACCAACGCCCTCGGGGACGCATCCGAGCATTCGCGGCGTGTGGCTCCGGCCGAACTCCTTCGACGGTTGGGTTTCGGCTGGAACAGTTCCGCCGATTACATTCTGGTGAGCAAGGCCGCACTCAAAGCCATGTATCTTCGCGGGATTGATGACAAGGGCGCCTTCACCCCCACCGCCTGCGGCATCCTGGGCCTCACGCCGGCAGAGCGCGCCACCATTGAAGCCGCCTTTAAGCGCGTTGAAGCCGAACACGCCGAGTGGGTCAAGACCGCCGTGCAGCGGGTTGAGCCGGCAGGGGATATTGTGGCGGACTATCGGCTTCCGGCCAATACGAACATGGCCGAGCGAATTGAGGCCGAAGGCAAGACGCTCCTGTTGGAAACCCTGGGCCCGGAGCGCGCCGAGTTGATCCTCGGTTACGCCGGCGCCTGGCGCTTCGGGCACGGAGACCTGGGCGCAACGGCCATCCTATTCACCGTCCGCCGGCATCCCGACGGCCAGCAGCCCCCAATATGGTGGCAAATCGAAGCGGAAGGCGGCAACAGTGCGAGCAGTGATCGCATCAGATCCAGCGACTTCCCCGACGTCTTCCGCCCCATCTTCCCCGGCGGCTGGCGCGACCTGGCCCAGCGCGAAGGCTTCGCCCTGCCAAACGATTTTGAATAAAGCTGCCGTTGTCACCCTATCCTCCCGGCTGCGCGGGCGGATCTTGGATAACCGTCGCTATCTGAGCGGAATCAACCCTGCTTGCGGGCCTTCTTCTTACCCGCTTTCGCAGCCTTCTTGCCCGGTCCGCCCGGCGCGGCAGGATGCCGGGCTACGGCTGGGCCAACCGGTAGAACTGTTCCTTGGCCGGCTTCGCGATGATGACCTGCAAGGTATCACCCACCACCGCCGATGAATTAGTCACGGCGGTCCAGTTGGCCGCACCCACGGTTGTGTTCTGCTGCAACACGAAGCCCGGGGTGGGATTGGGCCATGAGAGCACGACGGTGTTGGTCGGCGTCAGGGTCATCGCAAGGCGAGGCGGAAGGAGCATGGCGGCCAGGTTGGTGGTGGCCCCGGAGAAAGCCGGCACTGTGGCAGAGATGGAGCTGATGGAATTATCCTGGCCGACAAAGACAATGACTTGAATGGCTAAATCCGTGCTGCCGGAAAGAGCGACGGTCACCCGCCCGGAAAGCGGATCATAATCACTGGCCGTGAGGTGCGAAGTGCGGGTGGCGCGGACGTATTGACAGGCATAGTCGAAAGTGACGTACATGGGGTTGTAAGCGGCCAGGTTGTTGGTGATGCCTTGCAGGATCGCGTACCAGTTATTGGTGAGCATGAGGATTTGATTGGAGGATAGGCCCGGAAGGGGAATGAGCTCCCATTCATGGGTATAAAGCGCGCCCATAATCAGGCTGTCGAAGGCGCGTTTGACCTGGCTGGTCCCGCGGGCAATGCTGCCCGGCACATCGTCATTGTTCGGACACCAATCTCCGCAACCAGCTTCATCTCTAATCTCGGTGACGCAGCAGAAGAACTCGTCGTGAAATTCCGGGTGCCCGGGCACTGAAAGAAAGTCCGCATAAAACAAGGGATACGCATTGCTGGTGCCGTCGCGCGGAGTTTCGTAGAGCCGGTAAGGACCGGCGATCAACCAAGGGGGAAAGGGACTGTAAGTCCAGTAGTAGTCGGGCGGAAAGCAAACCCCCACGAACTGGACGCCCCAGGCCTGGAGGCCGGCGAACGCATTGGACCCGATTTCGGAATAATGGGCGACCACGACTTTGGAAATGGGGATGCCGTGGCTGGTGTGCCATTGGGTGCCCGTATAGAAATGATTGGAAATCACGTTGTCCGGCCAGGGCGCGGGCGGTGAGTTGGTGTGGTTGAAATAGAAGAAGGTGTCGCAACAATCGAGGGAGTGAATCGAGGTCGTCGCATTGCCGTTGGTGACCAGGTTGCACAGGTCGGCTGTATTCGTTTCGGAAACGTAGCTCAGGAAGAGACCAAGCCAGGGCTTGAAACCCATCTCATTGGCGATGTGGACCCACCAGAACGGGCCCGAGGCATCGTCCATCCGCAGCGTAAGGAGGTTGGGCAGGCCGCGCATGACAAAGGGCTTGCGGGCGGCCCACACCAGGCTGCGCCAGACCAAATCGTCCAGGCCATCCACCGGCCCCAGGACCGCGGTGGACATCCAATCATAACTGGTCCATTGCGCGGCGCGGCCTTGGCCGTACTGCGCGACGGCTAGAAACGGCTGAGCGCCGCTCAATGCTATGGCCGTGACGTTCGAAGGGACGGTGAGGCCCGGCAGCGTCATGCTGGCACGGTTGGTGATGGAGTCGCCGGCTGGATGAAGCGCGGTGATGTAGTGCATCTGCGACTGAGGTTCCGTCGCCGGCAGGGTTACATTGGAGGCCGATGTGGCGGCGCCGTAGCCGAACCCGAAGATGGTCTGCACAAAAGGGTAGAGCGCCGTGCCGTTTGTCGCCGACAAGGCGCCGTCAAAACTGACCAGCCCGGTCCCATTGGACACGGCCAACGAGATGGCGTTCTGCCCCGCGCTGCCGAGCGCGACGCCGTTGGTGTCCAACTGGCTGTGGCCGATCACAATCAGCGCGTAGTTGGCGAGGTTAGTGCCGACGCCATTGGTGGCGATATCCAGCACGGTGTAGGGGACGCCAAAGTTGTCCAGATAGGGCTGGATATAATGTTGAAAGTCCAGGTAGGCGGCGCTGCTGGAATTGACCAGCACCACCGCGTCGGCCCCGACGGTTGCCGCCTGCAAGGGGCGGGTGAGCATCGGGGCCGCAAAGAGACCTGCAACCGCCGCCGCGAGCGCAAGCGGGAGGTTTCTGAACTTTCGATCACGCATAACTATCTTTTCATTGGGTCTCTAGTCCACACCATGAACAAGATGTCTGCTGCTCAGGCCGGGCTAAACGGTTGTGCTGTAATCTGTAACGGGAATCGCAATTTTGTCAATGCCAATTCTGCGCTTGGCGTCGTTCCGCAGGTTGCATAGCCGCCGCAGCCGCGAAGCAACCGGCCCCCGAGTCCACAGATGGTATTGCGCGTCAGCCCGGGCCGTGTAACCTCTCTTCCGGGCAGAGCGTCTCTAAAAGGGTTCGGCCGGTGAGCGACGGCGCGGTGCTGGTGGGCACCGGCCCGGTGGGGCGGTTACTGGCCAGCGGGGCAGGCGGACCCGCCGAAAAGAGGGCGACTCCTACGGAACACCTACGGAACACCTTCGGATAGCCGGCAATGGTTTCCCGGCGCCACCCAGCGGGGCGCTGGGTGGAAACGTCTAACAAAGCGCGAGGCTGGGTGTCACTTACCATGAGAAAGAACGAATTATGAACACAGAATCGAGGCCGTGGGGGAAGTTGCAAATCTCCGCAGAGGCTCGCCGCGCTTGGTTGAGGGCGATTATGCTTGCGATCCAATTATATGGCGTAGCAGCGCTTTGCTGTGTCTGGATCTATATCCGTATGTTCAGCTTCTACATACCTGCCCACTGGGTTCTGGTCCTGGTTCTGCTTTTTGGGTACGTCCTCTGTGTTGCCGTGCTTTCAGGCGTCAGTTGGAAGCAACTGCGTTCCGGCGCTCGGCGAAAGGCGTTCCTGAATCTAGGTCTCGCCGCGCTAACCGGATTCCTTGGCTGCTGCGCGTTCTATCTCATCTCGGTCGAGAGTAGCAAATGGCTGTAGCCGATCTGCCCATTGAAAGCGAGATTTTCACCCAACTACAGCGTGGAGCGGACGGGAGCCAGCCGTTCCGCGCAGCGTGTCTCCGTTGCGCAGTGGCGGCTGGCCAACAAGCTCGACGAGGTGATCATCGCACTGCAAGGGGAATAGTCTGCGGTTTTCGCAAACCTCTGCCATGGCACCAAGCTTTCTCTTATTAACCCGAGCACCATGTCCAGCGCTCCTTCCGCGAGGAGTATGTGCGGTTTCTCAAGCGATACGAGGTCGCCCATGACAAGCGGTTCCTGTTCAAGGACGCGAACCAACAGTGATAGTTTGAGTGGGGAGTGTGTGCCCTACTCGGGTCAGGCGGGTCCTGCAGCCAACCAGGTAGGGCTCGCAGTCCCCTGCGTGCCGCGGCGCACACGGAGTGTGCGCCCTACCAGCGTGCTCTACAGCTCCATCTCAATGATGCATTCGGATTCGCCGACGGGGGTGCGGACCTGGAAGCCGACTTTCTTGCACATGTGCTGCATGTCCTTGTTCTCTCGCAGGGTGTAGGCGACCAGGCGGGCCAACTTCTCGTGCCTGGCGATCTGGACGAGGCGCTTGGCCAACTCGGTGCCCAGGCCCTTGCGCTGCCAGGCGTCGGTCACCACGACGGCGAACTCGCCGGCGTTGGTGCTGTGCAGCTTGCTGAGGCGGGCGACGCCGATGATCTGAGATTTTCCGTCGCCGTCCTTGTGCTCGGCGATGAGGGCGATCTCGCGGTCGTAGTCGTTGAAGCAGATGCGGACGAGGCGGGTGTGGGCAACACGTTGCTGGAGTTTGAGCGGGCTGAAGTAACGGAGATAGA
>Ga0187872_10002929_pt1 | contig 14424 bp, 13 predicted proteins | sample June2016WEW_16_4_FD_132973 | JGI IMG/M metagenome (GOLD analysis project Ga0187872, IMG submission 132973) | Peatland microbial communities from SPRUCE experiment site at the Marcell Experimental Forest, Minnesota, USA - June2016WEW_16_40 | ecosystem: Environmental > Terrestrial > Soil >...
AACAAGGTGGGTGCGAAATGCCACAACTCGCCGAGGACTTGAGCAGGCCGGCGCCCGGGGTTACGTCATCGCGGCGATCACCGCGCCGGTAAACTCGGCCGTGGAAGCCTTGCCGCCAACATCGCCGGTCAGGTGGGCGGCGCCGGCGTAGACCTTGGTAATCGCCGCTTGGAGGCGCGCGGAGGCATCTCGCTCGCCAATGTGAGCCAGCATCAGCACGGCCGATTGCATGAGCGCCGTCGGATTGGCCAACCCCTTGCCGGCGATATCCGGCGCCGTGCCGTGTACGGCTTCGAAGATGGCGTGATGATCGCCGATGTTCGCTCCGGGCACGATTCCCAGGCCCCCTACCAAGCCCGCCGCCAGGTCCGAAACGATATCGCCATAGAGGTTCGGCAGCACCAGCACGTCGAACGTTTCCGGGCGCATCACCAGTTGCATGCAGGCGTTGTCCACGATCAATTCGTTGTAGGCGATCTCGGGGAACTGCGCAGCCACTTCGCGGCAGCACTTCAAGAACAGGCCGTCGCTCAGTTTCATAATGTTGGCCTTGTGGATGGCCGTCACTTTTTTCCGCCCGTCGCGCCGCGCATATTCGAAAGCCGCTCGCGCAATTCGCAGCGACGCCTTTTCGGTGATGATTTTCAGGCTCTCCACCACGCCCGGCACTACTTCGTGCTCCAGGCCGGAATACAGGTCCTCCGTGTTTTCGCGAAAGATCGCCATATCGAGCGGCAAATCCTGGAAGCGCGTCTTCAAGCCGGGAAGTATGCGGATCGGCCGAAAGTTGGTGTATAGCCCCAGCTTCTTCCGCAGCGCCACGTTGATGCTGGCGTGCCCCCCGCCGATGGGCGTGGCGGTGGGTCCTTTCAATCCAACCCGCGTCACTTCCAGAGACGCGAGAACTTCGTCGGGCAACAACTGGCCATAGTCGTGGAGCGCCTGCGCCCCCGCTTCCACCTGCTCCCACTCGATGGCCGCGCCGGCCGCTTCCACCGCGCGCGCGGCGGCCGCCGCCACTTCGGGGCCAATACCGTCGCCGGGAATCAGCGTAATCTGATGAGCCATCCAAGCTTATTATAGAGGTGGGTGGCATCGTGATTCCGAATTGGGCCGAGGAGCGGCGTGGCATGGTAGCCACGCAACTGGCGGCGCGTGGCATCTCGGACGAGCGCGTGCTGCGCGCCATGTACGAAATTCCGCGGGAGCAATTCGTGCCCCTCGAGCTGCGGATTCAAGCTTACGCGGATGCTCCGCTCGGCATCGGTTTCGGGCAAACCATTTCGCAACCCTACATGACCGCTCTCATGGCCGAGGAGTTGCGTTTGAATGGTTCGGAAACCGTGCTGGAGGTGGGAGCTGGTTCCGGTTATGCCGCGGCCGTACTCGCCATGCTGGCCGCGCGCGTGGTCACCATCGAATTCGTTCCCGCCTTGGCCGACCTGGCCCGCGAAAACCTGCGCCGCACCGGACGCGGCGCGAACGTGCTCGTCATTTCCGGCGACGGTCGTCTGGGTTATGAAGATTGGGCCCCCTACGACGCGATTTCCGTGGCCGCCGCCGCGCGGGAAATTCCCGCCGCTCTGATTCGGCAATTGCGCGACCCCGGCCGCCTGGTGATGCCCGTCGGCGGCACTGCCGAACAGGAACTGCGCGTGGTGACCAAGCACGATGGCCAGATCGAAACGTCGGTCGCCACCTACTGCCGGTTCGTCCCGCTGCGGGGCGGGAAGGACTGGTGCTGAATGCGGCTTCGCACCGCCCAGGACCGCCTCAAGATTGAGCACAGCATCATCGATGGCTTGCGCCCCGTGCTGGAAGAGGCGTTGGCTGCGAGTGCCGAAATCCGGTCGATCATCCCCGGCGTGATCCGGCCGGTGCGCGATGCCAGGGGCCCCATCAAGATTCGCGTCACCGTGCCCACGCAAAACGGATGGAAAGCCATCGCCTTGAGCGCCGGCGCCCGCCAGGAGTTGTTCGTCAGCACGGGGTGGACAAAACAGGAATTGGAAAAGGCATTCGCGCGGGCCGGGGCCCAGGTCTAAGCCGGCAATCGAAGGGGCACAAACATTGGCCGGCATGTGCATGCCGAGAGATATTCCGCCAGTTCCGGCATGAATTTTCCGCGCCGCCACCGTCAGAAGGCGGGGAGAATATAGCCACAGATGAACCGATAAACACCGATTTCCGTGTCGATCTGCGCTCACCCGTGGCTATTCTCTTCTAATTTCCGGCTCCGCTCCCTCGGCCGCCGCGGCCGCCGGCGGGCGCCGGTTCGGGCAGGTCTTTGCGCGGCAATTTTTCCGGCCGCGTGGCGGCGTTGTACACGAAGACCGCTTCGACGATCGCCATCTGCTCCATGTCGGCCTGTTGGATGCGGTCGTACACGTCCATGTTGGAATGGTGCGTACGCGTTTCGTAATCCATCGGGTCCTGAATAAACTGGAAGCCGGGCAAACCGACGCGGTCGAACGACTGGTGATCCGTGCCGCCGGTGTTGCGGATCGTAATCACGCCTGGAGTCAGGTCTTTCAGCGCGGCAAACCATTGCTCGAAAATGGGCCGCACCATTTCGTTCTCTTGCAGGTAAATGCCGCGAATCCGCCCGGTGCCGTTATCCACGTTGAAGTAGCCGGCGAAACCGTCGTGCTCGGCGGTGGGCTTCATGACGGCGGGATCGGCAAAGTGCGCCTTGATGTATGCGGCCGAGCCCAGCAGTCCTTCCTCTTCGCCGCCCCACAGCGCCATGCGCACGGTGCGGTCCATTTTCAGGTTGAGCGACTTCAGAATGCGCATCGCTTCCATGGCCACGGCGCTGCCGGCGCCGTTATCGGTGGCGCCCGTGCCCATATGCCAGGAATCGAAGTGGCCGCCCACCATCACCAGCTCGTTGGGCTTGGTCGAGCCCGGAATCTCGGCGATCACATTGAACGAATCCGTGTCGCTCATGTCGAACTTGGTCTTGATATCGAATGCCAGCTTCACCGGCACCTGGTGCTCCAGCAGGCGCGCGATGCGGTTGTAGTTTTCGGCGGTGATGGCAACCGAGGGAATGTTCTTGGTGGGATCGCCGGTGCGGGGCGAGCCGTTGCTGGCGAAAACCGTGCCGCTCTCGCCGCGCGCCGACGCCGTCACCGTGGCCAGCACACCTTCATCGGCAAAAAAGGTGCGTTGCTTTTCCTGGAACGCCTGGCGTTCTTCCGGGGTCATATTCGCCAGTGCGGCAAATGGACCGCCGCGCCCGCCGCGGCCGGCAGCGTTGCCCGTAGGCAGCGGTTCGGGAACCATCGCTAGTAACTCGTCATCGGAATAGCGGTGCGCCAGCGGCGTGGTGGGGAACGGCAGCTCCGGCACGGCCGCGCTCAGCACGATCTTGCCCTTCAGCTTGCCGCGCCACTTGTCGAGATCGGCCGGCTCCTGGATCTGGGCCAGGATCGCCTCACCGGTAATCGTCCCGCCGGTGCTTCCGCTCCATGCCTGCGGATAGCCGACGATGGGCATGTAAGTGGGCTCGACCATGGCGCCGGTGTATGCGGTGATTTCCCAACTCGGGATGGCGCCGCCGCGGCCGCCGGCCGTTGCCCACTTTTCCAGGTGAACGTTGCTCAAACCCCATTCCTTGAGCTGGCCCACCGCCCAATCGCCGGCCCGGCGGAACTGCGGAGAATTGGTCAGGCGCGGGCCGTAGCGGTCGGTGAGGTTATACATAATGTTCATGACTTGCGAGTTGACGCGGCCGGCGCCGCGGCCGCCACCGCCGCCAAAACCTCCTCCTCCGCCGCCAATCTCGGCGGTCTTGATTTTGTGAATGACGTTCAGGTCTACGTGCTCGGCGGCTTGCTGAGCTACGATCAGCAACGGAAGGAGCAGCGCAAGGAGCAGCGCAAGAAAAAGGACGAAGAGTTTGTTTCGAGACATCGGTTTAGTCTTTAGAGCATACCAAACGTTAAAGAACTCCGTTTAGGTGCTGCGGGGGAAGAAATGCCGTGGCGGCTGCCGCCGCAATGGTAGCCTATCCGGATGGAGAGCCAAGCGGCGCCGCCGCGCGCGCTGCGGAGAGAACTCGGCCTCACCGACCTCGTGCTGGCGCAGGTCCTGAACGTGGTGGGCTCGTCGTGGGTGGGGATTGCCGCCAAGCTGGGCCGCGCGCACATGGTCTATTGGCTGGCGGCCATGGCGCTGTTCTATCTGCCGCTGGCGGCGGTGGTGATCTGGCTCAACCGGCTCATGCCTCTCGAAGGCGGCCTGTACCAGTGGGCCAAAGCCGGATTCGGCGAAATGGCCGGATTCCTGACGGCCTGGAATTTGTGGTTCTATGCCGTGGTCTCCGCCGCCAGCATCCTGTTCGTGATTCCCACCGACATTTCCTTCATGATCGGTCCGGCGGCGGTGTGGCTTCCGGCGAGCAAGGTCGGCACGTTGGCCGCGATCGGCGCCGCCATGGCCGGCATCACGCTGGTGGCAATTCACGGCCTCGACATCGCCAAATGGCTGCACAACACCGGCAGCGCCATGATCCTGCTGGCCTACGTCATCCTGCTGGCTTTGCCGGTTTGGGCGTTGGTGCGCGGCGCGATTCCGCATTACGACCCGCTGCCCTGGGTGCGGCCGAAACCGAGCTGGTTCAGCCTGGCGGTGTTCGGGCAAATGACCGTAGGTGGGTTGAGCGGCTTCGAATACGTGGCCATTCTGGCGGGCGAGTGCCGGCATCCGGAAAAGACCATCGGGCGCAGCGTAGTAATCGCCACGCCGATCATTGCCGCCATGTTCATTCTGGGCACCAGCTCCGTGCTGGCGTTTCTCTCCGGCCAAAGCATCAACGTGATCGGCCCGATTCCGCAGACCATGCGCACCGCCATGGGTCCGCGCATCGCGCCATTCGCGATTCTGCTGCTGCTCGGCCGCGCCGTGGCCGCCGCGAGCCTCCTGTTTACCGGCCTGACGCGCCTGCCGATGACGGCCGGTTGGGATTGCCTCGTGCCGGCTTGGTTCTCACGGCTCAGTCCGCGCCGCGGCACACCGGTTCATTCCATCCTCTTTACCGCCGCGCTGATGATGAGTCTCATCCTGCTGAGTATGCTGGGCGTGCACGAGCAGGAAGCCAGCCAGTTGCTCACGGTGGCCTCGACCGCCCATTACGCCATCGCCTACGCTTCCCTATTCGCCATCCCGGTATTCGGCGCGAGGGCGGTAGTATCGCGCCTCCCCCCATGGCTGAAATTCCCCGCCGCCGCCGGCATGTTGACAAGCCTGGTGAGCATGGCGATCACCGTGTATCCGATTGTCGACGTGGTCAGCCGTGCGGCCTATGCCGCGAAGATTTGCTCGGTGGTGGCGATTGTCAATGCGCTGGGGATTCTGATCTATCGGGCGCGGCCGGGGAGGGTGGGGTGAGAGCGGCGGTCCCTAGTCTGTCCCCGCGTTATTCGTCGGTCTAATCTGAATTTCCCCATCCTTACCCAAATTTCCTATTCCTTATCCCTTGGGGTACCCCAGAGGTCCCCCCAGTGCGTCCACGAATCACCCGTCAAACGACTGCGCCGAGCCGCGGGTTTCCGGTGCAGGGCTATCCGCCGCACGTTTCTTCTGAGGGCTGAAAACCAGAAGCACGGATTCGGAAAAGCGGAACACCTCGCAATTCCCGCAGATGTACGATGGGGAAATGCACAAGCCCAGAGTAGTTCTGCCCTTTGGCGCCGGACGAGAAGGTTGGGTGTCGAGGGAGAGCGCATCCCGTGCCGGCCTTTCGCGCCGTGGATTCCTGGCCGCTTCGGGCGTATCGGCTGCCGCTGTTGCGAATCCCGGGCTCGCAGCGGCCCAGGCCGCTGGCGCCAAGCCAGGCGACCTCCCGGATCTGACGATCCAGCAGGTCCTGGTGTACAACATCGATTCGAGCAGGGCGGGCGGCGCCAACGGCGGCCAGTCGCAACTGGCGGGCATTATCACGAACAGCGGAATCGAAGGCAACTATACGCTAGGGAAAAGGTACTGGCATCCCAACTGGAGCAACCTGGGATGGCTGGAGTACGCCAAGCCGGTGTTGATCGGGAAGAGCGTGCTCGATCTTCCGGCGCTCACCTCGCAATGGAAGCCGGAGTTGCGCCGCCTGGGGCAGCTCTCGTACACGTCGGCGATCGACAATTGCCTTTGGGACGCGCTGGGCAAAGCGGTAAACCTGCCCGTGTACCGTATTCTTGGAGCGTATCGCGACAGGGTGAAGGCCTATGCCAGTTCGCAGCATCACGCCAAGATCGAAGACTTCGTGAACGAAGTCCGCGAGATCAAAGGGCAGGGGTTCCCGGCGTATAAGATTCATCCGCCCTCGCCCAATGGCGGCCACGATTACAGGCTGGACATCGAAGTTATCAAGGCGGTGCGGAAGGCGGCGGGCGACGACTTTACGCTGCTGCACGATCCGGTGGGCGTTTACACGCGCGAGGAGGCCTTCAAAGTCGGACGGGTGCTCCAGGAACAGGACTACGTATGCTATGAGGATCCCATACCGACCGACGATATCGACGGTCTGGTGCGGCTTAACCAGGCGCTCGATATCCCCATTCACATCGGCGAATTCATCTTTTCGCCGTACAACTACGCGGAGTACATACGGCGGGGCGCCATGGACGTGGTGCGGTTCATCGTGGACAACGTCGGTGGGATCAGCGGCGGGATGAAAATCGCGCGCCTGGCCGAGCTATTCGGCATGCAATGCGCGCCGCACAATTGGGGCGAGGGATTCGACCATGCCGTCCATTTTCACTGCGAGCTCGCCATGCCGAACAATGTGTGGTTTGAAATGACGGTGCCGCAGGGATCGAGCGACCGGCCGTATGTAAAGGACCGTTTCCGTGTGTCTAAAGACGGCTATGTCTATGCGCCGGTGAAGCCCGGTCTGGGCCTCGAACTGGACCGTGCCATGCTAGAGAGAGTTACCGTGAGGATCGACCGCTGAGGAGTCGACCGTTGGACCGGAAGGAGGCAAATCGATGAGGATTCATTTAGAGGCGCCCGGCAGGCGGGCATTCCTGAATACTCTTGGTGGCATCGCTTTCGGCGCGGCGTTGCACCGAACGGTGCTTGCAGGCGAAACCAAACCGCTGCGCGGAGTGTTTCCCATCGGCCAGACGCCAGTCACACCATTCGACCGACTCGATCTGGAGTGTCTCGAAAACGAGGTCAAATTCTGCAATCGTTATAGGGTGCACGGCTTCGTCTGGCCTCAGATTGCCAGCGGCTGGGACACCCTTTCGGAACGGGAACGGCTGAGCGGCGCAGAAGCCATCCTGGCGGCGGGCAAAGGCGGCAACACCTCGCTCGTCATCGGCGTGCAAGACAGAGACAACAATACCGACCGTTCCGTGGCGTACGCCAAACATGCAGCCAAGAACGGCGCAGACGCCATTATCTCGCTACCGCCGGCAAAAGCCAGCGACCGCGCGATGATCGATTACTACAAGGCCATCGGAGAGGCTACCGATTTGCCGCTAATCGTGCAGACTCGGGGCGACATGAGCGTGGACCTGGTGGTAGAGATGTTCCGCCGGATTCCCACGATGAAGTGCGTGAAGGACGAAGCCGGCAATCCGCTGGCGCGAATCCGGGAGATCCGCGAGCGAACCGAGGACCGTCTTGCCGTGTTCTCCGGTAAAGGCGTCCGCACCATGATTGACGAGATGCGGCTGGGCTTTTCCGGTCACTGCCCGACGACGGCGCTGTCCGACTTCTATGCGGCAGCATTCGATCTCTGGCACGCCGGCAAAAAGCGAGAAGCATTCGATATGTTCGGCAGGATCCAGGCGTTCAACTCGATTACGGGCGCTCAGGGGTATCTGATGGTATTGCGAGGTATGTTCAAGGAAGACACCAGGGTCCGCGGCAGCGGAGGCGGCGCAGCAGGACCGCTGGAAGCCGCCGCCAAGCAGGCAGTTCGGGACGCCTGGGATGAATTCATGAAGCCTTACCTGCGCCGGTAAGGCCTTGGCCGAGCGCTGCGCTCGGGCGCGCTACTGCTACGGAGTTAGAATCGATTCCATTGGAGGACTTGAAATGTCAGAGCCGACTGATCTCCCGCGGCGCGAGTTTCTCGGCGCCGTTTCTTTGGCCACGCTCGTTTCGGGCTGCGTGGCTGCCGCCGACGATGAGCGAAGCGGAGAGATGATTTACCGCAAATTGGGCCGCACCGGCGAACGCGTCTCCGCCATAGGCCTGGGCGGCTATCACATCGGCATGCCGGAGGAAGAGGAATCTATCCGGCTCATCCGTTCTGCCATCGACCGCGGCATCACATTTCTCGACAATAGTTGGGATTACATGAACGGCAAGTGCGAGGTCCGTATGGGCAAGGCCTTGCGCGATGGCTACCGGCAAAAGGTCTTTCTGATGACGAAATTCGATGGCCGCACCAAACAGGCCACCGCTGCCCAGATCGATGAATCGCTGCAGCGTCTCCAAACCGGCCATGTCGACCTGATGCAATATCACGAAAACATCCGGATGGAGGATCCGGATCGTTTTTTTAATGACGGAGTGGTAGACGCGCTGATCGAAGCCAAAACGGCCGGGAAGATTCGCTACATCGGCTTTACCGGTCACAAAGATCCGGCGGTGCACCTGCGCATGCTGGAGGTGGCGCAGGCCCATGGTTTCCATTTCGACACGGCGCAGATGCCGCTGAACATACTGGACGCCCAGTTTCGCAGCTTCGCGCACGAGGTGGTACCCAAACTGGTGGCGCAGGGAATCGGTGTGCTGGGCATGAAGCCCATGGGCGACGGTAATCTACTGAAGGGAGGTCTCACCACAGGGTTGGAATGCCTGCGCTACGCCATGGGGCTGCCCACCTCCGTGGTGATCACCGGGATAACCGATCGAAAGACGCTCGATCAGGCGTTCGAAGCCGCCAGAACGTTCAAGCCGTTTGGCCAGGAAGAGCTTTCGGCCCTCTTGGCGCGGACGCGCGAGGCGGCGCTATCCGGCCGGTATGAGCCGTTCAAAACGACCACCAAGCACGATGGCACGGCGCGCAACCCCCAATGGATGGGCTGATTCAGGCAACTTGCGGCTGGGCGGCATCGCGCCTGACCCATTTGTAGGCGGCGACCGAGTTCTTCCAGAAGTACTTTTCGGCGGCGGGACCGCCCTTTGCGGCGAAGTAGTCCTGAACGATCTTGACGATGGCCGGGAGCTGGTCCACCGCCGGTCCGTTTGGCCAGTCGCTAGCGAAGAGCAGCCGATCCTCGCCAAATATGTCGAAGAGACTGTCGAGAACCGGCTTATAAACACGGGGATCGGTGGAGGGCCTTCCGCCGGCCATACGCATCGCTTCGGAAAGCTTGATGTAAACCTGGGGCCGTTGGGCCAGTTCCTTGAGCTTTGCTTCGACGGCGGTCCTCGCAGTTGCATCCAGGCGCGCCATCAAAGATGGCAGGTGATCGATGATCACTCGCAGATTTGGCACCTTGTCGGCGAGACGGAGCACCGCCTCAATCAGATCCGGCCGCGGGTTGGCTGTGTCTAGCGCCAGGTCCGCTTGCTGCATCAGCCGGACGCCCTCCACGAAAGCCTGGTTCGCCACCTGCCTCACGAGGTCATAACCCCAGAGATTGCCGTACCGGATACCGAGAAAGAGCTTGTTCTTGTGGTACCGGTCCAGGTATTCCTTGAATTCGGGCTTGTCGGGCTGGAGATTGCCGATGGCGCCGACCATCATGGAATCTGTTTCCTCTACCTCCAGCACCCAGAGGTTGTCTTCGATCCACGGACTGGCTTCGATCTCGATGGCGCCCACGATCCCCAACGGCGAGGCCAGTTTGCGATAGCGTGCAGGAAGCGCGGGCTCTTTATTTTCACCGCCGCCGGAATAGGGAGCGCCTTGCGGCCGGGTTTGGTCAAAGAGATGGATGTGGCAATCGATGATCGGGATCGGTTTCGCCTGAGCTTTGACTGGTCCGGCCACACTTGCGGCCAGGGCAACGCCAGTAGCCGAGGTCAGGAAAGCTCGGTGATCGAGCGCGCTCATGCCCATCAACTGTAACACCGAAGCGGATTGCTCGGCTCTCTGCCGTTCACGAGCCGGTACGGGAGAGCATGGCGGTGAGCAATCAGTCCCGGTGGTAAAAGCGGGACGGCCGGTAAAAGCGGGACGGCCTGAACTGCGTTGTTTTTCTGTGAGACTCCAAGCCCGCGCACGCACAGCACAGAAGAAATCCAGAAGAAATCACGCAGATCAGGCCGTCCCCTTCGTACCCCCTTCGTACCCTTCGTAGCCAGGCGACCAGCGCCAGGCAGGTGCCTTTGGCTAGACTCGAATGATGTCGCAGTGTTCGCCTGCCGGCTCCTGGTTCGTGGATATCAGGAAGGCCGCGCTGATCGCCTGTATCGCGGCCCTGTTGGGCCTCTCGATACCAACGTGGAGCCTTTCGCATTCGATGCTGGCGCGCGCGTCCATCGTAACCAGGGTCGCGGTCATCGCCGGAGGGCTTTGGTTGGCATTCAACGTGGTGCGGCTGGCGTACGTCCCATTCATTTACCCTCAGATTCGCAGCTATGCGCTGTACTATAAACGAACGCCGCCGCGGTTGTGGGACATGATGGCGGAGGCAGTGCGTTTCGCGCTGGGACAGGCCTGCCTGTTTGCCGCTCCTTTTATCGTGTGGCGCAGCGGTCCGCACGTGGAGAGCGCACCGCCGGAAGATGACCATCCGGACAGCGAGGGCGCGGCGCCTTCGGAAGCTCCGCTAGCGCCGTAGGACCTTTCACGGCCGCATCCCGAGCGCCTTCAGAAAGCCCGGGTTCACGCGCCGGTTCTCGAACCGGATCTGTTTCAGCAAATCGGCCAGCGCCGCCTGGGCATGCTCCACCGAAGGCCGCGCCTGGGGCCGTTTGTCTAATTCACCGACGCCGCCGGGCAGCTTGGCGTAAGCGACAAGCTCGTCCCAATAGATGGGTTTGGCGAATGTGACCACGCTGCTGGTTTTGTCCATCTTCTTGTACGGCCAGAAACACCAGCCCACCTGGTTCTCCTCCAGCAGGCCCCTGAATCTTGCGATCCATTCGTCGGTATTTTCGCCCGATTCGCCCAGCCAGACCGGCACGTTGTAGCGCTCGCGGAAATCGAGATACTCCTCGATCGCCGCGCGCGTGGGCTCCATCCAATATTTGTGAAAGGTGTACATGGCGTTCGCATCGAAGGGCGCGCCGAAAACTTTGAAGTTCGTATCCCACTGCGCGCCGCCGAGGATCACGATATGGTTGCGGTCTACTTCGCGGATGGCGGCGACGATCCTTTTATACAGCGGTTCGAGCGCGGCATTATATTTCTGGAGATACGGGAACTGCGGGATCGGCTCATTCAGCAGGTCGTAGCCGAGCACCGCCGGTTCGTCGCGATATCGTAAAGCGAGCCGCCGCCACAGGGCAATGGTTTCTTCCTGCGCTTTCGGGCTTTCGAACAGCCATGGATATCCCCAACTGTCGTCGATATTCGAGCCCGTCTGCCCGCCTGGCGCGGCGTGCAAATCGAGGATCACCGCGAGACCGGCCTCCTTGCACCAGCGCACCACGCGATCCAGCGTAACGAACCCCGCGCCGTTTTCCACGAATAAGGCGTGGTGCAGCGGTATCCGGACCGAGTTGAAACCAGCCTTCCGGATCAGTTCGATGTCGCCCTGGGAAATGTAGGTGTCGCGCCACTCGCGCCAGAACCGTTCGGTGACGTCCGGGCCCAGTAAGTCGCGAAACAACACGTCGATCTCGCGCGCCGACGAAGGTCCGTGGTCGAACCCGAACATGTAGCCTTCGGGAAGCAACCAGTTCCCGAGGCTGATGCCGCGGAGCGTCAACGGCCTCCCATCGGCGCCAGCGATCTGTTTGCCCTGTGCGCGGATGAACCCAGTTTGCGCCATGCTGCAATGGCCGAACCCCAGCAGCAAAGCGGGGAAAACGATAAAGATCCTCACGTCTGAATCATCGCATGCTTAGCCGATTCGGGTATAAAGCGCCGCCGCGCCGTCGGGGAAAGGGTAAAATACTAGACCGATTGCGGACAAAGCCAAACCCGTCGTCCGAAGTGCGGCATTCGCCGGAGCAAGAGCTTGCCCGCTTCATCGCAAAATTCACTCCGGAGATAGCTGCCCTCACCAGGGCAATCCGCGCCAGAATGAGACGGCTGTACCCCACGGCTCTAGAACTGGTCTACGACAACTACAACGCGCTGGCGATCGGCTTCGGCCCCACGGAACGGCCCTCCGAGGCAATCTTCTCAGGCATGGGTACGCCCTGGATTTTCTGGTAGCCCGTGTTGGTCAGGTTCGAGAGTTGCAGGAACGGGTGAACGCGGCCGCGTATAGGCGGCCCGGCGGTTTGACTTCGCGGCTTGAAAAAACAAAATTTCCTGGCGGGTAAATATAGCCATTTCTGTTGGTTAGGGCCAATTTTGGCCTCGGCCACCGGCGGGTGTGTTTTTGACAGTTTTGTGCATTTTACGGTGAAATCCGGTCTGTCGCGATCCACCGCCACGTGGCAACTTCGCTCCACACCGATCCGGGGCGAGGGATGCACAAGGACGAGCCGCTCCGCGGCGCGGGGGCGCAAATTGCGGCGGTATCGATAAAACCAATCATATCTGGCGATTAAGCCACACTACGGCGAACCCACCCCGCTTCGGGTTGTGCAATTTTATGCATTTTTACGCCTTTTTTTGGTTCGTAGCGCGGCAAAGTGTCGGGATGAGTCCCAGAACGACCGGCACGAGCGCCAGAGCCCGCCTCGTTCACTCTGGCTGGCGAGTTCCTCCCTCCACCATGATAGAACGGCGGCAAAGGGTTGTTTTTGGCCGGCGGTTTGTTTTCAGTAGGTTACGGGATTGAAAGGGGTGTGACCGGGTTTTTGGGGTGGTGAGCAGCGCGGGCAATTCCCGCTAACAAATTGATAGCAAGTCGCTTGGTTGGGGCTAGGTCAACGTTTATATACGCCAGCGGGTGCCCGGCGCGGAATCTGGCCGGCTTCTTCGTTGGTGGCGGAGGGTTGATTCCTTGGGGAGCAGTGCGGGGCGGGGGCGTCCCGCGCGGACCGGGGGCCTGCCCTACCGGGCTGGCTTCGGCAGCTTTCGGGAGGGGCATTTAGCGAGGGAGATCCCCGGGCTCCGGCGCGGGCGGGCGAAGGCGCCAAGAAACCCGGCGCAGGGGTTACTGTCCCCGGTTTCTTCGTCCCCGGTTTCTTCGGGGGCACGAGTGTCCGCGCCACAACCAGTCGATCGGCCGTCGTGCCGAGCCCGGAGCTATGGCATATGCGGATTAGCCCCGTTCGGTTATTACTTTCTCCGATAACGCTCTATTGTCTCGGGGGGCCATCCGGTGTACTGTTCGAAAGGTCACAGGTCGAAGTGTCTCCGCGCTCTTTGTCGTTTGCGCTGGCTGCTTTGGCCAAGACCAAATCGCCGCGCCCCCGCCTTTTAGGAGGAACGCGGCCAAACCGGCCGGTCGGAGGGCCTTCCGGCGGCTGGCATTCGGGAGCGGGCAGCGCCCCGAGTTGTGATCGCGAATGCCGGCCGGAGTGAACGGCGCGCGGAATTTCCTTTTGCCGGAATCGAATCCGTCGCGGCAGGCTGAATCCATTTTTCCTTGGAAACCGGGAGCTCTCATGCGGAAACGCTTGTATTTGCTGGCTGGGCTGCTTTGCGCAGGCACGATGCCGGCGCAGGCGCAGCCGTATTGGATTCAAGAGTCACCTGCGACGAGCCCGTCCGCGCGTTCCGACCACGCCATGGCTTACGATGCGGCGCACGGCCAGGTGGTCTTGTTCGGCGGAGTGGCTAGCAACAACAACTTTCTCGGCGACACGTGGGTATGGGATGGGGCCAACTGGACCCAAAAATCTCCCGGCAACAGCCCGCCCGCGCGTATAGACCACGCCATGGCCTACGATGCGGGGCACGGCCAGACGGTCTTGTTCGGAGGACGGGATGCCATCGGCAACTATCTCGGCGACACGTGGGTGTGGGATGGGACCACCTGGACCCGGAAATTGCCCGGCAGCAGCCCGTCGGCGCGTGTCGCACACGCCATGGCCTACGATACGGCGCACGGCCAGGTGGTCTTGTTCGGAGGAGCCGATAGCTCCGGCAACGTGGTCGGCGACACGTGGGTGTGGGACGGGACCGCCTGGACCCAGAAATTTCCTGCCAACAGCCCGCCCGCGTGTTCCAACCACGCCATGGCCTACGATGCGGCGCACGGCCAGGTGGTCCTGTTCGGTGGAGTGGATGGCAACAACAACTTTCTCAGCGACACGTGGGTGTGGGATGGGACCAACTGGACCCAGGAATCGCCTGCCACCAGCCCGTCGGCGCGCGTGCTCCACGCCATGGCCTACGATGCGGGGCACGGCCAGACGGTCTTGTTCGGGGGAGTGGATGGCAACAACAAC
>Ga0187872_10002935_pt1 | contig 14407 bp, 7 predicted proteins | sample June2016WEW_16_4_FD_132973 | JGI IMG/M metagenome (GOLD analysis project Ga0187872, IMG submission 132973) | Peatland microbial communities from SPRUCE experiment site at the Marcell Experimental Forest, Minnesota, USA - June2016WEW_16_40 | ecosystem: Environmental > Terrestrial > Soil >...
CTCCGCACGGCTACAACTACGCTTCGACAACGCAGTTATGCCATGAAATGACGGCCTTTCCAACACTTTTCCTGTCTATCGTCACCGCAATCAGCAATGAACCTGTGAGAAATGCGGGCTAGTTCCGAAGACCAACGCCAGCGCTGTTTTGCGCGACAACAGTTTGGCGCCTGCGAAGGCGGTTGCTAAGCCGGACTTCTGAGACGATGGAGCCGACGAAGCTACCTGTCGTACAGGCGAGTCTTCCTGGTGCCGTTGAGGAGGCCCCAAAAGGCATCATGGGGGCTATTTGGCCACTGCAAATTTGACGTTGGGTTTGGCCCGAGGCAAGGCCGCAAAAGCAACCGCAGGTCCTTCGGCTCCGCTCGGGATGGCACTCGTAAGAAAGAGTGGAGCCTGCTGGACTATTGCAGCAGCGTCGGCTCGTCATGGTTGCCCTTAAGTGTCTCTCCCTGGATTCTCGCTCTGAACAGAACAGCCTAGCAGGGCTTTTTCGACTGCGCGGAGTACTTTCACGTCGAGAAGATCTTGCTCTCTGCCACTGGCAAGCTTGTTGCGGATCAGGTCGTCCCGGGAGATGATCTGTGACGGAACTGTTCCCTCGATTGAGCCTTCGACGCGGTTCGGCCAGGCGTCATCGAAGCTGACTCCGTCGATCTTCTGGAGAATATCGACGCGGTTCGGAGGGTGGCCAAAGTGGAATACCGTTCCGTCTACGAAATCCGCCGGGCTCATCCCTGCAATGGGCGCTCCGAACTCCGCCAGTGCAGCAAAAACAGCCTTTGCATTCTCGGCATCGGTACGAATCCACAGATCGATATCTTTTGTGGAACGCGGCTCGGAGTAGGCGCCGAAAGCAAAGCCCCCAACGACGAGATACTTAACCCCGTGCGCGTTGAAGACTTGCAGTATCTCCCGATGATCCTTGCTCATCATGGGCAGGCGCTCCTTTGAAGGCCGCTGCAAAGGCATAAGCCTCCTGGCTAAGTTCGGAGACGGCAACAAGCCGGTCGCCCAAAGGTAGGCTTTGCCAATAGCGATAGATCTCGGCTTGCTCCTCTTCGAAATCGGTCACGCGGCGGATGGTCTTATCCATTCACTTCGCTCCAATTGCCTTTCATCTTACTGCAGCAGCGTTCCCTGCTCGCCTTCGTGATTGCCGTTGCCGTTGAGTTCTTCGGGCGGGATGATTACCGTTGCGGCGACCTTGTCGTCGGGCTCCAAGTTGAGGATGCGGACGCCTTGCGTGGCGCGGCCAGCGGAGCGAATGGTCTTGGTGTCGCAGCGGATGATTTTGCCGAATTGGCTAATCACCATCAACTCTGAGGTCTCGTCGACAAGCTGGATGGAGTTGACGCGGCCGACGCGCTCAGTGACGGAGAGGTTCTTGACGCCCTTGCCGCCGCGCGTTTGCAGGCGATACTCCTCGACATCGGTGCGCTTGCCGAAGCCGTTCTCAGTCACGGAGAGAATGCGGTACGCGCCAGGCGCATGCTCCTTAGGCGTGACCACGGTGCCGACCACGTAATAGTTCTTGATGAGGGCGATGCCGCGGACGCCGTATGCGGGGCGGCCCATGGAGCGCACGTCGCTCTCTTCAAAGCGAATGCCCATGCCCAGGTGCGTGGCGATGAAGATGACCTGTGAGCCATCGGTGATACGCGCGGCCACGAGCTCGTCGTCGGAATCGATGCCGATGGCGATGATGCCACGGGCCATGACGTTGGAGAAGTCCTTGAGCGGGGTCTTTTTGACGGTGCCCTTTTGCGTGGAGAAGAAGATGAACTTGCCTTCCTCTTCAAGATCGCGGACGGGCAGGATGGCGCAGACCTTTTCGCCGGACTGGAGATCGAGCAGGCTTTGCATCGATTTGCCCTTGCCGGCGGCGCCGACGTCGGGAATCTCATAGACCTTGAGCCAGTAAACGCGGCCCGTGTTGGTGAAGCAGAGCAGGTAAGCGTGCGTTGAGTTGACGATAAGCTGCGAGACAAAGTCTTCCTCGCGGGTCTTCATGCCCATGCGTCCCGTGCCGCCGCGGCGCTGCTGGCGGTAGATGGAGATGGGCGTGCGCTTGAGGTAGCCCTGGTGGCTGACGGTGACGGCGACCTGCTCGTCGGCGATGAGGTCTTCAAGCTGAATTTCCGCGCTCTCGTCGACGATTTCGGTGCGGCGCTTGTCGCCGTATTTGTCGCGGACGTCTTCCAGCTCTTTGACGATGACCGCGCGCAGCTTTTTCTCGCTGCCCAGGATCTCTTCGTACTCGGCGATCTTTTCGCGGATTTCCTTGAGTTCTTTCAGGAGCTCGTCGACGGAGAGCTGCGTGAGGCGATAGAGCTGGAGTTCGAGGATGGCGTCGACCTGGCGCAGGGTGAGGCCGCGCTCCTCGTGGCGCTGCAGCTCACGGTCGAGCTGAATGACGATTTCGGTGCCCTTGCCCCAGGCGTAGAGGTTTTCGCGCGCCTCAGCCCGCGAGGCCGATGCGCGAATGATCCTGATGACGGTGTCGAGATTGTCGAGCGCGATCTTGAGGCCTTCTAAGATGTGCTCGCGCTCGCGCGCCTTGCGCAGCAGGTAGACGGTGCGGCGCTGAACGACGTCGATGCGATGGTCGATGAAAACGCGGATGGCCTCGGCGAGGCCCAGCTCGCGCGGCTGGCCGTTGACCACGGCCAGGAAGATCATGGAGAAGCTTTCCTGCAGTTGCGTGTGCTTGTAGAGCTGGTTGAGGACGATTTCGGGCTGCGCGCCGCGCTTGAGTCCGATGACGAACCTCATGCCGTCGCGATCGCTTTCGTCGCGCGTGCGGTCCTGGCCGATGTCGATATCGGAGATGACTTTGTTTTCGACCAGCTCGGCGATGCGCTTGAAGAGCGTGGACTTGTTGACCTGATAGGGAAGCTCGGTGACGACCAGCGCCTTGAGATCCTTGGTGACGTTTTCCGTGGCGACGCGGGCGCGCATGAGGAAACGGCCACGGCCGGTGCGGTAGGCGTCAACGATGCCTGCGCGGCCGTAGAGAATCGCGCCGGTGGGGAAGTCGGGGCCCTTGACGTGCTTGAAGACTTCGGCAAGGCCGGCTTTGGGATTTTTGACCAGATCGATGGCGGCGTTGACGACTTCAGTGAGGTTGTGCGGAGGAATGTTGGTGGCCATGCCGACCGCGATGCCGCTCGATCCGTTGACGATCAGGTTGGGGATCCTGGTGGGCAGGACGGATGGTTCAACGGTGGACTCATCGTAATTGGGCACGAAGTCCACGGTTTCCATGTCGATGTCGGCCATGAGCTCGCCGGTGATGCGTTCCATGCGGCACTCGGTGTAGCGCATCGCAGCGGGCGGATCGCCGTCGACGGAGCCGAAGTTGCCCTGGCCGTCGACGAGCGGATAGCGCATGGAAAACGGCTGCGCCATGCGGACCAGCGTGTCGTAGATGGCCGAGTCGCCGTGAGGATGATAGACGCCCATGGCCTGGCCGACGACTTTGGCGCACTTGGTGTATTTCTTGTTGTGCTCCAGGCCCATCTCGCTCATGGTGTAAAGCACACGGCGATGCACGGGCTTGAGGCCGTCGCGAGCGTCGGGCAGGGCGCGCCCGATGATCACCGACATGGAGTAGTCGAGATAGGAGCGGCGCATCTCCTCTTCAATGTTGATGGGAATAAGGTTCGTGCCGCCGGGAGGGTTCGGCCCGTCGAGAGGGAGCTGGGGATTGTGGTCGTCTGCCATAGAATTTGCGAGGTCCGCGGGGAGGCGGCAAAAGGTCCGGAAGAAGCGGGGCCGGGTCCGCAGATCTCTGCCCTTATTTTAGTGGTTTGAGGGGCGGTTTAGCAAGGCGGCAGGCATGAAATAAAGCCTTATTTTGCTTGAATTTATGAGGCGATTTCAACAGTGAGCGGAGCGATCGGGAAAGTTCGCGCGAGGAGTTCAATTTTTGGGTCTGAATCGGCGGTGCAGAGGGTTGGGCTGGGGGACGGCTGGCGAGCGTTTTCTGGGGGGCAAAAACTGCGAGGGAATTGCTGGGATTTTGCGTTACTGCGACATGAGCGGCAGACTGTGAATGCACAGCACTGCCTGAAGTACGACGATCGCTCCACCCGCTGCGAGCGCAAGGCGGCCGCGCGGGCCGTCGTACGCATCGGCAAACACGCCACCAACAAAGGTGAGCAGAAATGGCAGCGACCAGAGCCAGGGAGATCCAGGCGCGCCGGTCATGACGAGGAGCATCAAAACGGCTGCGCAAAGCAGAGGGACGGTGTTGCCGAAGTAGCGCGACTTGCGCGCGGCAAGATAAAGCACGAGAGCGGCGGCAGACGCCAGCGAAACTCCGGCATTGGCGAAGGTCGAAAAGAAACGCCGCGCGGGATCGGTTGAGAACCAGAGAAAGCCGGCCGACGAACGGAAAACGTAGCTGAATGCGTCGGGCGAGAAGCCGTAACAGGCAAAAACGAGGACGAGGCTGCCCGCCGCTGCGACCAGCACGACGGGCAGGGCCTGGCTGCGGTGGCCCTCGGCGATCCAGAGCATGGCTGCGAGCCCCAAGATCGCGGCAACGGGCAGCGCGGCAATGTGCGCCGCCGCGGTGACGCCGAAGATGACCGTAAGAAGCACGATGCGCGGTCGCCACTTGCGGGCGGGTCCCTGCATGGAGTGGGCCACTCCGATGCACGTGTAGATGCCGCCAAAGACTCCGAGAGCAGCCAGTACTTCAGGATTGGGCGCGACACAGGTCTTGAGCACAGCAGGGGAGAAGCAATAGAGAGCGAGCGCGGTGTAGCCGCCCAGATTGCCGTAGAGGCGGCGGGTGACCCACCAGATGCATCCGCCGAGCACACATCCGGCAAAGAGGAACGGCAGCCGCAGGAGCAGCAGGTTGTGAGTCATCTGATGGCGCAGTTCCCAGGTGCTTAGCTCACTGCTGGGATTTTGCACGATGCGATTCTCGGGCTTGCGAAAGAGATCGAATCCGCGCTCGAGGAGCAGGTTGAGGGTTAGGGGAAGGCCAGCGAGGCGGTAGGCGAGAATGCCGTCGTGGATGTTGCCGCAGGAGGTGTAATAGCCGGCAAGAGGCGAGGGCTTTTCCCAGGTTTCGCGTCCGCAGCGCGCGTATTGGTAATCGCTGTCAGTCAGCGTCTGACGGCTGACGAGCCAAAAGCCCTGCAGCAGGAAGGCCGCCAAGAGTGCTGCCGCAATGCGTTGCGGCAGGTTGAAGCGAAAGCGGCGAAGGATACCAAAGCGGTGGGCCATCACGTTCGAAGCAACCTTACCAGTCTAAACGGTGGTTTCCGGGCCGGACCGAATAGCGCAGGCGGAGTAAGTCGGCACATGGTCCGCAAAACACGAAAGCCGCCCCGGAGGGCGGCTCTCTGCGCTGATGCGTTCGTCCTAATTAAAGATTGCGCCGACGGTGTCGTCGAAGGTGAGCGTGACGTTGCAACTGTTAGGTCCTGCCGCGGTAATAGGAGCAGTTGGCACGCAGTTGTAGGACCATCCGCCGAATGCTCCCGCTCCGGCTGGCGCCGTCAGTGTGACGGTGGTGCCGATGGGGTAGGCCGCAGCGCAAACCGATCCTCCGAGTCCGGCAGCGCTCGAGCCGGGGCCGCAATGGATCACGTTGGGAGTCGCGGTGGCGGAGGGAGCCGTCACCAGCCAGTCGGTGGTGTTCAGGCCTTCGTTATAGACGGTCAAGGTAGCCTTGAGTGCTGAGGCCTCGGAGCCCGGATAGCACGAACCGGCGGTGGTCGGCGTGGGCAGAACCAGCGGACAACTGAAGGTTGCCGTAGCCGTCTGGATCGAACCCGTCGTTGGATCCGTCGCCTCGGCAATGATCGTGGCTGATCCGTTTCCGTAGGCCGTTACAATGCCGCCGCTCGTCCCCGTGTTTGTGCCGGTGCTGGTGTCGACGGGGAACACATCGGGCGAGGAAGAAAGCCAGGTAACCGAACTCGTCAGGTCCCTGACGGTGGGAGACGTGGAATACGTTCCGATGGCCAGGAATTGCGCTGAATCGAGCAAATTACCGACCGTGATCGAGCTGGGAATGATCTGGAGCGACAGCAGCGGTTCGGGTGCGGGCGTGAGTGTCACGTTGACGGTGGAGAAATTCGAAACGAGCGAGCCATCCGGATTCTTCAACTCCGCGGTGATGGTGCTCGTGCCCAGGCTCACGCCGGTGGCCACGCCGTTTCCTGAGGCGAGGCCGCTGGTCACCGTGGCAACCGATGGAATGCTCGAAATCCAAGTGATCTGCGGCGAGTTGGTTACATCTTCCTCAAGGCCGTTGGCTCCTAATGTGGCAAGCGCGATGAATTGGCCGGTCTGGCCCGAGGCTGAGACGGCCTGGGAGCCGGGAACGATGGTGACAGCGGTATATTCTTCGGTCGATCCGCCGTTTCCCGGTGACCCGCTTCCCACAGTAAAGGTCGCAGTGCCCGTCAGCGTGTTTCCGCCGCTAGGATAAATCGCGGTGATCGTGACTGTGCCCAGGCTCACTGCGGTGGCAAGCCCAGTGGAGGCGCCGATGGTGGCAATCGACGGGCTGCTTGAACCCCAGGTGGCCGAGTCGGTCACGTCGACCGTGGCCCCTGTGGCAGTGGTCTCAATGGCTTGGAATTGGGCTGTGTCACCCACCGTCGTCACCAATTGAATGTTCGGGATAATTGCGATCGATGACGGGCTCCCTGCTCCTCCCGAGGCGCCCGATACCGTGAGCGAAGCCGTTGCCGAGACAACTCCCGTAAATCCGCTGATGCTGGCTGTGATGGTCGTTGTGCCCGCGGAAAGACCGGTCGCAACTCCTGTGGAGCTGACGGTCGCCACGGCCGGCGCGCTCGAAGTCCAGGTCGCCGAGTCCGTGAGGTCCTGGGTGCTGGAGGGGTGATTCTTTCCGTGGCCGAAGACACCGGTCGCGGTGAACTGAACAGTTTGGCCGGCTGAGATCGATTGTGTTGTGGGCGATACCGAAATTGAGACCGCCAATGGATTGGTGCAGCCGGCTATCGGCAGCGCCATAGCGACGAAGAGAAGCACCCGCGGCGATAAAACTCGATCATGCATGGTTGACCTCTGGAGCCTGCAGACTGCTTTGACATTGAGCAAAGATCGTCATGGCAGACTCTCGCTGGCCTGTATGCCTTCGACTATAGGCCATGTAATCAGCGCACCGCAGTCACACGAAGGTGTTACTTTTGGCTTGGCATCAAGACAGTCAATAAGCGCATCAGCATTGACTTTGAGCGCCGATGCGAGCGTGACCTTGGTCATGTGTGCAGCAGCGCACAGCCCTGCTGTGCCGCGCTAAATGCCTCGCCGTGAGCAAATCGCCGATTCGCCGCCTTTGGTTCCTTCTTCCTGGTGATTGCTTTGCTGCCGTCGCCGGGAACGGCTACACTTCTCATCAGAATGACAATCGCGCGCGACAACACTCCGGAACGGTTGGTGAGCGCGGCGCGCGCCGACGAAGAGCAGGGTTTTGAGCTCAAATTGCGCCCCCGCTGGCTGCGGGAATTCATAGGTCAATCAAAAGCCAAAGAACAACTTGCGATTGCGCTCGAGGCGGCAAAGTCGCGAGGCGAGGCACTGGACCATGTATTGCTTTTCGGTCCTCCGGGATTAGGCAAGACCACGCTGGCCACCATCATTGCCAACGAACTCGACGTGGGTTTTCAGCAGACTTCAGGGCCGGCCCTCGTGATCCAGGGCGACCTGACCGCAGTCCTGACCAATTTGCGCGAGCGCCAGGTACTTTTTCTTGACGAAATCCACCGCCTTCAGCCGGTGCTGGAAGAAAAGCTCTACACCGCGCTCGAAGATTACAAGCTCGACATCATCATCGGGCAAGGGCCGGCTGCGCGCACCCATGTGATGGAGATTCATCCCTTCACGTTTATCGGCGCGACGACGCGGCCCGGCCTGCTGAGCTCGCCGCTGCGCTCGCGGTTCGGCATTCTGCTGCGCCTCGAGTTCTACACGGAAGAGGAATTGCGCGTCATTGTGGAGCGCTCCGCCGAGGTGCTGCAGATTCCGATCGACGCCGACGGGGCAGCGGAGATCGCGCTGCGCTCACGCGGGACGCCGCGCATCGCCAATCGATTGCTGCGCCGGGTTCGCGATTACGCGCAGGTGCGCGGAACTGGATCGATCGACAGGCCGACGGCCAATGCGGCGCTGACCATGCTGGAGGTGGATGCGCACGGGTTCGACGAGATCGATCGCCGGCTTCTGTTGACGATCATGCAGAAATACGATGGAGGGCCGGTGGGCCTGGGCACTCTGGCGGCAACGCTCGCCGAGGAGGAAGATGCGCTGGAGGAAGTCTACGAACCGTTCCTGATTCAGATCGGGTTTCTGGACCGAACGCCTCGCGGCCGGGTGGCGACGCACCGTGCCTACGAGCACTTCGGAATTGCGGCGCCGGGCAGGCAGGCGGGGTTGTTTTAAGAAGAAGCGGAGTTAGCGGTGTTGGCGGGGTTAGCGGAGTTCGTGAAACGGAGAAGAAACATGGCACTTACTGAATCCACGATGCTCGAACTTGGAACGATTGCGCCGGATTTTGTGCTTACCGATGTTGTAAGCGGCGAAACGGTCCGTCGCGACGATTTTCGCGGCAAGCAGGCGCTGCTGGTTCTGTTTATCTGCGCGCACTGCCCGTATGTGAAGCACATTGAGAAGTCGCTCGGCGATCTCAGCGCCGACTACGAAGACAAGCCGCTGGCGATTGTCGCCATCAGTTCGAACGATGTGAAGACGCACCCGGCCGACAGTCCTGAAGGCCTGAGGCAACAGGCGCACGACAACGACTTCGACTTCCCGTATTTATATGACGAGTCGCAGTATGTGGCGCACGCGTATAAGGCCGCATGCACGCCCGATCCTTATCTGTTCGACGCGGATTTCCGGCTTGTCTATCGCGGGCAGTACGATGACAGCCGCCCCGGCAACGGCATTCCGGTGACGGGAAAAGATCTGCGTGCCGCAATCGACCTGGTGCTCGCAGGCAAGCCGGTTCCTAAGAAGCAGAAGCCATCGATCGGCTGCAACATCAAGTGGAAGGCGTGACGTCACCCCGCGAACCTAGACCTGTCCGCGGGGACCCCGGGACCACAGCGGAGTTAGCGGGGCTAGCGGGGTTAGGTCGGAGCCTAGATTTGTGCGATCCCAGGTCCCAGAAGCGGGACCTGGGGCACCCCTGTCAGTGGCTGGTTAGCTCCGCATTACAATGCCGGAGAGTCGTCGCCGAGCATCGCTTCGCGCACAATTTTGATGGGCGGAAATCCCTGGCGCAGAAAATCGTCGTGGAATTTTTCAAGGCTGAATGCCGCGCCTTCTTTTTTCTTCGCGTCGTCGCGAAGCTTCATGATTTCGAGTTTGCCCAGGGTGTAGTAAAGATAGGTCGGGTCGCCGGCTCCGCGCTTTGTCTCGACATCAGCCGCCTCTTTGGATTGATAGCCTTCCTTCTCAAAGAAGTCCTCGGCCTGCTCCATAGTCATCTTGCCGGTGTGCATCTGAATGCCGACGATGAAGCGCGCGTCGCGGAGCAGGGCGTCTTGCAGTTGACCGAGCCGCAACAGCTTTGATTCGCGCTCGTCCTTCGCGCCCGCACCAGGCTGCCCGTAGCCTTCATCGAGCATCATTTGCTCACAGTAGTGTGCCCATCCTTCCACGTCGGTGTTCGCGCCCAGAAGCTTGCGCACTTTGCTCGGCGCCTGCGGCAGCCAAAGAAATTGCACGTAGTGCCCAGGATATGCTTCGTGCACTGCCGTCGAAATCACCGTGCCCACGTTGAATCCGTACATATAGCCGTCAACCTTCGCCGGCGTCATCGTGGGGTCGGGCAGTGTCACGTTGAAATAGGATTCGGTGGCGCGAGTCTCGAAGGGGCCAGCCGTATCCATGCTGGCAAACGTTGTGGCGCGCATAAATGGCGGCGTTTCTTCGACAATGGGCCGGACATCGGAAGGAATGGTGACGATGTGGTGCTCCCGGATGAAGCTGACCAGGCTGTTGAATGTTGCACGGAAGGCGTCGAGAAGCTGATCGGGCGCCGGATGATCTTCGCCCAGCTCCTCGAGCACCACGCGCGGATCTTTTCCCGGCTCGAGTTCGGCGGCGACTTGTTTGAAGTGGTCCTGATTCTTGCGAAGGTCGGCCCAGCCGATTTCGAGCAGCTTGTCGAGAGGCAGGTCGATCATTTCGTCGTACTCGAGCTTTCTCTGGAAAGTATCGGCGCCGATGCGGAAGTCGCCGTTGGAGCGCGCCAGCACATCGCTCTTGAGCCAACCGAGGTAATCGCTGAGCGCGGAGACAACAGCCGCGTTGGAGCCAGCAAATTCAGCCTTAAGCGCCGCATCATCGGCGTCTGCGAAGGCCTGCGGCACGTCGTGCTCGAAAAAGCCGATGATGTCCGGCAACTGCTCGATAGCGATCTCAGTGAAGATGCGCGGAGGGTTCTGGAGATTCGTGCGGGCGGCGGCGAGCAGCGCAGGCATTTGCTTTTCGCGGGCGACGAGCGAGCGCAGGCGGTCATTCGGCGGCGCAAATTTGCGCTCCATCAAAACGAAGGCCGCGTTGGCGCAGGTGCTCGAATAGGTGTCCGCGTTCCTCTCCCAGGGCCGGATGGTTTCAAGCGTCAGCAGTTGCGAGCGAATGTTGCTGAGCACCATCTCGCGGTCGCTGCGGGAAACAAAGTCAGCTGCCGAGTCGTCAGGAACGATCAATTCGATTCGCCGCTCGTAATTTTTCAGCGCCACGATCTCGGCGTCGATGTTCTTGCGAGAGAAGTCTTCAAGCTGCGAGTCGTACTGGTGGAGGCCCACCATTGTCCCGCCCGACGGAGCGTAGTGAAAGTACACCTGGTCAAAGTACTCGTCCGTCACTTTTGCAAGCTGTTGCTTCCAGTCCGCAGTTGCAGCATGTGCGCCGATCGCAGACAACATAAGTGCTCCTATCGCAGTCAAGGTGGTCACCCGTTTCATGGTCCCTCTCCATTTCGTGCCGATCGCTTACGCGCTCACAGGCGCCGGCGCCAGGTTGGCAAGCAATTCTCGAATCTCGAGCAGAACTTCGTCGGATCGCGTGGCGCGCAACGGGAGCTTGAGCAGTCCCTGCGGCGTGAACTGCGCGCCGCGCCTGGCGTTGCGCGATACCAGTTGCATGAGGTGTGCAGGGTCGACGGTCGCATTCTCCATAAAGCGGATGTGCAGCTCGCCTCGCTTGCGGTCGACCTGCGCAATGCCAAGGCGCTCGCACTCGAGGCGCAGAAAGGCCGCTTCAAGCAGATAGACGGTGGCGTCGGGCGGCGCGCCATAGCGGTCTTCCATCTCCGCACGAATCTCGTTGACCGAAGCCTCGGTGTTCGCTCCAGCGATTTTCTTGTAGAGGCGCAGCCGCTGGTTCTCTTCCGGCACATAGCTTTCGTCGATGCGCAGCGCGATGCCGAGGTTGAGCTGCGTGGCGGGCCGCTCTTCACCGGCCTCGCCCTTCAACTCCTTTACCGCGGCCTCCAGCATCGACGTATACAGCTCGAATCCCACCGCTTCGATGTGGCCGCTCTGCTCGCCGCCGAGCATATTGCCTGCGCCGCGCAGCTCCAGGTCGAGCGCCGCGATTTTGAAACCCGCGCCGAGGTCGCTGAACTCTTTGAGAGCGGCGAGACGGCGGCGCGCAATCTCCGTCAGCTCATTCTCCGGCGGAATGAGGAGGTAGGCATAGGCGCGGCGGTTGGAGCGGCCCACACGCCCGCGCAACTGATAGAGCTCACTCAGCCCGTGCCGCTCAGCGCGGTTAATCAGGATGGTGTTCGCGAGCGGAATGTCGAGGCCGTTTTCGATAATGGTTGTGGCCACGAGCACATCGAACTCATGACGCATGAAGGCGAGCATCACTTTCTCGAGATCGTTCTCGCCCATCTGTCCGTGCGCGACCGCCACGCGCGCCGAGGGCACCAGCTCCTGAATGCGCGCGGCAATTTCGTAAATCGACTCCACGCGATTGTGGACAAAGAACACCTGGCCGCCGCGTTCCAATTCCACCTCGATGGCCGAGCGCACAATCTTTTCGTCGAAGCGGGCCACCACCGTCTGAATCGCCATGCGATCTTTCGGTGGGGTCTCGATAATGCTCATATCGCGCAGGCCAACGAGCGACATATGGAGCGTGCGCGGGATCGGCGTTGCGCTCATGGCCAGCACGTCGATTTCCTTGCGCAACTGCTTCAGGCGCTCCTTGTGGCGCACGCCGAAGCGCTGCTCCTCGTCTACAACCAGCAATCCGAGATCCTGGAACTTGATGTCCTTTGAAAGCAGGCGGTGCGTGCCGATAAGAATGTCCACGCGGCCTGTCGCCACGCGCTCGATGATGTCCTTTTGCTCTTTTGCGGTGCGGAAGCGCGAAATCATCTCGATGTGAATGGGGAACGGCGCGAACCGCTGCTTGAAGGTTTCGAAGTGCTGGAAGCTGAGCACCGTGGTGGGCGTGAGCACCGCGACCTGCTTGCCGTCTTGCACGGCCTTGAAGGCGGCGCGCATGGCGACTTCGGTCTTGCCATAGCCCACGTCGCCGCACAGCAGCCGGTCCATAGGCGTCGGCGACTCCATGTCATCCTTGACGGCGCGAATCGCCGTAATCTGGTCGTCGGTCTCGCTGAAATCGAATGCATCCTCGAACTCGCGCTGAAACTCGTTGTCCACCGAGAACGCGTTTCCCTGCGCGGTGTGCCGCTCGGCATAAAGCTTGAGCAGCTCGGCCGCCATATCCTGCATGGCCTTTCGCACGCGCGCCTTGGTTCGAGTCCATTGCTGCGTGCCAAGCCTGTTCAATACCGGCGCAGGTCCCGTGTCGGTCGAGCGGTATTTCTGAATGAGGTCGAGCCGAGTGAGCGGAACGTAAAGCTTGGCGCCCTCGGCGAATTCCAGAATCATGAACTCCACCGCGAGGCCGTCCTGCTCAATCTCCTTCAGGCCCTGGTACTGCGCGATGCCGTGCTCCACATGGACAACGTAGTCGCCGACGCCGAGGTCGCGAAAGTCGGAGACAAAGGCCGCGGTCTTCGACTTTCTGGGAACCGGGCGCGCCGCAACGTCGGCTTCGTCGGAGAGATCGTTGGCGCCGAAGACGATCAAGTTCGCGTTTGCAAACACGACGCCCGACGCCAGCGGCGAGCGCACGATCACCGGCACGCGCAGGTCGCCAGCCATGTAACTGGCCTCCTCGAGCATGGTGTCGCCAGCACGCGGCGCACGGCTGCCCAGCCGGTAAGGAACCTCGTATTCGCGAAGAACAGTCGCCAGGCGCTCTACGTCGCCCTGATGTGGAGCGGCAAGCACGATGCGTGCGTCAGCCGCCATCAGCTTCTTCAGTTGCTCAGTCAACGCGGGAATGGAGCCGTGGAAGCGCAGCGGGGGTCGCGTGGGCAACTCGATTTCGCCCAAGGTTGTGTCCGGCTCCAGCACATCCACTGCGCCCAGTTGATCGAGATCGAGGCCCATGTGTGCAGCGAGCGAAGCTTGCAGAATCTCGGGGCGCAGATAAATGTCCTCCGGCCGGAAGAGCGAGCCAATCCCGGAGCGCTCGTGACGCAGCTCGACCTTGCTCCACCAGCGGTCGATTTGGCTGCGCACCATCGCCGGTTCATCGACAAACAGCGCGCATCGGGGCAGGAGCGTGAGCAGCGAGCGCTCCGCTCCGGCGACGGGCGCAAAAAACTCCCATCCGGGGAATACGCTGACGCCGCCAGCCGCAGCGGCTTCGGCGGCCATCTCGTCATTCTCGATGTCAACGCGCTGCCGGCTCAGCCGCCCGTTCACCGCGGCCAGCAACTGCTCGGTCGCCGGCGTCTCCGTGAGCGGCAGCAGTTCGGTCTCATCCAGCCCGCTCTGCGAACGTTGCGTTTCCGGATCGAATTTGCGAATCGTTTCAATTTCGTCGCCGAAGAATTCAATGCGCACGGGACGGTCAAATTCCGGCGAATACACGTCGAGAATTCCGCCGCGGCGCGTGAACTGGCCGGGCATTTCGACGAGATCCACCTGTGTGTAACCGACGCTGGCCAGATGCGCGGTGAGCACCTCGATGTCGACCTCTTCGCTGCGCTTGAGGGTTACAGCCAGGCCGGCATAGTACTCGAGATCGAAGAGTTTGAGAGCCGCAGATTCGACGGGAGCGATGAGAACATCGACGGCGCCGCTCGAAAGCTTCCACAGCGCGGCGGCGCGCTGTTCCTGGACGTCGGGGTGAGGCGAGAGATTTTCGAAGGGAAGCACGTCGTGGGCGGGAAAGCGGACGACGCGCGCTGGATCGATGGCGCCAGTCAGCTCGCAACCGGCCTTGAGCAGGGGCTCCAGCGCCTCGGCGGCCTTGTTGTCGGCAACGATTACGATGACCGGCTGTTTGGCGGCCCGCGCCATCAGCGGCA
>Ga0187872_10002937_pt1 | contig 14395 bp, 7 predicted proteins | sample June2016WEW_16_4_FD_132973 | JGI IMG/M metagenome (GOLD analysis project Ga0187872, IMG submission 132973) | Peatland microbial communities from SPRUCE experiment site at the Marcell Experimental Forest, Minnesota, USA - June2016WEW_16_40 | ecosystem: Environmental > Terrestrial > Soil >...
CACGTCACATTTAATTTGCTCAACCGTAGGAAAAAATAAAAAATTACGTCATTACTTGGAAAAAAAGATAAAAAAATGAAAAAAATAAAAAAATAAAAAAAGTATAGATTATTTTTTGAAAAAAAACGGTAAAGGTTTACCGCAAAAAAATTAGAACTTAATTAGAAAAAAATTGATCCACTTTTTTTGCATCAAAATTTTTTCCATTTTTTCACGTGAAATTTTTGATTTTTTTTTGATGCAAAAAAAGTGGATCAATTTTTTTCTAATTAAGTTCTAATTTTTTTGCGGTAAACCTTTACCGTTTTTTTTTCAAAATTAATCTATAATTTTTTTTTGTTTTTTTATTTTTTTCTTATGTCTTTTTTTTAAATATTGATTCATTAATTAAAATTTCATTATGTTTTTGGACATCAATTTATAACTCGGCGTCGACCCCCCAAGTTACTAGTTTACTTTTTTAAAAATCTATACTTTTTTTTTCTCTGACGTCATATTTTTTAGTTTACCGTTTTTTTTGTTGGACATCAATTTATAACTCGGCGTCGACCCCCCAAGTTACTAGTTTACTTTTTTTTTTTTGGTTGGACATTGAAAATTGTTTGAAAAAAAAAATATGGAAAAAAAAAATTAAGAAAAAAAGAAAAGGCGATTATATATACTTTTTTTTTATAATTGTTCATTCTTGTGATTTATGAGGATGAAGAAGAATAATAATGTGATTGGAACATTTAAATTCACGAAATCAGGAAGGATAGATGAAGTTGAAAAAGAAAAGGAAAAAGAGAAGGAAAAAGAAATAGAAAAAGAAAAGGAAGAGAAAAAAGAAGAAGAGGAAGAAGAGGAAGAAGAGGAAGAGGAAAAGACAAGTAGAATAATTAAAATAGATGCAACAAGAGGAGTAAACAGTGATGCAGAAAAGGAAAAAGAAAAAATAATAATAAAAAAATTTAATAGAATTGCCGAAGAAAAAATTAAAAAAGCATTCAAAGTAGTAAAAGATGACGGAGATGACGATGATGGAAATGATAAAAAAGAAAAAAGACCAATATATGAAGTTGGTAATTTGTATAAAAAATTTAAAAATGATCCAGTCCAAGCAATCATTGACAGTGTTGATCCAGCCGATGAACCTGATGATATAAGAGAATTTAATCAAAGAACCAAAGTAGTTGATAGAATAATAGAAAAGGCAAACAAATTGAATCAAATTAAAGATTTAGAGTACAAAAATGCTTACATTGATTTTCTTATGATCGTCCATTCAAATCTCACCCCATCATCTTCCTTATCAGCATTAAAAACAACAATGTTAGGAGAAGGAATAATATCATCTTTCAATCCAAGAATAATTGAAGTTCCCGCAAATAATAATAATAATAATAATAATAACAACAATGGGAGTGGAAGTCAACCATTTAAAGCAGTTCAATTTAAAAAATCAAAAATATCGCTAACCAAAAGTGATGAAGATGAAGAGAAAGACGATGATGATGATGACGACGACGATGATGATATAATTGAAAAAATACCACAAAAGAAGAAAAGCAATGCACAAGTAGCTGGTAAATTCAGATTACAAGAAGCGAGCGAACAAGACATAAAAGATTATAAATTAACAAAAGAAATACAAAATATTGTTGATACTTCTGCTGTTCAAGGTAGAGTTGAAATGACACCCGCGATATCATCTGCTGTTTCTTATGCGTTAACTGCATTGTCTACAAGAGATGGTGAATTATTTCCTGCTAATTTGGTAGCGTTAGATAATTTTATCCCAGTTCAACAAGTCAGATATACATTTGCGAATTTGGTTTCAATTTGTGGCATCATCAATAACATACGAGCACCAAACCAATACTATCATAATCGAGCAATTGATGATAGAAATCAAGAAGCGTACGATCTAATTTCCGCGATGATACATGGATTAACTTGGAACAGCGAGAAAAAAAGGTATGAATTTAAAAGTAATTACAAAGAACCAAAATATTACAATCATTTACCATTACAATACTATCGACCTCGTCAATCATCTCAACCTTCTTCTTCTGAAAGAATAAAATCATTTATTTCCTTTAGAAGAAGATAAGTAAAAACAAAATAATAAAAAAATAAGAAAGTTAATTAATAAATTTGCATTTTAAAAATAAAAAAAAATAATAAATGGGAAAAGATAGAGATAAAAAAAAGAAAAAGAATAAAAAAGAAATTGAAATTGAAATGAAAAAGGAAAATGATGGGGAAGACGAAGAGGGAAAAGAAAAGATATATCCAAAATTTGAATTTGAAGTTAGAATATTTGAAAATAATTGCTTTCATTTAAAAACATTGAATCCTCAATCTTTCAATTACCAACGAATCAATTATTCTACTGTAACGCTACAAAATGGAGACGTATTTATATGTGGAGGGTACGATAAAACAACTAGAAAATTTATAAAGACGTGTGAAATATATGAAAAAGAGACGAAAAGTTTAAAAAAATCAATAGATTTAATCATATGTAGAGGTGGACATGACACAGTTCTGCTCAGCAATGGGAAAGTATTGATTTCTGGAGGAGTTTCAAAAAACGGAATTATTTTAAGAGATGCAGAAGTGTTTGATCCTTGCACAAATTTTATGACGTTGATTAAACACTTTATGCACATTGGTAGGTACGGTCATAGAACTAATATCTTACCGAATGCATGTATATTAATCACTGGTGGAATGACAAGGAAATCGACGTTGGTGAAAGAAACAGAAATATTTAATCTTTTAACTTTGACGTCACATAAACATATAATTCCACCGCCGATGACAGTCAAAAGATTTATGCACTCCTCGATTAATTTATTGGATGGTCGAATTTGGTTTAGTGGCGGTGAAGAAGCATTCTCAACAACATCGACTGAATTGTACGATGTTAAGTTAAATATATTTTATGCAGGTCCTGATTTAAATATACCAAGAATGTCTCATTTTACTTATTTATTTCCAAACGGTAAAATATTTATTATAAACGGTTTATCATCACAGAGTAAAAAAAATTCTGAAATATTTGATCCAAATACAAACATAATAACAAAATTCACTTGCATTTTAAATTATAACTTAAAATATCCTTACATTATATAATCATCTTTTATCTTTTATCTTTTATCTTTTATCTTTTTTTCTTTAAGATTTGGATTTCTTTTTCTTTCTTGATTCATGAATCCTTTTGCCTTCCTTCACAATATCATTGTCTGGTAAATAACTAGTAATGTCAGTGATCATGCAAGAAAAAGAGGGAGAGATACTAACTATTTCAGTCAAGATATCAACCCTGATTTCACCATTTTGATACACTGGCACATTTTTAACCAATTCGGCAGATGCACCAATAATTTTGGCATTCACATCGACTTTGGTATCGTCCAACACAATCTTGTCTGACTTTTTCGCTTCTCTCTTCCATTTTTCAAACACAAATTTCACAAAATCGTCGGGAACGTAAAAGCCGTTGTTCGTTTCGTTGAACTTGAAGTAGTGAACTCCGCCTTCGATGCTGTCTCTTTCACTGATTATTTTGGCTTTCTTGGGGGAAATCACATCAAAGAGTTTTCCAATGTAGTTGTTGGTGAGAGTCGTGTCGGGAACAATAAAATTAGGGGCTGGATTGTTTTTAGCAAAGTCAGCGAGTTTGTTCTTGATGGAAGTGAACCAATCGGGAGGGGTGTTGTTACTTTGACTGATGAATTGACTGACGTGAGAGACGAACGTCCACATAAAAAAACTATAAAAAGTGGATGGATGTCGTAACAAGAACATTTTTGAATGATTTTGAACAGGAGAACCGAAATTGGTTAACACTTCGCTTTTTTCAATTGCGTACAACATATGTTTCAACGAAGCGACATTCTGCAATTGATCAGATGTGGAAAATACAACGGGAGTGGAAGAAGAAGTGCCACTGTTCACCACGGCATTGAAACTATCATCGACGGTCAATGTGTTTCTGCTTTCTGTTTTTTCGATAAAGGGGAAATTCAAACCAAGTTGAAGTTGTGGATAAAGAAGAGATGGGTCTAGACGGATGTTTTGATCGTTTTGGAACAATGCAGGATTTGGAACAAAGTACGATTTGATATCTACAACCGAGCCACCTAAAATAATCTTCTTATCTCCTCCCAACGTCACTGATTGCACAGACATTCGAGTAGATTCATTTGCACTCATCATCTCGGCTACAATCACGTCTAAATGAGTTTTCTCCTTTTGGGCACATATGACGAATTTACTATTTTGTTTACAGGGAATTCCGACACTATCGTTGTTAGTAGGCCTTTTGATGTTAACCCTTGAAGTTTTTTCCATTTGAATTGATGACTGAGAAGAAGAAGATGATGACGATGATGATGATTGGTCAGATATTTGAGGGGGGATTTTTGTCGATTGTCTAACATCGAAAGTCAAAGTATTCAAACATCTACTAACAAACTTATGATAATCACGAAGAGGTTTCCAATAGATTTCAACAAAGTACAAACAATTGTTAGAATAAAACCAATATTGAATAGGCTTGTACGAATTTAAAATGTTCATAATGTTTTTACTCTTGTCGAAATCGTACATAATCAAATCATAATTAGAAATGTTTTGTTTCTTTTGTTCATTTCCATTTCCATCAACGTCAGATAAGAATTTTGCTTGACAGTACTTTAAAGTTGCAAATCTTTTAGGATCAAGGAACGCCAATATCTTATTTTCATCACTGTACTGTTTCAGAGTTTTTTCACTTTTCTTTCCATCTTCTTCACTATCATTACTATCTGAATCATCTTCCTCTTCTTCTTCGTCATCTTCATCTTCATCCTCGTCATCATCTTCGTCTTCATCTTCACTTTCTTCATCATCTTCATCTTCTTCATCTTCTTTTTTATTTTTATCGTTGTTATTATTATTGTTATTATTGTTATTATTGGTAAGTTTTGTCGTGGATGTTGATGTTGATGTTGGTTTTGATTTTTCTTTTTCCTTTTCCTTTTCCTTTTCCTTTTCAAATTTATGTTTATTAACTTTACTATATTTTTTTAATCTTTTATCATCAACATTAACTTGCATAGATTCTATCTCATTTATATTTTGTAACTTTTCAATGTTACTAAGACCAGATAAACCTCTTGCAAAAGAACTAAAAATATTAATATCACTACTCATTCCCCTTTTGTCACGTTTCTTTTTATCCTTATTTTATTATTTGTAATTTCTTTAATATTTAAATAATATCATAATTAAATTTATTTTTTTTTTCATAATAAAAAAAAGATAATTAAAAATGGAGAATAATAATAATAAACAACAAAAACAAAATGAAGAAATTAAAGCATTTGTTAGTGTAAATGATTTATATGAAAATAATAATTGCAGTGATTTAAAAATTGGTGTTGAATCTATTGTTTATCAATGTAATTATGATAAATTATGGGATGACGTTCATAATATAAATCCAGAACTTGTAAATATAGATAATATTTTTCCATTGACAAAAACTCAAGCAGAAATTATTACAAATTTTTATACTTTATTATCTCAAAATTCAAAATCTACTTCTGGTCCTACTATAATAAACAACAATAATACACCTAACAAAACAAACAATAATAATAATATTAATAATCCAAATGAAACTAGTCAATATTATCTTTAATTAAATTTCTTTTTCATCAATCATCATCACCACCACCACTCTCCTTTCTTATCATTAATATTATTTTCATTAAAATGTATTGGTTTTCTTTTTATATTTCCATTTTCTTTGTTAACTTCATCTTTGATAATGTTATCATATTTTTTTACATTGTTTACATCTATTTTAGAACATTCACTTTCATTCAAATTCAAATTTCGCAATCTTTGAACAGACCCCAATCCAGATAAACGATCTCTGAAGTTAATACAAGAAATAATAAAATAACTCATTGTCACCGAACTTTTGTATTTATTTTTTCTTAATTAAATGTATATTTGTTTTCCTTTGTTTACGTATATATTTTAATATTTTTTTGGTTTTTGTTACTGCGTTTATCACCATTTTTCCACAATCTTCATCTTCTTCTTTATCCTTTTTCAAAACATTATCGTGCTTATTCGTCAACTGCACAATCCCGTTCAACATATTTTCCAATAAAAAAGCATAAATATGTTTGTTTACATCCTCCATCATTATTTTAAATTTATCCTTTATTCTATCATTGACCAATTGCGATTGTACACCATCAATATTTTCGCCCTCGTGCCATAAACGTTCACTAACTTCATTTTCATTTTCTCCCATCTTTTCGTAAATATCATTATCTTTTTTACTTAAAAACATTTCAATCCATCTCCTGTCCGATCTTAATTCTTCAATTTCAAACTCAAATGCAAATTTTATAATTAACTTTCCGCAAAATCCAACTAAAACTTTTTCTCTAACTGCACTACTATAAATAAAAAGCGTGACAAATGATTGATTATCAACCATAAATAAACTACATCCTATTTCATAATTGCGATCCATTTTTATTTTATTTTTATTTTGTTTAATTCTTACTATTCTTTAGGGAAATACAAGCAGCGATAAAAAAAATAAACCCAATGGTAAAAAAAGAAATATAATCAATAATATCAAAGTTTTTTATCGAAAAAGTTGAAACATAATCGTCAAAACAATTGCAAACGAATATCAGTTATAATTTGTTGGATAAAATATCTCAAGTCAAATCCTAAACTATCCCCTATTTCATAAATCAAATCCATTTTTTATTTTATTTTTATTTAGTTATTTAATTACGGTCCATACCACCAACAATAAAAGTCATTACAAAACAAGAAAGCAACAAATTTATATATAAAAGTCATGAAAAATCTAAAAGAATAATTGATAGAAAATCCCAAATCAGTTCCAAGTGATGGAGGGCTTCCAACCTCCCCCATCACACATGCAAGACTGGGCTCCAATGTTCCGTACGTGACAGTTAATATCTTACACCCTTCCTCGTGCATATAAATCATTTCAACCCCTGTTAAAAACACATCTGCACGTAATAAATAAAGCGGATGATTGACTAACCCAACTTGTAACCAACCTTCTGCTTCCCCTAACGACAATTCTCCACAATATGCTCTACCATCGATGTTACTGATGTTACAAATGCCGTACATTCCATTATCATCTCCCTTATAATCCAGAAATACCCAAATTGCTCTTATATTATCAGGTAAAGGAGTTGATGACAAGAACTGAAGCATCAAATCTATCTTAGCCCTATTCGGTGTTCCGTACACTTTAGTAGATAAAAACACTGCTTCGTCTCTTCTTGACATGTCCAGCCTTGCAACTTCTACTTCAACATCCCCATAATAACTGTAATCGCCGTATTCATTAGGTATAATACTCAAATATGAAATCGCTGGGTCTCCGAAATGTCTGGGTGGGAAAGTCTCTTCGTTAATAACTCCGCATATATGTCTTGGTCCGTACGGATTATTCTCTTCTTCTTCCGTCAATGGTAAACAAACAGGTAAAGTTGCGGCATATTGACTTCCTTGGGCAGGCGCTTCGTAAATGTAATTTGGTTGTAATGAATTTAAAGCAGGTGTATTTTGTTCTCTACCTCCACCACTACCACCACCACCACCACCACCACCAAGTAAACTTTCGCGACATGTACATTCAACGGTAAACGCAATCCAACCACTGCCTTCAATTAAATCAGGAGTCAATCCCACAACAATTTGATTTGAGTAGTACGACAGTGCTAAATGAATATTATCTTCAAACTCGTGTGGTGATGTGATGTGACTAGTATCAGCAGCATTTGTAGTTGAAAATACACCAATACCTTGCCAACCCGAAACGGGATTTCCAACGGGTCCACCAGTCATAATCATCATTTGCATTTGATAATAATTTGAAAACATATCTTCCCACGCCACAGGAATACCATTTTCATTGAACGGTTCTAGATTACGCATTCCAAACGTCATTACAGCAGAAGGATGATGTTCGGGGTAAAAATAACCAATATTAGTTGGGCTAGTTCGAGGTGGTAGAGTGGCTTGTCTTTTGTTGTTTCTTTCGATATTATCGTACGGTCCATAAGGGTACACAGAAGCGACAGTATCATCGTGAACCATCAATGCAATTCCCTTTCCACCCCATAATGCATTCACCGTGTTTTCGTTATAAACAATTCCAGTTGTGATTGACAACCCCACAATATAATAACCTTCTAATTCAGCAACACCCCATTCCTTAGATAAACAAGTCACTTCTTTAGCCAATACTGTGCCGTACGCTCTTCCATAAATCTCAATCTGTTGTTTGTCAGCGTCGTACACCATTGTGACATTAGAAGCGTACTGTGAAAAGGAAAGCCATAATTGACCAACCCGAATGCCAGCATGAACAAATTGTGAATAAACGTTATTATTAACTTCATCTCCTTCTTCATTAAATAAATTTCGCCAAGGCAAGAATTGATCACTCAATTGATAAACAAATCCAGTTGAGATACTTTGAGGTCCATCGAAAGCCGAACATATTCCTCCATTATTTACACCAAATGGCATACCTTCCATGTTAACTTCAAATCCTCCCTTTCCTTCTTCTTGCTCCCTATCACACCCGATTGGAGCCAAATTGATGTTAGCGTAGTTTGGATTGTATCTTCTTTCGCAACACCATTCACCAACATCATGAAAATCTCGAGCACTTTCCGAAATAAGTGGAGAAACTGATTCACTCTCCGTAAATATGGGACTTGCACTTTGACTCTCTGAAGTTGTCATTTTGATACCATACGAATCATCAAACATATTACCACACTTCTCGATAATGCTCATCAACGACATGTCAGAAAGCGTCAACCCTGCTACATTAAAGTACACAGAACCAACAACCTCCACTTCGTCATCTAACCTCATTTTCATTTCCGCACCGTTGTTAACATGAAAATTGCCGGGACCATCTATGTTAACCACAACGTACGGATCGTCTTCAGCAACGTCGGGAAAAAGTGCAAAGGACATTAAAGTGCTTTTACTTGTCAAATCAAACACCAATGTAGAATCTTCGACGTCACTAACATTCAATGGAGTAAAAGATGTCATCCTATATGCATACTGAGGAGATACACTTGCACCACCACCAAGAAAAACAATTGGAAAAGTGCCTGTGAATGTATAAAAGCCGCCGAACACAATATACGATTCAGTCAGTGGGAAAAACTTAACCGGAGGCATAAACTTATCCCCCGTTCCAATCTCACGCGTTTGAAGAACCAACACACAAGCAGAACCAAATATATCGAACTCCCAATTACCATTCCTCGCATCCATATACATTCCATTATTGTACACAGAATCAAACTCGGCACCAAATGCTCGATCCATGTCATAAAAGGGCGCCTTCATCTCAACAATTGTTCCCAAGCAATCTGCAGCATCAAAATTGACAATCACTCCAAAATACGAAGCATCACCAGAAAAGGATACACTTCGTTTGGTGCCCATAATCGCACCTTTCGCAAAATTGGTGTCATTATCAAACAAATAACCAGTGCTGATGTTGTGGAATACACTCTCAAGCAACGGCAATTCACTTCCATAATAATCGTAATCGACAGTTGCCAAGTAATTCATATCGATAATATCTCCAAAGTCGATGGGAGAAACATTAATCTCTGGAGGGACAACTGATCCAAATCGCATATCGGGGTGATTCTTTAATCGATGAGTTGCATCAAATAAACACTCTGTGCCGCAAGGAAAGACAGAAAACATGAAACGACCAATCGCACGAACAAATTGAGTTCTTCCATTAGGAACGCTAAAAAAAGGAGGATCAACAGCATCAAATAAATAATAACCAGAATCAATAATAGGCAAAGCACCAATCATACCCTTATCATCCACACCATCTCCCATCCTAAATCCGCCATCAAAGTATGCTTTCTTTTGTTCCACAACTGGATCACTTCCCTTTGACGTCATCGTTCTCTTGTTTTGTATCATAAATCTCTGATTCAAACATTCGTTATCCAACAAACCTACCATCGGCGTCCTACAATTTTCAAGCATTCCCAAAGATACGGTGGTCAATTGTGCGGGATCAAGCAATTGGGATATGTAACTTCCACTACTCAATGGACCGGGCCAATCACAAACAACATCGCCATCTTCATTTGCGTAATCACGTTCACAAGTCGGAATAACCAAATCAAAAAATCCTATTGCACCAAACGCCACAGCAGCAATTGGATGAGAAGAATCGTCGTTGTAATCATGTGTATCTTCTAATCTGCCCTGTCTGTCAACGAACACAAATCCTGCAGCAACTCCATATATATGAGTTTGTGCAGTGGTTTCATCAAATGTCAAATATACGCCGGGTTGAAAGGGCTTCGAAATCGCCAATCCGTATATACGCAACATCTTGATAACCACATCTTCGTCAAAGGATAACAAATAATTGTAATTCAACATATGTCCCGTCATAAGTTCAAATTCTTCGTACCGCATTCCAAACCCAGAACCGGAACTTGCCATCTCAAAAACCTGATTCAATATTGCATTTCCTTGATAATCTGAGAATCCGTACGCGCCAGTGTACAACATTTGCTCCCAATACTCAGCGGCGGCCCAAAACTCTGGAATCTGGGGAGCATATATCCCAAAGACATCGTCAAAGTAATAACCCGATTTAGGATGATTGCCCAATTTGGCTACAATAGTCGCATCGCCGTTCATCACATCTTCGGTTAAATACATATCAAGTGGACAGTATCTATCGCAAAACAACGAAGGTTGGAACGCCATTAATTTTTCATTCGGTGTTGCGTAAAACATTCGATAATCAGCCCAATAGTCAGTCTCAATCGTCATCTTCAACCCACCAAACAACACTTCTTCGTAATAATTGGGATAGGGAAAACTGGAATTGAGAACCTCAGAAGGTATATTCACTGCCAAATTCAACTTCAAATCCTTTATATCCTTTCCCGACGACACAAAATACCTAAAACATTCAGTCATGTTCATTCTCAACACCCCGTGCGAATAACTACCCACATTATGATCGAACTTGTCATCAAAGACAAATCGTGTTCCAAATAGACTCAACAGCGAATAACCGTAAACAAATACTGGTTGACACACATTCTCGCCGCAAAAGATGTCGTCAGAATACATATTTGCCGTGTGGACGAAAAGTTCAAAATTATGATCACCAAACATAAAATCGGCGTACAGATTGTAATCATCCAATGTCGAATTTGTCCAATTAGATTCCATAAACAAAGTCTCCATCGCCCAACTGTCAAATCCAAATGTTAAATTAAACACCGTGCTATCCACCAAATAATCATATGTCCCGTTAACATGAGTCAAAGGAGTTCCAATTCTCAATGCTGGTCCTGAATAATCAGCAACGAACCGACTTGGTTTGCCCGTGAGATGAACATTGTTCTTACTCGAAATTGGAATGTGGCGACCGTCATCTAAACAAGTCGGCGCGGCTGTTAAGATAAATTGCGATGGCGAATAATGTTTTGAATTAGAATAAGGCAAAAGACTGGCATCATTCACTTCATTTAAATAGTTATTATCTGCCCCAAACTCGCTCTTCTGCATCTCTGTTCCATTCAAAACACATATAGTTTTGCCTGAAAACAAAGGAACAAACAAGTTGTCTGGTCCGCCGTAATTGGGCAAAGAAGTGTCGCAAGAGACGTACAAGCCTGTGAAATTATCAGGATTTGACCGTTGCATGACGAATCCGAACTTTTCTCCTTCGAATGAACCCGACCCGCCTGAAAAATAAACATTAAATCTCGGCTGATCTTGCCAATCTCTTTGACTGAAACCCTCGCCATAATCACTGGGTGTATATGTAATTCCATTTTCATCTGCTCGCACATACACATTATTTGTCAACGGCCATACCAGATTAGTGACGGTGCCTTGGCTTATTGCTTGAACTACTTTGCATTCAAATCCCACTACATCTCCGTAATCGTAATCGATGAAAGAATAAGAAGAATTATATGTTTTATTTGAAAGTTCGGGCGCAAACCACATCTCTAAATTGCCCATACAAGCATCCCTCACAAACACAAGCACACCGCATCCATTATCATCCATCAATTTATCCATATCCAACAATTCTTCTACACGACTACCATCAACTGGATTTAAAAAGTTAAAAGTATCAAATTCAGTTCTAAATAAAGGACCACCACTTTCATCAATTACGTTTCCTCTTCTTTCTTCTTTTCCTTTTCCTTTTCCTTTTCCTTTTCCTTTTCCTTCCCTTGCCAAATAATAATCCAACTCATTTTGATATTCCAAAGGATTCGTAATAACTTCAACCGACTGCGTAACTTCGATGGGTGGCATGAAATACATATTTTTACCTTCACTCGAACAAGCATTGCAACGACAAGGAGCAAAAGTCGCTGGTGGATCGTCCAATATAGAATGGTTAAAGGGACAGTATTCGGAATAATCAATTACAACATAAGGATCAACTGGATAAAATGGGATCATCTTCACACTTCTTCCCGTATTCGTTGTTATGGTGAAATTGGTGATATAATAAACTTGAGATGGATCAGGATCAGTAATCATAATAACAAAGGAATCCTGCTCTCCCCAATCTCTTTCGAACCCTTCTCTGTACACTTTTCGTTCTGCCTGTTGAAATACGTAATGAAATCTTATGTTATAATCCGCCCAGAGATGTCCACCGTCACAGTCACTTCCGCCTTCGAACGGAGTAACATCCCCCACATGGTACAGCACTTCAAAAAACCTTCCACAACTCGATTGGTAATAAAAAGACAGCCCCGGATCATTAAAATCATCGTTTTGCATGCTGAATGTCAATGATTTCACAAACTCGCTACTATTATTAGGATCAATACCAAGTGCCGTAAAGGGGAAAGCCAATGTCATGTACGGAGAATATCCATACGCATTTGTTAACGATTCATTTCCATTTGCTTGCCAAACTAGAGTTGGTTGACATTGGGGATTCAAAGCAGTGTAAGCAATAGTGTAATTGTGATCAGCAACTCTGAAATAAGGCTGTAACAAATTGTCTTGATCATTGAAGGGATATTGTGCACAACCAGCAGTGTGAGATTGAGATGGTTGAGGAGTGTGTAAAGGCGTCGATTGAGAATGGGATGGAGAGGAAGTGATGGGATGAGAGTGGGAATGAGAAGCAGATTGTGATTGGGTCATTATCATATTTGGCCATTCAACCGCCGAACGACCAGCAACAACGCCACCGATAGAACAAATGCCAGTAGCGATAGGTAACGATTGATAACTTCCTACATCGTCTGTGACTTGAACAGTTACGGATGCCAACCACAATGGAAATCTTCCCGTACCGCTTTTCACTTGAATCACAATCGTCTCATCTTCACTCACTGTATAGTACGCAAGACCATCAGTGCTGAATGTGCAAGTATAAACATTTGCGATGCATCCTGTACGAGAACACATAGACGAACATCCCAATTCCGAAATAGTCACATTCGCTTCAGACAAGGAACAGAGCACCGTGTAATCATAAACAGACGAAGGTGGCGACGATGGAATTTGCCCCATATACACAGTAAGAGGATAAGCGAATGAAGAAGAGTACGTCGCATTAGTGCCAAACATCAAATTGATTGTCAATCCATCAATGTTTTCGATATTAATGTTCATTATCTTAAAATAATTAGGAGACGTTGTTCCCGGTTCAATTGGCAATCCAAATGTCATTTCTCCCGTCAAACCAAATCCTCCTCCTAATAACGCATCGTATTGACAATTGTTACTTGGACTTTCCGTTGCAATCAATGTTGTATTCGCTTGTGATGTAATTAAAGTCGAACATGGCTGTATTCCCTCAACGAAAATCAGTTTAAATGCAAGAAGAAGAGCAAAAATTATTTTTATCATCAATGTCCCTTTCTTTTTTTTATTTCAAAATGCAAAATTATATATTAAAATTCAAACTTTATGTATGTATTTGCAATATAATAATTTTTAATTTTTTTTTATTTTTTTTTATTTTTTAATCTATATTTTTTTTTAGTTTACCGCCACGTCATTTTTTAGTTTACTTTTTTTTAAATCTATATTTTTGTTTACCGCCACGTCACTTTTAATTTGCTCAACCGTAGGAAATAATAAAAAATTACGTCATTACTTGGAAAAAAGTATAAAAAATAAAAAAACAAAAAAAAGTATAGATTAATTTTTTAAAAAAAACGGTAAAGGTTTACCGCAAAAAAATTAGAACTTAATTAGAAAAAAATTGATCCACTTTTTTTGCATCAAAAAAAAATCAAAAATTTCACGTGAAAAATTGGAAAAAATTTTGATG
>Ga0187872_10002946_pt1 | contig 14364 bp, 9 predicted proteins | sample June2016WEW_16_4_FD_132973 | JGI IMG/M metagenome (GOLD analysis project Ga0187872, IMG submission 132973) | Peatland microbial communities from SPRUCE experiment site at the Marcell Experimental Forest, Minnesota, USA - June2016WEW_16_40 | ecosystem: Environmental > Terrestrial > Soil >...
ACAAAGCCGGGCACGATCCTGTAACGGAGGCAGATCGCGCGCTCGACGCGGTTCTACACAAAGAACTTCTGCGCGAAGGGGAAGGCTGGCTTTCCGAAGAAAGTGTAGACGATCCCATTCGTCTGCAGCGATCGCGCATTTGGGTGGTCGACCCTCTCGACGGCACCCGCGAATTTGTGCAGGGTATTCCCGAGTTCTGCGTCTCGATTGGATTCGTGGAGAACGGGAAACCAGTCGCGGGCGGAATTTACAACCCCGCAACTGATGAAACTTTCCTAGGATCGATTGATTCCGGCGTTGCCTACAATGGTAAGCCTTCTCAGCCTAGTCAGCGGACGAACCTAGAGGGTGCCCTGGTTCTTGCGAGCCGCAGCGAGGTCAAACGCGGCGAGTGGAAACCTTTCGAGAAGGCTGCTTTCACGATTCGCCCAATGGGTTCAGTCGCCTATAAGCTTGCTTTGGTCTCGGTTGGACTGGCGGATGTAACCTTCACCCTGACTCCCAAGAACGAGTGGGACGTGGTGGCGGGAGCAGCGCTGGTGAAGAGCTCTGGTGGTTTTGTCAGCACACTAGAGAAAGCCGACTTGATCGCGAATCGCCCCGACCCCCTTCTGTCAGGCCTTCTGGCGAGCGGACCTTTCTTGAAAGAGCAGTTGCTCGCTCTGCTGGAACCACACCTCCGAATGGCCGAAGAGGCTCGCTAGCCCCTCGGACGGCGCAGGCGATCTCGCTGCTTGAAGGAGGGCGGCTAAGGGACAGCCGCCCCCACCGGAGGCGTTGAGAGGCTACTCTCCTGTCCGCTGGAGTTCACCGATGTGGCGGCATAGTAATACGTTTGCCCGGAGACGACTGTGCTATCGGTATACGCGGTGTTCGGGTTCACGCTGGAGTTGATCTTGGAATATTTCCCGTTCGCGGCGGTACTGCGATAAACGTTGTAGCCCATTACGTCTGAACTGGGATTCCACGAGAGATTGACGCTGTACTGCGTGGCTGTGCCAACACCGGTGAGCGATTCTGGCGTCCCCGAGTTGGAGGCATTGCTGGCAAATGAGAGGGAGCCAGAAACGGTCCCGCTGCTTTGTGGGGTGAAGGCCACATTGAGCGAAACGCTCTGGCCCGGGATAACTGTCAACGGCAAAGTAGTCCCATCCAGGACAAATTGGGAACTGCTGCTGGCACTAGAGGAGATTGTCACACTTGAGCCGGTAGCGCTCAAACTGATGGATTGAGTTGCCGTCGTTCCATCGGGAACGCTTCCGAAGTTCAGGGCGGCAGGCGTAACAGTGAGCTGTCCTGCGGCGGCCCCTGCTTTCCCTGTCGCGATGAGAGGTATGGCCAGCGCGGGGCCAGGAATATACAGACTACCTCCGGTTGTGCCAACAGATCGTGGAGCAAAGGTGACGTTCAGAGTTACACTCTGCCCTCGGCCCAGAGTCAAAGGAAATGTGCCCCCGCTGGTGCTGATCGAGAATTCGCTGCCCGCTGTCTGCAATGGCCATAGTGTTACGTTCCAGGGACGAGCGTTCGTAAGCACGATAGGCAGAGTGGAGCTGGCTCCAATCGCCACTTGGCCAAATGACACGATTGAGGGTCTGGCGGTCACGGCTTCGCTGCTCACGCCGCCGCCCTCAACCTGAAGCGTGAGGGTAGCGTTCGATGCATTGCTCGAGAACTTGATCGTGCCTCCTGCCCATCCCAGCGCCTTGGGAGTAAAGCTCACACTCACATTCACACTCTGTCCCGCAAGCAAGGTCAGTGGCAGGCTCAACTGGGATGTGGTGAATTCGGAGTCGGTCACCGTGGTTCCCGAGACCGTCACACTCGTCGTTCCAGTGTTCGTCACGGGGACCACCAAGGTTTCAGTCTGACCGACAACGACACCCCCAAACCGAAGGCTCGATGGGGTGCATGTGAGTTGGGGGGCAGTTGCGCCGGCGCTCACGGGCACCATGCCGATGAGCGTGATCGCCAAGCCGACGGTTAGAAAGTGGACTGTGCGGAGGAAGAGAGACCGGATGTGTGACTGGGGGAGTCGCATGTCACCCAGTTTGAACGCCTTACGACGAGGAGTGTAGATTCCGAAAGTTCGTCAAGCCATTGGCCAATAGTAATAGTTCCAAATTAGGATTTCCTGAGAAAGCCAACTACGTTCGTGCAAAGTAGCACGATCATGATTTGACTTTCTATCCGACCATAGACATCGCGCATGAATGTGTAGGTGTTCAAACCTCATCGCTGAAAAACTGGCGTGGGAGCAGCCTATTCGCACTTAGCGTGAATGAGCCGTATAAAGCGGCGGCGGCACCAACGCGGAAGGCTCCGCGAAAGAGTTCGAGAATCGCGAACTGGTTGTGACGCCTATCTTAGCGTGAATTAGAACGAAGGTCACTGCTCGGTGCCCTTACCGCCCTTACCGTCGGCGAGATGATCGTCGCGGTGAACGTCACCGCCTGACCTGGAGTCGACGGGGTCTGCGATGAATTGATCGTGGCCGCGGCCGCGCTCATAGCCCCAGTGAACACCCAAAAGAGTAGCGATTCCTCTCAAAGTTCACTTTTCCCCGTGAGCTCTGCGGGACCCGAGGTCGTTACCGTCACCGCCCAGGTTACTGCCTGTCCGTAGATAGAGGGGTTCAGACTTGAGGCGAGCAAGGTTGAAATCGGGTATGCGCTGACCACATGGTTTGAGCAACCGTTTGACGTGGGGCAGATGACAGCGCAACTAGCAATCCCCTTGCCAAGCTAGGGGTTTACAACCAGCATCAGAGAGGCCGAGGCTGGACCGTAGTCATTGCTCCCAGCGTAGGTTGCTGTGACCTGATCGCTGCCTTGCGGCATGGCGGTCGTCGAGAAAGTTGCCACGCCCGCACCGTTGATGTTCGCGGTCCCCAGCGTTGAGCCGCTGTAACTGAATGTCACCGCGCTGCCCACCGGCAGACCGCCATTACTGGTCAGTTTCGCTCTAAGGTTCACGGACTTTCCGGTGATAGCCGGACTCGGCGTGGAGGTGAGGCTCATGCTGATCACGGCTTGGTTCACGGTCTGTGTGATTGGCGCCGAAGTACTCGTCCCATTTATCGGATTACCGCCGTAGGTCGCCGTCAACTGGTTCGATCCCAGCGGGATCTGCATTGTGGTCAGCGTCGCGACGCCGTTGCTATTCACCGCCCTCGCTGCGAGTGGCGTGGTTCCGTTCAGGAAGGTCACTGATTTTGGAGAGGATGGTCCTGACGTCGTCACCCTGGCCGTGATGGTTACTTCCTGCCCATAGTCAGAAGGATTCGGATTTGAACTGATCACCGTGTTCGTGGGGTATTTGTTCACCGCCAGCGTAGTAAAGGCACCGCTGCCCTTGAAGTCCGCATCGCCCGCATAGACCGCCGTAATTCCATCGTTACCAGACATAAACACTGAGGTTGCGTAAGTGGCTACCCCACGGCTCAGGGTTCCCGTTCCAATCGTGATGCCGCCGCTCTTGAAGGTCACGATTTCGCCATTCGGAGGCGTCCCAAACGTGGACGATACCGTGGCCGTCAGGGTAACTGGTTGCTCCACGTAAATGGCAGTCGAGGAAGTTGTGAGCGTCATAGTAGTAGCCGCCGGGAGAGGGTTCACAACCTCTTTCAGCACTGGCGAAGTGCTGGAGACATAATTGGTGCCCGGGGTGCCTGAGTAGGACGCGGTCATCAGGTCCGTGCCCTTGGCCGAGTAGCTCGTGGAATAGCTAGCCTGACCGTTGCTCAAGGGCAGCGTCACCAGCGCTGTGGAGCCCTGATAAAAACTGACCGAACCAGTCGGTGTGCCGTTCTGCGCGGTCACTGTGGCCGTATAGGTCACGGGCTGCGTCACATAGGCCGGATTCACGCTTGAGCTCAGGGTGGAAGCTGTGGATGTTATCATTCCGTAAGCACTGACCTGCAGTTGGCTCCCCACATAGACCTTGCCATTTGCCACCACCGGTGCGGTAAACTTCACCGCAGCGCCGGGAACATCTCGTTTTCCTGTTGCCTGGCTGCTGTTGTAGAGTTCGGTTGACAGGTCCGAAGCATCGAAGGCATGGAGCACCTGACAGCATTTGGCCCCGTAGCTACTGTTATCAAGCAACCAGACGATTCCATTGCTGTCGCCGTTCGCGGACACGACGGGTGTCCCTGTCCCGAAACCAAAAACGCCGCTGCTCTGCGATGTAGGCGCGGTGGAGAGCAAGCCGGAGTCGCCGGCGTTGAAGGAGAAGGCCATCAAGTTGGAGGCTAAGTCATCGGGATCGGCGTTGCTACTCCAGTAGACATTCCCATTCCAGTATGCCGGCGACCCCCAGATTCCGACGCTGGCGTTGTTGATTTCCTGCACAATCTGCGTGTCCTTATCGACGCACGTGGAGCAATATCCACCCATTTGGTCGCGGTCAACCAAGTAAATTGTGCCCTCTTTCCCCATTTGCACCAGCAGGTGCTGATGCGCCGATCCTGCAGGGAGGTCCGGAAGCAACAGCACTCCCCCGGAGCCAACGTCGTCGTCATGGCCACTCAAGCTGCCTTGATTCCAGGGAGTAAACCAGTCCACCACTGGCAGAGTACCGTTGCTGGCAGGACCTAGTTGCACGATACTGTCTCCGTAGTCGTTCGAAGTAGAACCGCTGTAGCTGCCGTTTCCAGTGGCAAAATAGTAGTTGCCGTTGGCATCGGCAGCAACCCCATCTCCGGACATCCAGACCCCGGCCAAGCCACCGTTCGGAGAAGAGTTGAACACAGCTTCCTGCGCGAGAGTGGAAGCAGCGTAGGACATCAGCCATCCGTGAAACGGCACCTTGTCACAATGCGAGGCCCAGGCAATAATCACGTGGCCATTCTCCAGCAGCAGTCCTGGACGATTGTTCTGTTTGAGCGGATTGAAGCTTACGGTTTCTCCGCCTTCACCGACGCCATTGACGGTAGCGGCGATGACCACCGGGCCGCCAAACTTTTCCGCTCCGCTCGTCACATCGAGGGCATGCAGACGTTGGAAGAATTGCCCGTTTTCATTGGTCTTGACAACAAGATAAAGCGTCCCTGAGGAGGTGTCGATGACGGGCGTGCTGGTAATCCCGATTTCCGGAACGATGTCGGTACAACCCACCTCGGTATCGGACACCGTCGTGACGCCGCTACTCGGGTTGATGAAGCTTGTTTGCCAGAGAATCGCCCCGCTGTCGGCATCGATCGCGAACACGCTGTCGTGCTGCGTTGCGATGTATAAAACGTTATGAGTTCCACCCGCAATGTTCTGTACGTTGGCCAGATACAGAGGCTGCGCGTATACGTATCCATCCACCGAGATGGTGAACAATTTGCCGAATTGGGTGGCATTCACGTTCGCAGGCGTGAGGACAGTCTCCTGGGTATTCTGACCTGTGCGTGCGTTGTCATAGTGAAAGGTGGTGACATTGATCTGCGACCACACCGCAGTGGCCAGGCCCTGCAGGAAAATCAAAACAAAAAGACGAAAGAACCTCTGCGACTGAAAGCTTCGCATGGGATCACCCTGGCGTGCGCGCGCGTCGAAACTCAATATCAAAATAAAAAGCCGGAAGAAGAGCTGGTACCGTTTACGGTCAGAGGACCAATCAATAATGACATGCTTTATCACTCGTTCTTCCACGTGTCAATGTGAAAGTCTTTGCGTCTTTGCGTAATCAGGAGCAATTTGGTGCAAATGTCGTCGTTGGGTGCTGCGCAAGACCAAAATCCTTGTTTCCAGAAAGCCGCGTAGAATGCACACTTTTACAGATTCTTGTGCAGAGCCGTTTATCCAAGTAATTCCGCGGTCCGTGCTGCGCCCGCCCACAGTTTGGCTAAACGGCTGCAGAGTTGACCGACTGGGTGTAAAAGTTAAATAAGGGAGATTCCAACTCAGGTATCATGGAACCGCCACTCAATCCAAGCGAAGGTTCCGGGAAATGATCAACAATACGGATCTGTGCGGGGGGTACCAGACAACTGGCATCCCTACTGCGACCGAATAATGCCCCGGCGACAGGACTCCTTGAAATTTCTGCAGGGGCCCCCTGGGAAATGCGAGGCGAACAGGATGCTTCGAGCGTTCAAAGAGAAGGTGAAGCGTCGCATCCGGTATCACCTAAACCGGCAGCTCTCTGAAGCGACGAAAGATATCGAATTTGCGCGCCAGGTCCGCGCGGCGCAGAAATCCGCCGAGTTCGTCGACCAGCACATGAAAATGGCGAAGAGCCATCCGGACAAGTTCGCCTTGCTCAAAGCCGCCATAGAGCAGGTGAAAATTCCGGGGTTATATTGCGAATTTGGCGTCTATCGCGGGGAGACACTCAACTTCATTGCTTCTCTGGCCACGGGAGAGGTTCACGGCTTCGATTCGTTTGAGGGCCTGCCGGAGGATTGGAAGCAAGGCCATGAGAAGGGAACGTTTGCGTTGGCGTCGTTGCCTGAGGTGCAGCCCAATGTGCGGCTGCACGAAGGGTGGTTTAAAGACACGATACCAGCCTTTCGCGAGCAGCATCCGGAGCAGATTGCTTTCCTGCACATGGATGCCGATCTCTATAGTTCGACAAGAACAATCTTTGAGCTGCTGGGAGACGCGATAGTTGCCGGCACCATCATTGCGTTCGACGAATTCTTCAATTATCCGGGCTGGTGCGAAGGGGAGTACAAGGCCTTCATTGAGTTCTGCCGAGAGCGCCATGTGGAGGTGCATTATCTGGGATTCTCGCGACGGGGTGAACAGGTGGCGGCGAAGATCGCCAGGATTGCTCCCAAAGCATGGTCGCCCGGGCGTGTCCCCTGACCGCGTTTGAAGTTGGGATGTGACGGGCTGAACTGGCGACCTCTCCAGTCAAAAGTGCGAATGGCGGAAAACCACTTTAACGTGCAAGAGCTTCGTGCTTGGAAAGACTCTTTACAGAGAATGCACAACGACCGGGCTTGGGCCTGGCACCCTTGGATTTTACGAAGCCGAGCGCGATGGCGAGAAGATTGTGATTTACGGGTCGAAGTGGAAACGCGAGTACCGGATAACAGGCTCTTGGGACGCCCCAGCCCGGCGACTCGGCCCTAGTTTCATCGTTCCGTCCAGGATCATTACTCTCTCAGTGAAGAATCTCTTCCGCGCAGCCGACTATGATCCGGGCCAGCGTTACGAATTGCCCGGGCTACCATCCGGCCTCCGCGTCACCATTGCCGATGCGAAAGTCACTGACAGATTAAGCCCACAGCTCCAACGACTGCCAGCACCGTGCGCTCCGGTGCTCAGGCTGGAACGCTGGAACTATCTTGTAGCAGGGACCGTGCTTTGGGGCCCCTTGCATTGTCATCGATCAGTTTTTCGACAAAGGCGTTCTCAAAGCGGATTCAATGTTGTTGTTGCCCGAGCTCAACCGTCGGACTGCGCAGGCCGGACAGCCGAGGGCAGCTGTCCCCACATAAGCATCTTCACCACGAAGTTGCGGTAATATTCGTCTTCCCCGAAGTTGTACATCAGGTCTCGAGGTGGTAGAAAAACGACGGTATATCCGCAGAGTTCGGTCCGCAACTTCCTAACGCGGTCTGGTCCGCTGGTTGGGCCTACTATCGCCCACGGCGTGGAAGACAATCTGCTTTGCACTCGTGATCGCCGCAACCTTGGCCTTTCCTTTCGACCCATAGACGTCGGCCAGAGAAAGTAGCAGATTCTTCGACTCTCGCGGCGGCAGCACGCTCTGAATCAGCTGCTTGACGGTTCCTTTGTCCACTTCCTTGTAGTACTCGTTGTCGGTTACCGGCGAAAGGGATTGAGCAAATCTGGAATAGACCACAAAGAAAGGACCCGGGAGTTATAGGAGACGCCCTGGGAGCCGCCGTTCCCTTGACTTGGAAGCGCTTTATTTCTATCCTTGCCAGCTTGCCGTGGATGCGGCACTGGTTCTTCGCCCAAACTATCTCCAGGTCGGACCGCAAATTCATATCGGCCTCCTCCCATACTGCCTTGGCTTGTGGTGGGCGACCTGGATGAGGTGGGCCTGGAGCTCGTGGAGACCTACGAGGAGGAACCCTAGAGGCACCTCCCCCGTTTGTGCACGGCGGTAACCAGCGAGGTCTGGTCAATTCGACCACACGCCTTGTATGCTTGAATTTGGGTCTAATTTTGGCGAGAACAAGGGGACGAACCGGAGCTCCGACGCCGGATCTGTAGAAACATGGGCAAAACTATCAATAGGATCCTTTACGCAGTAAATTATGTGCTGGAAAGAGACATCGCCGGCAGGGCTTTTCACGTTCGCCCTGACGACATTTTCCTGGTTTCCTACCCCAAATCCGGCAACACCTGGATCCGGTTCCTCCTCGGTAATCTGCTGAACCCCGAAGAGCGCATTACGTTTGCCAACGTGGAGCGCAAAGTCCCCGACATCTACGCAAAATCGAGACAAGCGCTGAAGAAAATGCAAGCCCCGCGTCTTATCAAGAGCCATGAGTGTTTCGATCCGCGATACCGTCGCGTGATCTACATTGTGCGCGATCCCAGGGATGTGGCCCTCTCCGCCTATCACTACGACCGAAAGGGTAGGAACATCCCCGACGGGTATCCCATCGAGACCTATATAACGACGCGCTTCATGAAGACGGACGAGTATTTTGGCACCTGGGGAGAACATGCCGGGAGCTGGCTGGTTAATTCCAAGAACGTTTTCCAAATCAGCCGCCTCAAGGATGAATTCCTTGGGACGGTGGGCTCCTGGGGTGAGAATGTAATGAGCTGGCTCGGAGCCCGCGGTCATGGCCGCGAATTCCTGATCATAAGATACGAGGACCTTTTGGAAGATGCGCAACGGGAGATGATCCGGATCGCAGAGTTCCTGGGTCTAGAGGCCTCCGCAGAAAGGATCGCCAAGGCTATCGAGTTCAGCTCCGCGGAAAATATGAGGAAGCTCGAACTGGAACAGAGCAACCTGTGGGTCACAACCAAAGAGAGCCGCAAGGATATTTCGTTTGTGCGCTCGGCGAAGTCTGGCCAATGGAGCCAAGGACTGCCGGCTGCCTGCGTTGCCGAGATCGAGGCGGCCTGGGGACCGGTCATGGAACTCCTGGGCTATCCGCTAAGCCGCGAAATGCAGGAAAGCGGAGCTCTCCCGGCAGAGCGATCTTAAGATCGCGGGCCGATTTCGAATCCATGAACAAGAAGAGGATTGTCGTGATCGGAGCGGGACCCACGGGGCTGGGTGCGGCTTACCGTCTTCACGAACTCGGCTATGACAACTGGGTACTCTACGAGAAGTCCGATTACGTCGGTGGGCATGCATCCTCTCACGTCGACGCCCATGGATTTGTATGGGACGAAGGCGGACACGTCATCTTTTCCCACTATCCATATTTCGATAAGTTAGTTGACCAGATGCTCGGCAGCGAAGAAAACGAACTGGTGCGTGAGAGCTGGATTGTGTGTGGAGGATCATGGGTCCCGTATCCCTTTCAGAACAACCTGCGATACCTGCCAAAGTCCGTTCAGGTGAAGTGTCTCCTGGGTGCGGCTAAGGCCGCGGCAAATGGGGGAACTAAGGAGTCTGCGAACTTCCGGGATTGGATCCTGGCCAGCTTCGGCGAAGGTATCGCGGAAGCTTTCATGTTCCCCTATAATTCGAAGGTCTGGGGTACCCCCCTTGATCAGATGTCCAAGTCGTGGATAGGCGAGCGAGTTGCGGTCGTGGACTTCAAACGGCTGCTGGAGAACGTTTTGCTCGATCGCGACGATGTCGGCTGGGGGCCAAACAGCAAGTTCAGGTTCCCGCTCCACGGGGGTACGGGAGAAATCTACCGCCGTATGGCCGACCGCTTCACCGGGAAGGTGTGCACCCGACGAGAGCTGGTCGAAGTAGATTACGCCCGCCGGAGAGTCTCTTTTGCCGACGGGAGCGGCGACACTTATGACATTCTGATCTCGACATCGCCGCTCGATCTTCTCGTGCGGATGCTGAAGCCCGCGGATGACGAATTGCGCGAAGCTGCTGGCCGTCTCGAGCACAACAATCTGCTTGTACTCGGTGTCGGCTTGAATAAGAAAATCGAGACTGGCAAGTGTTGGATCTACTTCGTGGACGAGAGCATGCCCTGTTATCGCGCCACGCATTTCTCCCACTACTCACGGTTTAATGTCCCAAACGGAGATACGGAGCACTACAGTTCTCTTATGTGCGAGATGTCCCTCCGAGTAGGAGAATCGCCGGACCCTGAGCGAATGCTGGACCAAGTGATCGCTGAGTTGATCCGGGCCACGATTCTCGAGGAGTCCGACCGGGATCGCATCGTTTCGCGATATTCACGTGTTATCGCTTACTCTTATCCCATCCCGACACTTAGCCGCGACCATGCACTTGGCATTCTGCAGCCGGCACTGATGCGACAGGGAATCTACTCTCGCGGCCGGTTTGGTGCGTGGCGTTACGAAATCGGGAACATGGACCATTCCGTGATGATGGGTGTCGAAGCTGTCAATCACATTTTGGCCGGGGAGAAAGAGATCGTTTTCCACAGTTCCTGACAGGTGAAGTGATGGAATCCGCCGAAGCCAACCAAGTACCCCGAGTCAGCGTCATCATCCCGGTCTACAACACCGCTCCTCTGATCGCGGGTTGCCTCGACTCGATCCTTTCCCAGACTTATCAGGACTTCGAAGTCATTGTGGTGAACGACGGTTCACGCGACACGGTCGAACTGGAAAAAGTCTTAACCCCTTACCTAGAGCGAATCGTCTACATCAAACAGGAGAACAAACGCGCCGCAGGAGCCAGAAACACGGCCATACGACAGGCGCGTGGCGAGTTCCTGGCATTCCTGGACAGCGACGACATTTGGCTGCCCGATCACCTGACTTCCCAGATGAAGCTCTTCAACGAAGACCCTGCGCTCGGCATGGTCTATTCCAATGGCGTCAGCATCGGAGACCATCGCGAATTTATGGACATATGCCCTTCCGCTGGCCCGGCGAACTTCGCGGCACTGATCGTCGAACGGTGCCAGATTCCTGTTTCAACCGTGGTCGCCAGGAAGAGCGCAATTATGAAAGCGGGACTATTTGACGAGACCTTGCTCCGCTGCGACGACTACGATATGTGGATACGTACGGCTTTCCACGGAGCCAAGATTAAGTACAGCCAGAAGGTGCAGGCGCAGCTAAATATAGGCCGTCCCGGCTCACTGAGCCAGTCAAGTTCTAAGATGGCAGAGGCTTACTGGATAATCCTCGATAAGGTCAGCCGAACCCTTCCGCTCAACGATTCCGATCGTGATCTGGTAGAGAAGCGGAAGCAGGATGTCAGGGCGCATCATCTCGTTGAGGAAGGAAAATTCCAGCTCCACCAGCGGCAATTTGAAAAAGCCAGAGCGCTTTTTTCCGAGGCCAACGGGCATTTGCGAAAACCTAAATTGAACCTGGTCCTGCTTGGTCTGAGGATTGCCCCCAAGGCGACGAGCAGAATTTTCTTTTTCTTAACTCGGATTCGGAGCGGAGCGCCTGCTTGATGAGAGACGTCATTTGGCGCTCTCAACCCCCATGGCAGGCCTAGGATCCCAGATTGCGGTAAGTCGCGCTTTCTCGACGCGCGATTCGACCGCCTCCTCATGAGGGAGAAGAAGGTACCGTGTCAACCATCCACCGCCGAACTGCGAAGCCATTTGCCTCCGCCGGTGCGAAAGTCAGGGAACCAGGCAAAACGGCAATAGCCAGTGGCGGATTCTGGATGTGTGATTTCTTCGAGCTGACGGCCGCCAAGGGAGAAGGCAACTTAGAATCGCTCAACCTTCTGCCCGGGTGCCGGCACGAGTTTACTTCCGGTGGAACCTGGCTATTGCTCTGGCGGGGATTGAGAAAGCCCTGCTCAACTGGGCCATGGCATCGCCACTACTTGGCTTGCAGCGTGCCTAAACTATCCCACGGAACCACGATGTCATGACCCGTGGTCAGCATTTTGATCGTTAGGTACTTCGCCGTCGGTGGTGCCCACTTCAGGTTTTCGTATAGGGTCAGACTGGTAATAGGAGGGGACACGTCGTTCCCTCCTATCGGAAATCTGCCCAGCTCTTTGTAGGAAGGCGTCTTCAAGAGATCCCGCAGCGATTTCTGCGACTCAAAATCGAGAGGAATCTGGTCCGAGATAACAACGAAGCGTACACCATCCTCATGAATAAGATCCTCGATCTCCTGTGAGCTATGAACCAACTCCACGAAGCCGCCGCTTTTCTTGATTTTGTAGGCGTATAACGCCTTCCGAAGGACAAGGAACCGCCGATCGGGATCATCTGCACGCATGAAAAAAATGAAATTGCCGGGCAGCGGTCCATCAAACAGGATGACGGCAGACTTGCTCTCCTCCAGGATCCTCTTCGGGACCTCGGCGTATCCGGTCACGTAGGGGCGATGGAACGACCAAGCGGACGCCAGTGTTGTACCTAGCAATACCACCGCAGCAGCGGCCCCCGCTACTTTGAGCCATGGCTTGCGAAAGAAACAAACCAGTAATCCGGAAGCAAAATATAGAAACGGAGGAATCCAGTAGATTACGTATCGAGCTTCCTTGTGTCCGATGAGTGTCAAGGTCACGTAACAAGCCAAAATCCAACTCAACATGATCCCAGGGACATTGGCTCGTGCCCATCTCCGACTCGTCACGATGCCGAGGAATCCCAGCCCCAGAAGGCTCCATCCCAATTGTCCCGGGAGCGCTTTGAAATAGAAAAGCCAGCGACTGCTGCCTCCGATGCTTTTCTGACCCAGATCCATCGCCACGGCGTTCCAATTGACGAAGTAGGCGAGGGTATAGAAGGGTAAAGTGAGCAGGAAACAAATGGCTATGGTGCGCAGTACTTCCTTGCGCAGAAACAGCTTCCAACCTCGACACAGAAAACCCGACAAAACACAAAATGGGATTAGATAAATTCCGTTTTGCTTGGTTAGCAGGGCCGCGCTGGCAAACAGGGCAAACCAATAGATATCGGATTTCTTGCTCTCGAGGAGGTACGAGATCCAGAAGAAACTCGCGGCAATGCAGCATGATAGTAATGGAATTTCCAGCATCACCGTTTTTTCAAACAAAAGCACAGAAGGCAGTAACCCGAGCAGTGCGGTGGAAAATGCGGCCGCCCACTCGTTCAAAAGCTCTCTTGCCAGCAGGAACCAGAAGACTAACCCGAGCAGTGCGAAAAACAGGATCGCCAACCGCGCGGCAACTACCGTCGGGCCGAGAACCAGGAAGAACAGCCCTTCGAAGCAATAAAAAAGTGGCGGCCAGTGGATTACTCCGCTCAATGCGGGATACTGCGCGTAGTAGCGGTACGTGTACTCTACCGGATGGGCAAAGGGATGGTCTCGCACCAGATCCGCAACGTAGAGTCCAGTAACAGCGTGCTGGGTTTCATCCACGTTGTAACTGAACTCGCCAAGGCGGACACCGCGGAGCGTCACCACCATCGCAATCGCAAGCACAGAAACGAGAAGAGCCGTGGAACGGTGATCCCATCTCGCGGTCGCCAGCGCGCACGGCTCCTTCACCACGGGTTCCCCGGCGAGGAGGCGAGCATTCTGGTCCAAATGGCTTCTCTCACCCAAGCCTGTCCATGATACTACTTACTAATATTCCTCCTCCTTAGAATATAAGCGGGATTGGGCATTTGACCCAGGTTATGAAAAAGCGTAGGCTGTGTGTGCATTGAGGTTCGAAAGGAACACCCCCACAGAACAGATCCCGCCAATTAGTCACAAAGTCCGTTTTCAAATGGCCGCTAGCAGGGGGATACTAAGCGAGAGTTCTTCGCGGACCGACCGACCGACCGGGGGATGCCAGGAGAAAATGCCAAGACATGTGGTGTCGGTGGACGTGGAAGACTATTTCCACGCCGAAGCATTTTCCGACATAGTGGATCGCGCCCGCTGGGATAGCTATACGAGCCGGGTGGAGGCGAACACCCGCCGCCTCTTGGAATTGCTGGCGGCGCTCGATGTACACGCCACGTTCTTCGTGCTGGGGTGGGTTGCCGAACGCTTTCCTGCACTGGTGCGCGAGATCGCAGCCGGTGGGCATGAGTTGGGCTGTCATTCGTACTGGCATCGCTTGATCTACAAACTGGATCCTGCGGAATTTCGCGAAGACACCCGACGCGCCAAGAACGTAATTGAACAAATCGCCGGCGAACCAGTAAGTGGGTATCGCGCACCAACTTACTCTGTGACTGATCGTTCCGTGTGGGCGCTTGAGATCCTGACCGAACTGGGATTCTCCTACGACTCCAGTATTTTCCCCATTCGTCATGACCGCTACGGAATGCCGGGTGCGCCGCGCGCGCCGTTTCGTTTTCAGACGCCTTCCGGCCCTATGACGGAGTTTCCCATC